>Ga0172382_10000317_pt1 | contig 90051 bp, 72 predicted proteins | sample Leawel138RmetaG_FD_122245 | JGI IMG/M metagenome (GOLD analysis project Ga0172382, IMG submission 122245) | Leachate microbial communities from a municipal landfill in Southern Ontario, Canada - Leachate well 138R metaG | ecosystem: Engineered > Solid waste > Landfill > Unclassified | place...
GGATTATGAGTCCGCTGCTCTAACCAACTGAGCTATAGGCCCACTGCGGCCTGGCTGGTAGAGGCCAGGGCGACAAGCCAGCAATTATTGCACAGGTTCCCGCTTTTGCCGAGACATGACGCTGCGGGACGCGAATGGTAACCTATTTTCGATATCGTCATCCCTGGAGCCGCTGCATGCGAATATGGCCTGTCCGTCGGTGGCTCGTTCCGCTGGCCCTGTGTGTCGTCGCGCCCGGTGTCATGGCTGCGGACGTCACTGAATTTCTGCCGCAAGGCATGGTGGCCGAAATCAGCCAGGTGCAGGTCGGCTTCAGTATGCCGGCTGTCGCGCTGGGCGACGCCCAGGCTGCCGATCCCTTCCAGATCCAATGCACGCCAGCCCAGCCGGGGGCGGGCCGCTGGGTGGATCCGGCGCATTGGGTTTACTCGTTCGAAAACACGCTCAAGGGCGATGTGCGATGTCATGCGCAGGTCAACCCGCAGTTCGTCGATGCGCAGGGTCGACCCCTTGCGTACCCCGAACAGTCTTTTGGTACGGGCGGACCCCGCGCGCGCCTGGTCTGGCCCTGGGGATCCACGATTGCAGAAGATCAGGGTTTCGTACTGGGTTTCAATGCACCGGTAGACAACCAGTCCTTGCTGGCGCATGCGTTCTGTGAAGTGCAGGGGCTGGGAGAGGCCGTGCCTGTGCGCCTGTTGGCGGGTGCAGACCGCGAGCGCCTGCTCGATGCGCTGGGCTGGGCAGATGACACGCCCGAGCGGGCGGACGCGCGCATACTGCAATGCAAGCGGCGCCTGCCGCCCGGTGCGCGGGTACGCCTGGTGGTCCAGCCCGGGGTCTCGTCCGTGGCCGGGCAGGGGTACTCGCCGGCGGCGTCCACGGCCAGTTTGGCACAGACGTTTCAGGTGCGTGATCCGTTTCAGGCGACGTTCAGTTGCACGCGCACCACGGCCGAAGCCCCTTGTCTGCCATTGTCCGCCCTGGATTTACGATTTTCCAGCCCGATCTCACGCGCCCAGGCCGAGCAGATCGTTCTGCAGACCCCTGCAGGGCCCCGCCAGGCCAGCCAGTTTGCGCCCGATGCCTACCCTGGCGACCCATGGCTCGACGCCTTGCGTTTCGATCCGCCATTTCAGGAAAGCAGCCACCTGACGCTCGAATTGCCGGCCGACCTTTCAGATGACATGGGCCGCAGTCTGGACAACGCCGATCGTTTTCCCATGGACATCGTCATGGACGCGCTGCCGCCGCTGGTCAAGTTTGCGTCCGGGCCCTTCGGCATCATCGAGCGCTTTGCCGATGGCCCACCCGAGCAGCCGCAGACACCGGCTGTGCCGGTGGCCTTGCGCCGGGTAGGGCCCGACCTGAGCACACAGGCGCTGCAGGTGTCGGCCGGGACGTTACAGGACTTCACGATTCGTGACGAAGTGCAGGCCTTGCAGTGGATGGCGCGCGTCTTGAATCTGCAGGATGGCCAAATGACTTCGGCCCAATTCGCGGATCGTCTGGCCTTGCGTCCGGTGCGTGACGCAGAACCAGACGAACCGCGGGTGGATGTGCGCAGCCTGCCTTTGCTGGCTTCATCGGATGACATCCAGACGCTGCACCTGCCGGGCCTGCCGCTTGCCGATGGTCCGGATATCGAGATGCTGGGCGTGCCAGTGGCCCAGGCAGGCCTGCACGTGATCGAAATATCCTCGCCGCGCCTGGGGCAGGCACTTTTGGCGACCGCGCAAGACCCAGACCCCCGAATGTATGTGCGTACTGCGGTGCTGGTGACCAATCTGGCGGTTCACCTGAAGACGGGACGCGATGACACGCTGGTCTGGGTCACGACGCTGGATGAAGGACGTCCAGTGCCCGATGCACAGGTGGGCATACTGTCCTGCGACGGCCATCGCCTGCTGAACGGCGTCACCGATGCGCAAGGCATCTGGCATGTCCAGGCCGCTGTGCCGACCAGTGTCTGGTGCGAAGGCACTCAGCTGTCCGGGGTCATGGCGAGCGCGCGGATTGCGGCGAATCATCCGCTCGCGCATGGGCAGGCAGATTTCTCGTTTGCCTGGTCGACCTGGGATCGCGGCATCGAGCCCTGGCGTTTCGATATTCCGGTCAGCCACGACGAGGCACCCGATCAGGTGGCGCATGCCGTGCTCGATCGCAGCCTGGTTCGCACCGGAGAAACGGTTTCGATGAAACTCTTCCTGCGTGAAAAAGTACGCGCCGGGTTACGCAGCCCGGCGCGTACACGCTTGCCAGGCACGGTGGTGATCCGTCACGCAGGATCCGGCGAGGCCGTCGAATGGCCTGTGAACTGGCAAGAGAATGCCGGCGGCGGGGCGTATGCGCTGCTCGATTATCCGGTGCCCGAAGCCGCCCGGCTGGGCCAATACACGATCGAGTTGGCGCCTGCCGCGTCAATAGGCGATGAGGACACTTGGCGGCCCCATCTGGAGGCCGGTCACTTTCGGGTCGAATCCTTCAAGCTGCCTTTGCTCGAAGGGTCTTTGAAGATCGCGGCCGATGGCATCGACCACGGGCCGTTGGTGGCGCCTGAAATGGTACAGGTCGACATGCAGCTCGCCTGGATCTCGGGCGGGCCCGCCCGACAGCTGCCGGTCACCTTGTCCGCAGTGGCCAGACCCTGGGTTGACCCGCCGTTCGAAGATTCGGGCTATGTGTTTGGCGACCAAGGGTTCCGGCCTGACGAGCCCGAGGCCGGATCGCACCGGTTCAGGCGCCTGTTCCTGGACAAGCAGCCCGCGCTGCTCGATGAACAGGGCTTTGCCCGTGTCGATGTCGATCCGGTGCCACTTGTCGCCGAGCCCATGTCCTGGCTGTTCGAGGCCTCATTTTCTGATCCGGCCGGCGAGGTGCAGACCATCGCACGTCAGGTCGATGTCTGGCCGGCCGAGGTCATCGTCGGGCTGAAAGCAAGCGGCTGGGTGGCCAAAGGCCGCGAGGCCGCTGTCAGGATGCAGGTGCGCGGTATCGATGGCCAGCCTCGGGCAGGGATCGTCGTGCAGCTGGATGGCCGCCTGCGCAATACGTATTCGACGCGCAAGCGCCTGGTGGGCGGGTTTTATGCGTACGATACGCAGGTTCAGGACAGTGCTCTGGGCACCCTGTGCGAAGGCGTGACCGACGGCCAGGGCGAATTCGAGTGTACGTTCGTGCCGGCGCACGAAGGTGAGGTCGAGCTGCAAGCCAGTGTCCGGGATCCAGCCGGGCGGACCTCGCGCGCGGCAACCCGGCTGTGGGTGTGGGGAGATGACGCCTGGTTCGGAGGGGCGGATCACGACCGCATGGACGTGATCCCGGCCAGGAAGGCGTGGGCGCCCGGTGAAACGGCGGAATTCGTGGTCCGCATGCCGTTTCGCGAAGCGCGCGCGCTGGTGGCTGTCGAGCGCGAAGGGGTATTGCAGGCGCAGGTCGTCGAGCTTCAGGGGGATGAGCCAGTGATTCGCCTCCCTGTGGAGGCGGCATGGGGGCCCAATGTGTATGTATCGGTGTTGGCGCTGCGTGGGCGGGTACGCGCCGTTCCCTGGGCCAGCTTCGCCCGGTGGGGCTGGCGCAATCCCATGGTCTGGTGGGATGCCCGGGAACAGCAAGTGGCCGATGCGCCGCCTCCAACGGGCCTGGTCGATCTGGCCAAGCCGGCGTTCAGATATGGCATCGCGGACATACAGGTGCAGGGTGGCGAGGACCAGCTGACGGTCGAGGTGAAACCGGCACAGGCCACGTACAAGGTACGGGAAACGGCGCGGGTGCGGATTCGGGCCCTGCAGGCCGATGGCAGGCCGGCCGCCGGGGCGGGCCTGGCGTTTGCGGCCATTGATGAGGCCTTGCTCGAACTACAGGATAACGCGAGCTGGGATGTGCTCGATGCCATGCGCGTGCGGCGCGATTATGGCGTGCAGACCGCGACGGGGCAGTCCGAAGTGGTCGGGCGCCGGCATTACGGCCGTAAGGCGCTTGTCGCGGGCGGGGGCGGAGGGTTCAATGCCACCCGCGAATTGTTCGATACGCGGCTGCTGTGGCAGGGTGGGCTGGTGCTGGATGATCACGGAGAGGCCTGGGTCGAGGTGCCGTTGAACGATGCTCTGTCACGGTTCCGCCTCGTTGCCGTGGTCGATCTGGGTGCCGACCGGTTTGGTACGGGGTATGCCGATATCGTCACGACACAGGATCTTCAGTTGGTGTCTGGCCTGCCCCAGGTCATCCGTGAACAGGATCGGTTCCAGGTCGGGGCCACGGTGCTCAATCGGACTCAGTCGCCTATGGCGCTGGGCGTGCGGGCTGCCGTACGTCTGGGCGAGTACCCGGGTGTCGAATTTCCCGCGCAGGATATCGACTTGCCCGCTGGCGCCTCCCGCCAGGTTCACTGGGAATGGCAGGCACCCTGGCTGCCAGGCGGGTCGGATGCGGCGACCCTGCACTGGACATTCACGGCCGCTACCCATGGGGGCACGGGCAGCGCCGCTCAGGATGCCATCCACATCCGCCAGGCATTGCGGCCGGCCGTGCCTGTGGCGGTGCAGCAGGCCACCCTGGTCGCCCTGCAACCCGATCGGCCCGTATCCCTGCCCGTCGCGGCGCCCGTGGGGGCCATCGCCGTAGAAGAGCGCTTGCGTGGTGGCGTGCAGATTGGCTTGCAGTCCAGCCTGGCGGGCACCCTGCCCGGGGTTCTGGACTGGCTTGAACGGTATCCCTACACTTGTTTCGAGCAGCTGGGCTCTCGGGCGCTGGGGATGCAAGACGCGGCTGCCTGGCAGGCCCTCATGCGCCGGCTACCTTCATTTCAGGACACCCAGGGCTTGCTGGCCTATTTTCCCGGAGGGCGGGGCAACGTGGTCTTGACGGCCTATGTGCTCGAACTTGCCGCTGATGCCCGCCAGCTTGGCTGGCCGTACGCCATTCCTTCCACGGCCCGCGAGGCGATGCTGTCCGGTTTGCAGGATTTCGTCCTGGGTCGCCTCGACGAACGTGCCTGGGCGCCTGTGGACGACACATTTTGGCGAAAACTGATTGCGGTGGATGCTTTGGCACGGTGGCAGGCGTGGCAGCCCGGCCTGCTCGATACCTTCGATCTGGTTGTGGATGGCTGGCCCACTGCCGCCCTGGTCACCTGGTTGTCCATTCTGCAGCACGTGCCTGATCTCGATCATCGTGATCAGCGGCTGGCCGACGTGCAGGCAATCGTGCGCGCCCGCTTGCGGCGCCACGGCGGCACTTTGTCGGTGGCGGACGAATCTGCGGATGCGGGGTGGTGGCTGATGAATGATGCCACCACAGCCCAGGCGCGCTTGCTATGGTCTGCGCTGGATTTGCCGGGCTGGCAGCCTGACTGGCCATTGCTGGTGCAGGGTTTGCTGGCCAGGCAACGCAACGGCGCCTGGGCTACGACACCCGCCAATGCCTTGGGGATTCTGGCCATCAACCGGTTTGCGCAGGCCAGCGAGGCGCAGGCAGGGCAAGGGGCTCTGCGGCTTTCTCTTGGCGGTTCGGCCGATCAGACCATCCGCTGGACGGACCTGCCCCAGGTGGATGGCGTTCGCCGCGACACCTTGCTTCTGCCTTGGCCCCCGAGCGGGCAGGGCCACCTGTCCATGCAGCAGCAGGCACCCGGTTCGGGTTGGGCCAATGTGCTGGCGCTGGCTGCAGTCCCGTCATCGGCCCCAGTCGACGCCGGTTTGCGGATAGAGCGTCGCATGGACGTCCTGGCCAAAGCCGTGGACACGCATTGGTCCGTCGGCGATATATATCGGGTGGTACTCACCCTGCATTCGGCAGAGTGGTTGAGCTGGGCGGTGGTCAGTGACCCGATTCCCGCCGGGGCAAGCATTCTCGGAAGCCAGCTGGGCAGGGACTCGATGATCTGGTCGGCTGCGACAACCGGCTCTGCGGGCGGGCCACAGGCCGAACGCCTCGCGCCCGCCTGGATCGAGCGGGCGGCGGATACCTGGCAGGCCTATTTCGACGTGCTGCCACCCGGCACGCATGTGGTCGAATACACGGTGCGGCTGAACGTGCCTGGGACCTACCAGCTGCCGCCTACGCGGGCCGAAGCCCTGTATCAGCCCGATGTGTTCGGCAGCCGGCCCAATGAACCGATCCAGGTGGAGCCGGCGCAGTGAGCGTGATCCGGGTGTTCGTCCTTTGGGCGGCATGGCACGCTGCCGTGTTTGCGGCCTGGCCGGATTATTCGTCCGTACGGCAGGCCTGGCGGCCGTCCGATGTGCGCGTCCTGTCCGCCGATGGGCAGGAACTGCAGCGCGTTCGGGTGGATTTTGCCAGCCGCCGCGGAGACTGGGTGCCGCTGGGCCAGGTCTCCGCGGCGCTGCAGCGTGCCGTCATTGCCTCGGAAGACCGCCGCTTTCATACGCACCATGGGGTCGACTGGCTCGCCAGCCTGTCTGCCGCCGGCTCGCTGGTGGGGGCGCGCCACCGTCGCGGCGCGTCCACGATCAGCATGCAGTTGGCGGCGCTGCTTGAACCCGGCTTGCAGCGGACAGCGGGCGGTCGAAGCCTGGCGCAAAAGTGGGATCAAATGCAGGCGGCCCGCGAGCTGGAGGCCCGTTGGAGCAAGGCACAGATCCTCGAGGCCTATCTGAACCGGGTCGCTTGGCGGGGTGAACTGGTCGGTGTCGACGCCCTGTCGAGGGTCCTGTTTCGCAAGCAGGCGGCGGGCCTGACATTGCGTGAATCGGCCCTGGCGGCCATTTTGCTGCGCGGGCCCAATGCGCCGGCGCCCGTGCTGGTGCGTCGCACGTGCCATCTGCTGCGCGAACTTGGGCAGCCAACCCAGTGTACCCACTTGCCCGCCTTTGTGCGCACGATACTGGCGCGTGCACACGGGCCGTGGCAAGGGGCGCCGGCGTGGGCGCCGCATTGGGCTCGGTACGTCATGGCGCGCTCGCCCCAGATCGAGGCGGGCAGTGTGCGTACCACGCTGTGGGCTGACCTGCAGCCGTTTGCGATGGCGGTGGTGCAGCGCCACCTGGAGGACCTACGGGGCACCGGTGCGACGGATGCCGCCGTCGTGGTGCTCGAGAATCGCACGGGGGCCGTGCTGGCCTATGTGGGATCATCGGGCGCCCGGCTGTCGGAGGCAAGCCAGGTGGATCACGTCCTGGCCTTGCGGCAGGCGGGCTCCACCCTGAAACCTTTCCTGTATGCTCTGGCGCTCGATCAGCAGCGCCTGACCACCGCTTCGCTGCTGGATGACAGTCCGCTGGATCTGCAGGCGGGCAGCGGGCTGTACATACCCGATAATTATGATCATCAGTTCGCCGGCTGGGTCAGCGTACGCCAAGCGCTGGCTGCGTCCCTGAACGTACCTGCAGTGCGCACCCTGATGATGGTGGGCCCGGGGCCCTTTGCGCGGCAGTTGCAGGCGCTCGACCTGCCGCTGCGGCATGCGGGCGACTATTATGGCTACAGCCTTGCCCTGGGTTCGGCCGACGTCGATTTACTGTCGCTCACCAACGCATACCGTACCCTGGCCCGTGGAGGGGTTCATACCCCAGCCACGCACCTGGCAGCCGGCCATGCGCGCGCCGAAGGCAGCGGTCATCCGTATTCCGCCGGAGCGGCCTGGCTCGTGGGGCATATCCTGTCTGACCGCGAAGCCCGCGTACGGACGTTCGGGCTCGACAGCCCGCTGGCCACCCGGTTCTGGTCCGCCGTCAAGACCGGCACCAGCCGCGACATGCGAGATAACTGGTGTATCGGCTGGTCGGCCGACTACACCGTCGGCGTCTGGGTGGGCAACAGCGCAGGCGGCAGTATGCGGGGCATATCGGGTGTCAGCGGTGCAGGACCCATCTGGCACGACATACTGGCCTGGCTTCATCGCGACAGGCCCTCGAGGGCGCCGGCCGTGCCCGATGGGGTCGTGGCGCAGATGATCCAGCAGGGGGCTGCTTTGGAACCCGCCCGCTTGGAATATTTTCTGGGCGACACGGCGCAACCGGTATTCGTACACCCGCCGCCTGGGGCGCCAGCGGTCCGCGTGGCCGCACCGGTGGATGGTACGATCCTGGCGCTGGATCCTGACGTGCCCGAAGCGCGGCAGCGCCAGAGATTGCGGGCGGTCGACGCCCTGGGCAGGACCGTGGACGAGGCGCTCTGGCGGGTGGATGGCATGTCGTTGCCCAGCGCCCCAGACGGACACGGTGCATGGTGGGTGCCGACCGCCGGCGTGCACACGCTCGAACTCATCGACCCTCAGGGCCAGCCGCTCGATCACGTCCGCGTTCGTGTGCGTGCGGGGACTTTCGATATCCAGGGAGGCTCTTTTGCGCCAACTCATTTGCCATGAAACCGTGTATGGGCGGCTGCGACGGGCCGTCCTTCGCTTCTTGTTGCTGTGGCTCGTCCTGGTTCCAGGCGCCGCACTGCAGGCGGCCTCTCCGGGGTCGGATCCGCCCGCGGCCAGTGACCTCGGGGTCTACCTGGCCGATGTGCATCCTCATGTGGATTGGGTTCCCGTGGCCTTGCAGCCAACCGGGGTGATCTACCTGCGTCCCGAGCCCCTGATCCGCCGCTCCGACCTGATGGGCATTCGCGCCGTCGAAGGCCCAGGGCCGGGCGGCCAGCTGGTCCTGATCCTGACTGAACGGGGGCTCGATCGGGCACAGGCAGGCACAGCGGCATACCCTGGCTTGCGGCTGGCGCTGGTGGTCGGTCAAAAATTGCTGGCAGCGCCTCGATATGCCGCACCCGTCAGCGAGCAGCAGCTGTTGTTTTCTTTTGACTCGCTGGTTGAAGCAGAGAATATTGCTCGCGCAGTCGCCGGAGTTCGTTAAAATCTACGCATTGCGTATATTGGAGGCCGCCATGGCGATTGCCCAACAAGTGTTTCTGCGTGACGCCATGCGGCGCCTGAACCTCACCCGGGACCTGTTTGCCGCCCGAATCGGGGTGAAACGGCGCGCTCTGGACACCTGGCTGCTACCCGAGGGTTCGCAGGAATCCCGCGCCATGCCCGAGGTCGTTGGCCGTTTCGTGACGGAGATCGTCGAAAACGACGCACTGCTGCAGAAATATGCGCAAACGGCCCAGACAGGGCCATTGCGGGACCGCATTGCGATCGACAACAAGCATCAGCTGCTGTCGGTCGACCAGTTCAGCCGCGAATCGGTCGAAGAACTGTTCCGGGTGGCAGACCAGATGCAGCCTATCGCCCGTCGGCAAAAAGTATCCCGGGTGCTGGAAGGCGCGGTGCTGGGCAACCTGTTCTTCGAGGCCAGTACCCGCACGCGGGTCAGTTTCGGGGCTGCGTTCTGTCGGCTCGGCGGCTCTGTGTGCGACACCACGGGGTTCACCTTTTCGTCGATGGCCAAGGGCGAATCAATTTACGACACGAGCCGCGTGATGAGTGGCTACGTGGATGCCATGGTGATTCGCCACCCCGAGCAGGGCTCGGTGGCCGAGTTCGCCGCAGCCACGAACATCCCGGTGGTCAACGGGGGCGATGGCCCCGGCGAGCATCCCAGCCAGGCCTTGCTGGATCTCTACACCATCCTGACGGAATTCTCGCGGCTGGGCAAGCTGGTCGATGGCGCGCATGTGGTGATGGCGGGCGACCTGAAATACGGGCGTACCGTGCATTCGTTGATCAAGCTGCTCGCGCTGTACCGCGGCTTGAAATTCACGCTGGTCTCGCCGCCCGGTCTCGAGATGCCAACCCATCTGCTCGAAAAGGCGGGCTGTAATGGCCATGTCATCGAACAGACTCACGATCTGCAGCAGGGTCTGCAGGGAGCCGACGTGGTCTACGCCACCCGTGTCCAGAAAGAGCGCTTTGCGGGGGAAACGCTCGAAGGCTATGACGAGGCCTTCCAGGTCAATCGGGCGATTGTCGACCGCTGCTGCGGCCCCGACGTCATCGTGATGCACCCCTTGCCACGGGACAGCCGCGAAGGGGCGCACGACCTCAGCACCGATCTCAACCACGATGCCCGGCTGGCCATCTTCCGACAGGCCGACAACGGAATTCCCGTGCGCATGGCCATTTTTGCGGTATTGCTGGGCGTCGAGAGCCTGGTGCAGCATTCTATGCGCGACGTGACCTGGGTTCCGCCCTCGCATATCGGGCCCGACGACAGCGTGTTTCACGGCATGTACTGAGCCGCGTCCCCCGGGCGTGCCGGCGAATCCGGCTCAGGCCTGTTTCAGGCCGCCCAAAGCCGCCGTCAAGTCATCGAGCAGGCGGGCCAGTTCGCCCGTCATCAGTGCAAAGTCGGCATCGAGGCGTTCCGCCTCGTTGGCGGCCTGGCCATCCTGCTGGGCCTGGAGTACATCCAGCGGGGCGACTCGCTTGATGTCCAGGTTTTCGGTCAGCACGAATGAGACCCTGTCATGCCAGGTCAGCGCCAGGCGGGTGCACTGCTTGCCCTGCGTGATGTGCCGGCGCACTTCCTCTGGGTCTAGCGTCTGTCGCACGTAGCGCACCGTGGCGCGCGATTCGTTGGTGGCCTGCAATTCGGTGTCCTGGTCGATGGCAAAACCGACGGGAGGTTCGTCATCCAGCAGCCATTGGGTCATGGCGGCCGCCGGGGATACCTGGACATGCAGGGGAACGATGGGGAAGGGGGTCAGCGTCCGGGCCAGCAGACCGAGGAAGTCGTCGCTGCGGGCGGTGGCCGCCGCATCGATCGCCATCCACCCGTGCTGGGTATCGATCCAGGCCCGCGTATCGTGCGCAATTACGAAGGCACGCGGCAGCAGCTCGAGGGTGATCTGTTCCTTGATGTCCTTCATTTGCTTGCGGCCCGGCCGGTAGCCCTGACGGGCTTCGATTTCTTGCGCCCGTGCGAGGCTGGCCTGGTTGATGACGGTGGCCGGCAGCAGCTTCTTTTCGGTGTGCATGCGCAGCAGAATCTGGCCATGCGCGGCATGGACCAGGCCGCCCTCCTCGCGCGGTGGCAGCCAGCCCGATGCCTGGCTGTCCTGGCTGCCTCCCGGTTCGAAAGCCAGCGGTTCGAGCGCGCTTTCGAGGGCGTCGTGTGAGAGGGCAGCATGGCTGGCGAGACGGTACAGCTTGAGATTCTTGAACCACATGGTGATCGGCGGACAGAGTCGAATGACTGGATATGGGCGGGGCTTGATTGTACACGCCGGCCTTCATGGGGCATCGAGGTCGTTGTGCCGCGTCTCGCGCACGAAGAGACTGCCTATGACGAGCGTCATGATGCAGATGATGATGGGGTACCACAGGCCGTCGTACATGTTGCCGGTGGTCGCCACGGTGGCAAAGGCGACGGGTGGCAGGAAGCCGCCGAACCAACCGTTGCCGATGTGGTAGGGCACGCTCATGGAGGTGTAGCGGATGCGCGTCGGAAACATTTCGACCAGCATGGCGGCAATCGGCCCATACACCATGGTGACCTGGAAAACAAGAAAGAACAGCAGCAGCAGAACCATGACGTAGTTGATTTGGGATGGGTCGGCGCGTGCCGGGTAGCCGTGGCTGCGGATGGCCTGAGCCAGGGCGTTCTGCAGCTGGGTGCTGCGTTGCGCGAATTCGATGCGGCTGAGATCGGTGCCATCGAAGCTGTCGATGCGCTGCTGGCCGATCATGGCATAGGCGGTGCTCCCGGCCGGCGCGGGCTGATTGATGTAGTTCACCGAATGGTTGGCCATGAAGGTCTTGATCAGATCGCAGGCGCTGGTGAATGTGGCCAGCCCGATGGGGTTGAACTGCAGCGAACAGTCATCTGGATCGGAGATGACATAGACCGGCGCTGTGTCCTGGGCGCGCTCGAGCGCCGGATTGGCATAGTGCGTCAGGCCCTTGAAGATCGGAAAATAGGTGACGGCGGCAATCAGGCAGCCCGCCATGATGATCGGCTTGCGCCCGATGTGATCGGATAATGAGCCAAAGAACAGGAAGAACGGGCAGGCCAGCAGAAGGGCCAGCGCAACCAGTAGATTGGCCGTGTTGGCATCCACGCGCAGGGTTTCGGTGAGGAAATACAAGGCATAGAATTGGCCGGTGTACCAGACCACGGCCTGCCCGGCCGTCAGGCCCAGCAGCGCCAGCAGGATCAGGCGCAGGTTGCGCCAGCGCCCGAAGGCCTCTTTGATCGGCGCGCGCGACACCAGGCCTTCGGACTTCATGCGGGTGAAGGCGGGAGACTCGTGCAAGCGCAAGCGGATCCAGACCGAAATCACGAGCAGCAGCACCGAAATCAGGAACGGAATGCGCCAGCCCCAGTTGTGGAAGGCCTCCTCACCCAATACGCCACGTGTACCCAGGACCACCACCAGTGAGAGAAACATGCCGGTCGTTGCCGTGGTCTGTATCCAACTGGTGAAGAAACCGCGGCGATGGGACGGCGCGTGTTCTGCCACATACACGGCTGCGCCGCCGTATTCCCCGCCCAGGGCCAGACCCTGGAGTAGGCGCAGCAACAGCAGGATCATGGGCGCGGCCGAACCGATCGAGGAGACCGATGGCAGCACGCCGACCAGGAACGTGGACAGCCCCATGATCAGGATCGAGATCACGAAAGCGTACTTTCGCCCCACCATGTCGCCCAGGCGCCCAAACACCAAGGCACCGAAAGGGCGTACGGCAAAACCGGCCGCAAAAGTGAGCAGCGCAAAGATGAATCCGGTGGTCGGATTCAATTCGGTGAAGAAGTGCTGTGCGATGACGGCTGCGAGTGAGCCGTATACGTAGAAATCGTACCATTCAAATACCGTGCCCATAGAGGACGCAAGAATGACGCGACGTTCTTCGTACGTCATGGGGCGACTGGCATCGCTGCCCATTTCGGGGGGCGTTCGAAGGGTTCGGTTCATGTTCGGGCTTTCGGGAGGTCGCGCGGAAAAGAGACGCGTAGCCGGGTGCCGGCGCTGTCGGGGTCATGGTGGTTGCCGCAGGGCAGAAAACGGATGTCTGCCTTGTGGTGTTCAGTGATTTCGCGCACGATGGCCAGCCCCAGGCCGCTGCCTTCGGCCTCCTGGCCGAGGATGCGATAGAACCGGTCGAAGACCCGTTCGCGTTCGGCCGGCGGGATGCCAGGGCCGTTGTCCTGCACCTCGAGGCAAACCTGATGGCCGTCGGCCAGGGCGCGTACGGTCACCCGGCCGCCCGCAGGGGTATACAGCAAGGCGTTGTCGATCAGGTTGTTGAGCAATTCGCGGATCATCAAGGCATTGCCGAATACCGGCAGCGGCTCATCGGCGCCTTCGAAACCCAGGTCGATCTGGCGCTGCAGGGCCGTGGGCAGCCAGTCGAGGATGCACTGCTCGGCCAGCGGGCGCAGGTCGACCGGCGCTTGCACCGGTTCCATCCCCGGTTGATGCGATTCGGCCCGTGCCAGTAGAAGCAGCTGGTTGACCAGGCGCGTGGCGCGGTCCGACCCCATGATCAACTGCTGCAGGCTGATGCGCATGTGTTCGGGATCTTTTTCGCGCAGGGCGACTTCGCACTGGGTGCGAATGCCAGCCAGCGGGGTCTTGAGCTGGTGCGCTGCATTGGCCACGAAGCGGCGCTGCGAGTCGATGGAATCGGCCAGGCGCCGCAGCAGGTTGTTCATGGCGGCGATCAGCGGGACGATCTCGGCTGGGGCGAGGTCATCGCGAATTGGCGATAGGTCGCTGGGTTTGCGCCGGCGCATGTGTTCCTGCAGGATGCTGAGGGGCTCGAGGCCCTGGGTGAGCCCCAGGCCAGCCAGCATGGCGGCCAGCGGCAGAATGATCAGCTGCGGCGTGAGCATGCCGGTGAGGATTTCCTGCTGGAGGGTGGCGCGGGGTTCGGCCGGCTCGGCCACCACCGCCAGAAAGCCGGTGCCGTCGAGGTCGCGCCCGCCCCATACGTAGGCGATGCGCAGCGCTTGATGACCCAGCGTGGCATTGCGAAACCGGACCTGGTCGATGTCATAGCCCCAGTCATCCGGCACCGGAATGGTGGAATCGCCCGCCAGGCGCTGGCCATTGGCATCGAGAATCAGCCAGCGCGTAGGCTCTTCTTCATGGCTGCCGGCCAACACGTTGCGCGCCGCATCGGAGATGTGCAGGGTCCCTTGCTGCACGTGTTGCAGTTCGATTTCATGGCGCAGCAGCCGCAGGTGGCTGGCCAGCGTCCGGTCGTAGGGCGAATTCGCCAGATTCAAGGAGATGAAATAGGTGATGACGATGCCAATCGACCATAGCGTGAACAAGGGTACGATCATCCACAGCAGAATGCGCCCGAGCAGGGTGGGGTGTCGATGATTGCGCCGGCGGCGCCCGTTGCTGGGAAACATGCGCGTGGTCAGTTGACCGTGGCTGGATCGGCCTGCATATCGCGTGTGTCGGGCTCGAGACAGTAGCCCAGGCCCCGGACCGTCAGGATATGGACGTCGGCGGGTTCGATTTTCTTGCGCAGGCGATGAATATAGACTTCGATCGCATTGGTGGTGACTTCTTCGCCCCACTCGCACAGCAGATCGACCAGCTGGTGCTTGCTGATCATGCGCCCGCTGCGCGACAGAAAGATTTCCAGCAGGCTGGTCTCGCGCGCGGAGAGATCGAGGGGGGACTGGTCGATGCTGGCGAGGCGACCGACCAGGTCGAACGTGAGCCGGCCATGGCGCAGGATGGAGCTGCGGCTGCCGCCATGGCGGCGTATCAGGGCCCGCACGCGCGCCTCGAGCTCGCTGAGGGCAAAGGGCTTGGACATGTAGTCATCGGCGCCGAGGTCCAGGCCTTCGACGCGCTGTTCGACCGAATCGGCTGCCGTCAGAACGAGCACCGGAATGGGGGTGCCGCGTTGGCGCAGCTTGCGCAACACGGACAGGCCGTTCAGGCGGGGCAGGCCCAGGTCGAGGATGAGCAGGTCGAATGCCTGCAACTGCAGGGCCGAATCGGCGCTGGAGCCGTCATTCACCACGTCGACGGCATAGCCGTCGTAGCGCAGGGATCGGGACAAGCCATTGGCTAGAATACTGTCGTCTTCGGCGATGAGAATACGCATGACGGAGAAGACACTCCGGAAGTCGGGCTCGAGGCACGGGCCGCCTGCCGGAGGCAACCCGCTTCGGGCCATTTTGACATGATCGGCGGCGTGCCAGCATCAGGGTTAACGATGGGCTGGCGCATGACGTGGCCTGGCCGGCTGTCCGCGCGCTGTGCCGAATATGTGACAACTGGGTTTTCATACAGTATCATTTGATGCCATAATTTGATTTATCCAGTCAATCGGCATGCGGGCCGGCAAACCCGCTGCCATCACATCACACAGGAATCTTCCCCATGGACGAACGCTCCGGCAAGGTCAATCCAGAACGCGCCAAGGCCCTGGCAGCCGCCCTGTCGCAAATTGAAAAACAGTTCGGCAAGGGCTCCATCATGCGCTATGGCGACAACCAGGTCGAGCACGACATCCAAGTCGTGTCCACCGGTTCGCTGGGCCTCGACATCGCCCTGGGTGTGGGCGGGTTGCCGCGCGGGCGCGTCATCGAAGTCTACGGCCCAGAATCCTCGGGCAAGACCACGCTCACCCTGCAGGTCATTGCAGAAATGCAAAAAATCGGCGGCACCTGTGCCTTCATCGATGCCGAACACGCCCTCGACGTGCAATACGCCGCCCGGCTGGGCGTGAATCTGGCCGACCTGCTCATTTCCCAGCCCGACACCGGCGAGCAGGCCCTCGAAATCACCGACGCGCTGGTGCGTTCGGGCTCGGTCGACCTCATCGTCATCGACTCGGTCGCCGCTCTGGTGCCCAAGGCCGAAATCGAAGGCGACATGGGCGATTCCCTGCCTGGCCTCCAGGCCCGGCTCATGAGCCAGGCCCTGCGCAAGCTCACCGCCACCATCAAGCGGGCCAACTGCATGGTGATCTTCATCAACCAGATCCGCATGAAGATCGGCGTCATGTTCGGCAATCCGGAAACCACCACCGGTGGCAATGCGCTCAAGTTCTATTCTTCCGTACGGCTCGACATCCGGCGCATCGGCGCCATCAAAAAGGGCGACGAGGTCCTGGGCAACGAAACCCGGGTCAAGGTCGTCAAGAACAAGGTGGCGCCGCCGTTCAAGCAGGTCGAATTCGACATCATGTATGGCACCGGCATTTCGCGCGAAGGTGAAATCATCGACCTCGGCGTCCAGGCCGGCATCGTCGACAAATCCGGGGCTTGGTACAGCTATCGCGGGGACCGCATCGGGCAGGGCAAAGACAACGTGCGCGAATACCTCAAAGAGCACCCTGACATGGCCCTCGACATCGAAAATCGGGTGCGCGAGCAATTCGGGATCCCCGTGCGTTCCGATGCGCCCCGCGCCGAACCCTCCGTGGCCGATGGCGACTGAGCCGTCATCAGGGCCCAAGGGCGCGCCGGCCAGCCGCATCAAGGCGCGGGCCGTGGGCTATCTGTCGCGCCGTGAACACTCGCGCGCCGAACTCCGGCGCAAATTGATGGCGCATGGCGACGATCCCGCGGCCATTGATGCCGTGCTCGATCAACTGACGGCCGGTCACTGGCAATCCGACGCCCGTTACGTACAGGGGTACGTACGCACCAAAGCACCACGCCAAGGGGCCCTGCGCATCCTCCAGGCCCTGCGCCAGCAGGGCGTCGATGAAGCCGAACTCGATGCGGTGCGCCAGCAGTTGCAGGGCACCGAGCACGCCCGGGCGCGGCAGGTTTGGCAGGCCCGGTTTTCCGGGCCGGCCGCCGATGCCCGCGAGTACGCCCGGCAGTACCGGTTCCTGGCTGGCCGGGGGTTTGGCGCCGACGTCATCCGCGCTGTCCTGGCCCATCAAGACCCAGACGCCTGAGCCCTCGCCCGGTGCCATCGTTCAGCGTGGCCTGGCGCGGCTGCCTTCACGCGCGTTTGATCGTCGCTCCGTTCAGGGGGCCCGGATGCCCGGCAAAGTGGCAAACGAGGTCTCGCGCGCTTGTTTCACGAAGGCTTGCACGTACGGCGTCGCTTCGTCTTCCAGCCTGATGGCGGCCTGCAAGGTGCGCCAGATGCCATCGCCCAGGCGGCAGACCGTCAGGCCGGCGACATCGCGATATTCATCCAGCGCCCAGCTGGGCAGGGCGGCCACGCCGCGTCCGCTGAGCACCAGCTGCACGATCATGGGGGTCAGCTCTGCCGTGCGCAGCGCGCGCGGCTCCACGTCGGCAGGGTCAAGGAATCCTGTAAACACGTCCAACCGGCTGCGGTCTACCGGGTAGGTGATCAACGTTTCGTTTGCCAGGTCTTCAGGGCCGAGGCGGGCCGCCTGCGCCAATGGGCTTCGGCTTGCGACCGCCAGCACCAGTTCGTAGGCAAACAGGCTGGTATAGCGGATTCCTTCCAGGGGCTGGGGATCCGACGTCACCACAACGTCCACGTCGCCGCGAACCAGGGCGGGCAGGGGGGCGAACGCGAAGGCGGCCGTCAGGTCCAGGGCGACCTCCGGCCAGTCCTTGCGAAAGGTGTCCAGGGTCGGCATCAGCCATTGGAAGCAGGAGTGACAATCGATGGCCACGTGCAGGCGCCCGGCGCGCCCGACCGACAGGCGAAACAGCTCCAGCTCGGCGGCCCGGATGCGCGGCAGCACGTCTTCTGCGAGCGCTACCAGGCGCAGTCCGGCGGTGGTCAGGCGCGCCGGGCGGGTGCGCCGGTTGAGCAGCGAAATCTTCAGCCGCACTTCGAGGTCGCGCAGCTGGTGTGACAGCGCGGACTGCGTCAGGTGCAGCCGTTCGGCGGCTTCCTGCAGGCTGCCTTCTTCGCGGATAGCCAGCATGGTTTCAAGGTGGCGGACTTCTAACATGAATATTTCTCAAGTATTGCTTGTGGGATTTGATTTTTTATCGGGGACGCTTTGAGGCAGAATACCAGTTATTGAGAAAAAGTAATTTAATCTGGTAAGAACATGACTATTATTCATAATTTAGGATTTCCTCGGATCGGTGCGCAGCGTGAATTGAAACGCGCGCTGGAAGACTATTGGGCCGGCCGCATCGACCAGGCGGCGCTTCTCGATACAGGGCGGGCGTTGCGGGCACGACACTGGGCGATTCAAGCGCAGGCTGGCGTGCATTGGGTACCCGTCGGCGATTTCGCATGGTATGACCATATTCTCGAATGGTCGTGTCTGCTGGGGGCCGTGCCGGCTCGTTTTGCGCAAGATGAACGCACCGGCGTGAGCCTGGACACCCTGTTTCGCATGGCACGCGGTCGTGCGCCGTCGGGCACGCCGGCGCATGCGTGCGAGATGACCAAATGGTTCGACACCAACTATCACTGCATCACGCCCGAGCTGCATCCGCAGCAAACCTATCGGATCGCCCGCGAGGACTTGTTCGATCAGGTGGCCGAAGCGCAGGCCCTGGGCTACCGTGCGCGGCCAGTGATTCCCGGTCCGCTGACCTGGCTGTGGCTGGGCAAGGGCGACGCCTATGCCGGCGGGGCCGTTGATCCAGCCAAGTTGGATTTGCTGCCGCGCCTGCTGGTCGTCTATGAGCAGGTTCTGCAGCGCCTGCACCGCCAGGGGGTGGACTGGGTGCAGGTTGACGAACCAGTCCTGGCGCTCGACCTGCCGCCTGCTTGGCTGTCGGGTTTCGAGACAGCCTACGGGCGCTTGGCTCACCACGGGCCCAAGCTGCTCCTGACCAGTTATTTTGATCATGTGATCGACAAGCTGCCGCTGCTGCATTCATTGCCGGTGCAGGGCATACACGTCGATGGGGTCCGTGCGCCGCAACAGCTCGAGGCGGTCGTGGACGCCGTGCGAGACGATCAGGTGCTGTCCGTGGGCGTCATTGACGGGCGCAACGTCTGGCGCGCCGATCTGGACCACCTGCGCGACGTGATCGATCCGATCCGCCGGCGCCTGGGCGAACGGTTGTGGCTGGCGCCGTCCTGCGCCTTGTTGCATGTGCCCATCGACCTGGATCTCGAGACCGAGCTGGACGCCGAATTACGCAGCTGGCTGTCGTTTGCGACGCAAAAATTGGGCGAACTGCGCCTGCTGGGTGCGCTGCTGGATGGGATGCTCAGCCAGGACGATCGGGTGGCCTTGGAGAGCCAGCGGGCCGCCGTGCGCCAGCGGCGGGCCTCGGGGCGCATCCACCGCGCTGAGGTGGCGCGTCGCCTTGCGGGATCGGCGACGATCCAGCGCCAACGGCCGCCGTTCGCGCAGCGCATCCAGGCTCAGCAGCAGCGCCTGCACCTGCCAGCCTACCCCACGACCACTATTGGCTCGTTTCCGCAGACGGCGGAAATCCGGCGCCTGCGGCGTGACTGGCGTGCCGGTGTACTGGGGGACGCCGCCTACGAAAAAGCCATACGCGCCGAAATCGAGCGGGTGATCCGGTTCCAGGAGGATATCGGGCTCGATGTCCTGGTCCATGGGGAACCCGAACGCAACGACATGGTCGAGTACTTTGGCGAACTGCTCGCCGGGTTTGCGTTTACTGCGTATGGCTGGGTGCAGAGTTATGGTTCGCGTTGCGTGAAGCCGCCATTGATTTACGGGGATGTCAGCCGCCTGGCGCCGATGACCGTGGCGTGGTCCTCGTATGCCCAGTCGCTGACCGACAAGCCGGTCAAGGGCATGCTGACCGGGCCGGTGACGATCCTCGAGTGGTCGTTCGTGCGCGATGACCAGCCGCGGGATCTGACGTGCCGGCAGATTGCGCTGGCGCTGCGCGACGAGGTGCTGGACTTGGAACAGGCGGGCATACGGGTCATCCAGATCGACGAACCGGCGTTTCGCGAGGGCCTGCCCTTGCGTCGCGATGACTGGGGCGCCTATCTGGATTGGGCGGTCGACTGTTTCCGCTTGAGCACGGGCGGCGTGCAGGATGCCACACAGATCCACACTCACATGTGTTATTCGGAATTCAATGACATCATCGAGGCCATTGCCGCCATGGATGCGGACGTCATCACCATGGAGACGTCGCGTTCGAACATGGAACTGTTGGATGCGTTTGAAGCGTATGCGTATCCCAACGATATCGGACCGGGCGTGTATGACATCCATTCGCCGAACGTGCCGGAGCAGGACTGGATGGTCGGATTGATGCGCAAGGCCGCTCGGTATCTGCCGGCCGAGCGCCTGTGGGTGAATCCGGATTGCGGCCTGAAGACGCGCGGCTGGCCCGAAACGCGGGCGGCGCTGGAACACATGGTGCAGGCGGCGCATATCCTGCGCGAGGCGGCCTGACGGGGTGCGTATATAATCCGAAAGGTTTGACAGACATCAAGCCTTTCGATGCCCTTATCTCCCCCCGATTGCGCCCGCGAGCCTTTGCACCGCCGTTCCATACACATCCAGTCGTATGAACGGGAGGATGGCCTATGGGATCTCGAAGCCGAGCTCATAGACACCAAAGCCTATGACTTCCCCAAACGGTCGGGCCGCCTGCACCGGGCGGGCGAGCCGGTGCACCACATGTTGCTGCGCATCACCATCGACGAACACTACACCATCACGGCGGCCGAGGTGGCGTATGAAGCCGCGCCGTACGGGGATTTTTGCAGTGCCATCGCACCGGCATACGAGAATCTGGTGGGGCTCAACCTGCTGCGGCGCTTTCGCCATGCCGTGCGTGAGCGCTTTGGCCGTACGGCTGGCTGCACGCACGTCACCGAATTGGCGCAGGTCCTGCCCACCGCAGCCATACAAACAATGGCGGGGCGCAGGCGCGTGCGGCCCGTCTCCCGAAAACGGCCTTTTGAGCTCGATGGCTGCCACGCGCTGCGGGTCGACGGCCCGGTGGTGCGCGTGCATCACCCGGACTGGTACGAAGGACCCGATGCACCAGAGCCCAAGCCCCCAGCGCTGGACGCAGGGTAACGTCTGGCCGGCCGGCCCGTTTTTTTCTCCATCCCTTCACAGGTAACGCTTTCATGAAAATTCACGAATATCAAGGCAAGGAATTGCTGAAGAAGTTTGGCGTGACAGTCCCACGCGGAATCCCTGCATTCACGGTCGACGAAGCCGTCAAGGCGGCCGAACAACTGGGGGGCTCCGTCTGGGTCGTGAAGGCACAGATCCATGCAGGGGGCCGGGGCAAAGGCGGGGGCGTCAAACTGGCACGTTCCATCGACGAGGTGCGTGCGCTGGCCAACGAGATCCTGGGTATGCAGCTGGTGACCCACCAAACCGGGCCCGAGGGGCAAAAGGTGCGGCGCCTGCTGATCGAAGAGGGCGCCGACATCCGCAAGGAATATTACGTCGGCATCGTCACCGATCGGGCCTCCCAGCGTGTCTGCGTCATGGCGTCCAGCGAGGGGGGCATGGAAATCGAGGAAGTGGCCGAAAAGACCCCCGAGAAAATCCTCAAGGTCTTCGTGGATCCAGTCGCCGGCCTCACCGATGCAGAAGCAGAACAACTGGCGCGCGGGATCGGTGTGCCCGACGCCTCGGTGGCCAAGGCGGCGGCAGAATTCAAGAAGCTGTATCAGGTGTACTGGGATACCGACGCCTCTCTGGCCGAGATCAACCCCCTCATCCTGGAAGGCAACGGCGACATCAAGGCGCTGGATGCCAAGTTCAACTTCGATCCGAACGCCTTGTTTCGCCATCCGGAGATCGTGGCCTACCGCGACCTCGATGAAGAAGACCCGGCAGAAATCGAAGCCAGCAAATATGACCTGGCCTATATCCAGCTCGAAGGTAATATCGGCTGCCTGGTCAACGGGGCCGGCCTGGCGATGGCCACCATGGACAGTATCAAGCTGTTTGGCGGCGAACCGGCGAACTTTCTGGACGTGGGCGGCGGCGCGACCGCTGAAAAAGTCACCGAGGCCTTCAAGATCATGTTGGCGAACAAAGACGTCAAGGCCATCCTGGTGAATATCTTTGGCGGCATCATGCGCTGCGACGTCATTGCCGAGGGGGTCATCGCGGCCTGTCGTGCCGTGGATCTCGACGTGCCACTGGTGGTTCGAATGAAAGGCACCAACGAGCAGAAAGGCAAGCAGATGCTGGCCGAATCCGGCTTGCCCATCATCAGCGCCGATACCATGGCAGATGCGGCGACCGCCGTCGTTGCCGCTGCACAATAAAAAGCATTCAGAGGAATATTCATGTCGATTCTGATCAACCAGAATACCAAGGTCATCACCCAGGGCATTACCGGCAAAACGGGCCAGTTCCACACGCGCATGTGCCGCGAATATGCCAACGGCCAGGCGGCTTTCGTGGCGGGCGTGCATCCCAAGAAGGCCGGCCAGGATTTCGAAGGCATTCCTATTTACGCATCGGTGCAAGAGGCCAAGGCAGACACCGGCGCCACGGTGTCGGTCATCTACGTGCCCCCGGCCGGTGCGGCGGCGGCCATCTGGGAAGCCGTCGAGGCCGATCTCGAGCTGGTCATCTGCATCACCGAAGGGATCCCGGTGCGCGACATGCTCGAAGTGCGCAACCGCATGCGCGATGAAAACCGCAAGACCTTGCTGCTCGGGCCCAACTGCCCGGGCCTGATCACACCCGATGAGATCAAGATCGGCATCATGCCCGGGCACATCCACCGCAGAGGCCGGGTCGGGATCGTCAGCCGCTCGGGTACGCTCACCTACGAGGCCGTGGCGCAGGTCACCGAATTGGGGCTGGGCCAGTCCAGTGCCGTGGGTATCGGCGGCGATCCGATCAATGGCCTCAAGCACGTCGATGTGCTCAAGATGTTCAACGACGACCCTGAAACCGATGCCGTCATCATGATTGGCGAGATCGGCGGCCCGGATGAGGTCGATGCAGCCCGTTGGGCCAAGGATCACATGAACAAGCCGGTGGTGGGTTTCATCGCTGGCGTCACGGCGCCGGCAGGCAAGCGCATGGGTCATGCCGGCGCCTTGATTTCAGGGGGGGCCGATACGGCAGACGCCAAGCTCGAGGTCATGGAAGCCTGCGGCATACGCACTACCCGCAATCCGTCCGAAATGGGCACGCTGCTCAAGTCGGTACTGTAGGGCTCCCGGCCATGTCTCCGACCCCCGAGCGTTTGGTGATCGCCACCCGCGCCAGCCGCCTGGCGCTGTGGCAGGCTCGTCATGTACAAGGCCGCTTGCAGGCCCTGTATCCCGCGTGTCGGGTAGACCTCCTCGAACTGACGACCCGCGGCGATCAGATCCTGGATCGCAGCCTGTCCAAGGTCGGTGGCAAGGGGTTGTTCATCAAAGAGCTCGAGCTCGCGCTCCTCGACGGCCGCGCCGATCTCGCCGTGCATTCCCTGAAAGACGTGCCGGTAGATCTCACCGAGCCGTTCCGTCTGGCCGCGGTCCTGGAGCGCGCCGATGCGCGCGATGCGTTGGTCTGCCCGGTGCCGGGTGGGCTCGAAGCCCTGCCGGCGGGGTCCGTGCTGGGAACATCCAGTCTGCGGCGCGAGGCCCAGCTGCGTGCGCGCTATCCGCACCTGCAGGTCAAACCTCTGCGCGGCAATCTGGATACCCGCCTGGCCAAGCTCGATCGGGGCGACTATTCGGCCATCGTCCTGGCTGCAGCCGGGTTGCAGCGCTTGGGCCTGGCCGAACGGATCCACTCATTCCTGCCGGTAGAGTGGTGTCTGCCGGCTGCTGGCCAGGGGGCCCTGGGGATCGAGGTACTGGCCTCGCGTGGTGACCTGGCGGCCATACTGGCGCCCCTGGCCTGCGAGGCAACGCAGATCTGTGTGCAGGCCGAACGGGCGGTATCGCGCACGCTGGGTGGCTCCTGTCAGGTACCGCTGGCTGCGCATGCGGTGTGGCAGGCCGGGGAAATTTTTCTGCGGGCCTTGGTCGCCGAACCGGATGGTTCGTGTTGTCTGCGGGCCGAAGGCCGCTGCACTCCGGAACAGGCCGAGGCGCTGGGCATCCGGCTGGCGCAGGCGCTCCTGGCACAAGGGGCCGATCAGATCCTGGCCAGGCTGACGCAGGCGGCGGCGCGCTGATCGGCGGGCCTTCATTTCCATCGGCGCTCATGGACCAGACACCCGCCGGTCATGACGCAGACGCTGTCGACATTTTGCTGACGCGTCCGGCAGGCCGTAACGAAAGCCTGGCCCGTCGCCTGCGCACCGACGGCTTGATCGTCATGGATGCGCCTGCCTTGCGCATCGAGCCCGTCGCCGAAGCCTGCCCGGTTCCGCAGCCTGGCGAACTGGGTATTTTCGTCAGCCGGCAGGCCGTCGATGCGTATTTCAGCCACCATGCCGGCTGGTTGCCCGGCGCCTGGGCCGCGGCTGTGGGCGCGGCCACTGCGCAGGCCTTGCGCGGCCAAATACCTGCCACTCATGTGTTGGCTCCGGATCCAGGTTGCGCGCCCGATTCCGAGCATTTGCTCGACGTGCTGCTGGCCCGTCTGCCTGATTCAGGTCGGGCTTACGTATTCCGCGCCCAGCATGGGCGCGACTGGCTGGCCGATCAGCTGCGTGCCCGCAGGTGGACCGTTTCCTGCCATGCAGCCTATCATCGCGTACCCGTGTTGTGGGAAGCGCCGGTGGCCCGCCGATTGGCACGGGGGGGCGCGCTCGTGCTATTGCTGACCAGTCTGGAGGCGCTGGATGCCATCGACCGGAGCCTGACGTTTCATGGCTTCTCGTGGCCGGCAACCGGGCTGGCCGTGGTGACGCTGCACGAAAGAATCGCACGCCGTTTACAATGGCGTTGCGAACAAGCCTCTGCGGAACCATTGGCCATCACGATCAGCGATCCAGATGAATCCTCGCTGTTTCGCGCTATATTGGCTGCTGCACAATCTGTTAGGAACCCGCCATCCTCATGACCGATACCGACAAGAATTCGTCTGCGCCTGCTGTCGAACCCGCTCCATCGGCCACCCCAGCCCCGGATGCCTCGGTCCGTCAGGCAACCGAAGGGCGGGCCGCGTCGGGCAAGCGTTCAGCCGGTGCACTGATCCTGGGGGTTTTGCTGATCCTGCTCGCCTTGGTTCTGGGGGGCGCCCTGTATTATCAGAATCAGCAATATCGTGCCCTGCAGGCCGATGCACAGCAAGAGCGGGCCAGTTACCAGCAGCTGATCGACCGCACCCGCGAGCAAGCCGACCAGGCTCTCAGCCAGGTGCGTCAGCAGGCTGCGCAACTGCGCGATCTGCAGGCGACCCTCGAGGCCACCAACGGCCAGGTCCAGGAACTCGACCAGGCCTTGCAGCTCATGACCGACAGCGGTTCCGACCTGCTCTTGCTCAATGACATCGATCACTTGTTGGCCATGGCCGAGCAACAGCTGGCCATGGGCGGCAATGTCGCCAACGCCCTGATCTCGCTCGAGTCCGCCCAGGCGCGTCTGGCGCGCGCCAACCGGCCTGCGCTGGCAGCCCTGCAGCAATCGATCAATGGCGACATCGACCGGCTGCGCGCCGTCTCTACCATCAACCTGCCCGCCTTGTCCGAACGGGTCAATCGCCTGTCCGACCTGGTGGGGTCGGCGACCCTGCTGGTTCCCGAAAAAACCGAACCCCCGGCCGAAGCATCCGATACGGGCCCGGCGCAGTCTAGCGCACCGGCGTCTCGCGACGCCGCCGCAGCCGATCCCGAAGCCACGAGCGCGGGCTGGCAGGCGCTGGCCGGGCAGGCCTGGGATCAGGTCCAGGAGACCGCCCGGCTGGCCGCCCGCGACCTGCGCGAGCTGCTGGACGTGCGGCGCGTGGATGATCCGGCCGCATTGCTCATGTCGCCGGAACAGGCGTTGCGTTTCCGCGAGGCGCTCAAGCAGCGGGTGATGATGGCTCAGCTGGCATTGCTCATGCAACAGACACGGATCTGGCGTACCGAACTCGCCCACCTGGCGACGGCGATCGATGAACGCTACGATATGCGCGATGCATCCGCGCGGCAGGCCCTGAAGCTTGCAAGAGACCTCTACGATACGCCGATCGAGATCGAGCTGCCCGGCCTGGATAACAGCCTCGCCGCCCTGGCGGCCGCGCGCGAGGCAGAGCAGTCGGCTTTGCGGCCGTCCGTGTCCGATGGCGGTTCACCGGCGGATGGGGCCGGTCAGACCCATCCCGAACGGCCCGCACCGGGTTCCCGGCAGGGGTAGCCATGCGGACCTTGATCTGGACCTTCATCCTGTTCGCAGCCGCCGTCACGGCCGCCTTGCTGCTCAACGAGCACGGCGGCAATGTATTGATCCTGGCGCAGCCCTGGCGGATCGAACTTTCGATCTCGCTGGCCATCACGCTGCTGATTCTGGCCTTCATCGTCTTGCATGGCGTACTGCGCCTGATCGAATGGCTGGGTCGCGGCCCCCAGCGGGTGCGCGACTGGCGTGGCCGCCGAACCCAGAAACGCGATGTCGAGCTGCTCGAAAAGGGCTGGATCAATGCGCTCGAGGGCCGGTATGCCCAGGCCGAGAAGGACCTGGGCGCGCTGATGGCGCGCACACGGTCCGTGCCCCGCAAAGTGCTGGCCGGGCTCAGTGCGGCGCGTGCCTTGCATCTTCTGGGCGAATACGCACGGCGCGATCAGACATTGGCACTGGCGCGTGAAGGCGCTGCTTCAGACATGCGCCTGCGTCAGGCGGTCGATACCGTCACGGCCGAGATGCTGCTGGATCAAAATCGCGCCCAGGACGCACTCGAACTGCTGCAGCCCCTGCAGGATGCCTCTTCGCGTTTTCTGCACGGCACGCGCCTGCTGTTGCGGGCGCATCACCAGCTTGGGCATGCTGATCAGGTCTACGAGATCACCCGCCTGCTTTTGCGGCGCAGCGCCATCGAAGCGCCGCGCGCCCATCGCCTGATCTGCGACGCGGCGGTTCAGCGCCTGTCCCAGGCCACCGAATCCAGCTGGGGCGCCCTCTGGGGCGACTTGTCCGCCGCAGAGCGCCTCGATCCCCTGGTCGCCTTGGCGGGTTCCGATGCCCAGTTGCGTTTTGGCCATCCAGACGAGTCGGCGCGCATCCTCGAAGCCGCCCTCAATCAGGCGCTCGACGACCGGCTGTTGCGCGCGTATGCACGCTGCGATGCCGATCAGGCAAAAAAACGCCTCGGGCATGCCGAGATCTGGCTCAAGGCCAGTCCAGAACACCCTGGCCTTCTGACGGCGCTGGGGCAGCTGTGCCTGGCCGCCGAACTCTGGGGGCAGGGCGAGCACTATCTGCAGCGCAGCCTGGCATTGCGTTCAGATGCTCACGTGCACGCGTTGTTGGGCAATCTCCAGGATGCCCTGGGGCGGCCGGAATCGGCATTGTTGCACTGGCGTCAAGCCTGCGAGGCGGCAGATGCCGAAATTCCCACCATACGGCATATGTTGCCTGCCGCAGACATTCGCGATGATCCGGGCTACCTGAGCCTCGATGGCGTGGCGACACCGCCGGAGCCCGATGCACCGAACCCGCCCAAGCGCGCCGAAGAGCTCTATTTCGACAGCGCGCCCTTACCCGGTGTAGACATGTCGCAGACGTCGGATCGCGGTCTGCATCGCTGACACTTTTCATTCTTTGATTCACAAGGAAATCCAATGAGCCTGAACCAGGTCCCTCCGGGGGACAAGCTCCCCGAAGAATTCAATGTCGTGATTGAAATTCCCATGAACGCGGATCCGGTCAAATACGAAGTCGACGAGGCCAGCGGCGCCGTGTTCGTCGACCGCTTCATGCTGACGGCCATGCATTATCCATGCAATTACGGCTATATACCGCAAACCCTGTCCGAGGACGGCGATCCGGTCGACGTCCTGGTATTGTCGCCGTTTCCAGTGCAAGTGGGCACGGTCATTCCTTGCCGTGCATTGGGCGTGATGAACATGGAAGATGAAGCGGGCCTGGATGCGAAGCTGCTTGCCTGTCCAACAGACAAACTGTATCCGCCGTATCGGCACCTGCGCTCAACGGACGACCTGCCGTCCGAAGAGTTGGCGCGAATCCGGCATTTTTTCGAGCATTACAAGGATCTCGAAAAGGGCAAATGGGTGAAGGTCCAGGGCTGGTCCGGGCTCGAGGCGGCCAAGGAAGAAATCATGGCTTCGGTCAGGCGCTTTGCGGGCGGTTCGTCCAATTGAGCGCGTTCGTCATGACGCCGCCTGGTGATCCGGCCGTTCCTTCGGTACCTGTCCATACCCTGGCCATCGCCGCCTCCGGGGCGCGCTTTCCGGTGCGCCGCATCTACTGTGTAGGCCGCAATTACGCGGACCACGCCCGTGAAATGGGGGCGTCGGGGCGCGAGTTGCCGTTTTTCTTTGCCAAGCCAGCCGATGCAGCATTCAGCGTGCCCGAAGGCGCCTGCGGCGATCTGCCATACCCGCCAGCCACCGCAGATCTGCACCACGAGGTCGAACTGGTCGTTGCATTGGCCTCGGGGGGGCGCAACCTCTCGCCAGAGCAGGCGGCTCAGACGCCTTGGGGATACGCGATCGGGCTGGACATGACGCGCCGAGATCTCCAGGCCGCCGCGAAAAAAGCCGGCAGGCCCTGGGAAACGGCAAAAGCCTTCGATTTCAGCGCGCCGATGGGGCCTTTGCACCCAGTGCGGGCGGTGGGGGCCCTGTCGTCCGGTGCGATCGAGCTGTGGGTCAACGGCCAGTTGCGCCAATCGGGGGATCTCGCCGACATGATCTGGTCGGTGCCCGAAGCCATCGCCTATCTCTCGACGCTGTTCGAGTTGCGGGCGGGTGATCTGCTGTTTACCGGAACGCCGGCGGGCGTCGGTGCCGTCCAGGTGGGCGACCGGCTCGAGGCCCGCATCGAACGGCTCGGCATGCTGCGGTTACAGGTAGTCTAGCGGCTGTATCCAACCCAAAACCGGCCCCGATGCGTGCATCGGGGTTTTTTTATCCGTTTCGGGTTCCGCGAATAGCCGTGGATTCTGTGCTGCGGGACACTGGGCTCCCGTCCTGTCCAATCGGAGCCCGCCATGAAAATCCCCGATCCCCTTGCGTTCATCCGGCATCCCGTCGCAGGCCAGCCAAACGTGCGGCGTGCCCGGTCCGCGGGCCAGGCCATGGTCGAATATGTGATTGTGGTCGCGCTGGTGGCAGTCGCCGCGATTGCCGTGTACCAGCTCTTCGGCCAGGTGATACGGGCACAGACCGCGGCGATGGCCCGAGAAATCGCCGGGGAAGACGGTTCGGAACAATCCCGCATGGCGCAGTCTGCCGCAGACGCGGCGGCGGCACAGGCGGCCGCCAAGTCGCTCAAGTCATTTACCGGCAATGCAGATGCGGCTCAATGATGGGCGGGGCGGCCTCACCGGCTGGCCAGCGGCCGCAAGCGCGCGCCGCCAGAAAGGGCAGGTGCTGGCGTTGGGGCTGTTGTTGGCCGCCATTGTGGGTCTGGCCTGGGTCAGCCGGTTTTCAATGGGGCAGCTCCTGGGTGAAAAAACCCGCCTCATCCACGGGCTCGATGCGGCCGCCTACAGCGGGGCGCTGGTGCAGGCGCGCACCCTCAATTTCCTGTCCTATCTACACCGTGCTCAATGGGCACACCAGCTGGCCATGGCCCACCTGGTCACGCTGGGCAGCTGGGCGCATTTCGGTGGCATGGAGGCCCGACGCCTTGCACAGGGCAACCCGCCGGCTCATCTGATCGGCCTCGAATTCGGACCCGCGCATGGGCAGGCCTACCTGGCGGCCGCGCAGGCGGTCGGGCTCGAGCAGCAGGCGCGCCAGGGCAGTGCATTGCGCCAGGCCTACGCGGCTCATGAAACCTTTGTGCATGACACGACTCAGGCGTTGGCGGCGGTGCTGGTACAGGCGCTGCCCGACCGCCGGATGGCGATGATGCAGGCGGTCATGGCGGCCCATTACCCTGAAGACGGCACGCTGTCCTGGCAACTTGAAATCCTGCACGACGATTGGCCCGGTTTCGTCCAGCGCCAGCCGCCCGATGCGGCCATGGTTGCATGGCTCACGTCGCTGGCGGCCCCCTACCGGTTCCTGGGCCCCAGGCAATATACCGCGCGCAATCCATGGCCTGTCAGCGGACGCTGCCCGTCGCGGCGCCATGAACTGCGGCGTCGGGGCGAAACCCGGATAGACACCGCAGGGCGCTGGCAGGCGGGCGACACCCAATCCTTTCATGCCCTGCGCTCCAACCGCTGGATCGGCTGTTACTACCGCGAATACGCCATGGGTTGGGCCTGGCTCCCCGCCCATGACGGGCAGGTACTGGCTGAAGACCATGTCCAGAATCCGCCTGACGCTTTTGCCGATCAGGCTTTCTGGCGCTGGGTTCAGGCTGCCGCCGGCTGGGATCTGGCGGGCGGGCAGGCCAATCCCCTGGCCAATTCATACGCCGTGCGCGATCGGCAGGTGTGGGGCGGGCGCGGGTTGGCTGCTCATCAGGATATCCAGGCGTCTTTCGGGCATCAGGGTCAGGCCCGGTTCGTGGTGCGGGCACAGCGTACCGGGCCGCAAGGCCGACGCGTAAGGGCCCGCAGCGCGGCGGAAAGCCATTTTTCAAGGCCACATATCCGCCTGGATGGTCGGCGTGAAACCCCCAACCTGTTTCATCCGTACTGGCTGGCCCGCCTCGCGTCGGGGCTCGATGAGCCGGCAGGGGAATGACATGGGCTGTCAAGCACAAGCGGGCCAGGCGCTGATCGAAGCGTTGCTGGTATTGGGCGGGTTGGGTTCGTTCTGGATTGCGATCGGCTGGCTGGGCCAGTTGCAGGATATCCGCCAGCAGCTTGATCACGCCAGCCGGCATGCCGCTTTTGCCCATGCCTATCAAGGGCTCGAGCCTCTCATGATCGACTTGCAGGTGCAACAGGATCTGTCTGGCCCCGGCAACCGCTGGCAAGGCCGGGATGGCCAGGCACGGGCGGCTGGCGCACCCCGGGTCAGTCTCGACCAGGTCGAGACACCGCCCTTTGCGCAGATCGGTGATCCCCTGCCGATCGCCGCTGCGTTGCGGGCCGAGTTGCAGCTGGGCGATGCGCTGCCCTGGCGGGCACACGTTTCACTCACCACGCGCGGCCTACCAACGGCGACGGGCACCTTGCGCGATTTCGATCAACTGGGTTTGTCCCTGCACCGTCATACAGCCATTGCTGCGGGTTCTGGGGCCGCGCATTCCGATGCGGCGGTGCAAGACACGTTGGGGCGCAGTGCAGCCGCCTGGCGAAGCATGGCGGAGCCATCCCGGGGGGCCGGGCAGGCGGTCAGCCAGCGCATGGCTGGGGTCGATCAGGCCTGGGGGCGCGCGCAACCAGACTGGGACTGGCTGTCATCCTGGGTCGGGCGGATTCCCGCCCGCTATCTCGAGGACACACCATGAACCGCGCCTTGTTGAACCGCCTGCATCGCCTGATGTACTGGCTGGTCATGCTGCCGCTCGTATTCGGGCTCCAGGTCGGCGCCAGCCGGGCGGGCACGTTCTCTTGGGACGACACTGGTTTGCCTACAGGGCCCGATTGGGCGTGGGCCGACCCCGAACGCTTCGACTGGCCGGCCGCATCGCTCGACGTGCGGCCTTTCAAGGCCGCGCACGGCATACCTGCGGTTGTGGACGCGCTCGCGGCACGCCTGGGTCGGCGCTTCGATCGGATGCAATTTTCCATCGAAGGTCTGCAGCTGTCCGGCCTTTGGCAGGGTCAACACTGGCTCGTTCGCCTGCAACCCACTGCATCGGGCACCTACGGGGTGCTGTCGGTCCTTTCTCCCAGGCCTGTTCAGCCTGCAATGCAGAGCCTGTCAACGCTTGCGCCACCGGTTTGCTCGCGGGTACTCAGCATGTCCACTCGGGCTTCTGCGGGCCGGGAGCAACTGATGATCTATCGCTGCCCAATAGGCGCCCGCCCTCTCGTCATGCAGGTCCACCAGAGCCTGCAGGCGCAGGGTTGGCAGCGGTCCGTGCCCAGGCGCGCGAAGGCAGCGGATACCCCAGATGCGGACATCGATGACCCCCGCTTCTCGACAGACTGGCTGCTTCCACGGTTCAACGCGGTTCTCAACGTGCTCGTTCGCAGACTCGGCAAAGAAACGGCATTGGTATTTTGGCTGCGTCCCGAGGGCTCATGAACATGCGGCTTGCACTTCCGTCGCGCCCTGTATTCCTGGGCATTTTGGCGGCCTTCTGCGGATTGCTGGCCGCCGTGTTGCTGGGTCAGCATGTGCGCGAGCGGGTCCAGGCCATCGAGCGGCAGGCGCGTCTCGAAATGGTCGAGCGCATTGTCGCGGCCCGCGACATGCTGGCCGGCACCCGGCTCGAACCAGCCGATCTCGCAGTGCGCGCGTTCCCGGTCCGCTGGGCGGGCAGCGATACTCTGCCAGCCGCGCGCCATCTCGAACTGCAGGGCAGGGTGCTGACGGCAGACGTGCAGGCGGGCAATCCGCTCCTGCTCGCGCATGTGCGGCCGCCGTCCGAGGCATTCTCCGAGCAGCTGGCGCCCGGACGGCGCGCTGTGACACTGCCGGTGGATCAGGTCAATTCTTTGTCTGGCCTGCTGCAACCCGGCGACCTGATCGATCTCTATGTTTCGTTCGACCACCAACGCAAGCGCCTTACGACACCCTTGCTGCAAGGGGTGCAAGTTCTGGCTACGGGCCATGAAACCCAGGTTTCCGGGCAGCCGGAGGCGGTGGCTTACAGCACGATCACGCTCGATGCGGCACCAGAGGATGTGATCAAGCTGGTGGCCGCCCGTCAGGCCGGCTCCCTGACCGCGATTCTTCGGCACCCGGGCGATGCACAAGCCAACCGGCTGGCCGCTCGCGGAGATCTTGCTTCGCTGTTGGGGGTGGCCAATCCGCCGCCGCAGCCGGCGCGCAAGGCGGTCATTCTGTATGGCTCGTCAGGGGCACGGGGTTTGCCTGCCTGGGCCCGAACCGAAAGGCCGGTAGCCCGCCCCGGTAGCGGTTGGTTCGACATGCCCGCCGATCTGCAACTGAGCACCGCGTGGCAGCGCAGCGGTGTCGCGGCGGATCCCTCGGCCGATGGCCCTGGCGCCCAGGATACAGATCTCTATCCCCAGGCGAACGCCGGTGCCTGGCCGCAGTTGCAAGGGCCGTTCGATCAGCGCCTGCCCGCCATCGATCCGGCCGGTCCGGATGAGGAGGAATTTCCATGAGCATCCAAGTGTGCGCCCGAATCGGCTGCTGCTGCACCGTGGTGATGGCATGGCTGCTGCTGCTCCCGGCGGTCATGGCGGCGCAGGCCGTTCCTGAAACCGCGCTGGCGCTGCAAGTGGGGGAGGTGCGCGTATTGGGCATACCTGGCGTTGCCCGGGTCGCGGTGGGCGATGGCAAGATTCTCAATGCAGTCAGTACGGATGACCGTGAAGTGATTCTATTTGCGCGCAACATGGGGTTTACCACCTTGCACGTCTGGACGGCCGATGGCAAGGTGCAGCGCTATGCCGTCGAGGTGGCGCCGGAAGGCGCCCGCCAGCTTCAGGACGAGTTGCGCAGCCTGGTCGAGCGCATTCCGGGTGTCCGGGTATCCGTGTTGGGTGAAAAGCTGGTCGTCGAAGGCGATGAGCTGTCCGATAGCGATCGGCAGCGGCTGTCCGAGCTGGGGCGCCGCTATCCACAATTGCTGGATTTCACTGGCACCATGGGTTGGGACCAAATGGTCCTGCTGGACGTACAGGTAGTGGAAGTCCCCAGAACCCTGCTGCGTGAGCTGGGCGTGCGCTGGGAATCGCACAGTGGCGGCGGCGCCACCGTCGGCCTGGGGCTCGACGGCGGATCGCGGCGCTTTGCCGACCGACCCGGCCAGAGCGTACTGCCCCTGCCGTTTCCTGCGGCACCCGCGGCGGGGTACTACGGCATCAACGCACTGTTTGCCTCGCGCATCGACCTGCTGGCCCAGGAGGGTCAGGCCTTGGTCCTCGCGCAGCCCCAGCTGCTTGCGCGCAGTGGCGCGACCGCAGAGTTTCTCGCCGGCGGCGAGGTTCCCTACAGTACGACAGACCACAATGGCAATACCCAGACCTCATTCAAATCCTATGGGGTGTCCTTGCGCATCACACCTTCCATTGAACGCAATGGGGCCGTGCGTTCGCGTATCGAGGTCGAGGTCAGCTCGATCGACTCTTCGCTCTCGGTGCCGGGCGGGCCATCACTGAAGACCCGGCGCACGGCCACGGAATTCAACGTCCGTTCGGGGCAAACGCTGGTGTTGGCCGGGTTCTTGTCCCGCGACCAGTCCCGCAATGTGGACAAGCTGCCAGGCCTGGGCGATGTGCCGCTGGTGGGTTCGCTTTTTCGGTCGGTTCGCAGCCAGCGCCAGGAAACCGAATTGGTGATACTGGTCACCCCGCATGTGGTAATGGCCGATCATCCCGATCTGGGCGAGCGGGTGCAGCGTGCCATCGGCATCGTGAAACAGGGTTTCAGCGAAGAACCCACGCTGATCAATCCCATCCGCGGCGCGCGGCCCGCCCCGCCTTCAAGCACCCAGCAGCGCTGGAATCCCCGGGCGCCCGGCCCAGGCTCGCAATGGCGGGCGGTCCCGCCCATCGGGATGCGCTGAAATGAGATCGGTCAAGCTGCAATTATCCTTTGAAGACGGGCGCCAACTGCAGGCGCAGCATGCGCTGCCCCTGCTGATCGGGCGCGAGTCAGGGTGTGCGCTGGTTCTGCGAGGCTGGCGTGTGGCGCGCCACCATGCCCGCCTGGTGGATCGCCAGGGCGAGATCTGGGTCGAAGACCTCGGGTCGCTGGGCGGCACGTTCGTCAACGGCACCCGGGTGGCCACCCATGGCCCTTTGCGCCCCACCGACGAGTTGCTGATCGGCCCATGCCTGATCCGCCTTCTTGCCGCCGAGGGGCCGGCCGGCGGCGAGGATTCGTCCGAGCATCCACCGCCCTGCGAATCGGGTACGAACCTGGCTGATGCGCCATCTCATGCCGACGCGGGGCCGTCTGAAACCGTTTCGGTCATGGCGTGGTCCGCCGAGGACAAGGCGATGCGGCAGCATTTGCACGACGAGCTGATCGCCGCCCTGCAGCTGCGCCGCCATGATATCAGCCACATGAGTCACGATGCCCTGCGGGCCGAAGCCACGGCGGTTCTGCACCAGCTGTTGTCGGGCCAGCCGCACCCGGCCACTGGTGTCGAGCGTGATGCGCTGGTCCGGGCGTTGGTCGATGAAGCCGTCGGCCTGGGCCCCCTCGAGCCCTTGCTCGCTGATCCCGATGTTTCCGAAATCATGGTCAATCGGCACGACGAGGTCTTTGTCGAGCGCGCCGGGCGCCTGCTGCGCGCCAGCGCCTGCTTCAGCAGCGAACAAGCCGTGCTCGGGATCATCGAGCGTATCGTCACGCCGCTGGGAAGACGCATCGATGACAGTTCGCCCATGGTGGATGCCCGCCTGCGCGATGGCTCCCGAGTCAATGCCGTGATTTCCCCGATCGCACTGCGGGGAGCCAGCCTGACTATCCGAAAATTTCCGCTGCGTCGCCTGGCCATGCAAGACCTCCTGGACGCCGGTACCCTGGATCAGGCGATGGCAAGCTTCCTGACGCTCTGTGTCCGGCACCGCAAGAACATCGTCGTATCCGGCGGAACCGGTTCTGGAAAAACCAGCTTGCTCAACATACTGTCCAATGCCATCCCGGCCGGCGAACGTATCCTGACGATCGAGGATGCCGCCGAGCTGCGCCTGAATCATGGGCATCTGGTCAGCCTGGAGGCCAGGCCGCCCAATCTCGAAGGGCGGGGCCGGGTCGAAATTCGGGATCTGGTGCGCAATGCGCTGCGCATGCGCCCCGACCGGATCGTGGTCGGAGAATGCCGCGGCGCCGAAGCCTTCGACATGCTGGCCGCCATGAATACAGGGCATGAGGGCTCGTTGACCACCTTGCATGCAAACAGCCCGCGCGATGCCCTGGGGCGCCTGGAGACGATGATCCTGATGGCCGGGATGGATTTGCCCCTGGCCGCCATTCGCGAGCATATCGCAGCCAGTATCGATATGCTGGTTCAGCTCGTGCGGGTCGCGGATGGCCGCCGGTTGATCAGCGCCATCGTGCAGGTCACCGGCATGGAGGCCGGCCGCATTCAGCTGCAGGATATCTATCTGGGCAAACCGGGGCCGCCGGCTGTGTTTTCTGGCTGTGGCCTGTTGCCACGGGGTTTCGAAGACATCCAGGCGCTCGATCCAGCACTTTTCACGGGGCATACCGTGTGTCCCGCGCCAACGGCTGCCGGCGCACCGCCGCGTTTCGGAGGTTAGCATGTGGTGGTTGATGTGGCTGCCTGCAGGGCTCTGTCTGGCGATCGGGGCCTGGCTGCTGATGAACCAGGCCGAGCGCCGTTGGCAGGCCTACAGACAGCGTGTGGATGAGGAAACCCGGCATACGCTCGATGCCTCGTTTCTGTTTATCGATCCACGTCGGGTGTGGCTGGCCTTCATGGGGCTGTTGGCGGTACTGGCCGTCGTATTTGCCTGGGTCGTGGGCCGCTGGTGGGGCGTATGGCCTGTATTCGTCGCACTGGCGATCCTGCCCAGGCTCATCCTGCAACAGTTCGGGCGTCGCCGGGTCGAGCGCTTCGATGCTCAACTGCCCCACATGATCCTGGCGCTTGCGGGGGCGCTGCGTGCCGGATCGGGTCTGCAGCCGGCACTGCAGCATCTGGCGGCGCAATCGCCCGTACCCCTGTCCCAAGAACTGGGCCTGATGCTGCGTCAGCAGCGCCTGGGCATGAGCCTGGAATCCTCACTCGACGCTTTGCGTACTCGAATGCCGACCGAGTCCTGCGCACTGTTCGTATCAGCGGTCGGGATCGCCTTGCGCACGGGCGGCAACCTGGCTGACACGCTCGAGAGCATGGCGACGACATTGCGCATGCGCCAGCATTGGATCGGGCGTGTCCGCGCGCTGACGGCACAGGGCCGCCTGCAAAGTCACATCATGCTGGGTTTGCCGGTCCTGCTGGTGATCGTGCTGGCTCGGCTCGAGCCCGACGCCATGTCTCTGCTGTGGACCACTTGGTATGGGTGGTTCGTCCTGTCGGCGCTCATCGTACTGGATCTGATCGGCATGTTCTGGATCCGGCGCATCACGCGCATCGACATCTGAGCACCCCATGCTCTGGGCCAGCCTCGCCTTCACCGCGCTTGCCATGGGCCTGGGGCTCTGGCTGCTGGGGCGGCCATGGGCGAACCTGCCGGTTTGCGAAACGCAGCCTGCGGCCCCGCCATGGTGGCCATGGATCGTGGCTCTGGAACCCTGGTGCCGCCCGTGGGTCACCTGGAAGATGCGCCTGCATTTGCGCCAGTGGGGGCCTCGCGCCGGCCTCGATGAGCGCTGGAATCCGGCCCGATGGCTGGCGGCGCGTTTGCTGTGCTTGCTGGGGGCTGGCATGGCGGCGCTGCTGCTGGCGGCGTGGCTGGACGCACCGGCCCGGGCGTGTGGCCTGGGCGGCATCGTGGCCGCCACCAGTGGCTATTTCTGGCCCGAATGGCGAATGCGCCGGCAGATCGCCGCGCGCCGCCTGGCCATGCAGCGCGAGCTGCCCTTCCTGCTGGATCTCCTGTCGTTGTGTGTCGAGGCGGGCCAGGGCCTGTCCGCCGCGTTGCAACAGGTCGCCGGGCAGGCGCCTGAAGGCCTGTTGCGTGCCAGTCTGTTTGCGGCCGTCCGCCTGGAGCGCACCGGGGTAAGCCGTGCCGAGTGGCTCCAGCGCTGGGCCGAGGACACCGATGTACAAGGCGTGCGCAATCTGGTCTTTGCGCTGCTTCAGGCTGATCGGCTTGGCATGAGTCTGGGCCCGCTACTGAAAGCGCAGGCCGAGCACCAGCGCAGCGAACGCTTTCAGCGCGCCGAGAAACTCGCGCTGGAAGCACCCGTGAAGATACTGTTTCCGATGGTTCTATGCATTTTTCCCTGCACTTTCCTGGTCATTGCGTTCCCCGTCATCGTCAAATTTCTGGGGCTCAGTCCGTGATCGGGCGGCACCGGGGTCTGGGCCCGCAGGAGGTGGCTTGCTGGCTGGGTAGCCAACAGCCCATGACTTTGGTTGCGGCGCGGGGTTTCAAAGCCCGTTGGCTGGGGTTGGCCGCTTGGTCAACATGGGGGAACAGCCCGCGTGGCCTGTTGTTCATGTCATGCAATGCGATCCATACATGGGCCCTGGCCAACCCCATCGATGTCCTGTTTCTGGGGCCTGCGGGCGCGGTGCTGAGCCAGCATGAATCCTTGCGGCCGTGGCGGTGGGCTGGGTGCGTCCGCGCGTCCGCCGTGCTCGAGCTGCCGGCCGGGTATTGTCGGATGCCTGGTTGGCAGGCTCAGCTTGCCGAGGCCTGGTCTCGGATCGACGCCCCCTGATTGCTTTCAAAAATACTACGGTAAATGGGGTAAAAACTACAGTAAAGCAGTGCGGTGATCAGGATGTCGAGTGGCAGGATGACCCAGGCCAGGGTCGAGTCGCTCATGCCGGATGCTGCCAGCAGGCCGATGAATTCGTGCAATCCTAGGTAAGCTGCGACCCACGTGACGATGTACAGCAGGATGGCTCCTTTATTGCGCCAGCACGCGACCATCGAGTAGAACAGCGCCCGGCGCAGCGGCAGAGCGTGCCAGCCCACGAGCGCCGGCGCGTGCCAGAACAGGGCCGAAAGGAACAGATAGATCAGGCCAAACAGCATCAACGGCGCCCACATGGCCTGAGCCAGGGCCTGCAGGTCGGGCGTTTCCTGCAAATCGATCAGGTCGACCAGGGTGTCCATGAACGGCAGCAGCGCTACGAACGCCGCGACGAAGGAGCATACCAGCCAGGCCCAGCCCAGCCTGAGCAAACCGCGCAGAACGCCCGGTGTCTTCAGCGGCAGGAACCACATGCCCGGCAGAATGCGGCGATCGTTGGCCAGATGTTTGCCGGCGCAGAGTGTCAGGTACGTGAGCGTCGGCGTCAGCGTTACAAGAATCGCCTGGCCAATGACCGGAAACAGGGCGCCCGCATTGATGAACAGGCTGGTGAGCACGCTCCAGAACAGCATGGCCACGGGTTGGCGTCTGAACAGCGCATAACCTTGCTGGATCCAGAACCAGCCGGCGCGGGTCGGCAGGATGGCGGCTTGCAATGGTTTCATGGTTGGGGCAAGGCAGGGGCGGGGCGCGTGCTGCGCAGCCGCAGGATGCGCTCGAAGTGGCGCGGGTCGTGCGGTTTGAGCGTTTGGGCAGGGCGCGGCAGATAATAGTCGTGCAGGCGCGACACCCAGAACCGGAGCGCAGCGGCCCGCAGCATGGTCGGCCATGCCGCCGCTTCCTCGGGGCTGAATGGACGCACCGCGTGATAGGCCTCGAGCCATGCCTGCAGGCGCGTGCGGATGAAGCGCCCGGTCGGGCGCTGAATGCACCAGTCGTTCACACTGACGGCGACATCGAACAACCACGTATCGCAACCGGCAAAATAAAAATCGATGAAACCACCCATGCGGGGCGATTCCCAGGTGCCATCGAACAGGACATTGTCGCGAAAAAGATCGCAGTGCGCCGGCCCCGACGGCAATTTCGCATACAGGGCACTGGCGGCAAATACCGCCTGCTCGGCCAGCGATTCGTGCAGCAGGGTCTGTTGTGCGGGATTCAGAAACGCCTGTATCACGGGCGCGGTCGCCTGCCACCACGCCAGGCCACGCAGATTGGGTTGATGGATGGGGAAATCCTGTGCAGCCAGATGGGCTTGGGCCAGGGTTCGACCTGCGAGTGCGCAATGCTGGGGCCCGGGCTCGGGTTCATACCCCCCCGAGAGACGGGTGACGATCACCGCCGGTTTGCCGCATACCCTGCTGAGGCGGGCGCCGTCGTATCGGGTCTGGGGTTGTGGGACCGGCACGCCGGCCAGCGCCAGGTGGTGCATCAGCTCGATATAGAAAGGCAGCTGCTCAGCCGTCAGCACTTCGAACAGCGTCAGTACGAAGGCACCGCGTTCAGTGTCGAGGAAGTAGTTGGTATTTTCGATGCCGGCGGCGATGCCGCGCAGGGCCACCAGCCTGCCCAGATCGTACTCGAGCAGCAGCGTACAGGCATCGTCGTTGCTGACAGGGGTGAAAACGGCCATGGATGAGGAAAGCGGGCAGGTGCCGCAGCGGATTGACGAGAGGGAATCTGCCTGGCGTCAATGACGCGCCGACAAACCAGGAATGGAAGATTTTAGTCCAAATGACCAGCGGGGTCGCTGCGGCCCTGGTCGGGATGGTCCAGGGTAGAATGAGGCTTTGCTGAAAATACCATCGACGGCCTGTGTCTACTCTTGCCCGACGCGCAACGCCGGATCCTGTGCGCCCTGGGGCCTGGCGGCTTTGCGTGGCACCCATGATCGACGTAACCGACCGCCATTGCCGCTACTTTCATCGCCAGCTGGCGCCCACCGCGCGGCTCTATACCGAGATGGTCACCACGGGCGCTCTGCTGTACGGCCAGGCGTCACGGCACCTGGATTTCGATCCGGCCGAGCATCCCGTGGCCCTGCAATTGGGGGGCAGCGATCCATATGATCTCGCGCGGGCTGCCCGATTGGGGGCCCAGTGGGGGTACGATGAAATCAACCTGAATTGTGGTTGCCCGTCGGATCGGGTCCAGCAGGGCGCATTCGGCGCCTGTCTCATGGCCGAACCCCTGAAAGTGGCCGATTGCGTGCGGGCGATGCAAGACGCCACCAGCCTGCCCGTTACCGTGAAGCATCGCTTGGGGCTGGATCACGAAGAATCCTATGATTTTGTACGTGATTTCGTCGGTATCCTGTACGAAGCCGGTTGCCGGGTGTTCATCGTGCACGCGCGCAATGCCATCTTGCGGGGCCTCTCGCCCCGGGAAAACCGCCAGATCCCGCCGCTGCGCCCGCAGTACGCCCATCGGCTGAAGGCCGATTTCCCCGATGCGGTCATCGTTCTGAATGGGGGGCTGGCTGACGTGGCCAGTTGTCTGCATTGGCTCGAACAACTCGATGGGGTCATGCTGGGCCGGGCCGCATGGCATCACCCGGATGTGCTCTCACAGTTGCATCAGGCGCTCGAGCCCCACAGCCCCCTGCCAGCCCGCGAAGAAATCCTTGAGACCCTGTTGCCCTACTTGGCCCGGCATCATGCCCAAGGGGTGCCCATGCCCATTCTGGTGCGCGGCTTGCTGGGCTGGCACGCGGGCACCAAGGGCGCCCGCAAGTGGCGGCGCATGCTGTCCGACCCCGCGATACTGAACCGCCTGGGCCCCCAAGCGGTGCGCCACGCCTGGCGGGCCCTTCAACCCGGTCTTATGGCACGGGCGGGCGGGCTGGCGTCATCTGCCGGCCAGTCGCGTATGTAGGCCTTGAGCATGTCGTTTTCGAACTTCTGGGCTTCGACCAATGCGCGCGCCATGTCGTAAAAGGAAATTACCCCCATCAGGGTGGGGCCATCCATGACGGGAATGTAGCGCGCATGCTTGTCGAGCATCAGGCGCTGGACTTCATGTGCATCGGTGTTGGGCGTAACGCTGACCGGTGCGTCGTCCATGATGCTGCGTACGGTGAAGTCATCTGTTTGCCCGTGATGGGCGTCGAGGTGGCGGATGATCTCACGGAAGGTGAGCATGCCGGCCAGCTGCCCGTGATCCATGATGACCAGCGAACCGATGTCGAACTGGCTCATGGTCGCCAGGGCGCTGCGCACCGGCATATCGGGCGTGCCGGTATATAAGGCATTGCCCTTGACGCGCAGGATTTCATTGACTTTCAGCATGGCGGGCTCCTGGATGCGTGATCGACACGTGTTGCTATTGTGCCTGATCGGTTCGTTTTTCGACAGATGCCGAAGTGAACAGGGGATCCAGCAGCGGGGCTTCACCCCGTAAAGCGTCGGACAGGGCCTGAAGCTGCCACTCTTGAATGCCGGGCTGGCGGGTGTCCAGCAGCAGGCGCTCCACGGCGGGGGTGATGTCCGTGCTGGCTGGATTGCAGGCCAGGACCCAGTGATCTGAATCCGCGACGGGCACGGCGTAGCCCGACTCGCGCAAGGCATTCAGGACCTTGTCCAGATCGTCTGGGTGCAGCTGTAATTGGGCTTCGAGCGAGGCCAGATCCAGCCCCGGCGGATTGCCGTCACGCGCCAGCCAGAGCGCCTGGAGAATATCCAGCGCCCGTAGAATGCCCGCGCCGCGTTGATGCTGAAGACTGCGGCTGCGCAGGCGCAGGGCCGGCAACAGGGACGCCACGGTGGCCCCCATGAGGATCACCAGCCACGACAGGTAGATCCACAACAGAAAAATCGGCAAAGTGGCAAATGCGCCATAAATGACCGTATAGGAGGGGAATTGCGTCAGATACCAGGTGAACGCCCCTTTCATGATGCTCAGGACCACCGTGGCGCCCAGGCCGCCGGCGAGCGCGTCGCGCCATTGCACACGGCAATTGGGCACGAAGACATAGAGGGCGGTGAACCCCAGCACAGAGACCAGGAACGGCACCAGGGTCAGCAGCAACATGAACGTGTCGGGCAGGGCAGCGATGTAACCCAGCGATTCGCGCATCACGACGGCGCTGGCCCACAGGCTGGCGCCAACCAGCAGGGGACCCAGCGAAATGCTGGCCCAGTACACCAGCAGGCGCTGGCGCAGCGGGCGTTGGCGCGCGACCCGCCAGATGTCATTGAATGCCTCGTCGATGGTCATGATGAGCAGAATCGACGTCACCACCAGAAAGGCGCCGCCTACTGCCGTCAGGCCCGACGCCTGGGCGGCAAACTGGTTCAGATAGGTGACGATGGTGTCCGATACCGACGGCGGCAGCAGGCTGTCAGCCAGGAAAGCTTCCAGCGAATGACGAAATTCGCCAAAGAGCGGGAATGCCGTGAACAGCGCCAGCACCACGGCCAGCAGGGGGACGATTGCGAGTACCGTGGTGAAGGTCAGGCTGGATGCCACCTGCGTCAGTTTGCGCCGGGCCGCGAACTCCAGCGTAAACTTCAGGATGTCCAGGATGTGGGTTCGGCGCTCGGCCGACAGCACCGGGCCGGGGAGGCTGAATGTTTTGCGCATATGCGAGCGATTGTGGCATGGAACCTTGAGGCGATGATAGCAGCATGAATCCAGATCCACCTGCGTTTTGGCTGGCGTTGGCGCGCATCAGCCTGTTGGCGCTGATCGTCCTGTGTACGGGCTGGGAGCTCTGGTGGGCGCCTTTGCGCCCCGGGGGGTCGCTGTGGGCGCTCAAGGGGGTGCCGCTGCTCTTTGCCATATCCGGCGTGCTCAAGGGCAAACTGTATACCCTGCAGTGGGTGGCCATGCTCAGCCTGCTCTACCTGATGGAAGGGGCGGTTCGTGCCTGGTCAGACCTGTCCGCGGCATCTGAATACCTGGCCTGGCTTGAAATCGTGTGCGCCTCGGGGCTGTATCTCGGCGCCATTATGGCGGTGCGCCCGGCCAAGCAAGCGGCCCGCCTGCGCCGGAAGGCCTGAAAAGAATGCCATAATATCCCGATCGTTTTGTTCATGGGTCAAGCATGTCCGGCAACGCATTGGGTACTCTGTTTCGCGTCACCAATTTTGGTGAATCGCACGGGCCGGCCATTGGTGCCGTCATCGATGGCTGTCCGCCTGGGATGGCCCTGTCCGAAGCCGACATCCAGGTCCAGCTCGACCGGCGCCGGCCGGGCACTTCCAGGCACGTCACGCAGCGCCAGGAAGCGGATGCGGTGGAAATCCTCTCGGGGGTCTACGAAGGCGTCACTACCGGTACGCCCATCGGGCTCCTGATCCGCAATACGGATGCCCGCAGCCGCGATTACAAGAACATCGCCGACACGTTTCGGCCCGGCCACGCAGACTACACCTACTGGAAAAAATACGGCGTGCGCGACCCACGGGGCGGCGGGCGTTCCTCGGCGCGCCTGACGGCGCCTACCGTCGCGGCAGGCGCCGTCGCCAGAAAATGGCTGCTTGAAAACCACGACGTGGTGATTCGAGGCTACATGAGCCAATTGGGGCCCATCCAAATCCCGTTCGATTCCTGGGAGCCCGTATCGCAAAACCCGTTTTATGCGCCGAACGCGGCGTTGGTGCCCGAGCTCGAGGCGTTCATGGACCAGCTTCGCCGTTCGGGGGATTCGATTGGCGCGCGCATCGAGGTCTGTGCCGAAGGCGTGCCCGCAGGCTGGGGCGAGCCGATCTATGATCGCCTGGATGCCGACATCGCCCATGCAATGATGGGGCTGAACGCCGTCAAGGGGGTATCGCTGGGTTCCGGATTCGACTGCGTGACCTTGCGCGGTTCCGAGCAGGGCGATGAACTTGGCCCCGACGGCTTTTATTCCAACCAGGCCGGCGGTGTGCTGGGCGGGATCTCCTCGGGCCAGCCCCTGCGGGTGTCGCTGGCCATCAAGCCGACCTCCAGCATTCGCATCGAACGGCGCTCGGTCAACCGCAATCACGAACCGGTCATGGTGCAGACGCTGGGGCGTCACGATCCCTGCGTCGGCATTCGCGCCACACCCATTGCCGAGGCCTTGCTGGCCATCGTGCTCATGGACCACGCCCTGCGTCACAGGGGGCAATGCGGATGATGACGCGACGATTGATTCGCCGGCTTGGCTCGATCCTGGCAGTCAGCGGGCTGCTGGCTGCTTGCGCACCGGTGCAGACCACTCGATCGGGCCTGGTGGGCGTGCAGCGTCCACAATACATGACCAGCCTGGTGTCCGAGGCGCAGCTCGAACAGCAGGCCGCCCAGCAGTATGCGCAGGTGCTGGCGCAGGCCCGGGCGCAGGGTGCGCTCGATACGCCCGCCGCGCAAGCCGCGCGCGTGCAGAACATCGCGCGCCGGCTGATCGCCCAGGTGGGCGTCTTTCGGCCCGACGCCGCGGCCTGGAACTGGGAAGTCCATCTGCTGCGTTCGCCCGACGTCAATGCATGGTGCATGCCTGGGGGCAAGATGGCGGTGTACTCGGGGATGATCGACAAGCTCAATCCTACGGATGACGAGCTGGCGGCTGTACTGGGCCATGAGATCGCGCACGCCTTGCGCGAACATGCGCGCGAGCAGGTGTCCCAGCAAATGGCCACTGGCATCGGCCTGTCGGTTCTCGCGGCCGTGACCGGCAGCCAGGCGACAGCCGATCTGGGCAGCACGCTGGCCAACGTGATGTTTACCTTGCCCAACAGCCGTTCCCACGAGACCGAAGCGGATCGCATGGGGGTCGAACTGGCTGCGCGCGCGGGCTACGACCCTCATGCGGCGGTGTCCTTGTGGCAGAAAATGGGGCGGGTCTCGGCGGGCGGGCCACCCGAGATCCTGTCGACCCATCCTTCTTCGCAAAGCCGCATCCAGGATCTCGAGCGCGCTGCGCAACAAGTGATGCCGCTGTACCAGAAGCGTTGATCCCAGGTGGCCCTGGCCCGCGCCGGAAAGAGGGGTACTGCTGATACCAGTATCATCGGTGGTCTTGTCGGCATCGATGATGTTGGCATAATGAACCATTCACGAATTTCGAGTTCACGATCATGTCACAAACACTGTACGACAAGCTTTGGGACGCCCACGTAGTGCATCAGGGGCCCGACGGTACCTGCATTCTCTACATCGATAGGCATCTGGTCCACGAGGTCACCAGCCCCCAGGCCTTCGAAGGCCTGACGCTGGCCGGGCGCAAGCCCTGGCGCGTGGCCGCCAATCTGGCAGTGGCCGATCACAATGTGCCCACGACGGACCGCAGCCAGGGGATCCAGGACCCGATCTCGCGCCTGCAGGTCGAGACGCTGGACGAAAACTGCGAGACCTGGGGCATCACCGAATTCCGCATGGACGATCCGCGCCAAGGCATCGTGCACATCATCGGGCCCGAGCAGGGGGCGACCCTGCCGGGCATGACGGTGGTGTGTGGCGACTCCCACACCAGCACGCACGGCGCGATGGGGGCTCTGGCTTTCGGCATTGGCACCTCAGAGGTCGAGCACGTGCTCGCCACCCAGACCCTGCTCATGAAAAAGAGCCGCAATATGCTGGTCAAGGTCGAGGGCGACCTGCCTTTTGGCTGTACGGCAAAAGACCTGATTCTGTACGTGATCGGCCAGATCGGCACCGCGGGCGGAACAGGCTATGCCATCGAATTCGGTGGCAGCGCCGTGCGCGCGCTCTCCATGGAGGGCCGCATGACCATCTGCAACATGGCCATCGAGGCCGGCGCCCGCTCAGGCATGATCGCGGTGGATCAAACCACCATCGACTATTTCAAGGGCCGCCCGTATGCCCCTGAAGGCGCCTTGTGGGACCAGGCCGTAGCCTACTGGCAGACCCTGCATTCGGACCCGGATGCGGCGTTCGACCGGGTGGTCGAGATCGACGCCGCGCAGATCGAGCCGCAGGTCAGCTGGGGGACGTCGCCCGAAATGGTGACGTCCATCGGTGGGCAGGTACCCGACCCGCAAGGCGCGGACAGCCCGGGACGGCGCAAGGGCATGGAACGGGCCTTGCAGTACATGGCCCTGCAACCGGGCACGGCCATCACCGATATTTTCATCGACAAGGTATTCATTGGTTCTTGCACCAATGCCCGCATCGAAGACCTGCGCGCCGCGGCCGCGGTGATTCGCGGACGGCAGGTGGCGGGCAGCGTGAAGCTCGCCATGGTGGTGCCCGGCTCGGGCCTGGTCAAGGCTCAGGCAGAGCGAGAAGGGCTCGATCGGGTTTTCCTGGATGCGGGGTTCGAATGGCGCGAACCGGGGTGCTCCATGTGCCTGGCCATGAATGCCGACCGGCTCGAACCCGGCGAGCGGTGCGCTTCCACGTCGAACCGCAACTTCGAGGGCCGCCAGGGGCAGGGCGGGCGTACGCACCTGGTCAGCCCGGCCATGGCCGCTGCCGCGGCCGTGGCCGGCCATTTTGTCGATGTACGTTCTTTTTCCCAGGAATGACTATGCAAGCCTTTACCCAGCACCAGGGGCTGGTGGCCCCGCTCGATCGCGAGAATGTCGACACGGATCTCATCATCCCCAAGCAGTTTCTCAAATCGATCAAACGAACCGGATTCGGCCCGAACCTGTTCGACGAATTGCGCTACCTGGACCATGGCGAGCCTGGGATGGACAACGCCAAGCGCCCGCTGAATCCGGATTTTGTGCTCAACCAGCCACGTTACCAGGGGGCTTCCATCCTGCTGTGCCGCCGTAATTTCGGCTGCGGCTCCAGCCGCGAACATGCGCCATGGGCCTTGCAGCAATTTGGTTTTCGGGCATTGATCGCGCCCTCGTACGCGGATATTTTCTTTAACAACAGTTTCAAGAACGGGCTGCTTCCGGTGATTCTGCCCGAGGAGGTCGTCGCGGGTCTGTTCAAGGCGGTCGAAGCCACGCCCGGTTTTCAGCTCACCGTAGACCTGGCTGCCCAGCAGGTGACGGCGCCGGATGGCACCGCGTGGTCGTTCGAAGTCGATGCCTATCGCAAGAAGTCGCTGCTCCAGGGCCTCGATGAAATCGGCCAGACGCTTCTGCACGCCGACGAGATCCGCGCCTTCGAGGCGGCCCGTTTGGCGCGCCACCCCTGGCTCACCAAGGTGGCTTCCTGATGGTTTTCCACCACGACGGCGTGGTGCCTGTCATTGGATGAAACATGACTGCTCGTATCGTTGTATTGCCCGGCGATGGCATCGGGCCTGAAATCGCCGAACAGGCCATGCGGGTGCTCGGGGCCTTGGGCCTCGACCTGGATCTTCAGCAAGCCCCCGTCGGTGGGGCGGCCTATGAAATATCGGGCCATCCGTTGCCCGATAGTACGCTCGAATTGGCGCGCTCCGCCGATGCGATTCTGTTCGGCGCAGTCGGCGACTGGAAATACGACCAGCTCGATCGCGCCCTGAGGCCCGAGCAAGCCGTGCTGGGCCTGCGCAAAGCACTTGGCCTGTTCGCGAATCTGCGGCCCGCCATCCTCTATGAAGAACTGGCCAATGCCTCTTCGCTCAAGCCGGACGTGGTGTCGGGGCTCGACATCCTGATCGTGCGCGAGCTGACGGGGGATATCTATTTTGGCCAGCCGCGCGGCGTGCGCATCCTGGAACATGGGCCGTATGCGGGTCAGAAACAGGGTTATGACACCATGCACTATGCGCAAGGGGAAATCCGCCGCATTGCCCACGTCGCCTTCCAGGCAGCCGCCCGGCGGCAGGGCAGGCTGTGCAGTGTCGACAAATCGAACGTGCTCGAGACGTCCCAGCTGTGGCGCAGCACCGTGATCGACGTGGCCCGCGAATATCCGCAGGTCGAACTCAGCCACATGTACGTCGATAATGCCGCCATGCAGCTGGTGCGCGCACCCAAGGCATTTGACGTGATCGTCACCGGAAACCTGTTCGGTGACATCCTGTCCGACGAGGCTGCCATGCTGACAGGTTCGATTGGCATGCTGCCGTCCGCATCCTTGAACGCAAGCCGACAGGGCCTGTACGAACCGTGCCACGGGTCGGCGCCCGACATCGCGGGCAAGAACCAGGCCAACCCGCTGGCCATGATTCTGTCCGTTGCCATGATGCTGCAATATTCGCTGGACCAGCCCGCGTCAGCCCTGCGCATCGAGCAGGCGGTCAGGCATGTCCTGGCGCAAGGCCTGCGCACGCCCGACCTCTACGAACCGGGTACGACCCGGGTATCCACCACCGAAATGGGCGACGCCGTGCTGAAAGCATTAAAATAGACAGATTCGACGCAATTTCGCTTTTTGTTTCGGGCAGGTTTTCATGGTACAGGCAGTCGGTTTGGTGGGGTGGCGCGGCATGGTGGGTTCCGTACTCATGCAGCGTATGCGCACGGAAAATGATTTCTCGCTATTTGAGCCCGTGTTTTTTTCAACCAGCAACGCCGGCGGCAGGGCACCCGAATGGGCAGACGGGGCGGGTCCCCTACAAGACGCCCACGATATCCCCACGCTCAGGAAACTTCCGATCATCGTGTCCGCCCAAGGGGGCGATTACACGTCGGCCGTGTATCCGGCACTGCGCGCGTCCGGCTGGGATGGTCTGTGGATCGACGCGGCCAGCACGTTGCGCATGAATGACGACGCCGTGATTATGCTGGATCCCGTCAATCGGCCGGTCATCGATGCGGCCATCCAGCGCGGGGTGCGTGATTTCATCGGCGGCAATTGCACGGTCAGCTGTATGCTGATGGGGCTCGCCGGCCTCTTCAAGGCCGATATGGTCGAATGGCTAAGCACCATGACCTACCAGGCGGCTTCCGGGGGCGGGGCGCGCCACATGCGCGAACTCCTGACCCAGTTCGGCATTCTCAATCAGTCGGTGCGCGTTTTGCTCGACGACCCGGCATCGGCCATTCTAGAGATCGACCGCGGCGTTCTCCAGGCGCAGCAGGCCGACACGCTGCCACAAGACAATTTTGGCGTGCCTCTGGGGGGCAGCCTGATACCCTGGATCGACAAGGACCTCGGCAACGGCGTCTCGCGTGAAGAATGGAAGGGCGGGGCCGAGACCAACAAGATCCTGGGGCGCGGCCAGGCCGGGGCGGATCCCATTCCGGTCGACGGCCTGTGTGTACGGATCGGCGCCATGCGCTGCCACAGCCAGGCGCTTACCATCAAGCTGCGTGCCGATTTTCCCCTCGAAGACATCGAAGAGGCGATACGCGGCGGCACCGAATGGGCCCGCTTGATCCCCAACGAAAAAGAGTCCTCGATGCGCGACCTCACACCTGTGGCGGTCACTGGGACACTGTCCATTCCCGTGGGCCGCTTGCGCAAGATGTCCATGGGTCCGCAGTACCTCAGCGCCTTCACCGTAGGTGATCAACTCCTGTGGGGTGCTGCCGAACCACTACGACGCATGTTGCGTATCGCTCTGGGTGAACTCTGAATGAACATCACGGCCCGCCGCCTGTCACGATTTCGTCATCTTTCCACAGGCTGTCTGGCCATCGGGGTGCTGGGCAGCAGCCTGCTGGCCGCCGGGGCAGTCCATGCCGCATCATTTGGCCATGCACGCCTGGCCTCTGCCGCCGGCGAGCCTTTTCTCGTCCTGATCCCGGTATCCGATCTGACGCCGGCCGACGAAGGCGTGCTCTCGGCCCGGCCCGCGCCGGCCGAGCAATGGCTGGCTGCGGGCCTGACTCCCCCCGTATCGCTAGACAGCCTGACGGTCTCGATCGCGCCATCTGCAGCCGGGGAAGGCAGGCGGGTGCTGCGTGTGTCTTCCAAGCTGCCCTTTACGGCCGACCTGGCGGATCTCCTGCTCGACGTGTCGACGGCCAGTGGCCAGCAGCGCTACCAGGTATCGCTGGTGTCTCCCGCACCGGGCAAAGGGGCTGCCGTGGGGCAGGCATCGGGCCCGGGCAATGGTTCGGCCACGACCCGAGCCGGGCAAGTCCGGCCAGAAGCCATCCTGGTGAAGCCGGGTGACAATCTGTTCAAGATCAGTCGCTACAGGGTGCCTCAAGGGGCCTCCATCTACCAGCTTATGATGGCGTTTCAGCGGGTCAACCCGCGCGCCTTCATTCATGACAACGTCAATCTGGTTCGCGCCGGGGCCACGCTGAACATGCCCGATCTGGCAGAGATCCTGTCCATTTCCGATGCCGAAGCCCGGCGCCAGTTCATGGCCCACGTAGCGGCTTTCAAGCGCTTGCGCGGCGCATTGGCCGATTCCGTGCCCAGTATGGCGGCCATCGATCGGGCCATGGCCAGTCAGGCGCAAGCCATCGAGGCGCCCAACAAAGAAACGCCTGCACAGCCACCCGTCGCGACCGTGCCCGACGTACAAGACCGCCTGCGCCTGACCGAACCGGTGCAGTCTCCCGCTCCGGCACCGTCGGGCAGCACGGTGGCAGCCGGGGCTGCAGTGGGGCCTGTTGCAGTGGCTGATGCCGATGCCGTCTCTCGGCCTTCAGTCCTCTCGGATTCCGGCCCTTTGCCGGGCACGGTGGCGCGCAGCGATGCCGCCGCTTCAGCGCAGTCTGCTGCCAGCCGCTTGTCGGATTCGGCCTCTTCGCATGACCAGGCCTCGAACGGCGCAGCATCGGCAGTAGGCAGTCCGGCTGCGAAGGGCATGGATTCCAAGGACGCCATGGCCGCCGCATCGGGTGTCGCGGCTTCTTCATCCGACCGCACGGATGCCGCCAGCACCGCAGTCCAGGCACAGAGCGATGCCACGTCTTCCGTCTCCAGCCCTTCAGGCGCGCCCAGTGCTTCGGCACCCTCCGCGGCAGATACGCCGTCCACCCAGGAACCCGACACTGCCCCAGCGGCCGTGGCCAAAGATTCGGACACCGTCACGGCGCGTCAGCACGCCCTGGAAGAAGCCGAATCCCGTATCAGCCAGCTTGAAGACAATATCAAGAACCTGGATCAGGCGCTCAAGTCGCAGGGTGAGGCGGCCCGCAGTGCCATCGTGCAGGGGGTCGAGGCGCTGGGAAGCTCCCTGGGCCATTTGGCCGACGTGATCGGCGATCCTTCGGATGAATCCTCAAAAGGCTCGGATGCCGCAGACACGGACGTCGCAGATACGGACGTCGCCGGTGCGCAGGCCGCCGATCAGTCAGCCGCCGCCGTTTCCGGTTCCATGGGTGCTGAACCCGATGCAGCCGGTCCGGGGGTCGATGTCGCCGGTACGAAGGCGGACGTCGGTGCGGATACCCATGCGAAGGTGGATGTCGGTGCGGATACCCATGCGAAGGTGGATGTCGGTGCGGATGCCGGCACGAAGGATACCAGCAGTCCGGTTGGCACGATGCAGGCGGCTGACTCAGAGCGTCTCGCGCCCGGCGCGGGTGCCGAGGCCGTAGGTGCCAACGACGGCACGGATGCAAAATCGGCGGGCACGGCGGGGGGGCAGGCCACCAGCGGTGCAGCGCCCACCGTCGGCGAGTCGCAACCGGCGGGTGCCACCGATTCATCGGGCAGTGCCGGCATAACGGGCTCGGCTGCAGGCGCTGCAGCCCCGGCGGCTGCAACGCAGGCCGCAGGCGTGGCGGGCGCCACAGAGGGCGCCACGGGGGTGTCTTCCGGCGCGCCGGGGGGCGGGCCAGAGGGGGCGCAAGGTGGGGGGGCCGGAGCGATCCAGTTGCCCGCGCCAGCCGACTCGTCCTCCAGGGCCGCAGCGGCCACGCCCGGTGCGGCTGTGGCGGAAACGGGATCGTGGTGGCAGCAGCATGCCGTCAAGGTCGTATCGGGCATCCTGGCGCTGCTGGTTCTGATCATTGCCTGGGTACTGCGCCGGGCCAGCAAGGCGCGCGAGGCGGCGGCCCTGCGTTCGAGCGAAACGCATGCCATGGTCAGTGAGAAAATCCGCGACATCGACCTCGATCTCAAATAGGGCAGGGTCCCCGTGGCGCGCATCGCTCTGGGCTTGTCCTATCAGGGCACCGGTTGGCACGGATGGCAGACCCAGCCCGATCACAGGGGCGTACAAGATGCCGTAGAGACGGCATTACAGCGTTTTCTTGGGGGTGCCCGCTGCCCGACCGTCTGCGCGGGGCGCACGGATTCGGGCGTGCACGCGCTGCAGCAGGTGATCCACGTGGACGTCGAGGCCGAGCGCCGGATGGAATCCTGGGTGCGCGGGCTCAATGCCTTGCTGCCCGACTCCGTGGCCGTGCATTGGGCCCATCCGGTTCAGGCGCACTTCCACGCCCGCTTCGCCGCCCGCAGCCGGACCTATCTGTATCTGCTCAACAGTGCCGCGGTTCGTTCGCCCCTGATGCGTGGACGCGCCGGTTGGGTGCATGACGCGCTCGACGCTGCGGCCATGCGCAGGGCGGGCCAGTACCTGGTGGGCGAGCACGATTTCAGTGCGTTCCGTTCGGCCGAATGTCAAGCCGCCAGCCCGGTGCGTACGCTACAGGCCCTGGTGATTTACGATCGGCCCGGTTGGCTTTTGTTCGAGTTCCGTGCCAACGCCTTCCTGCACCACATGGTGCGTAACCTGATGGGCGCGCTGCTCATGGTGGGACGTGGGCGTCGACCGCCGGATTGGGTGGCGGATCTGCTCGAACAGCGCGACCGCCGCCTCGCGGCGCCGACTTTCATGCCCGATGGCCTGTATCTGGCGCACGTCGGTTACCCGGCGCACCCTGATCTGCCGCTGCTGGCCCCCATGCAGGCCCTGGCGCGTCACGTCGCCCTGCATTTTTGAGCATACTCGGGGGATTACCGAGGCCAGCTCACGACCGCTTCGTATAGAATTGAGCGGTTTATTCGAACAGGGTGCCAAAAGCGCCTGGCCGTTTCGCCGGAAACAACATGAAACTCCTACTCCTGTGGTCCCGCTGGGTGGATGCACTCAATACGCTGGTGGGGCGGGCCGTGACCTGGCTGGTTCTGGTGGTAGTGCTGGTCAGCGCCGGCAATGCGGTGTTTCGCAAGTTCCTGAGCCTGAGCTCCAATGCCTGGCTCGAGCTGCAGTGGTATCTGTTCGGTGCCATTTTCCTGCTGGCCGCAGGGTACACGTTCCTGCGCAATGAACACGTGCGGGTCGACGTGCTGTCTCAGAAATTGTCGGAACGAACACAGGTCGGCATCGAGATCTTCGGTGTCGTATTCTTTTTGCTGCCCGCCGCCAGCCTGGTCTTTTGGCTGTCCATCCCCTATTTCTGGCTGTCTTTCGAGTTGCAGGAGCTTTCTTCAAATACGGCCGGCCTGATTCGCTGGCCTGCCAAGCTGCTGATACCCGTCGGGTTCTTCCTGCTCATCCTGGCGGGCCTGTCGCATCTCATCAAGTGCGTCGGCTTCCTGCGCGGGCAGTGCCCCAATCCCATGAAAATATCCGACCGCAAAACCGACGAGGAAGCATTGGTCGAAGATTTACTGGCCCAACAGCAGCGCGCCACCCACGGTCAAGGGCACTGAGCCATGGAATTCATCGTCGGCAATCTGGCCCCGATCATGTTCCTCAACCTGATCGTGTTCCTGCTGCTGGGATTCCCGGTCGCCTTTTCGCTGGCCGCCACAGGCGTGCTCTATGGGCTGATCGCCATCGACCTGGACCTCATGAGCCCCCTGCTGTTTCAGGCCTTGCCGCAGCGTATTTTCGGTATTGTGGGCAACGACACCTTGCTTGCCGTGCCGTTCTTCACCTTCATGGGCCTGATCCTCGAGCGTTCAGGCATGGCCGAAGACCTGCTGGATACCGTGGGCCAGCTGTTCGGCCCCCTGAGAGGCGGGTTGGCCATCGCCGTGGTTTTCGTGGGTGCCCTGCTGGCCGCGACGACGGGGGTCGTGTCGGCTTCGGTGATTTCCATGGGGCTGATTTCCCTGCCGATCATGCTGCGTTATGGCTATGATCGCCGCCTGGCTTCAGGCGTGATCGCTGCCTCCGGAACCTTGTCGCAAATCATACCGCCGTCGCTGGTACTCATCATTCTGGCGGATCAACTGGGGCGTTCGATCGGCGACATGTATCGGGGCGCCATGATGCCCGGCCTGATACTGGCTGGCGCCTATATGGCATACGTGCTGCTGGTGGCCATCGTACGTCCCTCGCATGTCCCGGCTCTGCCCATGGAAGCCCGTGGTTTCGTGGACGAACGCGGCCACCGGGGCTTGCGTTCACTGCTGGTCCTGACGCTGATCGCCGCGGCCGCCGCCTACTGGGGGTCCAATTATTATTTCAGCACGCATGAAGACATCCCAGTCGATGAACGGGTGGTCATCATTCTCCTGATCTGGGGCTGCGCGGCTTTGGCCATGGCGCTTGGCAACCGATGGCTGCGGCTGGGGTTGCTGTCGGCGCTGGCCGAGCGGGTCGTCTTCGTGATGATTCCACCGCTGGCGCTGATTTTTCTGGTGTTGGGTACGATTTTCATCGGCTTGGCCACACCGACCGAAGGCGGCGCCATGGGTGCCGTCGGTGCTTTGGTCATGGCCATTTCGCGCGGGCGCTTTTCCATGCGGCAATTGCGCCAGGCGATGGAAAGCACGGCCCGGCTGTCGTGCTTCGTGGTGTTCATTCTGGTCGGTTCGACTATTTTCAGCCTCAGCTTCCGGGGCATCAACGGTGACTTGTGGGTCGAGCAACTGCTGCTGCACGTGCCCGGGGGCGAGCTGGGCTTTCTGGTCGTGGTCAGCGTGATGACCTTCTTCCTGGCCTTTTTCCTGGATTTCTTCGAACTGGCCTTCATCATCGTGCCCTTGCTGGGGCCGGTGGCCGAAAAAATGGGGATCGACCTGATCTGGTTCGGCGTATTGCTGGCCGTGAACATGCAGACTTCGTTCGTGCACCCCCCGTTCGGATTTGCCTTGTTTTATTTGCGCTCCGTGGCACCCAAGGAAGACTATCACGACCGGGTCACGGGCCAGTTGATCGCCAAAGTGACCACGGGACAGATCTACATGGGTTCGATTCCGTTCATCATCATCCAGATCCTGATGGTGGCGGCCGTATTGGCGTTCCCGGGCATGGTCACGCACTACAAAGGGGATGCCCCGGTCATCGATCCGGCGACAGTGACCTTCGGCCAGGACAGCACCTACGGGCTGGACGATTTCGACGACGATCCGGGGGGCGCATTCCAATGACCGGCCGTACGCGCATCAAGATCTGTGGCCTGACCCGCGACGCCGATCTCCAGGCAGCCATTCATTGCGGCGTGGATGCCATCGGCCTGGTGTTCCATCCTGCCAGCCCGCGCTATCTACAGCCGCGCGCTGCCGCGCGGCTGCGGGCACAGGTCCCTGCGTTCGTGAGTACGGTCGCGCTGTTTGCCAATGCACGGGCGGCGGATGTACAACAGGTCATCGCCACCGTGCGGCCCGACATCCTGCAGTTTCATGGTGAAGAACCCGAGACATTCTGTACCTCGTTCGGCATGCCCTACATCAAGGCTTTCCGGGTGGGGGCGCCCGGCCAGCATGACGCGGCGGCGCTCGCGCGCACCTGCTCGCGTTATGCCTCTGCCTCGGCCTGGCTGTTCGACAGCTACAGCCCGGCCTATGGCGGCAGCGGCCTGAAGTTCGACCTGGCCCTGCTGAGCGCCGTGCCCAGCGCGCCAGGGGCGCGCGCCATCGTGCTTTCAGGGGGGCTTACACCAGATAACGTGGCTGCGGGCCTGGCGGCCTGTGCGCCCTATGCGGTCGACGTCAGCAGCGGGGTCGAGTCCGCCCCCGGCATCAAAGACGAACACAAGATCCACCAGTTCGTGCAGGCGGTCATGCAAGCCGATCTACAATCCCGCGTATCCAGATCTCGCACCGTCAGGGACCATACCCTGCAATCTTCCAGGAGCTCCTCATGAATCTGTCCTCCGTCCTTCGCCAACTGGCTACTGCTTCGGCGCTGGCCAGCCTGATGCTGGCAGCCAGTGCACAGGCCCAATCGGTGGCCGTCACCTCCATCGTCGAGCACCCTGCGCTCGATTCCGTCAAAGAAGGCGTCCATCAGGCGCTCAAAGAGGCGGGTTACACCGAGGCCAAGGGTCTGAAATGGCAATATCAGACCGCGCAGGGCAACACGGCCATCGCGGCCCAGATTGCGCGCAAATTCGTGGGCGACCATCCGGATGTGATCGTCGCCATTGCCACGCCATCGGCCCAGGCGGTGGTGGCTGCCACCAAGTCCATCCCGGTGGTGTATTCCGCCGTGACGGATCCGGTGGCCGCACAGCTGGTTCCATCCTGGGAGGCGTCCGGCACGAACGTCACCGGGGTATCCGATGCCCTGGCCCTCGAAAAACAGGTCGAACTGATTCGCCAGATCGTGCCCGACGCCAAGAAAGTCGGGATGGTCTACAACCCGGGCGAGGCCAATTCGGTGGTGGTGGTCAAGCAGATGCGCGAGCTCCTGCCGCAGTCGGGCATGACCCTGGTCGAGGCCTCAGCGGCGCGTACCGTCGACGTGGGCGCGGCGGCGCGCAGCCTGGTCGGCAAGGTCGACGCGATCTACACCAGCACCGACAACAACGTGGTGTCGGCGTTCGAGTCCCTGGTGAAGGTGGCCGATTCCGCCAAGATTCCCCTGATCGCGTCGGACACCGACAGCGTCAAGCGCGGCGCCATCGCTGCGCTGGGGGTCAACTACCACGATCTGGGGCTGCAGACCGGCCAGTTGGTGGTGCGCATCCTGAAGGGCGAGAAGCCGGGCGACATGGCATCGGAAACCAGCTCCAGGGTCGAGTTGTTCGTCAACCCGGCGGCCGCCGAAAAACAGGGGGTCACCCTGTCTGAAGACCTGATCAAGACGGCGGCGCAGGTTATCCAGTAATGTCCGTCTATTCGATGTGGGGCGCCCTGGAGATCGGGTTGATTTTCAGCCTGGTCGCCCTGGGCGTCCTGATTTCATTTCGAATCCTCAACTTTCCCGACCTCACGGTCGACGGCAGTTTCCCACTGGGCGGTGCCACAGCGGCCATCCTGATCCACCATGGCAGCGACCCTTTCCTGGCCACCGGAGCCGCCGCATTGGCTGCGGGTTTTGCCGGCGTGGTCACGGGCTGGCTGAACGTCAGCCTGAAGATCATGGACTTGCTGGCCAGCATCCTGGTCATGATCGCTTTGTATTCGATCAATCTGCGGGTCATGGATGCGCCCAACATTCCGCTGATCATGGAGCCCACGGTCTTTACCGTGCTGCAGCCGGCCGGCCTGGAAGACTATGTGGCGCGGCCACTGATCCTGTTGCTCATCGTACTGGCAGCCAAGTGGTTGCTGGACTGGTTCTTCGCCACCCAGATCGGGCTGGCCATGCGCTCGACGGGCTCCAATCCGCGCATGGCGCGCGCGCAGGGCATCCACACGGGGCGCATGGTCCTGTTGGGGATGGCGATCTCCAATGCCCTGTGCGGGCTCGCGGGTGCCTTTTTTGCCCAGTCGCAGGGCGGCGCGGACATTTCCATGGGAATCGGTACCATCGTGATCGGGCTGGCCGCGGTCATCATTGGCGAATCCATTCTGCCTTCGCGCAGGCTCGTGGTCATCACGCTGGCGGTCGTGCTCGGCGCCGTGCTGTATCGCTTTTTCGTCGCACTCGCGCTGAATGCGGACTTCATCGGCCTGAAAGCGCAGGATCTGAATCTCATCACGGCGGTCCTGGTCACCGTGGCGCTGGTCATTCCGCTGGTCAAGCAGCGGCTGCAGAAGAAAAGGGCCTGATGCATGCTGAGCGCACAAGATCTGCACCTGACATTCAACCCTGGCACGCCGATCGAAACCCAGGCGCTGCGCGGCATGTCGCTCGACATCCCGACGGGCCAGTTCGTCACGGTCATTGGCTCCAATGGGGCCGGCAAGTCGACCTTCCTGAACGCGATCTCCGGCGAGCAGGCCGTGGATTCGGGGCGCATCCTGATCGACGGCGAAGACGTCACCCGTCTGGCGGTCTGGGACAGGGCGCACAAGGTCGCACGGGTCTTCCAGGATCCCATGGCGGGCACGTGCGAGAATCTCAGCATCGAGGAAAACATGTCGCTGGCCCTGGGGCGCGGCCAGTTTCGGAGCCTGCGACGCGCCGTACGCGAAGAGATGCGCGTCCTGTTTCGCGAGCGGCTCGCCATGCTGGGGTTGGGCCTCGAAAACCGGCTGACCGACCGCATCGGCCTGCTCTCCGGCGGGCAACGCCAGGCCGTCAGCTTGCTGATGGCGGCCCTGCGGCCGTCACGCATCCTGCTGCTGGATGAACACACCGCTGCGCTGGACCCGCGTACCGCGCGCTTCGTGCTCGAGCTCACTTCGCGCATCGTGGCCGAACAGGGCCTGACCACCATGATGGTGACGCACAGCATGCGCCAGGCGCTCGACGTCGGCGATCGGACGGTCATGCTGCATCACGGCAAGGTGGTTCTGGATGTGTCCGGCGCGTCGCGTCAGGGGCTCGATGTTCCTGACCTGCTCCAGATGTTCGAACAGGTGCGTGGCGAGGTCCTGGCCGATGACAGCCTTCTGCTCGACTGAGCGCTTCCCATGGGGTCCCGAGGTTTCCCTTTATACTTGGCCTTTCGTCGCCGTTTTTCGGAGTCTTTTGCATGATCCTCAGCAGTCGATGGTCAGGTCGCAGCATGCGCCTTCTGATTCTGGTGGTGTTGCTAGGCCTGTCCGCCTGTGGCCGCGAGGCGCCCCAGGCACCCGCCGGCATGAAGATCCCCGTGAGCGTGATCGAGCTGCAACCCCAGGCCACGCAGATCACGACCGATCTCCCAGGGCGTGTCCTGGCCATCGAAGACGCCGAGATCCGGGCGCGCGTCACGGGCATCGTGAAGTCCATCAATTTCGACCAGGGCAGCGTGGTCAAGGCGGGTCAGCTGCTGTTCGTGATTGACCCGGCGCCGTACCAGGCGGCTCGCGACCAGGCCGCAGCACAGCTCCAGAACGCCCAGGCTGCGGACCTCTCTGCGCGCCTGCTCGAACAGCGCTATGCCAAGCTGATCAAAAACCATGCCATCAGCCAGCAGGATTTCGACAATGCCCAGGCCCAGGCCCGCCAGGCCTCGGCCGCGGTGGCCGCCGCGCAGGCCGCCCTCGATGCGGCCGAAATCGACCTGGGGTATACCCAGGTGACCTCGCCCATCGACGGTCGCATCGGCAAAGCCCAGGTCACCGTCGGGGCCCTGGTCAGTGCCTCTTCGGCCACGACTCTCGCGGTCGTGCACCGCTTCAACGAGGTCTACGTCGACATCACCCAGCCGGTGTCCGAACTCGCCACCTTGCGCAACCAGATCGCCCGTGGCGAGATTCGCCCCGATTCGCAGGGCAATTCCCGCGTGACGATCCTGCTGGGCGATGGCCAGCCCTACGAGCACGCGGGCACGCTGCTTTTTTCCGGGATTGCCGTGGATCCGGGTACCGGTCAGGTCAACCTCAGGGCCCTGTTCCCCAATCCCGAAGAAACGCTCCTGCCTGGGCTCTACGTCCGCGTGTTGCTGGATCAGGGCTCGGATGACCAGGCATTGGTGGTCCCTCAGCAAGCCATCTTGCGCACTCCAGATGGCAACAGTACGGTGGTGCTGGTGCAAGATGACAAGGCGGCCTATGTGCCCGTCCAGCTGGGCCCTCGCTCGGGGGGCGGCTACGTCGTATACAAAGGGTTGAAAGCGGGCGATCAGCTCGTCGTGGCGGGTTTTCAGAAGATCCGACCCGGGGCGCCCGTGCAGCCCACGCCCTGGAAGGATCCGGCAGCCGGCTCGGGTCAAAACGACGCGACCAGCCAGCCAGCCGGCTGACGGCGTCCTTTATCGCGAGCATTCATGCCTCAGTTTTTCATCGACAGACCGATTTTTGCCTGGGTAGTGGCCTTGGGTATTGCCCTGGCCGGCTTGTTGGCGATTCCCAACATGCCCGTGTCGCAGTACCCAGAGGTCGCCCCGCCGACGGTCAATATCAATGCCACCTATCCTGGGGCGTCGGCCACCGAAGTCTCCACCAGCGTTTCGAGCATCATCGAAAACGAACTCAACGGCGCACAGGGCTTGCTGTACTACGAGTCCGTCAGCGACAGCAATGGCCAGGCACAGATCACGGTGACCTTCGAATCGGGCACCGATCCCGACATGGCCCAGGTCGACGTGCAAAATCGCCTGTCCAACGCGTCCGCCCGGTTGCCGTCGGCCGTGATGCAGCAGGGCCTGAAGGTCAGTCAGTCCAACTCCGGCTTCCTCATGGTGGTCACGGTGTCATCCACCGACGGCTCTCTGGGGCAGGATGAACTCGCCGACTACATCACCCGCAACATCCAGAACCCCATGTCGCGCATCAAGGGGGTGGGGAAATTCCAGCTCTTTGCCTCCAGCCGGGCCATGCGGGTCTGGGTCGATCCACAGAAACTGGTTGGCTACAACCTCAGCATGGGGGACATCAACCAGGCCATCACGCGTCAGAATATGGTGATATCGGGCGGGGCGCTTGGGTCGCCACCCAACCCCAGCTCGCAGCAGGTGTCCATCCCCCTGCTGGTCCAGGGCGAGCTCGACTCCCCAGAGGAATTCGGCAACATCATTCTGCGGGCCAACATGGACGGGTCCTCCGTTCGCATCCACGACGTGGCCCGGGTCGAATTGGGTTCGGACAATTACCAGTTCGGCTCGCGGCTCAATGGCAAGCCCACCGCGGCTTTTGCGCTGTCGCTGACACCGACCGCAAACGCCCTGGAAACCGCGCAGTTGTCCAAAGCCAAAATGAAAGAACTGGCTGCCTTCTTTCCAGACAACATCGAGTACGCGATTCCGTACGACACCTCGCCCTATGTCGAGACGTCGATCGAACAGGTGGTGCACACCTTGTTCGAGGCGATGGTGCTGGTGTTCGTGGTCATGTTCATATTCTTGCAGAACGTTCGCTATACCCTGATCCCGGCCCTGGTGGTGCCAGTGGCGATACTGGGGGCTTTTGCCGTCATGCTGGCGTTGGGGTTCACGATCAACGTACTGACCATGTTCGCCATGGTACTGGCGATCGGGATCCTGGTCGATGACGCCATCGTCGTGGTCGAGAACGTCGAGCGGATCATGGTCGAGGAAGGCCTGCCCCCCAAAGAGGCCACCAAAAAGGCCATGCCACAGATCAGCGGCGCCATCGTCGGCATCACGCTGGTCCTGACCACGGTATTCCTGCCCCTGGCATTCATGTCGGGCTCCGTGGGCATCATCTATCGCCAGTTTTCGGTGGCGATGGCCGTATCCATCCTGTTTTCCGCATTCCTCGCGCTCAGCTTCACACCGGCCCTGTGCGCGACCATCCTCAAGCCCATTCCAAAGGGCGCGCACGCCAGCAAGGGCGGGGTATTTGGCTGGTTCAACCGTTCGTTCGAACGGGTCACCCACGGCTACACGCGGTGGGTGGCGCGCAGCCTGACGCGCGGCCTGCGCATGATGCTGCTGTTCGTCATCCTGGTCGGGGTGCTGGGCTGGATGTACATGCGCCTGCCGACCTCGTTCCTGCCCGAGGAAGACCAGGGCTATGTGATCGCCAACATCGAGCTGCCATCGGGGGCGACCTCCAACCGCACCATCGGCATCATCGAGCAGGTCGAGCAGTATTTCATGCACCTGCCGCAAGTCGAGAACATCATCACCGTGCAAGGTTTCAGCTTCAACGGCAATGGCCTGAACGCGGCGATCGCATTCGTGCCGCTCAAACCGTTCGAAGACCGCAAGGGGCCCGTCAATTCCGCCCAGACCATTTCCGCGGAGGCCATGGGCAAGCTGATGTTCGGCCTGCCGGATGCCATGGTCGTCTCGATCATCCCGCCGGCCATTTCTTCCCTGGGCAATGCATCAGGCTTCGATCTGCGTCTCGAAGATCGCAGCGGTGTGGGCCAGGACACCCTCCAGGCGGCTGCCCAGCAGTTGTTGATGCTCGCTTCGCAAAGCCCCATCCTGACCCAGACCCGCATCACGGGCCTGGGGCCTGGGCCCCAGTTGCGGGTGCAGATCGACCGCAACAAGGTCGCCGCCATGGGGGTCGATTTCGCCGAGGTGGCCCAATTGGTGGCGACGGCCATCGGCTCTTCCTACATCACCAAGTTCACGAACCAGGGCTGGGTGCAGAATGTCTGGGTGCAGGCCGAACCGGCGGCCCGCATGCACCCAGACGACATCCTGCAGCTCAATGCACGCAACGGGCAAGGTGAAATGGTGCCCCTGTCGTCATTCGTCACGCTCGAATGGACACAAGGCCCGGTCCAGGTGGTGCGTTACAATGGCTACGAATCCGTTCGCATTGGCGGTTCTGCGGCACCGGGCTATTCATCGGGGCAGGCCATGGCCGAAATGGAACGCCTCATTACCGAGCTGTCCCCGGGGCTGGGCTACGAATGGACAGGCCTTTCATTCCAGGAAATCGAGGCAGGAAATCAATCGGCCATCCTGTTGGGCCTGTCGGTGCTGGTGGTGTTCATGGTGCTGGCGGCGCTGTACGAAAGCTGGGCCATTCCGTTGTCCGTCATGCTGGCCGTGCCGCTGGGTATGCTGGGTGCCGTTCTGCTCAGCGCGCTCATGGGGAAATCGAACGACGTGTATTTTCAGGTCGGGATGGTTACGGTCATCGGCCTGTCCGCCAAGAATGCCATCCTGATCGTCGAATTTGCCAAAGATATGTATGCCAGTGGTGCCAGTCTGATCGATTCTGCGGTGGAAGCGTCCCGCCTGCGGTTCAGGCCGATCCTCATGACGTCCTTTGCGTTCATTCTGGGGGTGCTGCCCCTGGTGCTGGCGACCGGGGCGGGTGCGGCCAGCCAGAATGCGGTGGGCCTGGGCGTGCTGGGCGGCATGCTGGCCGCCACGCCGCTGGCCGTGCTGTTCGTGCCCACATTCTTTGTGGTGATATTGAAATTGTTCAAGACCAAACCCAAACTGCTGGGTCACGCGCCACCCCATATCTCGGTGGCCGACAGCGGGCATTCCGGAGACTCCTCATGACTGCTTTTGGCTTGCGGCCGGTATGCGTGCTGGGGCTGAGCCTGGCCCTGGCCGCCTGCTCCCTGGCACCTGTCTATGAACGACCCGAGGCACCCGTTCCTGGGCACTTTCCCGGCGGTGGTGCTGGGCAGGCCAGCGCCACCGACCTGCCTGCCTGGCAAGACTTCTTCCTCGATCCGCGGTTGCAGGCCCTGATCGAGCTCGCCCTCGAAAACAACCGCGACCTGCGCGTGGCCATCGGGCGGGTCGAAGAAGCCCGCGCCCAGTTCGGCATTGCCGATAGTGCACGCCTGCCCACCATCGGCGCACAAGGGTCCGGCCAGATCACTCGCTCGCCGGCCGACATGCGCGCCGGGGGGGCCGATGCCAAATCGGTCAGCCGCAGCTACTCTGCGGGCATCGGGATTCCGGCCTTTGAATTGGATTTCTTCGGCCGGGTGCGCAATCTCAGCGAAGCGGCCTACCAGCAGTACCTGTCTACCGAAGAAGCCCGGCGCACCGTACAACTGGCTCTCATCGCGCAAATGGCCGAGGCGTATTTCACGCTGCGATCAGGCCTGGCCATGCAGGCCCTCACCGAACAGACCCTGAAGGCGCGACAGGGCACGCTCGACTTGGTCCAGGCCCGGTTCGACGTCGGGGTCGCCTCGGATCTCGATCTCGCGCAGGCCCAATTACAGCGCGACACCGTCATGGCCGACCTGGTCGCTGCGGAACGCAACATCGCACTGGCCAATAATGCGCTGCAGCTGATCCTGGGCAAGCCCGTTCCAGAAGACCTGCCCGAACCGCTGGTCTATGGGCGCGACCAACTGCTCGAACGCATTCCGGCCGGCTTGCCTTCGCAACTGCTGGAGCGCCGTCCCGACATCATCGGCGCCGAGCATGACCTCAAAGCGGCCAATGCCCAGATCGGCGCGGCGCGCGCGGCGTTCTTCCCAAACATCTCGCTGACCGGGCTGCTGGGGTTTGCCAGCCCTGAACTCAGCGCGCTCCTGGGCAGCAGCCACAAATATTGGCAATTTTCACCTCAGATCAGCCTGCCGCTGTTCTCCGGGGGGATTCGCGGCGGCCTGGACCTCGCCAAGGCGCGCGAGCACGTCGCGGTCGCCAACTACGAGAAGACGATACAAACCGCCTTCCGCGAAGTGGCCGACGGCCTCGCCGGCGAGGCCACCTATGGGCGTCAGCTCGATGCCTTGCGGGCGTCCGAGGCGTCCGCCCTGAAAGCCCTGAACCTTTCCGAAATCCGTTATGAAACCGGCGTGGACAGCTTCCTGCAGGTACAAACGGCACAAATCGGCCTGTATGGGGTTCAGCAGCAATTTATTGCCCTGGGCACCGCGGCGCTGTTCAACCGGGTGGCCTTGTACAAGGCACTGGGCGGCGGGTGGTCCGCACAGGATCTCGCGGCCGAAGGCCCGGCAGACCAGGCATCCAACCCACCCAAGGAGTCCTGATGGAATTGGGCGTCAATATCGATCACGTCGCCACCTTGCGTCAGCAGCGCCTGGTGTCCTATCCAGATCCCCTGCAGGCCGCCTTGCGCGCAGAAGAGGCAGGGGCCGATCTCATCACGCTGCATTTGCGCGAAGACCGCCGGCATATCCAGGATGCCGACGTGTATGCGATTCGTGCCGTCTTGCGCACGCGCATGAACCTCGAATGTGCCATCACGCCCGAGATGCTGGCCATCGCGTGCGACGTCCAACCCCAGGATGTCTGCCTGGTGCCCGAACACCGGCTCGAACTCACCACCGAAGGCGGGCTGGATGTCGTGTCACGCACAGCCGAGGTCGAATCCGCCGTGCGGCGCCTGCACGAAGCCGGCATCCGGGTGTCTCTGTTCATCGACCCCGAAGCCAGCCAGATCCAGGCCGCCGTCCGATGCGGGGCCCATATCATCGAGTTGCATACGGGCGCCTATGCCGATGCGCCGGATTCACCGGCGCGCGCCGCCGAGCTCGAGCGCTTGCGCCAAGCGATTGCCGTGGCCGTGGGCGAAGGCCTCAGGGTCAACGCGGGGCATGGCCTGCACTACGACAACGTGCAAGCGGTCGCAGCCTTGCCCGGCATCGCCGAACTGAACATTGGCCATGCCATCGTCGCGCAGGCCGTGTTCGATGGCTGGGGACCCGCCATACGGCGCATGAAGGCGCTTATGATCCAGGCGAAGTCCGCCTGATGCGGGAGATGTATCCATGAATCCAATACTGGACGCCTTGCTCAGCCGCCAATCCGTCAAGTTCGTACAGGCGCCAGGACCCACCGCAGAACAGCTCGACCTGATCCTGCAGGCCGCCATGCGGGCACCGGATCACGGCGCCATACGGCCCTGGCGTTTCAGGCTGATACGCCAGGAACACGTACCGGCTCTGGTCGATCTGGCGATCCGTGCCGGCCTGGCGGCGGGTAAACCCATGCCCGACTTCAAGATCCAGAAATGGCGCACGTGGCTGTCCAAGGTGCCGCTGGTGATCGCCATCGGTTGCCGGCCGGATCCCACTGGCCGGATCCGCGAGCAAGAAAGCCTTCTGTCCGTGGGTACCGCGGTCATGAACATGCTCAATGCCACCCATGCCCTGGGGCTGGCGGGCTTCTGGAGCACGGGCATGGGCACGTATCTCGACGGGGTTGCCGAGGCCCTTGGGTTCGATGCGCTGGATGAACGCTTCATGGGCTACTTGGCCCTGGGGACCCCCATTCAGCAGCCCGAACCGGTTGCGCGGCCGGATTACAGCGACTTCGTGTCCGAGTGGCAGTTCGACGCTGAAATCTCTGCCTGAGCCTCGCCGCAGACGGCCTGGCCCTCTTGAAGCCCTTCCAGTATCGGACACTCGGGGCGCGCATCACCATGGCAGCGCTGGGCCAGGTTGCGCAATGAGGCGGCCATGCTCTGCAGCATCGCAGCCTTGTGTTCCAGCGCCTCGATGTGCGCCAGGGCCAGGCGCTTGACTTCAGCGCTGGCGCGTTGCTGGTCGTGCCAAAGATCCGTCAGCGCCCTGATCTGTTTCAGCGAGAAACCCAATTCGCGTGCACTGCGTATGAAGATCAGGGCATGCAGGTCATTGGGGCCATATTGACGATAACCTGCCTCCGAGCGCCCCTGCGGGCTGAACAGCCCATACTGTTCGTAGTACCGGATCATTTTCGGGCTGAGGCCTGTGCGTTTGGCCGCTTCGCCGATCGACCATGGCCCGTGGCCGGCCGAACGCTCCAGCGGCGGCTGGTGTGTGGGTTCAGACATGGGACACCTCCAGGGGCAGCCATTTCAGGCGCAATGCGTTGACCACCACGAATACGCTCGACAAGGCCATGGCTGCTGCACCCAGCATGGGTGAAAGCTGCCAGCCGAACCAGGGATAGAACACACCGGCTGCGAGCGGGATCAGTGCGGCGTTGTAGGCAAAGGCCCAGAACAGATTCTGCGCGATATTGCGCATGCTCAGGCGCGACAGCACCAGGGCGCGCGCGACCGAGCCCAGGTCTTCGTTCATGAGGATCACTTCGGCCGACTCGATGGCGACATCGGTCCCCTGGCCGATGGCAATGCCCACGTCGGCCGTCGCCAGGGCGGGCGCGTCGTTGATGCCGTCGCCGACGAATGCCAATGGGCCGACCGTTTTCTGCAGACCCTGCAGCAGGTTGGCCTTGTGCTTGGGCAGGGTCTGTGCGTGCACGATGTCGATGCCCAGTCGCTGCGCCACGTGTCGAGCGGCGGCCTCGTGATCCCCTGTGATCAGTGCCGTTTTCAGACCCATCGCGTGCAAGGCGGCCAGGGCCGGCCGGGCACTCTCGCGCAGGGTGTCGGCCACGGCCAGAATGCCGACCAGGTGCGTATCGCGGGCCACCAGAAACACGGTCTTGCCCTGGGCTGCCCACGCCTCCACTTGCCGCGTGATGCCGTCGGCGACCGCGACGCCATGCGTCTGCATCAGGCTGGCCGACCCCAGCAAGTAGTCTTTTCCTTCGACTCGGCCGCGCACGCCAGCCCCCGTCAGCGCTTGAAAATCCGTCACGGCCGGCAGCGTGTCGGACGTCTGACCGTAGGCTTCGAGAATGGCTTTGGCAATGGGATGCTCGGAAGCGTTCTGAACTGCAGCGACGGCGCGCAGCAGAGAGGCCGGATCCGAGCCATCGGTGGGTTGAATGTCGGTGAGCGAAGGGCGGCCTTCAGTGAGGGTCCCCGTCTTGTCGAATGCCACGACACGCACTTGACGCAAGCGCTGCAAGGCGTCGCCATGACGGAATATGATGCCCAGCCCGGCGGCCCGACCGGTCGCCACCATGATGGAAATCGGCGTGGCCAGCCCCATGGCGCACGGGCAGGCGATGATGAGTACGGCGACGCCGGCGATCAGGGCGTGAGTCAGGGCGGGGTCTGGGCCCCAGGCCCACCAGGCGGCAAATGCGAGCACGGCCAGTGCCATGACCACCGGTACGAACCAGGCGGTCACGCGGTCGACCAGGCCCTGGATAGGGAGTTTGGAGCCCTGGGCCTGCTCGACCAGGCGAATGATGTGGGCCAGCACCGTATCAGCCCCCACTTGCGTGGTGCGCAGTACCAGGCTGCCCTGGGTGTTGAGGGTACCGCCGATCAGACGGTCGTCCATCCGACGGGCCACCGGAATAGGTTCTCCGGTGATCATCGACTCGTCCACCCAGGACTCGCCCTCGATGACCGTGCCATCGACCGGGATTTTTTCGCCTGGCCGCACACGGACTTCGTCGCCTGGCACCAGATCGGCCAGAGGGCGCTCCTGCCAGGTGCCATCTCGCCGTACCCAGGCCGTGCGTGGCTGCAACCCGATCAGGTGGCGGATGGCCGAGCCGGCGCGGCCCCGTGCCCGGGCCTCGAGCCAACGCCCAAGCAGTATCAGCGTGGCCACGACCGCTGCCGCTTCGAAGTACAGATGGCGCGAGTCGGGCGGCAGGAGACCGGGTGCCCAGGTGACCAGCGTGGAATAGAGCCACGCGCTTCCGGCCCCCAATGCGACCAGGGTGTTCATGTCCGGGCCCAGGTGCCACAGTGCCTTGAAGCCCCGTGTGAAGAATTCGCGTCCAGGCCCCGCCAGTACGGCCGTCACGAGCACGAATTCGAACCAGGCCAGGGACTGGAAATCCAGCGTGTCGACCACCAGATGATGCAAGGCGGGAATCAGATGGCTGCCCATTTCGACCACGAAGACCGGCAATGTCAGCAGCAGCGCCCAAGCAAAGCGCCTGCCCGCAAGTGTGGCTTCATCGTCGCCGGATGGGGCCGGGGTATCAGGGGCCTGGGTCAGCAACCGGGCTTCGTAGCCACGTTTGCCGATGGCTTCCAGCAGGGCGCGCGCGTCTACGTGCGCGTCGGACAGTTCTACGTGAGCACGCCGGGTGGCCAGATTGACGTTCGCCAGAGCAACCCCCTGGACGGCACTCAGCGCGGTCTCGACGCGGCGTACGCACGAGGCGCAGGTCATTCCGTCCACTTCGAAATCCATGGTGGCGGCAGAAGAGGCAAGTTTCGACATGGCATGAGTTCCTGATCCATTCATCAGGATCAGCTTACAGCTTGACCTCGTGTCAAGGTCAAGCATCCGATGGGTGTTTGCGTCTGCCACCGTGTCAGGGTTTATCATGGACAGGTTCATTTTCATTATGGAGACCCGTTTGATGAAAGCCACATTCGTAGTCAGCGACATGACCTGCAACCACTGTGTACAGACCATCACGAAAGCCGTGCAGGCCGTGTCGGCCGATGCGGTCGTGCAGGCCGATCTGGCGGCGCACCAGGTCACGATCGAGGCACCTGTGGATGCCGCGCGCCTGCAGGCCGCCATCGCGGCCGAGGGCTACGACGTACAACCGGCCTGAGGTCGGCATGTCGAAGGAACAGGTCTGTGACGTCGCGATCGTGGGCGCTGGTTCGGCCGGGTTGCCCGCCTACCGCGAAGTGGTCAAGGCGGGGCTGCGTCCGCTGCTGATCGAGGCGGGCGCGTATGGCACCATGTGCGCGCGGGTGGGTTGCATGCCCTCGAAGTTGCTTATCGCTGCCGCGCAGTCGGCCGCGGATGTGGGGCAGGCAGATCGTTTCGGCATTCGGGTTGACGGGGTTCGCATCGATGGCGTCGCGGTGATGCAACGGGTGCGGTTCGAACGAGACCGATTCGTGGGGTTCGTTCTTGCGGACGTGCAAGCCATGCCAGCCGAGCACCGGCTGGACGCAAAGGTCCGGTTTCTCGCTCCCGGGGTGCTGCAGGCGGACGATGGCCGCATCATTCGCGCACAGCGCGTCGTGGTGGCAACGGGTACCGAACCCACCATACCAGCGCTGTTCGAGCCCCTGGGTGATCGGGTCGTCGTCAATGACGACGTATTCGAATGGCAGGATCTGCCGCGCAGCCTATTGGTGGTCGGGGCCGGCGTCATCGGCATCGAATTGGGGCAGGCGCTGGCCCGCCTCGGCGTGCGCGTGCGCACCTTGGCCCGCTCAGAGAACTTTGCCCACGTCCATGATGGGCTGGTGCGGGATACCGCGGTCGCCTGCCTTGCCGAGGCGCTCGGGCTGGTGCGTTCGGCTCGGGTCATTCGGGCACGCCGCCGCGGACAGCAGGCGGAAGTCACCTGGTCGACCGGGCAGGGGCCCGAGGTGACCGAAACGTTCGAACGCGTGCTGATCGCCACGGGGCGCCGCCATACGCTGGCGGCGCTCCAGCTCGAGCGGGCCGGCATCGACCTGGATGCGGACGGCCGTCCGGCACTGGACCCCGACACCCTGCAAATACCTGGCCACCCCGTGTTTCTGGCAGGCGACGTGACTGGACGGCATGCCATCCAGCACGAAGCATCCCATGACGGCAGAAAGGCCGGCCGTAACGCCGCGGCCTGGCCCGACATGCCGGCGCGTTCGCATCGCGCCCCGCTCGAGGTGGTTTTCAGCGATCCGCAGATCATGCGGGTGGGCATTGGCGGGCAGGGCTTCGATCCGGAAACGATGGTGGCGGGCCAGGCAGATTACAGCCGCCAGGGCCGCTCGAGGGTGATGCTGCGCAATCAGGGCGTGCTGCGCATCTATATGCGCCGCGACGACCAGCGTTTCGTGGGGGCGGAAATGGTGGGGCCCGACGCGGAGCACGTGGCCCACCTGCTGGCGTGGGCGCTGCAGATGCGGCTCTCTGTGCCAGACATGCTGGCGCTGCCGTTTTACCACCCCACGATCGAGGAAGGCGTGCGCACCGCGCTGCGCAGTGCCTTGTCCGCAGCGCGCTCGGGTACTTAGGGCGTGGCCGGTACGCCGTCTTCGCGAATGAGGCCGCCGTGACGCAGCAGCGCATCGATTTGGGGGCCCCGCCCACGAAACGCCCTGAACGACTCGGCCGCCGGTCTTGAGCCGCCTACGGCGATGATTTCATCCAGGTAACGTTGTGCCGTCGCCGGGTCGAACACGTTGCGCCCGCCGTCGGGTTCGGGCCGCGCCTGTTCTTCGAACGCTGCAAACGCATCCGCCGACAGCACCTCGGCCCACTTATAGCTATAGTAGCCGGCGCCATAACCGCCCGCGAACAGGTGCGAGAAAGCGTGTGGGAAACGATGCCAGACGGGCGGCACGATGAGGGCGACCTCCTGGCGGACCTGATCGAGCGTGCGCATGACCTCGGCGATTGCCAACCCCTGCGACTGCAGATGAATCTGCATGTCGAACAGGGCGAATTCGATCTGCCGCAAGGTCTGCAGGCCGCTCTGAAAATTGCGCGCGGCGTGCATTTTTTCATACAGTGCGCGCGGCAGGGGCTGGCCGGTATCGACGTGGCGCGTGAGCGATTGCAGTACGTTCCATTCCCAGCAGAAGTTCTCCATGAACTGCGATGGCAATTCGATGGCATCCCACTCGACGGCAGCGAACGCGGCTGCGGCTGGCTCGTCCACGCGTGACAGCAGTGCGTGCATGGCGTGCCCGCTTTCGTGAAAGAGGGTAATGACGTCATCGTGACTGAGCAGTGCTTCTTGCCCCCCCACGGGCGCGGGGAAATTACAGGTCAGCCAGACCAGCGGGATGTGCAGCTGGCCCTTGCGCATCCGGCGGCTGCGCTCGCTGTTGACCCAGGCGCCGCCTTGTTTGCCCGTCCGGGCGTAGAGGTCGATAGCCAGGCGACCCATTTCGCGCCCTTGAGCATCCAGCACCTGGAAAATACGTGCATCCGGGTGCCAGGTTTCCGCCGTGCACGGTTGCAGGCGCACGCCGAACAAGGTGTGAATGACTTCGAACAGCCCCTTCAGCACTTGGGATTCGGTGAAATAGGGGCGCAGTTCTTCGTCGGAATAGCTGTGACGCTGCTCGCGCAGGCGTTCGGAGGCGTAGGCGATGTCCCAGGCTTCGAGGGTTTCCAGGCCCAACTGCTCGTGAGCGAACGAACGCAGCGCTTGAAGGTCCTGCTCGGCGGCCGGCCGCGCCTTGCCGGCCAGTTCGCGCAAGAACCCGAGGACTTGCGCTGCATCGTCCGCCATGCGGGTTACCAGGCGCAGGGCGGCGAAATGTTCGTAACCCAGAAGATGCGCTTCCTCGGCCCGCAAGCGCAGCAATGCTTCGATGATATCGGAGTTGTCGTAGGCCGTATCGCCTTGGTCGGAGGCCCGCGTAGCGTGTGCGTGGTAGAGCGTTTCGCGCAGGGCGCGATCTTGGGCGTGCTGCATCACCGGCAGGTAGCAGGGCATATGCAGGCTGAGGCGGTAGCCCGTTTGCCCCGCGACTTCGGCGGCAGCCCGGGCCGCCGCGATGACATTGGCCGGCAGCCCCTGCAGGCGTGTCTCGTCTTCGATCGACAGCGACCAGCCATCCGTGGCATCGAGTACATTTTCAGAAAATTTCTGCGACAGACTGGCCTGCTGTTCGGCGTTTCGGGCCCAATCTTCGCGAGCCTGGCCTTCGAGCTCTACACCGGCCAGGCGAAAATCGCGCAGCGCCAGCTGCACGATGCGTTGGCGCGTGGGCGACAGAAGCGCGTAGCCAGCACTTTCTGCGAGATTGCGGTAGCGCTCGTAGAGTGCCCGGTTGAGCCCCACCCAAGTGGAGAATTCGCTCATGAGGGGCAGGCAGCGATTGTAGGCGTCGCGCAGTTCGGGGGTGTTGACTACGCTGTTCAGGTGCCCGGCCACGGACCAGGCCCGGTGCAGGCGCTCGGAGGCATCCTCCATGGGCTCGATGAAGTTGGCCCACGACACCGGTGCGGTCTCTGAGCCAACGGTCTCCATGACCGCGCGGCATTGGCCGATCAGTGCGCGTATGGCGGGTTCGACGTGCTCTGGGCGGATGGCGCCGTAATCGATGAAGGACTCGGCCGGGACGAGCAAAGGGTTGCCGGCATCGGTAGACAGGCTGTTCATGGAATGCACATGGGGCTGAAGACCGCCATTTCAAGCGGACAATTGGCGTTCGGCGGCTTCGACGGTATTGACCAGCAGCATGGCGATGGTCATGGGGCCCACGCCCCCGGGTACTGGGGTGATAGCCGAAGCGACCGGAACGGCGGTCTCGAAGTCGACGTCACCCGCCAGGCGGCCGTCTTCGAGGCGATTGATGCCGACGTCGATCACCACAGCGCCCGGCTTGAGCATGTCGCCCGTGATCATGCCCGGCCGCCCCGTGGCGACGATGAGCACGTCGGCCCGCCGGGTTTGGGCAGCCAGGTCGCGAGTCTTGGAATTGCAGATCGTGACGGTGGCGCCCGCCGCGAGCAACAACAGGGCCATGGGTTTGCCCACGATGTTGCTGGCCCCCACGACCACGGCCTCGGTACCCCACAGAGGGACGCCTTCGGATTCGAGCATCTTCATGATGCCGTACGGGGTACAGGGCAGGAAGCGGGGCCGACCGGTCAGCAGCAGCCCCGCATTGGCCACATGGAAGCCATCGACGTCTTTGGTGGCATCGATGCCCGCGATGACCCGACCTGTGTCGATATGGCCCGGCAGCGGCAGCTGTACCAGGATGCCATGGATGGATGCGTCGGTGTTCAGGGCCTCGAGCAGATCGAGCAGCTCACCCTCGGGCGTATCGGCCGCCAGGGTGACCGTGCGCGACAACATGCCGGCGGCCTCGCAGGCGGCCGCTTTGTTGCGCACATAGACCTGCGAGGCCGGGTCGTCGCCCACCAGCACGACAGCCAGGCCGGGGGTGATGCCGTGCGCCTTCAGTGCTTGCACGCGTTCGGCCACCTGAGCGCGAACCTGTGCGGCCAGGGCTTTGCCATCGATCAGACGCGCTGTCATGTCAGGCCTCTTCGGTGCGCGCCAGGGCGATTTTCATGAGATCGGCCACCGTGTTGACTTCGAGTTTTTCCATGATGTTCGCGCGATGCGCTTCGACCGTCTTGATGCTGATGTTGAGGTCGCCGGCGATCTGTTTGTTCAGGCGCCCGGCCACGATTCGTTCGAGCACTTGCTGCTCACGGGCAGTCAGCCGGTCGAGTACGGCCTGTTGTGCCCGTTGAGCCTGCTGCTCGCGCGCCCGTTCCTCGGCCTGGACGAGCATGGCGGCCACGATCTTGCGCAATTCTGCCTCATTGAAGGGCTTTTCGAGAAAGTCCACGGCGCCTTTCTTCATGGTGGATACTGCCATGGGCACATCGCCATGGCCCGTGATGAACACGATGGGCAGCGGGGCCTTGCGTTCGATCAAGGCTTCTTGCAGCTCGAGACCGCTCATGCCCGGCATGCGCACGTCGGCAATCAGCACCCCGATTTGCTCTGGGTTGTAGCTGTCGAGAAACTCTTCGGCGCCGGCGTAGACCCGGACTTTGTAGCCATTGGCCTCGAGCAGCCAGCGCAGGGAGTCACGTACGGCTTCGTCGTCGTCGACGATGAAAATGGTATGGCTGGATTGGGATTCGGTCATGCTCGGGTTTCCTCTGTGGTGGCCTCTGCGGGCTCTGGATGGGTGGCGGCCTTGGGCAAGGTGAAGCGGAAAATGGTCCCGCCTTCGGGGTTGGCACCGGCCCACAAGCGCCCATGGTGAGATTCTATGATGGTACGGCAGATGTTCAGGCCCATGCCCAGGCCTTCGGATTTTGTGCTGTAGAACGGCTCGAACAGGCGCTCTGGGTTGCGTAGCCCATGCCCGCGGTCGATCACCGCGATTTCGATCAGCGGGTGCTGGTCGGTGATATGCAGCAGCAAGGTGCGATATTCGCTGTGCTCCATGGCTTCGACCCCATTCTTGAGCAGGTTCAAAAGAACCTGCTCGATCAGGATCGGATCGGCCAGCACATCGGGCAGGGGGTCGGGCACGACCTGGACGATCTCGACCTGGCGCTTGCGGGCATCGATGTCGGCAAAGCCCACGGCATTTTCGACGATGCGCGCCAGGCTGGTGGCCTGGCGCCGCGGTTCGCTGCGCTTGACGAAATCACGGATCCGGCTGATGATTTTTCCCGCCCGCTCGGTTTGCTGTGACGCTTTCTCGAGGGCCTGCAGCAGGGCGGCTTCAGAGGCTTTGCCGGACTTGAGCATGGCCACGGCTGCCATATTGTAATTATTGATGGCCGTCAGGGGTTGGTTCAGCTCGTGCGCCAGGGATGAAGCCATTTCGCCCATGGTGGTCAGCCGGCTGGTGAGCTGGGCCTTTTCTTGTTGGATACGCAGGGCCTCTTCGTGTTTGCGCCGCTCGGTGATGTCGCGCGCCACTTGCAGACGCACCCGGCGTGAATCGGTCCAGGCCAGCATGCGGTGGTGCACTTCGAACCAGCGTTCCGCGGACGCGGAATAAATCTCCATCGTCTCGTCGGTGAAGCGCCCCAGCCGGCCACCCAGCAGCTCGGCGTGGCCCGCGGTCTGCGCCCCGAACAATCGCCTGTAGATGCGATTGGCGAACAGCAGCTCGAGGCCTTCGGGGGTGTCGGCCACGACCGAAATCGCGTCATCGAGCCCTTCGAGTACGGTCATGAAGCGCTCATGGGCGGCCGTGAACGCCTCGCGGATCCGCTTGGGCTCGGTGATGTCGGTCATCGAGGTCATCCAGCCGATCTGCTCGCCCTGCGGGTCGCGCAGGGCGGACACGTACATGCGCGCCGTGAACCGCGAGCCATCGCGGCGCTGGGCCTCGATTTCCAGCCCGCTGCTGGGTGTACGCCCCGATAGCAGTTGCGCGAGGGTCTCGCGGTGCTGGTCGTGCCGCCCGGGCAGCCAATAGGGGAAAGGCGCGGTCCGGCCGATCAGGTCGGCTTCGTTCCAGCCGATCATGCGGCAAAAAGCCGGATTGACGTACGCGATGCGGCCCTGCATGTCGAATACCCGCATCCCCGTGGACATCGAGTTTTCCATCGCCCGCCTGAACCCGGTTTCGGCGATCAGGGCTGCTTCGGCCTGCGTGCGAAAGCGCGTGTACCGCCAGAGGGCGAGCAGGCTGAAGACGATGACCAGCGAAAGCGCAAAGATCACCATCAACAGCCGCTCCTGGCGGGTTTCCTGGTCGATAGTCACGAACATCACGCTGTCGCTGTGCAGCCGCTGCAGCCAGACGAAAGCACCCATGACGCACAGGTACAGCACGAGCACGATGGCCGGCGTCAGCCAGTACAGGCGCCGGCTGTTGCGCGCGTGCTCGTAGAATGTGGTCGGTATGAGAGACTTTCGCTGTGGTGGAGCCATGTCAGTCACTGTGTCGCAACGTAAGCATTTTAGTCATGATTGCCATCATTGGGCGGGTTTGTTTTTCATATCATGGAATTTAAACTCATAAAATGAAATTTTACTTGTGTTGATCCCGCCACTTCCCTAGAATGGTGCCAGATGTCCCGTTTCAGGGCACCCGGCGCTGAGGGCAAACCATTTGCACCCGGCATGAAACTCCGCTCTGGCACCTCCATCGGGGTGCCAGCGATTCAAACCACAGGAGACACATACCATGTCCTCTCTTGATCAAGGTCAGGTCACTACGGCAGACATCGATCCCCAGGAAACACGCGAGTGGATCGATGCCCTGGAAGCCGTTCTGGATCGCGAGGGTGCCGAACGCGCCCATTTCCTGATCGAACAACTCATTGATCTGGCGCGTCGCAATGGGGCCCACATTCCATATTCGCTCAATACCGCCTATGTCAACACGATCCCGCCAGGGCTCGAACCCATGCATCCCGGCAACATGGTGCTCGAAGAGCGCATTCGGTCGTACATCCGCTGGAATGCCATGGCCATGGTGGTCAAGGCCAACCAGATCGAGCCGCCAGATGGCGGCAGCCTGGGCGGGCACATTGCCTCATTCGCTTCACTGGCCACCATGATTGAGTGTGGCCAGAACCATTTCTGGCATGCAGAGTCAGCCGATCACGGCGGCGACCTGATTTATTTCCAGGGCCATTCGTCACCCGGGATGTATTCACGTGCCTTCCTCGAGGGGCGTCTCACCGAGGAAAACCTCGACTGGTTCCGCCAAGAGGTCGGCGGCAAGGGCAAGGGCTTGCCGTCCTACCCACACCCGCATCTGATGCCCGATTTCTGGCAGTTCTCCACGGTCTCCATGGGGCTCGGCCCGATGATGGCCATTTATCAGGCGCGTTTCCTCAAGTATCTGCACGCGCGCGGCATCGCCGACACCAGCCAGCGCAAGGTCTGGGTATTCATGGGAGACGGCGAGGTCGACGAACCCGAATCCCTGGCGGCCATCGGTCTGGCCGCGCGCGAGAAACTCGACAACCTCATCTTTGTAGTCAACTGCAACCTGCAGCGCCTCGACGGGCCGGTGCGGGGCAACGGCAAGATCATCCAGGAGCTCGAGGGCGCATTCCGCGGCAATGGCTGGAACGTGCTCAAGTTGATTTGGGGCGGCTATTGGGATCCCCTGTTTGCGCGCGACAAAGACGGTCTGTTGCGTCGCATCATGGAAGAAACCGTCGACGGGGAATACCAGGCATACAAAGCCAACGACGGCAAGTTCGTGCGCGAGAAATTCTTCGGCAAACACCCCAAGCTTCTGGAAATGGTCAGCCGCATGAGCGACGAAGAAGTCTGGCGCCTGAACCGCGGCGGCCATGATCCGCACAAGGTCTATGCCGCCTTTTCGGCGGCGGTCGCACACACGGGGCAGCCGTCGGTCATTCTGGCCAAGACCATCAAGGGCTATGGCATGGGGCACGTGGGGCAGGCCAAGAATCCCACTCACCAGCAGAAGAAACTCGATATCGATTCGGTGCGTGAATTCCGCGACCGTTTCAACATCCCCATCCCAGACGATCAACTGGAAGACTTGCCCTATTTCAAGCCGGCCAAGGATTCCCCCGAAATGAAATACCTGCACGAACACCGGCAGGCGCTCGGGGGCTATCTGCCGCATCGGCGCGAGAAGGCGGATCAGGCGCTCAAGGCGCCTTCGCTGGAGACCTTCAAGGCGGTTCTCGAGCCCACCATCGAAGGGCGCGAAATTTCGACCACGCAGGCCTTCGTGCGGGTGCTCAATCAGATCCTCCGAGACAAAGAGCTCGCGCCCCGCGTGGTGCCCATCCTGGTAGACGAATCCCGTACGTTCGGCATGGAGGGGCTGTTCCGTCAAATCGGTATTTACGCACCGGGGGGCCAGAAATACGTGCCGGTCGACAAAGGGCAGGTCATGTATTACCGCGAGGCAGCCGATGGGCAGCTGTTGCAAGAGGGGATCAACGAAGCGGGTGGGTTCTGCTCCTGGATCGCGGCGGCCACGTCGTATTCGGTCAGCAACCGGATCATGATCCCGTTTTTCATCTATTACTCCATGTTCGGCTTCCAGCGCTTTGGCGATCTGGCCTGGGCGGCCGGCGACATGCTGGCACGGGGCTTCGTGCTGGGCGGTACCGCGGGGCGCACGACGCTCAACGGCGAAGGCCTGCAGCACGAAGACGGGCACAGCCACATCCAGGCCTCGCTGATCCCCAACTGCGTGGCCTACGACCCGTCGTTTGCCCACGAAGTCGCCGTCATCATCCAGAACGGCATCCAGCGCATGATGCAGAATCAGGAAAACGTCTTCTTCTACATCACCGTCATGAACGAGAACTATCCCCAGCCGGGGTTGGCCGAAGGCGATGAGAAAGGCATCCTCAAGGGCATGTACAAACTGCGCTCGGCGGGCAAGAAACGCAACAAGGCCCACGTGCAGCTCATGGGCTCGGGTACGATCCTGCGCGAAGCCATGGCTGCCCAGGAATTGCTCGAGAAAGACTGGGGCGTTTCCTCAGACGTCTGGAGCGTGACCAGTTTCACCGAATTGCGTCGCGACGGGCTCGATGCCGAGCGGCACAACCTGCTGCATCCGGGCGAGCCGCTCCAGGAAGCCTACGTCACACAGCAGCTCAAGCAGACCCAGGGGCCCATCATCGCGTCCACCGACTACATCAAGGCCTTCCCCGACATGATTCGCCCTTTCATTCCAGAAGGGCGGCGCTATCGCGTGCTGGGCACCGACGGCTTCGGGCGCTCGGACTTCCGTTCCGAATTGCGCAAGCATTTCGAGATCGACCGCCACTTCATCGTGCTGGCGGCGCTGCGCAGCCTGGCCGATGAAGGCACGATCGATATCGCAAAGAGCGCCGAAGCCATTGCGCGATACGGCATCGATGCCGACAAGGCCAATCCACAGTACGCCTGAGGAGAATCACAGCCATGAGCAACACCATAGAAGTGAAAATTCCGGATATCGGCGACTTCGACGAGGTCGAGGTCATCGAGGTCCTGGTGGCTGTCGGTGACACCATCGAGACTGAACAAAGTCTGATCACGGTCGAATCCGACAAGGCCTCCATGGAAATCCCCGCATCGGACAGCGGGGTGGTCAAGCAGCTCAGGGTGCAGGTCGGCGACAAAGTCAAGGAAGGTTCGGTCATACTCGATCTCGAGCCCGCCATCGATGCCCAGCCACCGCAGCCCGAAGAGCAGGCGGCCCCGACGGCGCCGGCCACTGCCGCGGCGCCGCAACCGGCCACGGAACCGGCCGGGCCAGGCCCCGTCGCTCGCACGGGCGGGCTGCAGCCGGTCTTGGTGCCCGATATTGGCGATTTCGACGAAGTCGAAGTCATCGAAGTCCTGGTGGCGGTCGGTGATGTCATCGAAGCCGAACAAAGCCTGATCACGGTCGAGTCCGACAAGGCCTCCATGGAAATCCCGGCCCCGGTCGGCGGCGTGGTCAGAAAACTGAGCATTCAAGTGGGCGACAAGGTATCTCAGGGATCCGAGATTCTGCAGATCGAAGCCGCCGAAGCCCCACCCGAAGCCCGTGAACAGGCGGCCGAACCCGTTCAGCCGCCCCAAGTCACGCCGGCGGCCACCCCGGCGCCGGCCATCGCTGCACCGGCGCCCACCTCTCCGGCTGGCCCGGATGCCGATCCTGCGCCTGCGGCGGTTGCCGGCACCATGGCTTCCCAGGCCCCCGTGCGGACATCGCCGACGGCTTCATTTGCGGATGCCGAGGTGCCATTGCGCAACCTGCCGCACGCCTCGCCGTCCGTACGCAAGTTCGCCCGTGAACTCGGCGCCAACCTGGCCCATATCACGGGCTCGGGGCCCAAAAACCGCATCACGGCCGACGATGTGCGCGCCTATGTGAAGCAGGCGCTGGCCACGGGCGGCGCCAGCCCCGTGGGCACGACCTTGCCGGCGGGCGAGGGGTTCAGCGTCCTGGGCTGGCCCAAGGTCGATTTTGCCAAGTTTGGCGAAATCGAATCCAAGCCTTTGTCGCGCATCAGGAAAATCTCCGGGGCCAATCTGCACCGCAACTGGGTCATGATCCCCCACGTCACCAACAACGACGTGGCCGACATCACCGAGCTCGAAGCCTTGCGTCAACAGCTCAACGAAGAGCACAAAAAAACGGATGTCAAAATTACCCTGCTGGCCTTTCTGATCAAGGCCGTCGTGGCCGCGCTCAAGAGGCACCCCGAGTTCAATGCCTCGCTCGAGGGCGAGAACCTTGTTTTCAAGAAATATTTTCATATCGGGTTTGCCGCCGATACCCCCAACGGGCTCGTCGTTCCCGTCATCCGCGATGCCGACCGGAAGGGGGTATTGGATCTCGCGCGTGAAACAGCGCAACTGGCTGGCCTGGCCCGCGAGGGCAAGCTGTCCCCGGGTCAGATGCAGGGCGGCTGCTTCTCCATTTCCTCTCTCGGGGGGATCGGCGGCACTGACTTCACCCCCATCATCAACGCCCCTGAAGTGGCCATACTGGGGGTTTCCCGGTCTGTCATGCAGCCAGTCTGGAATGGCAAGAAATTCCGGCCGCGCCTGATGCTGCCGTTGTCATTATCCTATGATCACCGGGTGATCGACGGCGCCACCGCAGCCCGGTTCAACGCCTATCTGGCAAGCCTGCTGGCTGATTTCCGCCGCATCACACTATAAGGAAGCTGCATGAGCATCAGTGAGCTGAACGTACCCGATATCGGCGACTTCGATACCGTGGAAGTCATCGAAATCCTGGTGGCAGTGGGCGATTCGATCCAGCCAGAGCAAGGCCTCGTCACGGTTGAATCCGACAAGGCATCGATGGAGATTCCCGCCGAACGGGGCGGGGTGGTTCGTGAGATCCTGGTCAAGCTGGGTGACAAGGTCTCCGAGGGCAGCCCGCTGCTGCGGATCTCCGACGCCGAAGAGCAGGGCCCGGAACACGCAGCGGCATCCGCCACATCCGCGGCATCCGCCGCGCCCGAGGCCACACCGCCCGGGCAGGCCGGCGCAGCGGCCAGCGGTCCAGAACCGAATGCAACGGCCGTGCCGCCGCAGCCCGTCGCACAACCGGTGGCCGGCCGGCCACCGGTTGACGTCGCGTGCGACGTACTGGTGCTGGGAGCAGGCCCCGGGGGCTATTCCGCCGCGTTCAGGGCGGCCGATCTCGGGCTCGACGTGATCCTGGTCGAACGGCATGCGAATCTGGGCGGGGTATGCCTGAACGTCGGTTGCATTCCCTCGAAAGCCTTGCTGCATAGCGTGTTCATTCTGGAAGAGGCCAAGGCCCTGGGGGCGCATGGCATCCGCTTTCCTGAACCCGACATCGATCTCGACTCGTTGCGCGGTTATAAAGATTCCGTGGTGGGCAAGCTCACGACCGGCCTGTCGGCGATGGCCAAGGCGCGCAAGGTTCGGGTGCTCACCGGGCAGGGCCAATTTGCGGATCCCAATCATCTGCTCGTTCAGGCTGCCGATGGCGCATCGACACAAGTCCGTTTTGCGTCGGCCGTCATCGCGGCCGGCAGCGAGGCCGTGCGGCTGCCTTTTCTCCCCGAGGATCCCCGCATCGTCGACTCCACGGGTGCGCTGGCGCTGCGGGCCGTGCCCAAGCGCATGCTCATCGTCGGCGGCGGGATCATCGGGCTGGAAATGGGCACCGTGTATTCGGCACTGGGCGCACGCCTGGACGTGGTCGAAATGCTGCCCACCCTGATGACGGGTGCCGACCGGGACCTGGTCAAGGTCTGGCAGAAGCGCAACGCCTGGCGGTTCGATCGCATCATGCTGAATACGCGCACCGTCGGGGCCGAAGCGGCGGCCGACGGCATCCATGTGCGTTTCGAAGGAGACGATGCGCCGGCCGAGCCGCAGGTCTACGACCTGGTCCTGCAGGCCGTGGGCCGCCGCCCCAATGGCCGGACACTGGGCGCGGAAAAGGCGGGCGTCCAGATCACGGATCGGGGCTTTATCGAAACAGATCGGCAAATGCGCACCAATGTGCCGCATATTTACGCTATCGGCGATATTGTGGGTCAGCCGATGCTGGCGCACAAGGCCGTCCACGAGGGCCATGTGGCCGCCGAGGCGATTGCCGGCCAAAAATCATTTTTTGATGCCCGGGTGATTCCATCCGTGGCCTATACGGACCCCGAGGTGGCCTGGGTAGGGCTGACCGAAGAACAGGCCCGACAAGAAGGCACGGCCATCAAGAAGGGGCTGTTTCCTTGGCAGGCCTCGGGACGGGCGATTGCCAATGGCCGCGACGAAGGCTTTACCAAACTCCTGTTCGATGCCGAAACAGGGCGCATCGTCGGCGGGGGGATCGTGGGCACGCAGGCTGGCGATCTCATCGGCGAAGTGGCGCTGGCCATCGAAATGGGTGCCGACTCGGTCGACATCGGCCAGACCATTCACCCGCATCCCACGCTGGGCGAATCGATTGGCATGGCCGCCGAGGCCTCTGACGGGCAGTGCACCGATCTGCCGCCCGTGCGGCGCAAATAGGCCCGCCTGGCGGGCAGTATCGATACGCCCGCCAGGGTCACCCGCTCGATTGCAGGCGGCAGGTGCTAACATCGGCACCTGCCGCCTTCTTCACTCGTCTTCAAAATTTTCATGTCTTCTGCTGCACTCGCCCCGGCGCCTGGTTCCTCCCTGTCCGATTGGCTGTCCTATATCGAAGCCCTGCATCCGCAAACGATCGACCTGGGGCTCGACCGGATCCGCACAGTCGCCAGCCGCCTCGGGGTTTCGCTGGATTGCGTCAAGATCGTGGTGGCAGGTACCAACGGCAAGGGTTCCACCTGTGCCATGCTCGAGTCCATCCTGCTGAATGCCGGCTACAAGGTGGGCAAATACACCTCGCCCCACCTCCTGCGTTTCAACGAGCGCATTTGCATACAGGGTACGCAGGCCACCGATGAGGCCATCGTGCACGGTCTGGAGCGCGTTGAAGCCCACCGTGACGGGATCAGCCTGACCTACTTCGAAATGACGACCCTGGCGGCGCTTCTACTGTTTCAGGATGCCGGGCTGGACGTGGTCGTGCTCGAGGTCGGCCTCGGGGGGCGGCTCGACGCCGTCAACATCATCGATGCGGATTGCGCCATTCTCACCAGCGTCGATCTCGACCATACCGAATGGCTGGGCAATACGCGTGAAGCGATCGGCCTCGAAAAAGCCCATGTCTTCCGCGCCGGGAAACCCGCCATCTGCGCCGATCCCATGCCGCCGGAAAGCGTCGCAGAGTACGCTCGGCAAATCGGCGCCGACTTGTGGCGTGTCAGTGTCGATTTCAATTATTCGGGGGACCGGCAGCAGTGGGCCTACGGTGGCCGCAGCCAACGCCGCCATGCACTGGCGTATCCCGCTCTGCGGGGGGCCAACCAGCTGCTCAACGCATCGGCTGCGCTGGCAGCGCTCGAGGCGCTGTCCGACCGCCTGGTCGTCACCCAGCAAGAGGTCCGCCAGGGTCTGCTGCACGTTCAATTGCCCGGCCGCCTGCAGATTCTGCCCGGCTTGCCGCACACGATCCTCGACGTCGCCCACAATCCGCACGCGGCTGCGGCACTTGGGCAAAATCTCGATAGCATGGGGCATTACCCGCACACTTTCGCGGTGGTCGGGATGTTGCACGACAAGGCCATTGCCGAAACCCTGCAGCGGCTGTCACGTCGAGTAGACCGCTGGATGTGCGCGACCCTGGGCGGGCCGCGCGGCACGCGTGCGCAAGAGCTGGCCGATATCGTGCGCCAGATCAGCGGCGACTCGGCCCCGGTCGATCCCTTCATTGCGCAGGCCAGCGAGGTGCAGCGCAGCCACAAGCCCGGGGTGCGGCCGATGACGCGGCCCGCCGTGCAGGCGCGCGACGTGCGCGTCTACACCTTCGAAAGCCCGGCACTGGCCTTTGCCGAAGCCCGCAAGATGGCGACGGACAATGATAGAATTCTGGTGTTTGGCTCGTTTGCCACCGTAGGTCCGGTGCTCGACGTCCTGCGCCAGGAAGGCAGGGACGTCCTGCCATGAACAGGCCTTTGCCTCCAGTCTGATGGGTATGCTGCACCATGTTCTTTCGCAAGAAACCTGAAGCCGAAAGGCGTTCTGCATCTCGCGGCGGGGCTGCCGAAGCGGCCCGGATCAAGGAACTGCGCATCCAGGCCCGGCGGCGTCTGGTCGGTGCTCTGGTACTGGTGCTGACCGCCTTCATTCTGGTGACCTGGCTGTTCGATGAGCCGGTCTCCGAACCCGCCCCGGCCCCCATCATCGTGCCGGCGCCGCCTTCGGGCCTGCCATCGGGCGATGAATTCTCCGCCATTTCCGAGCCAGATGACGCGCCGGCGCCCGACACGGCATCCGGCGCCATCACGACCCTGGCCGAGCCCTCGGGTGAATCGCCGCCGGGCGAAGCCGCGCCCGGCACCGAAGCCCCGCCAGCCCAGCAAGCGGCCGAGGGCGCCGAAACGCGTGTGCCCGTCCCAGAAGGGTCGCAAGCCGATTCACCCCCCTCCAGTCGCAACGAGCGCAGTCCCGCATCGGCCGCGGCCGCCGCCGACACCCGCACGGACGATGGCTCGGTCGCGCTGGCCTTGCTGGCGGGCAAGACGCCGCCCACCGCCACACCGCCCGCGGCGGCTGCGTCGGGGCGCTATTATCTGCAGGTGGCGGCTTACGCCACCGAACAGGACGCGATCAAACGCCGCGATAGCCTGCACCAGGCCGGTGTCAGCAACGCCTACGTGGAAACGGCCCAGTCGGGCGGCCGCACGGTGCATCGCCTGCGCGTGGGTCCGTTCAGCTCCCATGAGGCCGCGCAGGCAGCCCAGACCCGCTTGCGGGCCCTGGGCTACGAAAACGGTCTCATCGCCGGCCAGTGACCAGCTTCGACTACTTCGTGCTGGCCATCCTGGCCGTGTCCGCCGTCATTGGGTTGCTGCGCGGGTTCCTGCGCGAGGTCTTGTCGCTCGTTGCCTACCTGGCTGCCTTCATGGCGGCCATCTGGTGGGGGCCCCGGGCGTCCGAATGGCTGATCCCCCTGATCGACAATGGCCTGTTGCGCAACTTGGCGGCCTACGGCGCGGTCTTCGTCGCCGGCTTGCTGTTGCTGGGCCTGCTCAACATGGCGTTGGGGGCGCTGGTCGACCGCACCGGCCTGACCCCGGCAGACCACGGCCTGGGGGCCCTGTTTGGTGCTGCGCGTGGCATCGTGCTCGTTCTGGCGCTGGTGGGTCTTGCGGGCTACACGGAACTGCCCAAAGAACCCTGGTGGCGGCAGGCCCGCACCTCTGCAGCCGCTGAACGCGGTTTCGTGCAGATCAAGTCCATGTTGCCTGCTTCGATCGCAGAACTTCTCCCTTATTAGCCGGAACCTCATCGCATGTGTGGAATCGTAGGCGTCATGGGCAAAAGCCCCGTCAATCAACTGATTTATGACAGCCTGCTGCTTTTGCAGCACCGTGGCCAGGATGCGGCCGGGATGGCCACCGCTCATGGGCCTTTCTTCAATGTGCACAAGGCGCACGGCCTGGTGCGTGACGTTTTCCGAACGCGCAACATGCGGGCCTTGCCAGGCAACAGCGGGCTGGGCCAGGTGCGCTATCCGACCGCCGGCTCCAGCGTCAGCGTAGACGAGGCGCAGCCTTTCTACGTCAATGCCCCATTTGGGATCACGTTCGTGCACAACGGCAACCTGACCAACTGGCACGAACTGCGCGAGTCCTTGTTCAAGCACGACAGGCGGCACATCAATACCAATTCCGATTCAGAAGTCCTGCTCAATGTCTTTGCCCATGAACTGCAACAGGCATCCAATGGCGTGAGCCTGGATGCGGCCGCCATATTCGAAGCGGTGCGCGCCGTCCACCGCAGGGCGCGCGGCGCCTATGCCGTCATTGCCCATATCAGCCGCTTCGGGCTGGTGGCCTTCCGTGACCCGCACGGGATTCGGCCGCTATGTCTGGGGCGCCACGAGACCGATCAGGGCACGGAATGGATGCTGGCTTCCGAATCGGTCGCCTTGACCGGTACCGGGTTTTCACTGGTGCGTGATATCGAGCCGGGCGAGGCGGTCGTGATTACCGAAGCGGGCGAGCTCAGCCAGGCGCCATGCACAGAGTCCGCCAGCCAACGCACGCCCTGTATTTTCGAGTACGTGTATTTTGCGCGGCCCGATTCGATCATGGATGGCATTTCGGTCTACAGCGCGCGTTTGCACATGGGCGAATACCTGGCGGATCACGTGGCCAAAAGCCTGCGCCTGGGGGATATCGACGTCGTCATGCCCATTCCGGATTCATCCAGGCCGTCGGCCATGCAGCTGGCCTCGCATCTCGGCCTGGACTACCGCGAAGGTTTTATCAAGAATCGTTATATTGGCCGCACGTTCATCATGCCGGGCCAGACGGTGCGCAAGCAATCGGTTCGCCAGAAGCTCAGTGCCATCGATCTCGAGTTTCGCGGCAAGAACGTACTGCTGGTCGACGATTCGATCGTGCGCGGCACGACCAGCCGGCAGATCGTCGAGATGGCGCGCAGCGCGGGCGCCCACAAAGTGTACTTTGCCTCGGCCGCCCCGGCCGTGCGTTTCCCGAATGTGTACGGCATCGACATGCCCACCCAGGACGAACTCATCGCGACAGGCCGCACCACCGAAGACATTGCCCGCGAGATCGGCGCGGATGGCCTGGTCTTTCAGAACCTGGCCGATCTAAAACAGTCTTTGCGGGATCTGAATCCTGCCCTCGAGACGTTCGAGTGCTCGTGTTTCGACGGCGACTACGTCACGGGCGACGTCGACCAGGCCTATCTGGCCCGCTTGCGCCTCGAGCGCCACCCAAGCCAGCGCTCGGGGGCCATCAGCCAGGTGGGCGACGACCGCTAGCCAGGCACGCCGGCCTCAGGCTCGGCGCAACAGCACCCAGATGGACAGCAGTGCACAGAACCCAAAGCAGGCCAGGCCCCACAAGGCGTATTCGATACCCAGCAGGCTGACCCGCGCATCGCTGCAGCTGGCCTGTATGCCGAACAGCCAGGGCAGGGCGCCGTCCAGCCCGGATGCGGTCATAAAGCGGTCGGCAAAGGTTTGCGCGCAGGAAAACGAGACGGCGGCGACCCGGTACTGGTACCAGGCAGCCGCCATCCCGGCCGCCGACGACAGCAGGGCCAGCAGGGCCCCGAGCCGTTGCCAAAGGCCGGATGCCCGCCCCGCGCTGGCCAGCAGGCAGACGACGGCCACGACCAGCAAGATGAAGCGCTGCAATACGCACCAGGCACAGGGCCGCATGTCGAATACGTGTTGCGACACCAGCGCCACAGCCAGCGCGGCGATGCAAACCAGGGCCACGATACGCAAAAGAAAACGGGAGGTGAACATGCTGTCGGCGCGGCGGGCAGAGTCAGGAAGATGTGTCAGTGTACGCGATCATGACGTCGTCAGGCGCCGGATTTAGGCACGGGCGCCGGTGAATCCGGCGCGGTGCTGGGCATGCCCAGCGCGTTGAGCAAATCCCGTTCGAACTGTCTTTGGGTACGCGCCTGGTCGAGGCTTTCAGCCTCCAGGATGAAGATGTCTTCGACCCGATCGCCCAGGGTCATGATTTTCGCCATTTTCAGATCGATGCCATAGCGCGTGAAGATACGCGCAAGATCGTGCAGCAGGCCAGGACGATCGGCCGCCTGGATGGACAGCCTCCAGCTGTGCGCCTGTGTATCGGCCGCCAGATTGATGTCCGGCACCACTGGAAAGACGCGGGCTCGGCGCGATCGGCTCAATCGCGCAGTATGCGATACGGCGACGTCTGGACGGCCTTCGAGTACCGCTTGCAGGCCGTGCTCGAGGACGGCTGCGCGCGCCCGCGCGTCGCGCTCGCCTTCTGGCAGCAGCACAATGAAGCTGTCCAGGGCCCAGCCCTGTCGGGTCGTGTGGATGCGGGCATCCTGGATGCTCAGCCCATGCCGGTCGAAACAGGCACAGATGTCCACGAACAGGTCGGGCCGGTCAGGCGCATAAGCCATGACCTGAAGGACGTCGCCCGGTGTCGGAATGCGCACGCGCACGACGGGATCGGGGCCTTCGTGCACCGCGTGCAGCTGGCGCGTATGCCAGGCGATTTCGTTGGCGTCGTGACGCAGAAAATAGGCGACATCCAGCTGGGCCCAGAAGGCATCCCGGCTTTCGTCGCGCAGCCCTATGAGCCGGATTTGCGCGGCAGCGGCCTCTTTGCGCAGGGCCAAGACGGCATGGGCATCGGGTTGGGCGCCCCCCAGTGCATCCAGGGTCTTGTGGTACAGCTCTTCCAGCAGCCTGCCTTTCCAGGCATTCCAGATGTGCGGACCGGTACCGCGAATGTCGGCGACCGTAAGCAGATAAAGCGCGGCCAGCCTGCGTTGCGATCCGACTCGCAGGGCGAACTCATGGATGACCGCCGGATCGCTGAGATCGCGCTTTTGGGCCACCCTGGAGAACGTCAGATGCTCGCGTACCAGAAAATCAAGCAGCGCGATGGCGGGCCGGTCCAGGCCATGACGACGCGCAAACCGGCGCACCTCGGCCGCCCCCAGCACCGAGTGATCTCCACCCCGGCCTTTGGCAATATCATGAAACAAAGCGGCGACATAAAGCAGCCAGGCATCATCCAGATCGGCCATCAACTGACTGGCCAGCGGATCCATCTGGGCATGTTCGGGTTGCGTAAAGCGTCGCAGATTGCGTACCACCATGAGCAAGTGCTGATCCACCGTATATGCATGGAACAGGTCGTGCTGCATTTGCCCCACGATGCGCCGAAATGGCGGCAAGTAGCGCGGCAGAATATTCCACAGAGCCATGTCGCGCAGAGCACGCACGATGCCGCGCGGTTGCTGGAGAATCAGCAGGAACAGCTGGCGATGCGCAGGATCATCCCGGAAACTGCGGTCGATGCGCTGGCGTGCATGCCACATTGCGCGCAGCGTGCCTGCCGTCATGCCCTGCAGCCTCGGGTTCTGCTGCATCAGCAGGAACGCCTTGAGGAGCAGACCGGGCTGGCGGGCGAAGGCTTCCTCGTCGTTCAGGGCCAGGCGGTCGCGGCGTACGCTGAAGTCTTCATCCAGCCTGAGATCCTCGCCCGGCGGCATGGGAAAGAGCCGCTCTTCCAGATTCAGCATGATCAGGCGATTCATCTGGCTGACGACGTGCGCCGCCCAATAATATCGCTGCATCAGCAATTCGCTGGCCCGCCGCGGGGGGCGGTCGACGAATCCGTACAATGGGGCCAGGCGGGGTTGCAAGTCGAACAGGACCCGATCTTCGCGCCGCCCGCAGAGTATGTGCAGCTCGATGCGCAGCCGCTTGAAAGCCAGTTCAGCGCGCCGCAACGAACGAAACTCGGCGGCCGTCAGCAGATCGGTCCGGGCCACCGCACGCCAGTCGTGGCCATAGCCCGCGGCGCGGGCCAGCCAGAGCAGAACCTGCAGATCTCTCAGGCCGCCCGGCGACTCTTTGCAGTTTGGCTCGAGAGCATAAGGCGTATCGTGGTAGTGCGCGTGACGCTGCTGCATTTCTGCGCGCTTGTCCAAGTAAAACTGACGCGGATTCAGTTCGGCCTGCAGCTGGCTGGCGAAGCGTTTGAACAACCCACGGCTACCGGCCAGCCAGCGGGCTTCGAGCATCGAAGTCTGTACGGTGATGTCAGCTGCCGCCAGATGCCGGCACTGCTGCAGCGTACAGACATTGTGGCGCGGTTCAAGGCCCGCATCCCACAGGGCCGCCACCAGCGCCTGGATGCGGGCCTGGGCCTGTGTGTCGGCTGGCTCGCCGAGCAGGATCAATAGGTCCAGATCAGAGCCCGGGTAGAGTTCGCCGCGCCCGTACCCCCCGACCGCCGCCAAGCATGCGCCTGCGGGCAACGGGTGGTGCCCGAGCAGGGCCCGGACTGCTTCATCGGCTGCCCGCCGCAAGGCCCGTAGCAGCACTTCCGGCCGCAGGTGGCCGCGCCAGGCCTGCAGCGCCTGCTCGCGCCGCCCCTGCAGCTGCGCGCGAACGGCCGCGGCAGCGCCATCGGGGCGCGCCGTGTTCATGCCGTGCCGGGCTGATCCGCCAGGGCGGGAGGGGCTGGCATGCCGGGAGAAACGGTCAGGACTTCGTGGCCTGTTTCAGTAACGAGCACGGTATGCTCCCATTGAGCCGAGAGGCTGTGATCGCGGGTTACCACGGTCCATTGGTCGGCCAGCGTGCGGATTTCGCGCCGCCCGGCGTTGATCATGGGCTCTATGGTGAAGATCATCCC
>Ga0172382_10000319_pt1 | contig 89655 bp, 79 predicted proteins | sample Leawel138RmetaG_FD_122245 | JGI IMG/M metagenome (GOLD analysis project Ga0172382, IMG submission 122245) | Leachate microbial communities from a municipal landfill in Southern Ontario, Canada - Leachate well 138R metaG | ecosystem: Engineered > Solid waste > Landfill > Unclassified | place...
ACACCGGCGGGTGTATCCGGGCACTGGTCAAGGCGATCGATGACCCCGTCCCCATCGCTGTCGGGCTCAACAAAAGGAGCCGGTTCCGGCTTGGGGGGCGGAGGGGGCGGCGGCAGTTCGGCCTTCGGTTTTTCACCCCCGAAGAAAAAAGACAAGCCCAGGGTAAATTCAAAATTGTTGTTGTTTTCATCCGTTATAAAGATGTGTCGGGCATCGCCGCGTAATGCGATGTTATCCATAAAAAACCACTTGAATCCGAGACCGTAATCCAAGGCGAAGTCATGACCATCCGCGCTGTTTTGGCTTCCTTTATCGTAATCAAGCTTTCTTCCCCCGATACCAGCGGCGATAAACAGGACGACGTCAGTGTCAGGCAGGAAGTTGTAGAGGCCTTCCAGACGATAACCCAGCATTTTTGCATCATTCTTGTAAGAACTTCCATTGCCCCTGTACACCCGATCGTCTCCATCCGCCTTGGAGTAATCGACTGCGGCCTCGATTGACCATTCCTTGGTGATGTTATATCCGATTCTCAGTCCATACACCGGGGCGGGATCAAGATTTTCATCGTCATCAAAAGCATACCCGCCGGCATAAGGGGTAATGGACCACGCTTTGGCCAGATTGGCCGCCATTGAAGGTGTAGACAGAATTGCCACCGCCAACATGCCGCACAAGCAAAACAACAGTTTTTTCTTCATCCTCCTTCTCCCTTAACCATCTTTTATATTTTGAAATACCTTAAGGAGTCGCCGTCAAGGTGTCAGGCAGTCGACGACTCACAACCCTTTTATTATCCTCTTTTATCATCCCCGGTGTTTTTCTCGAAAAAATGAAACACACAACGGAGCGACAATGTTATCCGACCCGCCTTGTAACTTCAAGAGATAAAAGAGAACATACGGAGCGCACCCGCGATACGGTTGTTCTGTTTGCAATATTTCCGAAAAAGCCCTGTCGCCGTTTTTCATCCACAAATCTGAATCCGTGCCATTTACGACACCTTTTCCACTTTCACCAGTGGTTCCTGCTGGCTGATACAGTGCAGTGTCCCCAGGCCCCAGACCAAGTCATAACAGTCGATACCGATTACCCGTCTTGCGGGAAAGAGATCCTGCAGCACGGACAACGCGAAATCGTCATTCCGATCGCGAAACGTCGGTACCAGCACAACACCGTTTGCAATAAGAAAATTGGCGTAACTTGCAGGGACTCTCTGCCCATCAAATTCAAGCAAACGAGGCATGGGGAGTTCCACGATTCGAAACAGTCTCCCCGAAGGGTCTGTCATTTTTTTTAGTTGCCTGAGATTTTTCTGCAGGGGTAGATAGTTTTCGTCTTTCCGATTGTCCTCCACCACGGCCACGATTGTATCCGCGCTGACAAAACGGGCAGAATCATCAATATGGCCGTCCGTGTCATCCCCGGCAATGCCTTCTTCCACCCAAAGAATTTTTTCCACATTGTAATACTCACGCAGGTACCATTCAACCTGAGATTGCGACAGATGGGGATTGCGGTTCGGGTTCAGGAGGCAGGGGGCGCTGGTTAAAAGGCATCCGGCTCCGTTTACATCAATCGCACCTCCCTCCATAATGATTCCCGGATAAAAAAGGGGCACTTGACGATATTCGGCAATTCGGGTGGGGACCATATCATCCAGATCATAGGGGGGATATTTCCCGCCCCAGGCATTGTAATCCCAGTCGATTATCGCCAAGGGTTCTTCGGCTTCGGGGTTGACCACGAAGGCCGGACCATGATCCCGGCACCAGGCATCATTTGTCGGAATCGGGAAAAGAGAAAATCTCCCGCTGTCAACCCCCGCTTTGATCAGCCTGGTCATGACGTCATCGTGCATGTGCCGGTCAACAACATTGATATTTACGTGTTGAAACCCTGCCAGAATCTTGACGATTTCTGTGAATACTGCCGGTATCGGTGCGAAACGCTCCGGCCATGAATCTTCTTTATGGGGCCATGAGAACCATGTTGCGGCCTGTGTTTCCCATTCTGCGGGGAAGCGATAACCCAGTTGTCGTGGAGTTTCCCGGAAAATCATGTATCGGAGCCAGAATCGAGAAAGCGCCGGGTGATGCCGTCGTAAGCATCAATGCGGCGGTCACGCAGAAAAGGCCAGTGTTGACGGGTGGTATCGGATTTAGCGAGGTCAACCTCGAAAACGGCGATATCGTCGCGGTCATGCGGAGACTGATGGATCAGCTCGCCCAGGGTGTCGACGGCAAAAGAGCCGCCCCAAAAGACGATATTACCTTCTTTTCCAATCCGGTTGATTGAAACGACCGGTATGCCGTTGGCAATAGCATGGGCACGCTGAATTGTCCGCCAGGCATCATACTGATTACGGCAAACCCGTGGGTCTTCTCCCTCCGCCCAGCCAATGGCCGTCGGATAAAAAAGCATTTCGGCTCCCATTAGGGTTGTCAACCGTGCCGCCTCCGGGTACCACTGGTCCCAGCAGATCAATACGCCGATGACGCCGAAGCGGGTCTTGAAGACCCTGAAACCCAAATCGCCGGGTGTAAAGTAGAATTTTTCATAGAAGGACGGATCGTCAGGGATGTGCATCTTTCGATACTTTCCAAGGTATGTGCCATCCGCATCAATCACGGCGGCGCTGTTGTGATAAAGTCCCGCTGCTCTTTTTTCAAACAGGGAGGCCACAATCACGACACCCAGGTCGGCTGCCAGGGATTTCAGATTCTCGGTCGTGGGGCCGGGGATGGGCTCAGCCAGATCAAAAGGAGCATAATTTTCGGTAACACAGAAATACAGAGAGCGAAAAAGCTCCTGAAGGCATACGATGTTAGCGCCGCGAAGCGCCGCATGACGGATCGCTTCTTCAGCACGGGCCATGTTTTTCGTGGTATCTGCAACACAGCTCGTCTGGACGATTCCGATTTTAACTTTCCGCGTCTCTACCACAATACGGCTCCGCTCCCGGAAGGATATTTTGATCTAGCTAGGACGATCATCGGAAATATACGGAATACCTGCACTGCTGTCAACATGTTTGGGTTTTTTGAGCGGACACGGACTCCGACGTATTTTTCGTTGATTTAACCGGGACTTGAGGGTCTTTTAAACTGCTTGACAAGGTAAAATGCTTCGGATAATAGAGGAACTCCTGTTGAGGAAAACAAGGAAAGGGCCGATGTAGCTCAGCTGGTAGAGCAACTGATTCGTAATCAGTAGGTCTGCGGTTCGAATCCGCACATCGGCTCCAGATTTCCCGAGTCTCTCGATCTTTACAGCGAGAGACTTTTTGCGTTATGACCCGGAATGGGCTGTTTTGTTTCAAGATGCAATTAAGCTGGAGAATTATGAGGACTGAAGAATGACGGAAGAAAAAAAATCATGCGATAGTTGCGAAAGCACCCAAGGTCAGCCGAGTGGCTTTCAGGAGTTTCTCGAACAGGAAGCGCTCAAGGACAGGATGGAGAAGGTCAAGCACAAGATCCTGGTCTTGTCCGGAAAAGGAGGTGTAGGAAAGAGTACGGTTGCCACGAACCTGGCGGTGGCTCTGTCCAAGGCGGGGAAGGCCGTGGGACTTCTGGATGTTGATTTTCATGGACCCAGCATTCCCACGTTGCTAAATCTTGAGGGAAAACCGGTATACCAGCATGATGAGGGGTTGATTCCCGTTGAATTTGCCTCAGGCATCAAGGTTATGTCGGTGGGTTTCCTGTTGCGTGATCAGGATGAAGCTGTTATTTGGCGGGGACCGATGAAAATCAGCTTTCTCAAGCAGCTCCTTAAGGACGTGATCTGGGGCGATTTGGATTATCTGGTTATCGATTTCCCCCCCGGTACGGGAGACGAACCCTTGTCCATTGCTCAGATGATACCGGAATGCGACGGTGCGGTCATCGTTACGACGCCGCAGAATCTGTCGCTAAATGATGTAAAGAAATCGATCAATTTCTGCCGGCGGATCAAGATTCCTGTCCTGGGCGTCATTGAGAACATGAGTGGTTTGATGTGTCCCCATTGCGGGCAAATGATCGATTTGTTCAAGAGCGGTGGTGGCGAGGCAATGGCGAACAAAATGGATGTGCCCTTCTTGGGCCGGATTCCTATCGATCCTCGTGTTGTGGAAGCTTCCGACCTCGGTGAACCCTTTATCGAGCGTCACGCCGACAGCGAAGGTGCGGCGGCATTCGCCCGGATCGTCCAGCAGTTGATAGACCTAAAAGCATAATATACTTGACTAGAAATGCATTTGGGGTTTCCGTGGTTTTCCGTAAAGGCGTGAAGAGTTGGTATATGCACTCTGCTGACCTTGAGGAATGTTGATGAAACGGGTAGAGTCGCTTCTCGTTACAGAAGAAACCATTTCCAATCTTTTCAGACTGATCGGCATGCTCCGGGAGCACGATTCTCTGGCGGTTCTCATGTATGGTGCCCCTGATCCCGATGCCATCTCTTCCGCCATGGCCCTGCGGGAAATCATCGAACAAAAGGCCGGTCTGTCCCGTTGTGTTTTTGCGGCAACCCACCCCTTCATCCGGCAACAGAATCTTGAATTCGCCCATGCCATGGGCGTTGATATTTCAATCATCGACGGGATTGATCTGGCCGATTACCGGTTGATCGCTCTGGTAGACAGTCAACCTCCTCTTTTTGGTGAAGTGCTTGAACGATACCGTCCGCATATTGTTTTCGACCACCATCCCCGTACGCCGGGCTGGCATGCTGAACTGGAAGACGTTCGGCCGAGGTACGGCGCCCTGTCCACCATCATGACGGGGTATCTTTTGGCGGCCCGCGTAAGGATTACACGGATGCTTTATACGGCCCTTTTGTACGGTATCCGGAGTGACACGAATAATCTGGAAAGGGATGCGTGCCTGGAAGATATCGGCGCGTATTATCTGAATTTTGCCCGTGCGAACCGGGGATTGATCCGGCGCATTGAGTTGAACCAGATTCCGGAGCGTTACCTGAAGTATTTTGATTTTGCCTACAGACACAGGCATCGGCAACGCGAGAAAATAATCTGTTTTCTGGAAGCGGTGGAGAACGCTGATGTTTGTGTGCAAGTCGCGGATTTTCTTCTGCGCATTATCCAGATCTATTTTGTTGTGGTGGGGGGGATCGTCGGGAACCGCTTGATTGTTGTTTTCCGGGGTGACGGTTACCGGATGAACTGCGGAGACATTGCGTCCAGAACCTTCGGTCATCTGGGAAGTGCTGGAGGGCACCGGAGTGCCGCCCGGGCAGAAATTCATCTTGAAAAACTCAAGGAAATTTTAGCGGGGGATCTCTCCTTCAGGAATATGGAACATTTTCTCCTGCAGAGCCTGGAGGTCAAGCGCCAACGCCTCCGGGGAGACGGAACAAAGGAAAAGGGGTGATGAAACATCACCCCTTCGCTGGTTTGATCCCGGCTGCCGTTATGCGTCCGTTTTTTCCGGACTCGTCGTGTCTTTCGTCGGAGCATGAGCCGGCTTTTCCTCGCTACCGGAAGGCTTCTTCCCGCCATAATCCGTAACGTACCAGCCGCTACCCTTCAGATGAAACGATGAGAGTGACAGAAGTTTGTCCACGCGCCCCTTGCAGAAACGGCAGCGTGAAATGGCAGGTTCGGTAATGCCTTGAAATTCTTCAAATTCTTTTCCACATTTCCGGCATTTATACTCATAAATTGGCATAATGAAAAAACCTCCTGATAAAACTTAATGGAAGAGCACTTCCAGATTATAGCGTTTGCTGAAACAGTCGAGAACGAGGTCTAGGTGCGGATAATCCATCGGTTTCAAGATGTCCTGTGTGATGTTGTTGACGGTTTGTTCTTCCAGTTCTCTCCGTTTACCCTCCATGTCGAAATCCGCCTGCCCTTTGGTGAAACGTACAACATGTACCAATTCGTGGGCGGCAATGTACAGAAGAAGCGGTGACAGTCGGACGAAGGAACCGGCCCGTTCCACGGCGTCAAGAATCCGATGGTCGTGAAGACAGATCCGGTAAAAATCGAAACCGTTTTCGTTGCCGTCTTTATGATAGCCGTATTTGCAAAGATGGGCGAAAACGCCGTCGTTGATCTCGTGGTTTTCCAAGTTGACCAGGGTTCTGACATCATAGCGCCAGGAACGCATCCTGGCGAGGGACAGGCGATAATGACGGGAGACCATTTTTTCCGCTAGACAAAAAGACCGGCCAGCCTGAGCGATCTCATTCGCATTGAAATAACGATCCACGATACGCTCTCCATCACACTCGTTCCCATCGAAATTCGGGGTTAGTATAGGCATGAACCGGTGTTTGTCAAATATTTTGTGGATCCAAAATCGCACGGACTGCAAGAGTAAAAACGCGGTTATTTCTGAGTGGGTTCCGGAAGAGGTAACAGGTCCTGACCTATAGAGGCCCCTTTTTCGTGCTGTGTGCTCTCAGGGCTGCCGTGATGATGAGATCAATCAGACTGGCTTGGGTCATATCCATGGCTGCGGCCTGATGGAAAAGAACCGTAGAGGGCGTCATGCCTGGCAGGGTATTGGCTTCCAGAACGACGATCCGTCCGTCGGGCAGAACGAACATGTCAATTCTGGCGTAACAACGGAGATTCAAGGCCGTAAAAGTTGCCAAGGCTGTTTCCTGTATTTTTTTCAGACTGGTTTCCGGCAACCGGGCTGGGGTCTTGTTTTCACCTTTTCCGTAAAGGAACTTATCTTCCAGGGAGAGAATACTGTTCCTGTCTGTCGGAATGGTTTCGGACGGAATCAAAGGAAAGGGTCTGTCTCCTTCCAGAATCCCGCAGGTTACCTCCATGCCGGTCAAAAATTCTTCGATCAGGGCGGTATTGTCCCACAAAAACGCGTTGGTCAGGGCAGGATTTACATCTTCACGCGAAACGGCCTTGGTCACGGCGGTGCTGCATCCTTCCCGGGCGGGTTTGATCACACAGGGGAAACCAATTTCGCTTTCGATTCGATCCGCTGTGGTGGCCTGCACGTCCGACGTCCAATCCGGTTTCGTGACAGCAAGGGTTTTGGGCACATCAATCCCGGAGGCCGCCAGGAACTGACGACAAAAATGTTTGTCCATGCCCAGGGCCGATGCAAGCACGCCTGATCCCGTATAGGGCAGGCCAAGCAATTCGAGGAGTCCTTGCAGACAGCCGTCCTCACCGTATTTGCCGTGAAGGGCCAGAAAAGCTAAGTCGATACGGGCCTTTAAATCTTCGTATCGAAGGGGTTTCGCCTCTTCCCGGAGGTCCTCCCCGATATCCTTCGTACTGTTGCGCATCAGGAGTTTCAGCGGAATCTCCCAGAGGGAGGCGTTGTCATCCATAAAGATCGGAAGCGGATCATATTTTTTCCGATCGATCTTGCTGAAAATATTCCGTCCGCTTTCCAGCGAAATATCCTTCTCGGATGAAAGTCCGCCCAAAATGATGCCGATCTTCATTTTTGTCATGTCTGCCATGCCTATATCCTCAATATCAAAAAATTTATTCCTTACAGAGGCCCAATTTTTGCGCTGTGGATTTGTATCGCGTTCTCTATGAGATGTGAGATGATCATGGATGGCAACATCCCCGAACAAGCGGCCTGTTCAAAGAAGAACGAGGATGGCGCCATGCCTGAGGAAGAATTGGGGTCCGTGATCAGGATTCGTCCATCCGTAAGCAGAAAGCCGTCCATTCGCCCATAGGACCGAAAGCCCAGTGCAAGAAAAGCCCGCACCGCCGCTTCCTTGATTTTTGCAACAACGTCAGGAGGTATCGTCTTGGGGGGAGTAAACTTGCGGCAGCGTCCGGGCATGTACTTGTCATCGTAGGTGTAGAATTCGCTTTGCGGATGAATTTCTGTGACTTCCAGAGCCCGGATGTGCCCCTCTTCCTCCAGAACAATGGATGAGAATTCTGTTCCGTTCAAATATTCTTCAAGCAAAACCGAACTGTCCCATTGAAGGGCATTTTGGATGCCGTCTGCGAGCCCTTCAGAATCCTGAATAATGGTGACACCGGTACTCGAACCCTCCCGTGTAGGTTTGACCACAAGGGGAAAAGAGAAGCGCGACAGGATGTTGTCCCACACAGTTTTCGGATCCCTTATCCAGTCTCGTTCCGGGATGACCATGCTGGACGGTACGTCGAGACCCGCCGCCTTCAGAAAAATCAATTGGACGTGCTTATCCATACCAAGCGCGGAAGCCAGAACGCCCGATCCCGTGTATGGAATCCGAAGCAGTTCCAATAACCCCTGGATACAACCATCATCACCGTATTTACCATGAAGACAAATAAAGACGAAGTCAACTTTTTCTCCCAAGTCTTCGTAAGCCAGCCGTTGCCCTTCCCGTTCAAGGCGGTCCATGATGTCGACGGTCGTATTCTGGGAAACCAGCTGCCAGGGGATGCACCATAGGTTTCCACCATGGTCCATAAAGAGAGGTACACCTTCATAAAGTTCATTGTCCAAGTGATCATAGACATTTCTGCCGCTGTTCAAAGAGACTTCACGCTCAGAGGACAGCCCCCCCATGATGATGCCGATTTTCATTTTTCGCATAGAATGATCCGTTCCGTAATGTGGACAGCTTTCATTAATGATCGTTTGTCATGAGAGGGCTTACCCTTTTCGTGAACTTTTTTCAATATCCCAGATGAAAGTCACGCCACTGTTGGGGAAAATCCACTCCCGATTATCAACTTTCAATTCGATCGACTTGCCGCGTTCCCTGACAACTTCCGGATAGGGATTCTTACCGGCGAAAAAGGCCACTTCACGGACGTTCTGCAAATTCGTCCCCTCGTAGTCGAATGTAATGTTCAGACCTCGAGTGGGATAAATCAGGTAAACGGAAAACGTATTGCTGTTTTTGGGCTTCTTGGTGACGATTTCGATTTCCAGTTTAACGGGTTGATTACGTTTTCCCTTGAGGGTATCGCCGCCGCACCACACTTCATATCCTCTTTCCGTATGGTCCGACCGGATCAGGGGAATGGCATCCCCGTCTATGGCAACCCGAACAATCCGGAAATCCCGCTCTGTGAACTGATTGTCTCCTCGGCTGAAGAGCCAGCGGTACTCGCAGGCGGGATCGTTAAATAACGCTTCGAGTTGTTCGTTGTTGCGAGCGCAGCCGATAAAAAAAATTTCACTGCGAATGGCTTTATAATATTCGATGTGGGTCGTGACCTTGTAATATTTCCCCTCTTGGGGATCTGCCTGCCGTTCATCACCGGTAAAGTCGGCAATTCTGATATCGTAACGGAAATCTGTTCGAAGTTCGAGCTGCCGGTCACCCTTGCCGAAGAGCGTTTCGAACATTTCATAATAAATGGCATCCCCCAACTCTGTGCTTTTCGCTCTGGCTTGAAAGCATTGGCGGATAATATTATCGATCCGCGAAAATGATTTCTCATCCTCCGGAATATAAATCCGCCGCAATCGGGGCTCAATGGCCCCGGCCTGACCCCTGTGGAGAAAAATCCGCGGTGCTCTTTTCCCGAGCATACAAAGGATCTCGTAATGGATGGTGTTGAGCCTTGCCGCAATATCGTTGACCGTGATTTCTTCCTGTTCGTCCTTTCCCAGGAGCGTGACGATATCCCCAATGGAGCAGCCGGGGATATGGGACACGTCAACCGTACACATATCCATGGAAATGCGACCGATGATGGGGGCCCGCTTTCCCCGGATCAGGACTTCACCCTGGTTGGAGAGGATCATTCCATATCCGTCACCGTAACCGACGGGGATCGTCGCAATCCGGGTCGGCCGGTTCGTTATGTAGGATCGCCCGTAACCGATACAGTAGCCTTTGGCAAACCTTTTGACCAGAACCACCCGGGTCTTAAAACTCATGACCGGTTCAAGTTTTGCTCGTTCTTGCGTGTCCGGGGAGGGATGGATGCCGTAGGTCATCAGGCCCGGTCGGACCATGTCGAAATGAAATTCCGGATAATTCAAAATACCGCCGCTGTTTCCCATATGTCGGAGGGGAAAGACCCATCCTTCTCGACGAAGTTTTTGCAGGAGCCCTATGAAAAAGCGTCCTTGTGCATTGCTGTAATCGTTAATCTGCTCGGCGGAAGAGAAATGGGTAAAGATGCCTTCGAGAATCAAATTGGGATGCTGAGCAATCTCGCGGATAACCCGCATGGCTTCTTTGTGCATGGTGCCGCCGCGTCCCATGCCCGTGTCGATTTCAATATGAACAGGGCCTGAGATTCCCGCTTGCGCATATTGTTCCTGCAACACGTGGGCAAAGTGTGTGTCGGAAACGGATGGAATAAGACGATATTTAATGATTTCACGAATTTCCGAGTCCATGGAGGGACTGAGGATCAGGATCGGTGCGGCAATACCACTGACCCGCAACTGGACTCCCTCGTCGGCGTTCGCGACCCCGAGCCAAGAGGCTCCGTTTCTCAAGGCCATGTTGGAAATTTCAATGGCGCCATGGCCGTAGGCATCCGCCTTCACCACCTGGAGAATGCGAACGGATGAACCGACCAATCGCTTCAGTTCTTCCCAGTTATGGGTAAAATGATCCAGATCGACTTCGACCCAACTTCGGTACTGTTCTTCTTTCACAGGGGCCCCCTTGCTTTTCCGTATTGCCGCGCCCCTATGGTGACGGTTTGGGGAATCGCTGTATGATGATTTCCGCCAAAGCGGCGGCATCGTTGATATCCACGCAGGGTACACCCAGATTGAAGGAGCGGTCGCTGGCAATGGCCAACAGATCATCGGTTTGTGAACAGAGGAGTTCGTGGTTCGTCGCTGAGCGGAATACCTCGATTTTGGGGTGATTATTTCCTTTATATCCTTCAGAAAGGACAAGATCCACATTACGAACGTAACGCTTACGGATTTCCGAGAGTTCGTGGTCCCGGTCTACGTCTTCAACAAGACCGACCTTCCAGGGGGACGAAATGATCGATATGCTGGCACCGGCCTTTTTATGACGCCAGCTGTCTTTGCCTTCGTGGTCCATGTCGAACCCATGAACATCATGTTTGATCGTGGCGACACGATACCCCCTTTTCACCAGTTCGGGAATGAGTTTCTCCATGAGGGTTGTCTTGCCAGAATCGGACCTGCCGACAATGGAAACGATCGGTATCATGCTATAATATCCCTAAAGTCAATCATCATTGTTTTTAATTGGTGCCCCACGCGGGGAATACTCTCTGCGTTGACACGTGTCCCGTCTCCAAGTGATTGAGGCAGCAACATACGCAATGGCCCGGATTGTGTGTGTCAATCCTGTCTGGGTTCTGTGGAATACGACGCCTCAAACGGCTGTTTCATAACACAGGAGTGATGACCGGTGCAAACACTGTATTTTCACGAACAGATATTTGTAATATTACCTTATTTATGCTACAAACCGCGCATTATTTCTGGCAGGGTTGCCGAAAGAACGGGGAGGTAGGTTATGGCCTTGGGGCAGAAAAACCGCAAAACATTTTTTATATTTCTTTTGGCTTTTTTGATCGCGTCATTCATCGTATCGGCCGTTGAGGTCATTCGATCTTCTTTTTTTCGAGATCCGGGTCCGGATATTAAGACGGCCGGTGCCGTTTCCGTGGCCGACCCTTCCCAAGCTCCGACGTCGTTTGCGGATATCGTGGAAAAGCTTAAACCGGCAGTGGTCAACATCAGCACCACAAAGACCGTTCGCTCCGCTGGTCGATACCGCTCTCCTTTGAGAGATCAGAGTCCTTTCGATCGCTATTTCGGCGGAGATGATTTCTTTGAAAGATTTTTCGGTGATATTCCACAGCGTGAATTCAAGCAGAAAAGTTTGGGATCCGGATTCATCATCAGTCATGATGGCTATATTTTTACCAACAATCACGTTGTCGAGCAGTCGGAAAAAATCCGTGTCAAGCTTTCCGATGGCCGGGAATACGATGCCCGAATCATCGGTAAAGATGCAAAAACGGATATTGCATTGATCAAGATAAAACCATCGGACAGTCTTCCCGTAGTGGAAATCGGCGATTCGGAAAAACTGCGTGTCGGTGACTGGGTTTTGGCAATCGGCAACCCGTTCGGCTTGGAACAAACCGTGACAGCGGGCATCGTCAGCGCCAAAGGACGTGTGATCGGTGCGGGGCCATACGATAATTTTATCCAAACCGATGCGTCGATCAACCCCGGCAACAGTGGTGGACCCCTTTTCAATCTCGAAGGCAGGGTAATCGGTATCAATACGGCAATCGTCGCCCATGGACAGGGTATCGGCTTTGCCATTCCCATAGGGATGGCAAAGGACATGCTGCCAGATCTCAAGGCAAAGGGAAAGGTCACCCGTGGCTGGATGGGTATCTCTGTTCAGGATATCACAGAAGACATGGCGCGCTCTTTCAAGCTGCGGGACATCAACGGGGCTATTGTGGCGGAGGTATTTGCCGAAGATCCGGCGGACCGGGCGGGATTGCGAGCGGGAGACGTGATTGTGGCGGTCGGTGACAAGGCGGTGAAAGACACACACGAACTTCTGATGATGATCGCTTCTTTTCGGGTTGGGGATGCTGTGAGAGTCAAGGTGCTTCGTGACGGCCAGGAAAAATGGTTTCGTGTGATCGTCGGCGAAAGGAAGGACCAGCCGGAAGTCGCAATGTCTCCGAGGGGAGCCTCGGATTTGGGATTGAGCGTTCAGGAACTGACACCTGAGCTTGCCCGTTACTTGGGAATCAGGGAAAACAGGGGTATTATCGTCGTGGATGTTGAGCCGGGCAGTCCTGCTGATAACGTGGGTATCCAGCCACAGGATATCATCCTGCAGGTCAATCGTGTTCCCGTATCCACGCTGGGGGAATATAATCGTGAAATGGCCAAGAAGACGTCAAACACCAGCATTCTGCTGCAGGTTAAAAGAGGGCGTACGACATTTTTCGTGCCTGTCAGGTAGTCCGTCTCTTACATGAAGAAGAGTCTGCAGAACGAGACTGTATTCGTTCCGGCTGTTCCGGTGTCGGATCCGTTGATTCGGCTTTACGAGGTCATGAACGAACATTTCGGAGCTCTCCATTGGTGGCCGGGGGATTCGACTCTTGAAATCCTTATAGGGGCTGTGTTGACGCAGAATACGGCTTGGCGTAATGTTGAAAAAGCCATCGAAAATCTGAAGCGACAAAAGCTCATCGACATCGGTCGCCTTCTCGAGACCACTCCACAAATTTTACAGAGCTTTCTGCGGCCGGCCGGGTGCTTTCGTGTCAAGGAGGAACGGCTGCGCTCCTTGCTGCAATTCATTGCAGATAATTATGAGGGTGACCTGGATCGCATGTTCAAGGAGGAAACCTGGTCATTGCGCAACAAACTGTTGGGGATCCGGGGCATCGGCGAGGAAACCGCCGACTGCATTTTGCTTTACGGGGGGTTGAAAAATATTTTTGTGGTTGATGCCTACACACGGAGAATTCTGGGTCGGCACGGGCTCATCGATGCAAAGATGTCTTACGGGACAATACAGCACTATTTCATGGACCGTCTTGTCCATGATCAAGCCATGTTCGGACAATATCATGCCTTGCTGGTAGAGGTGGGGAAAACATTCTGCAAAAAGGAGCCGCAGTGTGAATCCTGCCCCTTGAGAAGATTCCTTGTGGCAGTTAACCCGGTTGACGGTGTGAAAGAAAGGAATGGAGACAGGAATGTTACTTGAAATCAGAGATTTGACGGTTGAAGTGGCGGATCGGATCGTACTGAAGGATATCCGTATCGCCATTGATTACGGACAAACCCATATTCTTTTTGGGCGAAACGGAAGTGGAAAAACATCGCTTCTCATGGCCATCATGGGTTTCAGCGGATACAAGGTGAAATCCGGGTCAATCCATTTCAAGGGAGAGGATATTACGTTTCTGCCGGTTCACGAGAGGGCAAAAAGGGGAATCGGCATGTCCTTTCAGCGTCCTCCCACCATCCGGGGACTTAAAATCCGAGATCTTATAAGAACGTTTGGACGGGATGACGCCTCGGTGGAGCAAGTTGTCGACGCCCTTGATTTTTCTTCTTTTATGGACCGGGGTGTCAATCTTGGATTCTCCGGTGGAGAGATCAAAAAATCGGAACTGGTCCAACTGGTTCTTCATAATCCTGATCTTGTTCTGTTGGACGAACCCGAGTCGGGAGTCGATCTCGAAAACATCAAGACAATCGGGCGGGGTATAAGAAAACTCCTGCAGAAAAATCTCCATCGTCAACGAACGAAGTCAGGATTGATCATCACCCATACAGGCCTGATTTTAAACTATTTGGAAGCGGATAACGGCTATCTGTTGCTGGACGGGGTGATCCGCTGTGAGGGTAATCCGCGGGAAATGTTCGAATCCATACAATACGCCGGGTACGAGGAGTGTGCCAGATGTCAGAGATAAGGGAAAAGGCGGAAGCCGCGCGTGATAAGCGGGCTGTCTACGGAGAAGATATCGATTTGGAGGCTTTTGAAGCGGATGTTCCGATTTACACGGCGGATCCTGCTTTGGAGAGATTGTCGGAGGAAGAAAAGCGCCATGTGTTGGAGGTGGGCATCGACGTAAGCGAAAGCGGCCGGACGGGCAGCTTCTTTCTCAGGGACCATTCGCCCATACAATGTATGGTCGGGCAGGATGGGGTGGAATTGCTTCCCATTGCTGAAGCCCTGATCCAGTATAAGGACCTGGAACAATACTGGTGGAAGGCCGTAGATGTAGGAACGGATAAATATACCGCACAGGCAGAAATGGATCCGCACAGTGGTTATTTTCTCCGGGTGAAAGCCGGGGTCAGCGTCTGTTTGCCTGTTCAGGCCTGTCTCTATTTAAGCGAAGAGGGGGTTGCCCAGAAGGTCCACAATCTGATCATTGCGGAAGAAGGTGCGGAAATACACATGATTACCGGATGTACGACGGCACCCCACCTGAAGCGGGGTCTGCATATCGGGGTGACGGAAATCTATGTCGCGAAGGGGGCAACCGTCACCTCCACGATGCTCCACAATTGGGGAGAAGCCGTGATTGTCCGTCCTCGCACGGCCGTCTGGGTGGAAGAAGAAGGCAGATATATGTCCAACTACGTGTGCTTCAAGCCCGCCAAGTCGGTGCAAATGTATCCGTCGGTGCGACTGAAGGGGAAAAATGCTGTTGCGCGGTTGAATACGATTCTACTGGCCGGGCCGGGCTCCATGCTGGATATCGGCGGCAAGGTATCACTGGAAGCGGAGGGGTGCAAAGCCGAGATTATCTCGAGAGCAATCACCACAGGGGGTAAAATTATATCAAGGGGAATGTTGGTTGGTCAGGTTCCGGGTGTCAGAGCCCATTTGGAGTGCAGTGGCCTGATTCTCTCGAATGAGGGACGGATCCACGCTATACCGGAGTTGGATGGCTGGGTGAACGGCGTGGATATGTCTCATGAAGCGGCTGTTGGAAAGATTTCCCGGGAAGAAATAGAATATCTCATGGCCCGTGGTCTGACGGAGCAGGAAGCGACGGCTCTCATCGTAAGGGGGTTTTTAAATGTGAAAATGGAGGGTCTTCCCAAGGAGCTCCAGGCCGAAATCGAAAGAATGATTGCTGAAACCGAAGCATCGGTTCTCTGAGTATCGAATATGACCTGTTTCGACTATTCCGGCGTCATTCATTTTCATTCCGCTTATTCTTTTGACGGGACGACACCTTTGTCGAAAATAATCGAAGCAGCGGAAGACAATGGCCTGGATTTTTTGATGCTGACGGACCATTCGACGCTGCAAGCGAGAACGGATGGATACGAGGGATGGCACGGTAACGTGCTGCTCATTGTGGGACAGGAAGTTTCACCGCGCTTCAATCATTTGCTGGCTTTTGAAACCCGAACACCGATTATCGTGGACAAGGATGATGAAGAAATCAGCCCCCAATCCTACATTGACCGGGTCAATGCGGAAGGGGGCATTTCTTTTTTGGCGCACCCGGATCATGAGGGAACCAAACTGTTTCACGTGAAACACTACCCTTGGCGGGACTGGACTGTGGAGGACTACACCGGGATCGGGGTTTGGGATTTCATGACGGATTGGCAGAGTTCGCTCCAGGGATACACCCGAGCCTTTATGAGTTATTTGTGGCCGGGATTGTTTTTGCGGGGTCCTCATCCTGCCACACTGAGGAAATGGGACGAGCTGAATCGACATCGAAGGGTGGTTGGAATTGCAGAATGCGACAATCATGCTACCACGAAGCGTTTCTGGGGCCTTTCGTTCTCCGTCTTTTCATTCCGTAAAGCCTTTCGATTTCTGCGAACCCATATCCTGACCCGGTGCCCTTTGAGCGGGGATGGGGTCAAAGACAAAATCCTCCTGATCGACGCATTGAGACGAGGGAATGCCTACTTCGCTCAGGAATCATTCTTTCCGGCACAAGGATTCCGTTTTTCTGTAGGGGAAGGAGACCATGAGGCGATTATGGGGGATATCTTTTCGCTTGACCAAATATCCCGACTTATCGTAACGGTACCAGGTAACGGTTACATCCGTGTCGTCAGAGACGGCGTTCTTTATTACGAAACAATCGGTCAGTCGGCATCGTGTTCTATCGTACAGCCCGGAGCGTATCGGGTTGAGGTATTTGTGAAGCGTCACGGCAAATACCGGCCTTGGATCTTTTCAAACCCCATTTATGTAAACCGTTTACAAACATGTTCAGAATGATCCGGGATATTTGCCGGTGTCAGAGAGATAGTGTGTCTCGCCCCTTCCTTCGTATTTCAGGATATATTTTAGACGAAAAACGGCACGCCTCTCCATTGCGCGATTTTGTGCGCGTCTGGTGCCATTGAACCAGGAATGTGTTTCGGTTGGTCAAGTATTTGTACAGGGAGGTTTTATGGAGGCAAGAGAAGCTGTTCGAAAAAAAGTTCGTATTCAGGATAACACCTTTCGGGATGGGCACCAATCCATCCACGCCACGCGAATGAAAACAGAAGATATGATCCCCATAGCCGAAAAAATGGACGAGGCGGGTTTCTGGGCGATGGAGATCTGGGGTGGTGCGACATTTGATACCATGCACCGCTTCCTTGGCGAGGATCCCTGGGCGCGGCCCAAGATTCTGAAGAAATATGTCAAGAAAACACCCTTTTCCATGTTGCTGCGGGGTCAGAACCTTGTGGGATATCGAAACTATGCGGACGATGTTGTCCGCGCTTTCGTGGATAAATCCTGTGAAATCGGGATTGATGTTTTTCGCGTTTTTGATGCACTCAATGACGCACGAAATTTCCAGACTTGTGTTGAGCGCATCAAGGCAAATGGCAAGCATTTTGAAGGGGCCATCTCCTACTCCCTGACCGAGCGACGTATGGGGGGAGATGTGTACAATCTGAATTATTACGTCAACAAAGCCAGGGAACTGGTTGGGCTGGGGGCCGATTCGATCTGCATCAAGGATATGGCAGGTATTCTTTCGCCCTACGATGCCTTTGAACTGTTTTCAACCCTGAAGCAACACGTGGAAGTTCCTCTGCATCTGCATACGCACTACACAAGCGGTATGGCGTCCATGACCTATATCAAGGCTATCGAGGCGGGGGTGGATATTGTTGATACATGTCTCGCGCCCTTTGCCATGAGGACCTCCCAGCCGGCCGTCGAACCATTGGTCGCGACCTTGGAGGGTACCCCCTGGGATACGGGTCTCGACTTGGGGCTTCTTATGGATTTGGGTGCCCATCTGGAAACCATTGCGCCGAAATACCACGATTTTTTGGCGGCCAATACCCTGTCAGTCATTGATACGGGCGTGCTGGCGCACCAGATACCGGGAGGTATGATTTCAAATCTGATCAGCCAATTGAAAGACATGAAAGCCCTGGACCGGCTGAACGAAGTGTACGCCGAGGTGCCGATCACCAGAAAGGAACTGGGAACGGTGCCCCTTGTTACGCCGACCTCTCAGATCATCGGGTCCCAGGCGGTGATGAATGTCCTGTTCGGAAAATACAAAATGGTTACGAACCAGATCAAGGACCTGGCTTATGGTCTCTACGGTAGAACGCCAACCCCTATTGATCCAGAGGTTCAGGAAAAGGTACTCAAGGGTTACCCCAGGGGTTCAACACCAATCAATGCGCGTCCCGCGGATGTGCTGGATCCAGAACTCGAGGCTGCCAAGAAGAAGATTGGTGATTTGGCCAGGACGGCCGAAGACCTGCTGACCTACGCCCTGTACCCGCAGACCGGTGAAGAGTATCTGAGAGTGAAATATAACGTGCCCAAGGAGGCGTGACATCCCATGGGCTTCTTCCTCGCTGACGGATCGGTAATTTCTGGCCGCCTGTGATCATTCTCGTTTATTTGGGGAATGCCACAGGCTGCTTTGTTTTCCACGCATCGGAGAAAATCTGGGGAGGATTTCGTGATCAGGGGAATGACAATCATTCCTTGCGCAGACCGTACTTGATCATTTTCAGCTGCAGTCCCTTTCGGCTGAACCCGAGCTGCTGAGCAGTTCGGGTGACATTCTGCCCGCACTCGTCGAGGACTTTGGCAATCAGATGCTTTTCCATTTCCTCCGTGTGGTCTTTCACCAGGGCCTTCAGAGGTCTGTCGGTGGAGATGTCCGCCGTCAATGCGGTCGTATCCAACGCATATTTGATTTCGGTGGGAATGTCCTCCATGTGAATTTGACTGTCTTTCGATACGAGCACCAAACGTTCGATGATGTTTTCCATCTCCCGGACGTTGCCGGGCCAGGCGTACTGCTGGAACATTTCATTTATCCGTGGATCTTCTTGGCGCACGTTACGCTCCAGTTTGTGGTTGCACTTGTCCAGAAAGTACTCCATCAGCGGCAAGATGTCGTCCGGGCGTTCTCTCAAAGGGGGCAAATGAATCGGAAACACATTCAGGCGGTAAAAAAGATCTTCCCGGAAACGGCCTTCTTTGACTTCCTGAAGCAGATTCCGATTCGTGGCGGCGATAATGCGTACGTCGATTTTGATTGTTCGAATTCCCCCCACTCGTTCGAATTCCTGATTCTGCAGAACATGCAACAGCTTGACTTGATTGTCTCGCGGCAGTTCGCCGATTTCGTCCAGAAATAAAGTGCCCGTGTGCGCGAGTTCAAAACGACCCGGTTTGGTGACGGCGGCACCGGTGAAGGCCCCTTTTTCGTAACCAAACAGTTCGCTTTCAACCAGATGTTCCGTAATAGCGCCGCAATTGATTTTGATGAAAGGATTCTCTCTTCGGGGACTGTTTCGGTGGACTGCATGGGCGATCAATTCCTTGCCCGTGCCTGTTTCCCCGCTGATCAGGACTGCAGTCGTTGTTGGAGCGACTTGGCGGATGGTTTCATAGATTTCCATCATTTGAGGACTGGAACCAATGATCCCATAGCGGTCGATTTCTTCATCGTTCAACAAAACCTCATCCTGGTTTAACTCCCGGGTACGAATGGCTTTTCGAATGACATTGCGAAGGTCGTCCTGATCGAAAGGTTTCGTAATGTAGTCGAAAGCGCCTTTTTTCAAGGCGTCAACAGCGGTATTCACGGTGCCGTAAGCGGTGATGATGATGATCGGGATAGACGGATATTCCTTGGCCACTCGATTCAAAAGCCCCATGCCATCAAGTCGGGGCATTTTGAGATCCGTTACAATGGTTGCAATATCGTTGCTTTTAAGAATCTCGAGAGCGGAAAGACCATCTTCAGCAAGGAGAACCTCGTACCCCTCCTTGGTCAGCATGGCCTTCAGGACCAAGCGCATATTCAATTCGTCGTCGACAATGAGGATACGATGCATGAGTTTGTTTTATTATGATTGAGAACCCTTGTCAAGGGGGGCCGTTTCAGTTGCCCATTGTGTGTAACCGGATGACAAAGGTTGTCCCCTTGCCTGGAGCGGATTCGACCCGAATAGATCCACCATGGTTTTTGATGATGCGCTGGCAGATGGAAAGGCCAAGCCCAACACCCCGTTCTTTGGTGGTGAAAAAGGGTTTGAAAATCTGTTTCTGGTCTTTTCTGGTCATACCCGGTCCTGAATCACGTATATAGATCCCGACAGAGGCTTCTTCCGCGTTATCAATTTGTTTTGTCCGGAAAGACAAGGTGCCCTCGCCCCCCATGGCTTCCACCGCGTTGTGCGCAATATTCAGAATGACCTGAATCAACTGTTCGGAATCGGCAAGAATCGGCGGTAAATCCGGCCCCAAGTCCGCTTGGATTGTTACTTTTTCCGTGACGGCGTCGGCCTGCATGATGGAGATGACCTTGTGAATGATCCGGTTGATTTCTTCCGGTCGCGGCTCAGTATGGTAAGGTTTTGCATAGTCGAGAAACTGAGATACGACTCGGTTTAAGCGATTGACTTCCTCGATGATGACATTCAAAAGTTTCCGATGTTCGTCGGAATGCGTATCGCCGCTTAAATATTGAGCCGCCCCCTTTATAGATCCCAGGGGGTTGCGGATTTCGTGTGCCAATACAGGCGCCATTTCCTCTAAAAGCAAGATCTTCTCCCGTTCAAGTTTTTCATCGAACGCGTAAAGCGATTGAAAAATGTCGACACTTTCCGGATAAAAATGCGAAAAAATCCGCTTTACGATTATTTTTAGCGGCGTAACGGAGATGACAATAAGAAAAGAGGATGTCAGAACATGTGTGAAGGGCAGGTGAATATTTTCACCGAACAGGCCCAGCACGAAATAAAAAATAACGGTCGCGGAGGAGGTCAAAATTAATATCATGAGTGATTTCGCCAGAAGTTCATACAGTTTTGTCAGATGAGGGTAGGCGATGATCAGAAGAATGAAATAAAGCAGGGCCGCGATGATGATATTGGAGAGGGAAGGCATGGGGAAGCCGGAGTAGGAGAACAGGTCAAAGCAGCTCAGGATGGCCGCCACCACACAGGCAATGGCCAGGTACATCATCCGTATTTTTTCCGCTCCCGGTCGCTTGCGGTAAATAAAAAGCAAAAAGGAAAAAAAAGCACCTCCTGTGATTAACAGGGGATAAAGGTAGGTCAGAAAATGAAAATATGACGATTCATGGACGGGAGTGAAAAGAAGAGCGGCCATGAGCACGCTGAAACCGCCAGTCAGGACAATGTCACGGCGCCTTATAACCAGTCTGCTCCGGGTTAAATTGCGTGTAAAAAACAGTACGAGTGGAGGCAGGGCCAGGAGGCCTCCGTATTCGGACACACGCCAGACGGATTGCTGCAATGTTGCGAACAAGAAAACGCCGGCCCGGTTCAAAAAAAGGGCCAAACATACCATGGCAAAAGCACGCATGACGGCATCTTTATGTCGGGTGATGATGAGGGATACCGAGATGATCAGGCTGACTGCAGCAAGAATAAACGTTTCCATGGAGGATCAGACTCCGGGATGATTAGAACACGTTGCAAACGTCCCGCGGGCACTGCAAAGCGTTTCTTTTCATTTCATTGACACGAGACTGGTCGCATCATATATTGTAGAGAAAGAGACAAACAAAAAACACAGGGCACGGGAAAAATCATGCCGGAGCGTCCGAGCCGAGAACGGGATCCGGGTTTGTCCGAGGAAACCGAGGACAAACCCGAACTGCGGCAACCGAAAATGTACAGAGTTATTCTTCACAATGATCATTACACGACCATGGATTTTGTTGTCGATGTGCTTGTAAAAGTCTTTCATAAACCGGCGGTTGAGGCAACAAAAATCATGCTTGACGTGCATCGGAGGGGACGGGGTGTCTGCGGCACATACACGTATGACATAGCCGTGACCAAGATTAACCGGGTTCAGACCATGGCAAGGATGCGAGAGTATCCCCTCCGTTGCACCATGGAAGAGGAATAGATTCATCTCATGAAAATAAGCGAAACATTGAATCAAATCATCATGGCTGCTTACGCGGAAGCCAATATAAGACGGCATGAATATATTACGCCGGAGCATCTGTTGTATGCGGCTCTCTTCTTCGAGGAGGGGGTTGACATCATCGAAAATTGTGGCGGCGATCCCCAGCATTTGAAAGAACTCCTTGATCAACATTTGCAAGAAACACAGGTTGCGGTGGGCGTTCGAAAAGTAACTCAGTCGTCCGGTTTTCAAAACATCCTGGAGAGAGCCGTTTGGCATTCGACTTCCTCCCAAAAAGAAATACTGGAATTGGGTGATGTCATGGTTTCCCTGTTCGATGAAAAGGAATCCTATGCGGCTTTTTATCTTCGAAAGGAGGGTATGACAAAGCTCATTCTCCTGAGCTATATTTCCCACGGCCTCTCGGTGTTCCCCGCATCGGGGATGGATGGAGAAGGACGGGATGAAGCGGGCAAGGAGTCCGGTCACGCGGAAAGAGACGTTGTTGAAAATCCAGCCAAGTTCCTCGGGATGTTTACAACAGACTTGACCGACAAGGCTCTTAAGGGGGAACTCGACCCGGTCATTGGTCGAGAAGAGATCCTCGAAAGGACCCTGCAGGTTCTTTGCCGGAGGTTGAAGAACAATCCCATCCATGTGGGTGATCCGGGTGTCGGGAAAACGGCGATTACGGAAGGCCTGGCCCAACTGGTGGCTGCCGGCAAGGTTCCCAGGAAGCTCTCGGGATCGAAAATCTACGCCCTCGATATGGGCGCCATGCTGGCCGGGACACGTTATCGGGGTGATTTTGAAGAGCGGATGAAACGGGTCATCGCGGAATTACAGAAGCAGAAAAAGGTTATTCTTTTCATTGATGAGATACACAACATAGTCGGCGCCGGCGCCGTTTCTGGTGGGGCCATGGATGCATCCAACATTCTGAAGCCCGCCCTGTCAGGGGGTAAACTACGCTGCATCGGTTCGACGACTTATGATGAATACCGCAAATATTTTGAAAAGGATGGTGCCCTGTCACGGCGATTTCAGAAAATCGAAATCTCCGAACCAACGGTCGGTCAGACCGTCGACATTCTCCATGGACTACGCGATAAATACGAAATGTACCATCATGTCGTCTACACAGAGGACGCCTTCCAGGCGGCGGCGGAATTATCAGATCGCTATATCAACGATCGTCGCTTGCCCGACAAAGCCATCGACGTGATTGATGAGGCGGGAGCTCTGATTTCGATGCGATGTGTCGGTGACAGTGATTTTTGCCTCATCAGCCGCGAGGAAATCGAGGCCGTGGTGGCGAAAATAGCGCGTATTCCGGAAAAAAATGTTTCGTCTTCCGATGTCGAAAAGTTGCTGAATTTGGAAAGCGATTTGAAAGCGCAAATTTTTGGGCAGGACGAAGCTGTCGAGAAGGTTGTGGATGCGATTAAACGGGCTCGGGCAGGATTTCGCGAACTTGGGAAACCTATTGCATCGCTCCTGTTTGTCGGGCCCACCGGCGTTGGAAAGACTGAATTAGCAAGACAGCTGGCGGACTCGATGGGAATTCCCCTGCACCGCTACGATATGGGCGAATATCAGGAGAAACATTCTGTTGCCAAACTGGTGGGCGCTCCTCCTGGTTATGTCGGTTATGAAGAAGGCGGCCTTTTGACGGAGGCTATCCGGAAAACACCGTATGCGGTCCTGTTGCTTGACGAGATCGAAAAAGCGCACGGGGATGTTTTCAACGCCCTGTTGCAGGTTATGGACTACGCGACTTTGACAGATAACACGGGCAAAAAAGCAGATTTCAGAAACGTCATCATTTTGATGACTTCAAATGCGGGTGCCCGGGAGATCGGCCGCCCGACAATCGGTTTTGAGGGGAAAGTCGTTGATCGTATGGCCGTCTTTGATGCGGTGGAGCGAATTTTTTCACCCGAATTCAGAAACCGCCTGGATGGTGTCGTCAATTTCAACAGCCTGGGCGATAAAGAGATTCTCCGCATCGTCAACAAGGCGATCGGCGCGTTCCGCCTTCAGCTTGAGGAAAAAGGGGTGCAACTTGATGTGACGGAGGCCTGTTCAGCATGGTTGGCAAAGAAAGGTTATTCCTATGAATTCGGCGCTCGGGAAATCGGACGGTTGATTCAGGATAAGATCAAAAAATTCTTTGTGGACGAAGTGCTCTTTGGAAGATTGAAATCCGGTGGTTTGGCTGTCGCGGATATTGAAAACGACGATGTGGTGATTCGCATCGCTGAAGCCAAGCAAACGGCGCTCCTGGTCCCAGGAATTGCGGGAAGCTTGGTGTCCCCCGCCGAAGGGCATTGAAACCCGATTTGATTTGATCTGCCTTCTGGACCGGCATCTTTCCCGATATGGTCATGAGGCCGTGCAAGCTGTGCACAATGTCGAATGTTTTCTCTGTCCTTTCGGTGCGGGAAGCGGATCCTTCCGTTATATGATGCGCTGTCCGGATTTTGTCCCCGTAAGCTTCCCGAAGGTCGTCTGGGAATGCGCTTCGGTCGAATTGCTGTCGCACGATTAAACCTGTTCAAAAATATATTGACAATCCTCTTTTCCTGTCGTATGACAGCAGGCAAAATTAAATGTTTTTGGAAAAATGTATGAAGAATCAAGAGAGTAGGGCCGGAAACGGTGTCATTCAGGGCTTGGTCGCCGTAGTTATCGTACTCAAGGGGACTGTAGCTCGGGAATAAAGAGAAAATTTAAAATAACCAAGCCGCGGTCCCCCAGAAGCACCGCGGTTTTTTGTCCAGAAAGGCCGCTGAGGAGTATTCGCGGCTTTTTTGTTTGTACAACAGGCAAACGGAGGGAACCCCGGTAAAACATCGGGATTCCGGGAGAGAACAGAGCCGGTATGTTCGGGTGAACGGGGCGCCATTACACAGCACAGGAGGTACGACAGTGAAAATGAAGGGAACGGAGATCCTTTTCCGAATTCTCGAGCAAGAAAAAGTGGATGTCATCTTCGGTTATCCGGGCGGTGCGGTGCTGGATATTTACGATGAGTTGTTCAAGACGAAAATGAAACACATTTTGGTCCGCCACGAACAGGGGGCTGTGCATGCGGCAGACGGATATGCCCGGGCGTCCGGGCGGACGGGGGTATGCCTGGTCACATCGGGTCCGGGGGCGACCAACACGGTTACGGGATTGGCCACAGCAAACATGGATTCCATTCCGTTGGTTGTATTTACCGGCCAGGTTGCCACGCATCTGATTGGAAACGACGCGTTCCAGGAATGCGATATTACGGGTATCACCCGTCCCTGCACGAAGCACAATTTCTTGGTTCGTAACATTGAGGATTTGGCTGAAACGGTGCGCAAGGCCTTCTGGATCGCCCATTCCGGGCGGCCCGGTCCTGTGCTCGTCGATTTACCGAAAAATGTCATGGCTTCGGAAACGGAGTTTATCGCCGAACCGCCTAAACGCCGAAAAATCGACGTGGCCTATGAACCTACAATGGAAACCTACGAGAAAATCCTGGATTTGATCAGGGAGGCAAAAAGACCCGTTCTCATGATCGGTGGCGGCATTATTCTCGGCGGCGCGTCATCGGAGCTGACGGACTTTGCCCGAAAATTGCAAATTCCGGTCACGGGGACCCTCATGGGTCTGGGCGCTTTCCCTGGAACAGACCCTTTGTGGCTGGGAATGGTGGGCATGCACGGCACCTACTATGCGAACATGTCCGTCTGCGGGACCGATCTTCTGATTATCATCGGTGCCCGTTGCGATGACCGCGTCACCAGCAAGATTGATTGTTTCGCTACGGGCGCGAAGATTATTCATGTCGACGTGGATGAATCATCCATTGAGAAAAATGTGACGGTGGATCTGGCCTTGGTCAGTGATGCAAAGCGGGCTCTTGGACATTTGAATCAGTTGATTGATGAAAGGCGTTTCCATATCGATATTGGCGAAAGGAAAGACTGGTTGAATCAGATCGAAGACTGGAAACACCAGGAGCCGTTGCGCTATGAACCCAGTGACACGATCATCAAGCCCCAGTATGTGATCGAAAAGCTCTACGAAATCACCAAGGGAGAGGCCATCATTACGACGGAGGTGGGTCAAAACCAAATGTGGGCGGCACAGTTCTATCATTTTGACCGACCCCATACCTTCATATCGTCCGGCGGGCTGGGAACCATGGGCTACGGTTTGCCCGCCGCCCTCGGCGCCCAGTGTGCCCTGCCGGATAAATTGGTTGTTGACATCGCCGGTGACGGAAGTATCCAAATGAACATCCAGGAGATGGCCACGGCAATTCAAAGCAACCTGCCCGTGAAGATTGTGCTTTTGAACAATGGTTTTCTGGGAATGGTGCGGCAATGGCAGGAGCTCTTCTACGACAGGAGATATTCTCAGACCGACATGACGTATCAGCCCGATTTTGTCAAATTGGCAGAGGCCTACGGTTGGGTCGGCCTCCGAACCGATTCACCCGCGGAAGTGGAATCGATTCTAAAAGAGGCCATCGCCACACCCGGACCGGTTTTAATTGATTTTCATGTGGACCGGGAAGAAGGTGTTTACCCCATGGTAAGACCTGGCGCCGGGATCGATGAAATGACCCTGTGTCCTTGGCGAAAGAGCGATACATAATAATTCATACTCTCAAGAGGGAACAATTATGGAAAAAAAGGAACATATTATTTCACTTTTGGTCAAAAACGAACCGGATGTTCTGGCGCGGATTGCCGGAGCGCTTGGAGGAAAAGGCTATAATATCGAGAGTTTGTGCGTTAATGCCACAGCGGACTACCGTATATCAAAAATCATCCTGGCCACCCGGGGCAATGCGGCAACGTTGAACAGAATCGAAAAATTGCTTAACAAACTGATCGACGTGATTCAGGTGGATGTCGTCAAGTTGGATCGGTTTTCGCAGAAAGAACTGGCCTTGGCAAAAATCAAAATTTCCGATGAATTCCGGGCAAAACTTGCCGTGGATATTGACAATTACAAATGGAAAGTTGTATGGTTAGACGGTAATTATCTGATTATGGAAGTGACGGCAGACAAAGACGAAATGGATAACATTCTGTCCCATCTGGCCGAATTGGGTATGGTGGAGTACACCCGGACAGGAACCATCGTGATTGAACGCTGAGGGGGCCGGTTGACAGAAAGACAGCCGGAATTTTTTAAAGATAGAAAATAGCTTATTGATATCGATCAGGACAAGGAGGCGTAAATATGGCAAAGATCAATTTCGGGGGCATTTGGGAGGACGTAACGACTCTGGAGGAATTTCCCCTGGCCAAGGCGAAAGAAGTCCTTAAAAATGAAACAATCGCTGTCATTGGATACGGCATTCAGGGACGCGGACAGTCCTTGAATATGCGGGATAACGGTTTTCATGTCATCGTCGGAGAAGGAGATTATAACTGGAACAAGGCTGTTGAAGAAGGTTTCATTCCCGGCGAGACGCTTTTTTCACCCTTTGAGGCGGCCAAAAAGGGCACCATCATCCAGCTACTGCTTTCGGATGCCCAACAAAAGGAAATGTGGCCGGAATTCAAGGCCTGCCTCAACGAAGGCGATGCCCTCTATTTTTCTCATGGCTTCTCCATTGTCTACAAAGAACAGACCGGTGTCATTCCCCCGGCCAACGTGGATGTTATTCTGGTGGCCCCAAAAGGTTCAGGGAGAACGGTTCGGACGAACTTCCTAGATGGCAGCGGCATCAATTCCAGTTTTGGCGTCTTCCAGGATTACACGGGCCGTGCCCTGGAGCGGACTCTGGCGGTCGGCATTGCCATCGGTTCCGGCTATCTTTTTCCCACCACTTTTGAAAAAGAGGTTTACAGTGACCTGACGGGGGAGCGGGGCGTTCTCATGGGGTGTTTGGCCGGCGTTATGGAAGCTCAGTATAATGTCTTGCGAGCTAACGGTCACAGTCCCTCCGAAGCTTTCAACGAGACGGTGGAAGAACTGACCCAGAGCCTGATCCGTCTGGTGGCGGAGAATGGCATGGACTGGATGTATGCCAATTGCAGCACCACGGCCCAGCGGGGCGCCCTTGACTGGAAGGACCGTTTCCGCGATGCGGTGGCACCGGTCTTCGATCAACTTTATAAAAGCGTGTTGACCGGTGAAGAGACTCGCATCGTTTTGGAAGCGGGTGCTTCTCCGGATTACAGGGCGCGTCTCCAGAAGGAACTGGAAACCATTCGTGACAGCGAAATGTGGCAGGCAGGCGCCGCCGTCCGGGCGTTGAGACCTGAGCGGAGAAAGAAGGATTAAATCAGCCCGGAAGGGGGAAGAGCATGCGCAGTGATATGATGAAAAAGGGTCTTGAACGGGCTCCTCATCGATCCTTGTTGAAAGCGATGGGTTATACGGATGAAGAGATTGCCCGGCCCCTGATCGGGGTGGTTAATGCGGCCAATGAAATTGTTCCGGGTCACGTTCATCTCAATACGATTGCGGAGGATGTCAAGGCCGGGATTCGTCTGGCCGGAGGTACCCCCATCATGTTTCCGGCCATCGGGATCTGTGACGGTATTGCCATGGGGCACATGGGAATGAAATACTCTCTGCCCAGCCGTGAGTTGATTGCCGATTCGACGGAGGCGATGGCCATGGCCCATCCCTTTGACGGTCTGGTTATGGTTCCCAATTGCGATAAGATCGTTCCGGGACTCCTGATGGCGGCGTTACGCCTCAACATTCCAGCCATTTTTGTCAGCGGAGGTCCCATGCTGGCAGGCGTTCGTGTGGATGGCACGGAGGCGGATCTGATCAGCGTATTTGAAGGGGTCGGGGCCGTCAAGGCGGGCAGGTTGACAAAACAGAAATTGAAGGATCTGGAGGATTATGCCTGTCCTGGCTGCGGCTCCTGTTCAGGAATGTTCACCGCCAATTCCATGAACTGTGTAATCGAAGCCCTCGGTTTGGGACTGCCCGGCAACGGTACCATTCCCGCGGTGGAGGCGGCCAGGCGGCGCCTCGCCAAACAGGCGGGTATGAAGGTGATGGAACTTGTGAAAAAACAGATCCTTCCTCGGGATATTGCAACCCTGGACGCCTTTCAAAACGCCTTGGCGGTGGACATGGCTCTGGGTTGCTCAACCAACACAGTACTCCATCTTCCGGCCATTTCTTATGAAGCCGGAATCAGGCTGGATCTGGATTTGTTCAATGCGATTAGTAAAAGGACCCCGAATCTTTGTCATATCAGTCCGGCGGGAGCACATCATGTTCAGGATCTTCATCGTGCGGGAGGCATCCCGGCGGTGATGAAACGGATTGCCCCTCTGGGAGTCATCCGGGAAGATGTCCTGACCGTAACAGGAAAGACCGTCGGAGAAAACATACGCCGAGCAAAAGTCTACGACGATGAGGTGATCAGGCCTTTGGATCGTCCATACGGGAAAGAAGGGGGCATTGCCATTCTTCGGGGTAATCTTGCACCGGATGGTGCGGTGGTCAAACAGTCGGCTGTTGCAAAGGCCATGCTGGTCAACGAAGGAACCGCCCGGGTGTTTGATGGGGAAGAAGCGGCGATTGCCGCCATTCTGGAGGGAAAAATCAGGTCCGGCGATATTGTGGTGATTCGTTACGAAGGGCCCAAGGGGGGACCCGGTATGCGGGAAATGCTTTCTCCAACCTCGGCCATCGCTGGTATGGGGCTTGACACGTCGGTGGCGCTCCTGACGGATGGACGTTTCAGTGGGGGAACCCGTGGGGCGGCCATTGGCCATATTTCCCCGGAAGCGGCCGAAGGCGGTCCCATCGCATTTGTCCGTGAAGGCGACCGAATCGCCATCGATATTCCGGCCCGGAAGATAACCCTGAAAGTCAGCGATGCGGAACTCAAGATGCGACGGAAAGGGTTTGTTCCCCCCGAACAGGAAATCCGGTCGGGCTACTTGTCCCGTTATGCCAAACAGGTTACATCGGCCAGTACGGGAGCCATTTTCAAGGAGTAAAAAATGCGTTGAAGGACGCACCCTCTTCAGGCAAGGGTGCGTCCTTTTTTCATGTTTACAGGAATTTTACATTGACCGCTGCCAGGCCCTTCTGGCCTTTTTCGACGTCGAAGCTTACGCGCTGCCCTTCCTGCAGGGTTTTGAATCCGCTGCTCTGAATGGCGCTGAAGTGAACGAAAACATCGCCGCCTTCATCTTTTTCGATGAAACCAAAACCCTTCTTCTCGTTGAACCACTTTACCTTTCCTTCTGACATGTCTGCATCCTCCTTTCTTCAGTTTTCAGTATGCAAGTCGGATTACAACCACGCAGAAAGAAAAAACCACCAGTATCCCGAAGAATACTCGGTGGTTCATTTTACTGCCCAGAACGTTTACATCCAACCCTTGCTTATCCTCCCATTCGGCAGACCCGAATGGTTCTCAACAAAATTTGGAGGCTTATACAGAGCATTTCAATGGTTGTCAATCAATATTATCATGACGAACCCGCTCAATCCATTACCCAATCCGGTTGTGGGGTATAACGTCAAAAGAAATGATCTTCTGTGTCTGTGTTTATCCTTTCCGGTCGATTTTTTCGATTAACTTGTCAATGATACCGGAAAATATACGGGAGACCTCGGCATCCTGATGCTTTTCAACAAAAGGACTTCCTTCATCCGAAGCCTCGACAACCAAGGTCGTCATGGGAATGCGCCCCAGGAAGGGGACACCCATTTTTTCCGCCATTTTTTCCCCGCCCCCTTTTTTGAAGATATCGACCACTTCGTGGCAGTGAGGACAAATAAATCCGCTCATGTTCTCTATGACCCCCAGAACAGGAACCTTTACCTGCCTGCAGAAATTGATTGATTTGCGCACATCATTGAGAGACAGGTTCTGCGGCGTGGTCACGATGATTGCCCCATCAATATCCGGAATCAATTGGGCGATGGACAGAGGTTCATCTCCCGTTCCCGGTGGGAAATCCATTACGAGATAGTCGAGTTCCCCCCACAGAACATCTTGCAGCAGTTGCTTCATCACCTGCATTTTTAACGGCCCGCGCCAGATAACCGCATCGTCCTGATTCCTCAAAAGAAAACCCAGCGACATCACCTTCAGGTAAGGATTGTAGTCGATAGGCACCAGGCCCTCGGAGTCGGAGTAGACAGCCCGACCCCCCAGGCTAAGGAGCGTAGGAATGCTGGGGCCGTGAAAATCAACGTCCAGCAAACCGGTTTGAAGTTTCCGCAGGGCCAATGAACTTGCCACATTGGCCGCAACCGTGCTTTTCCCGACACCACCCTTCCCGGACAGGACCAAGATTTTATGCTTTATTTTACTGAGGCGGTGCAACAATTTTTGATCATCTTCTTTTTCCACCGTTTCGGGATGGATTTCCGTTCCAGACGAAGCGCAGCCCCCAGAAGGACAGGAACCATTATTTTTTGAACAATCCATTGGCTTCTCCATTGATTGGGTTTTTTATATCGTCTTTTACAGTGATTTCATGTGCACGACGACCTTGACCCGTTTTGTCAGTATTCTCTCAGTTACCGTCGCAGTCTCCCGTGAAATATCAACCACCTCCGGGAATGCTGCGCAACAGTACGATTTTATCCCCGTCGTTCAATTGGAAATCCAGATTATCTTTTTTTACAAACTGTTTTAAATTGTACCAGACGATTGCATTCGAAATCACGCCGGTATCGCCATTTGTAAAGCGTTCAAAGAAGGAACGCCCATCGGCTGTAGAAATCTGTTTCATAAAATCCCCTAACGTACCACCCGAAAAATCGAGGACTTCCTCACTTTTTCCTTCCCAACCGATTTCCTTTCTGATTGTGGCACACTGTACCGCTAACGTTATTGCCATGACCACCCTCCTTTTGTGGATTTCTATCAATATTTTCCAGCATATCAAAACACATACCATTTTTAGGCGGCAACAGCAACGGGGCCCCTTTTTAACAGCTTGTTTTTACGCGCAGAAAATCTTGAAAGTGTTATTTCCTTATTTTGAACAACCCGCTTCTTTCAGTGGCCGCAGCCCCCGTGCATATTGTGCTGGCCGCAAGCGTTACGCACCGTCAATTCCTCCAGTTTCTGGTCATTCAAAGCCTCGATATTATTTCGTACCGTTCCGGCTGTCGCCATGTAAACCTTGATTCCCATGGCATTCAACATTTCAATGGCCCGTGCGCCCATACCGCCTGTCAGCACGACATCGACGGTCTCGCCCATCAATTTTTGAGCAGGGTTGCATGTCCCGTCACCGTGGTGCTGGTTATTGTTGTCAAGAAACTTGGTCTCACCCGTATCGGTGTCGTGGATGATAAAAGCGGGGGCAGAGCCGAAATGTGGATACACGCCGCTATCCAAACCGCGATTTTCATGAGTTGGGACACAAATAATCATATGTTTCTCCTTCGTAATGGTTTTTTCCCCGTATCCGGTGTCTCAGAGCAAATCCTTTTTATCCCGTGGTTTCAACCCTTTACTGCGACATCGCTTTCTTTTATTTCCAGGGCATACCGTCAGGGCAGTTCCCGGTAACCGAAAACAGTCGCCCTGAAGCGTCCCATTCAGATAAGCCTGCAAGACCACATCTTTCATACCCCTCAGACCATATACCAAATCGATGCCGCTGTCTTCCAGCATAATTTGCAGTGGTTTAGAAACCGCACCGCAAAGAAGAACTGAAACTCCCTCCTCCGTTAGCAGGGAAATTTTCATGATATCGTTACATAATGACCAGTTGATGCAGGTTTCTCCGACAACCGTTCTTTCCTTAATATCGGCAATCAGAAGATTATCCGAGAAGTCCAGGACGGTCGAAACACGATTTTCCCAGATCGGCATGGCCACCCTCATATTACCCTCCATGAAAGGTTAAAACAAAATACATGCCATCATTACCGCTATCTCTAAACAGGATATAACTAGCTGTATTGGTGTACGTTATAAGCAAATCGTATTGGTTTTGTCGTTTTTATAAATCCGGGAAGGGGTTTATAATGCTACCTTTATATGGATTGAAGTCGCGTTTATGCGACTCTTCTAGTGAGAGCGTTTGTGATTCGGCAGGACGATACCGAGGGATTTGATTTTCCGGAACAGGGTGCTTTTGTGGATACCCAGTTCTTTTGCTGTTTGGATGCGATTCCATTGATTCCGGCGCAGGACATTGGTCAGGAAAATGGCTTCCACATCCTTGAAAGTCATCACTTCCGAATATTTCGAGGAATGCGGCGGGGGGACCTGCCGGACGGATTCCGGCAGGTGTTGCCGTTCGATAAGGTCCTTTTTGCAGAGAATGAAGGTGTGTTCGATAATGTTTTTCAGCTCGCGAATGTTACCGGGAAAATCATACGACATCAGGCAGGCCAGGGCATCGTCGGTCATGCCTTGAATCTGTTTGGTCTGAAGGAGATTGAAATGCGTGATGAAATGTTCGATCAGGAGAGGGATATCCTCTTTCCGTTCCCGCAGGGGGGGTAATTCAATGCGCATGACATTGATCCGGTAATAGAGATCCTCCCGAAATTTTCCTTCCCGCACCAGATCCTGCAAATGACGATTGGTTGCCGTGATCACACGAACATCGGTTCTGCAACTTTCCACACTGCCCAGGGGTTCATAGGTGCCCTCCTGCAATACCCTCAGAAGGCGGATCTGGAGGGCCGGGGAAATATCCCCGATCTCGTCGAGGAAGATGGTTCCTTTGTCCGCCAGTTTGAATCGTCCCGGTTTATCCCGCTTGGCGTCCGTGAAAGCCCCTGCCTTGTAACCGAAAAATTCCGATTCCAGCAGGGTGTCTGGTAACGCGCCGCAATTCACCACAACAAGGCGTTTGTTTTTTCGCAAACTGAGCTGATGGATGGCTTTGGCCAAAAGCTCCTTGCCTGTACCGCTCTCGCCTTCAATGAGGATCGTTGCGTTACTCTGCGAAATATCGGGCAGAATTTTGAACAGATCATGCATACGGTGGTTTTTGGAGATGAAATCCTCAAACCCGTAACTTCTCGATATCTCTTTTTTCAACGTCTCAACGACACTGATGTCACGAAATGTTTCCACCGCGCCGACAACGTTTCCCGAACGATCTTGCAAAACAGCCGTGGAAATACTGATGGGAATACGTTGTCCTTCGGCATTGACAATATGAACGGTTTTGTTGACGACGGGCTGTCCCGTTGTCAGGGTTTGCCTTATGGCGCAATCCTTTTCGCATATCTCCGCCTTCAGGACGTCCTTGCACAACTGCCCGATGGCCTCGCTTCGCTCGACTCCCGTAATCATTTCCGCAGCATGATTGAATGAAGTGATTCGCCAATCATGGTCAACCGTAAACACACCATCCGCAATGGAATCCAGAATGAGATCACGTTTCTTTTCCACCATCTTCAAGATACCTTAAGCGTATTTGCTTCCTGTTTTGAGGGCGGGGGGTTGTGTTCCCGCTGAATGCTGTTTCCTGCCGTATCTACGACCTTGACATACTTTAGCATATTGGTATGAAACACGCTAATGTCTTCCAAAACGATCCATTTTTGTGTACGATACAATACAATTCATGAAAAGGAGGAATGCTGATGAAAATTGCGATCATTGCCCCCGGTGCCCTGCCGGAAGAGGCCAAACAGGCGATCAAAGCGGACATGGAGACTTATGCCGAACCAGGCACCTCCATCGAGGTTTTTGCTGTGGAAGAAGGCAAGATTTCCGTGGCTGCAGACCTTGATTTGAAGGCCGTATCAACCGTTGCGCTTGCTCAGGAAATCGGGAAACAGGGATTCGACGCCATCCTGCTGGATGGCACCTGAGACTTTTCCCTGGTTGCTGCGCGGAGCGCAGTCCGAATCCCCGTGGTTGGCGCCGCTTCATCGACCTATCATCTGGTTTATCAGTTGGGCGGTAAATATGCTGTAATCAGTGTTAACGAAAAGCTCAACCCGGTTTTTTTCAGGGCGATCAAACTAGCCGATTGTGAAGGCCGCATGACCTCGATGCGTTCCCTGAAACGCCCATTCCAGGTCCCCATGGATATGCCGCCCTACACGCCGGAGGAACTGGAGCAGGAAATATCTGAGATCGCATCGCGCCAGATCGACGAGGAGGGCGCCCAGATCATTGTCGTTGCATTCACGCTGCTGAATCTTTTCATCAAGCCTGGTACCCTGGAACGGTTATCGAAACAGCTGAATGCTGTTTTTGTCGACCCCCAGGCCATCGGCTTCAAGACAGCGGAAATGTTGGCACGCTTGAAACTGTGTCACAGTGAACGGGAGTATCCTCTTTTGTAGCTGATCCCGTATGATGACCGGCTGATCATAGAATGGCACCGGGGGTTGATAAAGCCCCCGGTTTTTCAAAATCCGGAGCTGTCAGGGGCTGAGGTGCAAGGTGTTCTTCCGGACAGCGGCCCCAAAATACGCCATGCCGCCTCCCTCACTGATCGTTTGCATGACCGATGCGACATCGACGACTATGATGCCGGAGAGCAATGTCACGCCCAAAGGTTTGAATATTTCGGGAATAAATGGTGTCGATGCGCCGAGCAGCACCACGTCCCGGCATTTGTCTGCCGCTTCAATCAGACCATCTGCGGTTCCGTTGATGAGGGACGTGGAGGTAAGGACGGCGACATCACAATGCCGTAGTTCATCGTAAGCCTGCGTGGCCGGTAACACACCCGCGTCCCGATCTTCATCCATTTCAAAGATGACCAGTTCCCGAACAAGCCTCCGAAGGGGATTCACCAAAGGACCGAAATATCCGACCATTCCGACCCGGTCTTCCGATCTGAGCTGCAGCATATTCAATATGTCCCCGCCGATCTGCCGAGCTGACAAGTCATTGACCAGTGCATTGACCACACTCAGACCCAGAGCGGATTCAAGCAGAGACGGTGCACCAAAGTACTCCAGGATCTCATGGCTCGATTTTCCCTTAAGGGGCCGTTTGCCCGTAAAGACGGAACAGCCATGGGCAAGTTCGTTCTTGAAAGTGAAAGCCACCCCGCAGCGTCCATCCTCAAGCAGCACACCTGTATAACCCAGCCCCATGCGGACATCGGCAACGGGTATTTCCGCACAGTGCTCCCCAACATATCGCTTCACCCGCTCGGCAATGGTCATTTAGTAATCCCTCCGCCACGGCTCCCGTTTGTTTAAAAAGTAGTCCCGAATGGCCTCTTTTATTGTATTGACGGCAAGTTCGGCACAATGTTCATCCTCCGGCGGCAATCCCTGCAGGTTGTCCAGAATCTCCGAGGCCTCTAGCATAAGCGCCTCGTTGATGGTCTTGCCGAAGGTGAGATCCGCCCCCACATTCCCGGATGCAATGGAGGTCATGCAACCGCTGGTTGCAAAACGTACATCGATGATTTTTTCGTCCCGCACCCGAAGAAAAAACTCCATCTCGTCTCCGCAGCTTCCGACCATTTTGCCGTGCCCTTCCGGTCTTTCCATCTGTCCCATCCGCTGTGGGTCAAGCCAATTTTTTAAGACCGCGTCTGAATAACGATACCGAACCCCTTCTTCCAGTTCATTACGGATGGCCTGTACGGCCCTTTCTAATTCATTTTCTTCCATCCGGTCGATTCTCCTTCTCGATTCTGATATGATGCGCCCGAAATCATGCGTTTCAACTGCATACAAAAACATGCAATAAAACCAGTTCGGCATATCACAAAATCAAGATATATGACAAGCGGCTGCTCACCAGATTAACAAAAAAACCGAATACAGACAAACCTTGCGGGGATGCCGGTCTGAGTGGTGGCAAAGGAACACCACATAACATGCAAACGCCAGCCATCCAATGTGCCTATGTCTCATAATTTACCAAATTTTCTCTAAATCTTTTTTGCCCACCTGCTTGTCGACGGGGATGAAATACGTTTCATGTTTGGGGGAAAGCATAAGGGGATCTTTTGTAAAGATCCTTGAAAGAAGGGCAACAGGGAATAAAAGAAGGTAGAAGACCGCTCCCAACAACAGGGGGGGGATAATGTGGCTTAGGGTATGGCTTAATTTCATCCACCCCTTTGCGATGAGGTCACTGAGAGAATCCGAGATTATGCCCGCTGCGCCCACCGCCAGGGATCCATAAACGGCCCATCCCCATGAAAAAACGAGATGCAGGATCAGAAACCCCATGGAAATGACCAGAATCGTCGATTTCGAATTGTTTTGATTCATCGGATGCCTGACCTGACGTCCCCTTAAAACAGGGTATATATGAACGGGGCGACCGCAGTGCCGCTGCCGAATACCAGCAAGACCCCAAGCAGAAGCAGCACAACCACAATCGGGGCCAGCCAGAATTTTTTTCTTTCCTTCATGAAATCCCACAGATCCTTCAGAATATCCATGCATCAATCCTTTTTAAATTGTACGGTCCATTTTTCCCGGTTTTCCCAATCGGGCTGGTCCGTTTTTTTCAGCAGAAAATTATTGACGACGAGATAGTCCATTTCAGTGTGCATGAAGCATTTGTACGCGTCTTCGGGTGTGCAGACGATCGGTTCCCCTCTGACATTGAAGCTCGTATTCACCAGTATCCCATACCCGGTTTTTTCCTTGAACGCGTTGATGAGCCGCCAGAATCTGTCGTTTGTTTCTTTGTGAACCGTCTGTACCCGCGCGGAAAAGTCCAGATGCGTGATCGACTGAACATCGCTTCTTTCGTAATAGAGTTTTTCCCAGAGGTCAAGCTCGTTATAATGGTCCGGAAGCGGTTTTCTTCTCTCCTTCTTTACTTCGGCAATGAGCAGCATATATGGCGAGGCCGTCGGGAGGTCAAAAAAATCATGTTTGTCCTCAAAAAGGACCGATGGGGCGAACGGCCGAAAGCCCTCCCGGTATTTGATTTTAAGATTGAGTTTCCTCTGCATTTCCGTGTTTCTGGGATCCGCCAGTATGCTTCGGTTACCCAGGGCTCTCGGCCCAAATTCCATTCTTCCCTGGAACCAGCCCACCACATGGCCTTGGTCAATCAATTCGGCGATTTCCCGGCACAGATCATCATACGAGGCAACAAGCTGATAGACTGCCTTATGCCGCTTAAAGGCCGTTACGGCTTCCTTGTCGGAAAAGTCGGGCCCTAGATAGGAACCCTGCATGGCGTCTCCGTTGGATGAAACGCTACGCCTCTGTTCAAAGTACATGTAATGTGCGATTTGCGCCGCGCCTAAAGCACCGCCCGCGTCACCCGCCGCCGGCTGAATGTACATATCCCTGAATATGTTTTCCTTCAGCAGTTTGCCATTCGCCACGCAATTCAAGGCAACGCCGCCGGACAGGCACAAACGGTCTGACCTGGTCACTCTCTTCGCTTCTCTTGCCATTTTCAGGACAATCTCTTCCGTGACTTTCTGAATCGCGTAAGCGAGATTGCAATGCTTCTGCTCAATTTTCCCATCCGGTTCGACGGCAGGAAACCCGAAAAGCTCCTTCCATCGCTTTTCGTTGACCATTCTCAGACCCGTGGCGTAATCAAAATAATCTTGGTTTAACCAGATTGACCCGTCTTCCTTGATCAGCACCATGTTATTCTTGATTAAATCGATGAATTCAGCGGTTTGTTGCGCAAGGGGGTTTCCGTAGGGAGCCAGACCCATTAACTTGTACTCCCCGGAATTGACTCTGAAACCGAGATAATAGGTAAATGCGGAGTAAAGCAGCCCCACGGAATGAGGGAAACGCATTTCCTTGAGGATTGTGATTTTTTCATTCCTGCCGTGGGAAATTGCCGCCGTCGCCCACTCGCCGACACCGTCCACCGTCAGTATGGCGGCTTCTTCAAAAGGTGACGGGTAAAACGCGCTTGCCGCATGGGAGAGGTGATGTTCTGAAAACAGAAGGCGTAATTTCTTTTTGTCGTATTGTTCGATGTCCGCCAAGCCCCCATAAAGCAATTTTTTCAGAAACATTTTTTCCTTCAGCCATACCGGTATGGCTGTGACGAACTGTCGCAGCCCCTTGGGGGCGAAGGCGTAGTAGGTTTCAAGAAGCCTTTCGAATTTCAGCAGCGGCTTGTCGTAAAAAACCACGGCATCCAGTTCGTCTATGCCGAGTCCTGAGTACTCAAGGCAATACCTGATGGCATTGCCGGGAAAATCCGGCGTGTGCTTAATCCGCGTGAATCTCTCCTCCTGGGCCGCGGCGACAACTTCCCCGCTTACTAACATGGCGGCGGCGGAATCATGGTAAAATGCGGAAATGCCTAATATTTTAATGGCTCGTTCCTCTCTTTTCCGTCGCCCTGTAGGGCGGACATCGCGGTTTCATGAAAGGATTCTGGCGTGTACATAGCCTGGGATTGTAACGAACGATGAACCGATATGCGGGCCGAACACGGGAGGGCCGGCGAGAGGCCGCACGGAGCAGGACCTGCGCCATCCTCCAGAGGGGAATTCCGGTTTGTCCCGCACCCGGGCGATGTAGCCGAATCCATACGCACAGCCGGTGCCATGCGTCTCAGCGGGCCAACGGTCCAAGACGGGATCCCATCTGTTACGGACCGTTCCCGGCGGATAGCATAAATAGCTCGTGGGGTCAATGGATTATGTGGATTGAACGGTTTGTGTGCAGCGGAGTTAGAAAGACATTCACGTAACGGCGTCGTACCATACCCTGCACCTTCCTTGATCCCGTTGTACGAGGGGATCGGCCGATTGCGGGATTTATCCTCAGAAATGCAATGCATGCCAGACGTTTTTAATATCCTCCGCGCAAGGCGCGTCGGTTTCCACCACGGCACGGGCCTGCATCTGCGCCAGCGTGACGGCGCGATCATAACGAATTCGTCCGACAACCTCTGATCCCAGGGCGGTGGCGAATGTCTCGATTTTTTCCGTCATGGAAGGGTTCAGGTCCCACTTGTTCACACAAACAGCGGCGGGGATATCGAAATGTTTTGCAAGGGAAAGAACGCGTTCCAGATCATGCTTCCCCGAAACGGTCGGTTCCGTTACCACCAGCACCCGGCTTGCGCCGGTGATGGAGGCGATAACCGGACAGCCGATTCCCGGGGGGCCGTCAATGATTATCCGACTGTGCTTTTTTTCGGATGCAATACGAGCCGCTTCGCGACGAACCATGGAAACCAGTTTCCCGGAATTTTCCGCAGCCACACCCAGCCGGGCGTGAACCATGGGGCCGTATGGTGTTTCGGAAACCATCCATTCACCGCAGAGGCATTCCGGAAAATCAATCGCCTGGACGGGACAAAACCGGACACAGACCCCGCAGCCCTCGCAGTTAATCGGATCAACCTGAAACACGATATTCCCCTCTGATGTCCGCGTTTCGCTGATTGCCTCAAAACGGCAGAATTCGGCACAGACCCCGCAACCGGTGCAAACATCGGGACGCACAACGGCTTCATGGCCTCCGTAAAAATCATGCCGTTCCTTTACCTGCGGCACCAGAACCAGATGCAGATCCGCCGCATCGACGTCGCAATCGGCAATGACGGGCCTCTCGGCCAGGCAGGCCAGGGATGCCACCAGGCTTGTCTTGCCCGTTCCTCCCTTGCCGCTGATGACAACCAGTTCTTTCACGTTTCTTCATCCTTTCCCGATCCGGGAGGTTTGGTTCCATGGACGACATACAGGGCCGCCCGGAGCGGGTCCTGACTTTCAAAGATTTCTTCCCCACGGATGCCCATGACATATTCCGAGGTGGTATCGAAATACTCTGAGATGGCCGTTTCCAACTCCTTTAAGTCCCGATGCCTGATCTGGCGGACATAGGAATCGGGAGCATCCATTTTTTCCCTGAAAAAGCCCGATTCCGGGTTGAGCATCATGACGACGATTCTTCCGCCGGGACGCAAAATGACGACAGTCTTTTCCAGCGCTTTGCGATAATCCTCGATGAATTGCAGAGAAACCACATAGATGACCGCGTCGAAGGAAGAGATCGATACAGGCGCATCTTCAATGGGCGCGGCAATCGTCCGGATTTCATCGGGGGCATGTTTCAGGGCTTCCCGGGAAACATCCAGGCCAGTCACGTGGAAGCCGTATTTCAACAGGTCGCCTTCGATTATGGCCGGACCGCAGCCGACGCTCAGAATATCACGGCATCCGGCCAGATGTGTGATAAGGTAACGCAGTTCAAATTGAAATACCTCCTGCCAGAAATCCTTCCGGCAAGACTCCACATAGCGATCCGCCGTCTTGTGGTTGCGATCCATCATGTCTTTCCCTTGCCGTCAACCTTCCCCGGATGTGACAGAGCGTAAAAATAGCGTCCTGCGCTCGGCATGCGTCTCAATTTTCCCGTATCAGTCAGGTGCTCCATGTACTTCATGACTTCCGTTGCATGGATACCCAAACCGCTTGCCACTTCGGATGACGTGCAGGGGCGTCTGCTCAGGAGGGCCAGGATGTCGCCGACCCGTGTTTTGGCCGCCCGGTCCACGGCAACCTCCCGGGCGTATTCCTCCATGATCACTTCTACCCGGCCGCCGAACGAATTCCTGAGAGGGGACAACTGATCCCCGGTCAAGACAAACGCGAAGTCCTCCGAGGGCGGGCGGCACACCGTATTGAGGTGCGTTCTCGCAGGGCCGATACGCTTTGCCAGTTCGGCGATTTTGTTTACCTCCGCCTGGACTCCCGTCACGCCCGCCAGCAGCAACACCTCAAGCCAGACCTCGCCGGGGAAGGACTTGGTAAAATCGGCGATCCCATCGATTACTTGTTCAAACACCAAATCTTCGCAGGGCCGGTTCACATACTCAAATAACATTGCATCCCCGGCATCCAGGGAGGGCAGCACGACATCCGCTTCCATGAGCGTATCTTGAACGTCCGGTATCCACAGCAATGACCCGTTTGTCAAAACGGCAACCGGAATGTTCGTCATTTTTTTAATCTCATGAATCAGGTTTCCGATGCCGCTATTGAGCGTCGGTTCTCCTGAACCGGCGAGGGTGATAAAATCAATCTTTTCCTTCCACGTCAGTTTTTCACACAACTCCTCTAAAACCAACCCTGTCGCAACATATTCCTGTCGTAGGCGTGTTTTTTCGGTTGTTTTCCCCAACTGGCAGTAAATGCAGTCGTAGGAACAGGTTTTATAGGGGACGAGATCGACTCCCAGAGACCTGCCCAGGCGCCGTGATAAAACGGGCCCGTATATTCTTTTAAATCCACTCGGGTTCATGATTCCTCCCCGCACGGAGCGGAGCCGCATTGCTCAATGCGGCCACAGCAGGTTCGACCTGTTTGCTCTAAGGCGCATCCTCCACCGTCCCGGTACGCCGTCCCCGTCGAACTTTTCAGGAAAAATCCGCCACCGCCGCTGATCAACCTGTTGACCTTTCCGGAACAGTCCGGGCAGTCGACGACAGGCGGGTCATGGATCCCTTGCCATTGTTCGAACTTCAGGCCACAGGATTCACATTCGTATTCATAAGTCGGCATGACTCTCCGGTCCTTTCTTTTATCGTGTCCACGATTCTGCTCCAGAGTTGCTCGAAGCAGCGACGATATTCAGGAAGCGCTTCCACAGCCAGTTCACCACGCGAATACGCCTCCGCGATTCTTCGATCATCGGGTATTTCCATCAGAATGGGGACGCCCTCTTCGGCGCAGTAGAGATGGACGCGCTGATCGCCGATACCCATACGATTCACGATGACCCCGAAGGGGATACCGATCACCCTTACCATGTCCACGGCCAGTTTCAGATCGTTGAGGCCGAAAGGCGTCGGCTCCGTCACCAGAATCACCAGATCCGTCTCTTTTATTGCCGCGATCACGGGACATGAAGTGCCGGGAGGGGCATCCAGAATCGCGGGGATTCCCTTTTGCAGGTACGATTTTACCCCGCGAATCAGTGGCGGTGCCATGACGGCGCCGATATCCAGGTTTCCCTGGACCAGACGAATATGACCGGAATTCCGGATCGTTACGACGCCAATGCGATGGGGGACCTCGCGAATGGCCCCTTGCGGACAAACCCGCATACATCCACCGCATCCATGACACATCTCCGGGAAGACCAGTGGTGTCGCACCAAAGGAAACGATGGCATGGTATTCACACATCCTCCCACACTCACCACAACCGTCACAAAGGGCTTCGTCAACTTGTGGAATCGGGATTGTAACCACCGTCTCTTCGGTCACCTGCCCGGGCAGGAATAAATGCGCGTTCGGTTCTTCCACATCGCAGTCGAAAAGCCCGATTTCAAAACCGCACGCCCTGGCCAGGTTCAGGGCGATTGTTGTCTTTCCGGTTCCCCCCTTACCGGATGCAATGGCAAGGATCATTCGGTACCCCCCCTTGCTTGATCCCGGCATGCTCGGGCAACGAGTCATCCACTCTTGAGTGAGACCCGCCGATTCATGCCGTATGTAAATTGGTTTAAAAACGCTTACTTTTCACGGGCATAAGGCCAGGCCATGATGCCCCCTTCCATGACCCGGACGTTTTTCCAGCCGTTGGCTTCCAGAACCAAGGCCGCCTCGTACCCCCGCAACGATATTTTACAATAACAGATTATTTCCGTATTCTTGTCCGTGGGCAGTTCGCCCAGTCGCCTGCGTAATGCCCCCAGGGGGATCAATCGTTCCCCGATACCCAGGCGCATGGCCTCAAATTCCACGGCATCCCGAATATCCAGAATAAAAGGAGGCGTTTCCGCGTCCAGTTTTTCCTTCACTTCTCTGGCGCTGATTCCCCTCATACGATTTTTTATCTTGTTTTGCATGATATGTGCCGTGGCAATGAAATGATCGATGGCCAGGGAAAACGGCGGGGCGTACGGCAAGTCCGCGTTTACGATATCTTCCAGACAAAGTTTGCCCGAAATCGCCATGGCCCACTGGGCGATCTGTTTGGCCACATCCCCCGGTCCGATGCACTGTGCCCCCAATAGGCGGCCGCTTTCCTTTTCCACGACGAGCTTGGTGACGAGAAGCTTCCCGTTCATGAACATGGGTTTGTCGGGACTTGAATTGATCACGGTGACGATGTCGAATCCGGCCTTGCGTGCCGAACGCTCGGTCAGACCGGTTACCCCCGCGGCGTATTCAAAGATCTTGCAAATTCCTGTCTGAATCGTGCCGGGGAACTTGACCGTGTTTCCGCAGACCGCATTCTCCCCGGCGATGCGGCCTTCGAGATTGGCCAGATCGCCAAAGGGCGCGTGTACGTTTTCACCCGTAATCCGGTTGGTGATTTCAATACAATCGCCGGCGGCATAGATATGCGGGTCCGATGTCTGCATGTACTCGTTGACCTTGATACCCCCTGTTTCGCCGAGATCCAGCCCGGCGTCGGCTGCCAATTTGGCATTCGGCCGTACGCCGACCGCCACAACCGCCAATTCACAGGGCAATTCCGTTCCATTGGAGAGCTTCACGCCTGCGAGTTTGCCTTGCTCCCCTAGAAAAGCCGCCACGGCGTAGTTTGTAATCACATCAACCGCATTATCCCGCACATGATTTTCCACCAGCTTCGCCATTTCCCAATCAAGGAACGTAAGGAGTTGGGGCATCATTTCGATTACGGTGATATTGATTCCGGCAAGCTGCAGGGCCTCGCAGGTTTCGATGCCGATCAGCCCGCCTCCGATGACCACCGCCTTTGTGATTTTTTTCTCGTCCCTGATTTTTCGCAGGTAATCCGCATCTTGAATCCTCTGAAGTGTTGTGATGCCCTCCAAATCGTTGCCCGGAACAGGCGGCATGTTGGGTACGGCGCCCGTCGCCAGAATTAATGAATCGTAAGGCAGTTCATCTGTTTCACCCGTACGGAGGTTCCGGCAGGTCACCTTTTTGTTCAGACGATCGATGGAAATCGCCTCGGTTTCAACTCGCGCCTGTATTTTCTTGGCATTCATGTAGAAAATCGGGTCGCGCACCATGCCGGTAGGCGTACACAGCAGCATGTTCCTGTCGTCAAAAAACCCCCCGATGTAATAGGGGTAGCCGCAGGAAGCCATCGAGAGATCCGCTTCCTTTTGCACAATGATCACTTCCGCCTGTTCATCGAGACGCCTTGCTTTGGCCGCCGCCTTCGGTCCGGCGGCCGAACCTCCGATTACAATGATTCTACGCACGAAAGCTCCCTCCTTCGGTTGTTAGTTTTTCATCTATCGTATGGCCGGAAAGTTTCCGTCGCATCACATGCGGACACGGCCATGTGGCCGCTCCTTTATGTCCAGTGTCCTCCCACGTCGGGAGCGCCGGCTTTCGGGAGCGACCCCTTCCGGTACTGTTTCAGCGCCTCCGTGACGGTTTCAGCATCCGAATGGTAAATCTCGATCCCAGCCGCGTCAAGGACACGAAAAGCTTTCGGGCCGCAATGTCCGGTTACCAGGATCTTTACTCCCGCTCTTGCGATGGCCTCCGCGGATTGGATGCCTGCTCCCTGTGATGCGTTTACGTTTTGCCGATTGTCTATGACTTCAAATGAATCGCTTTCCAGATCATAGATCAAAAATTTCGGCGCCCGGCCGAATCGACTGTCCAATGGGGCGTCCAGAGCATCCCCCGAGGTTGTAAAGGCAATCTTCATTGTTGTGTTCCTTTCATCAAACTGACGTCTTTTAATACACGTCAGGCAAAATATCCATTATTCAGAAGCTTTCAAAAGACAAAGACTATCCGGACGTTATGTCCTGTTTCATATTACGGGTTCTTTGCGGTGTCGATTTCGTCGAGCCGCTTCCTGACCCGATCCAATTCCGACTGCATAAGATCGGCCTGGGCCTTGAGCGTCTGTTTTTCCACTTCCGGATCGGCTTGCGGATAAGGCGCCCAACTGCCGTATGGTGCCCCATAATCACCAAATCGCATCCATCCGGGACGGCCCGTCGCAGCAAAGCCCAGTCGCCGCCCACATCCGCCGCCGCCAAATCCGCGGCCACGGCCATACCATCCTCCGGCGTGGCCTGGTCCCATCATATTGGCATACCCCGGACGGTCATATCCGGCACAAAATCCCAGACCACGACCGGTCATCGCTCCCGCCCCCGTGGGGCCGGTTCTATTTCCTCTTGGCATGATACATCCTCCTTTCTTAATTGTTAACCGTTCTTTCACGTATCATATTGACCCCGCAATCAGGGCATCTGCGCTGAAAGCATGGCATACCCTGTTCGTGCGGTTCTTTTTTGCCGCATTGGGGACATACGCAGAAACCTCCCGAACCCGCAGCAAACATTCCACCGGCACGGCCGGCTCTCTGACCGCCGCGCCCCCGTCCGCCACCCTGTCCCATGCCGCCGCCTCTTCTTCCATTCATGATATTTCCCTCCCTGTAAAAACCCTGCCTGCCTGACAAGCGTCGATGACCTCGTCCAAAGCAGCCGGGCATGACAAAATCGTCACTCCTGAGTCCTGTCGTCATCCAGGCGTGAATGACTTCCCGCAGGTCTCCGGTAATGAAAGAAATCACCTGGATGCCGTTCGCAACAATAATTTCATGCAAAGATCGGGTGATTGCCCCGCAAACCAAAACGGCTACTTCCAGTTCGATCAGATGAAACGCCTTCTGTACCGGAAATTCGCCATCCAGACATTTTTCGGTTTCTCTCACGATCTCCCCGGACTCCACCTCGACAAGTCGGATCTTGCGGGTCGTATCGAAAACCGGTGCGATGCGATCCTCCCAGACGGCGAATGCTGCTTTTCTCATCTCACGCCCCAAATGCGCTTTTCTTGATTTCTATTTGAGCATAAATCATGCCAATAAGCAAGTCACGCCATGTTAGTTCTTAACATGCCATTATTACAGGGATATTTTAATTGAGGCCAGGAAGGGGGCGGATATATCATAGCGCTGTTGCTACGATATATCCGGGCTATCGGCGCGTATGCGCTATGATTTGCGGGCGGAGCGCCCGTCCCGTTCAGGGAGGGGTATGCCCGCTTTCTTCATTCTTCGCAGGAGGGTCGTTTTGTGGATACCCAGTTCTTTTGCCGCCTTCTCCCGATTGTATTGATTCTTCTCCAATGCATTGCGAATCAGTTGCACCTCGAGCATGGTACGCGCTTGTTTAAAATCCTGAGTCTGAGCCGTTTCCGGATAGGACGCCGTGAGTTCTTTCGGGAGGTGCCTCGTGTCAATCAACCCATCCCGGCATAGAATGAAGGAACTTTCGATCACATTTTCCAGTTCCCTGATGTTACCCGGCCATTCATGGGCCATGAGCAAAGAAAGGGCTTCAGTGGTGATGCCGGAAACCGTCTTTTGCTGCAGCCGGTTGAAGTGTTCGACGAACTGTTCTATCAGGATCGGAATATCCTCCTTGCGTTGCCGAAGGGGAGGAAGGTCAACCGATACGACATTAATGCGGTAATACAGGTCCTCCCTGAACTTATTCTGACGCATCTGTTCCGGCAGATCCCTGTTGGTCGCCACGATTACCCGGATGTCCGCTGTTTCGGAACGCGTTGCCCCCAGCGGTTCGAAAGACCTTTCCTGAAGAACCCGAAGCAACTTTACCTGGATAGCCAAACTGATTTCGCCAATTTCGTCCAGAAAAAGGGTACCGCCGCCAGCCAGGGCAAATCGTCCCGGCTTGTCTCTGTTTGCTCCGGTGAAGGCGCCCGCCTTGTAGCCGAAAAGTTCCGATTCGAGGAGGCTGTCGGGTAAGGCGCCGCAATTGACCGCAACGAAGGGTCCGTCTCGACGCGGACTCAAATCATGAATGGTTCTGGCCACAAGCTCTTTGCCCGTGCCGGTTTCGCCGAGAACCAGTACGGTGCTTTCACTGGCGGCAATGGGCGGCAATACCTTAAAAATCCTCTGCATTTCAGGACTTCTGCTCACCAGATCGCCCAGGCGAAAGCGGTTTCCCAATTCCAGACGGAGTGCTTCCACTTCGGACAAATCCCGGAAGGTTTCCGCCCCGCCGATTACCTGTCCCTGGTTGTCCCTGAGTACGGCCGTAGAAATACTGATGGGGATGCGGTTTCCCTCCGAGTCAATGATATAGCCCGATTTCCCGATGATGGGGCGGCCCGTTTTCAGGGTTTTCTGAAGTGCGCAATCGGCCCCGCACATGCTGGAGCGAAACACATCGGAACACCTGCGTCCGATGGCTTCCGTACGCGGCACACCCGTTATCTCCTCCGCCGCACGGTTGAACGACGTGATGCGCCAGTTCTTGTCGACTGTGAAAACTCCGTCCGAAATACTCTCCAGGATTGCCTCGGTTGGGGTAACCAAGGTATCGACGGATTTGTCGTTTTTCATTTAGGCAATCTTTCAAAAAATATTCTCAAAGGCGGTTCGCGGTATCGGGCATGTTCATGGATGACCGGTGTTCATGAGAGACCTGCAAAAATCATCCGATAACTTCGGCCCGCTTTGTTCAGTTGCCCGCCCAGTCTTCGGGGAGAAGGTAATCCCCCCCGACCGGTTTCTCTTGACCTATCCAGTCGCAGGCCTCACGAAGTGTCGCAAAATAATGATATTTTCTGAAGATCCTTTCAGCCTCCGGTGCGGCCAAAAAGGAAAGAAAACGCTCCGCCGCCGGCCTGTTGTCCGTGTAGCGTAAAAGCGCGGCGTTGCCCACGCCGATTCGCTGAATGTCGGTTGACGCAAGCTTTATGGTATCGATCTTCTCCGGAAACCATTTGTCCAAGTAACTGAAACCGATCACCGCGTCAACCTGCCTCAAAACAAGGAGTGCCGCCAGTTTGTTAAAGTCCTCGCCATAGGTGACGATATTTTTTCTGAACTGCTTCCTTTCCTGCGGCGTCAGCGCCTTGTCCGCGATTTCCGCCGCCAGGATGCCTACATAGACCGTTTCGGGATTCCCGATGGCAATTCTGAGGCCCGGTCTGGCCATATCTTGGAGGCTCCTTATCCTTTTGGGATTGCCTTTCTGGACATTGATGGACGGCACGAAGTAACCCGTTTCCCGGATCGTTCCCGGCACAAGATGCCCCTGCTTTGCCGCCTTCTTCATGATGTCGGGGGACGGGGCGACGAAGATGTCGCCCCGCCTGCTGAGCGATATCTGGGACAGGAGGGTTCCGACTCCCGCGTAACTGACGTTGACCTCCAGGCCGGTTTGTTGCGTGAAGGCCGTGACGATTTCATCCATGGGCATCCTGAAGGCCGCGCCGCACAGAATCAGCGGTTTATCCGTCGCACGGCTCAGACCCGTCGCCGCCGCCAGCAAAACACATATCATGAGCGCCATGAATCCGAATTTATTTTGCATGCTGAATGTCCTCCAAACGATGAATGAAGGTTTCTTGTTGCTCAATGGCCAAAGGGACAGTATCGGTCCAGCCCGCACAAGGCGGCGACCCCCGCCACCGTGACACCGAAAAAAATCACCGGTTTCCTGTTCAAAAAATGGCCGATGGTATCGTTGGTGGCCGTCGAGCCCGTGGCGAGAATCACGTCACACCATGCAATGACCTCCTGCGTCGCCGAAGGGGCATCCACAATAACGCCCGCCCTCCTGTGGCCGATATTGTCCTCGTCCAGGTCAACGATGCGCAGGGGGAACGACTGAACGAGACTTGCCGCCATCGCGGGCTGATAGCCGATCAGGGCAATTTTGGGATTCTCGTAACGTTCCTGGATGTAGGCGGTCAATTGTTTCGCACAAAGCCCGGGTTCTTGATCGCGGCAATGAATGGTTCCCTCAACGCGTTTTTCGTGGCGCATGACTGCGTTGAGGGTTGCGATAAAAATAGCACGCTGGAAATTATCCGCCAAATCCAGGGACAGAACATCCCGCAGAGAACCTCTGAAGTTTCCAGGCATATCTGTAAAGGCCTGTCCCTTGGCGCCCTGAAAGTCGGCCTCCATCATGAACTCTTTCCCTCGCATGAGGGGGTAATCATCCCGTTCCGGCTCACCTATTGCCTCTTTGACGGTCAGGGTTCTCGCGGAAAGTACGGAAATGGTTTCATCTGAAATTGCCTTCTCATCGATAAGCTTTGCAAATCTGTCTTTCAGATCCTGATAAAATGGCATGGAACAAACCCTCCTGGAAGCATTTATTTTTGTTTGTTGATTTCCGATGATCACACAATATCTGATGGGGGAAACCCACCACGCGAAGCACCCCCGTGACAACGACCCTATCAATCAGACCCGCAAAAGGTAAATTTCGTGCCGCTCATGTTCAGGAGAAACGCGTCGGGCATGGTTTCCTCTATCCACAGGGACGCTTTTCTTCCCGTACAATGACAGGGGATGACATAACGGGGAGCGCATTGTCGCAGCGCTTCCAAAAGCGGCTCTAGTTGTTTTTTCGTCTTCCCCGTCAGATGGAATCCGCCTATAACGGCAAAAACGCGGCTCTCACCCGTGATCCTGCGGGCCTGCTGGATCGTGTTGATGATGCCGGCATGGGCGCATCCGGTGACAATAACCAGCCCTTTTCCCCTGAGTAGCAAGGTCAAGGAGGAATCATCTAAAAAATCATCTTCTTTATTCCAGCCGTTTTCCCGGTAATATGCGTGCCTTTCATTTTGTTCAAAGTCGGTGCTGCGAGGGATCTCACCCAGAAACAGGGCGTCGCCTTGCAGTATCCGGCAGGGTTTCCGGTTTTCCCAGAGCTCAAAACCGGCCTTTTCGAGATACGGCCTCGTCAGTTGGGGCATGCGGTATATGATACCCTTGCTTATACTATGCCGGCCGGTTCTGAATGCCTCCGGGTGTACCACCAGGGGCAGGCGGTTGTGTCCCGTTGCTTTGGCCAGCGCTCGCAAACCGCCCCAGTGATCGGCATGACCGTGGGAAAGGACAAAACAGTCGACTTCCTTCAAGTCAAGGCCAAGGCTTCGCGCGTTCTGGGCAGCACCGGCAGGGGAGAACCCGCCGTCGAAAATCAGGGTTCCGCGTTCATCACATCGCTGGGTCCGGATGAGCAGGGAGAAACCATGTTCAGCGAGCAGGGGCCGCTTTGTTCCCCCGTCAGCCGGATAACCTCCACGGGTTACCACCTTGTCATTGTTCATAACCGTCAGGTCGGTATAGTTATCCATCAAGGTGTGAAGTTCAATTTGATCAAGGGGGTGCAATGCAATGGGATCCATGCGTTTCCTCCAAAATGACGATACGCCGTCAGAATCCTCTTGTCGTACAGGTTATCGCCTGTTGCCTGGACTTGACGGAACCGGTGACGCGGGGATTCCTTTCATTCCATGATGCCATGGGTGATCCCCGGTTACCCAAGAGATCACCTCCATGAAAGCTAACAAAAAATATGCCGAACGTGCCAAGGAATCCCTTTTCGAAAACACTTTATAATATCAAAGAATTGGCATGATATCGATTAAAAGGGTTCTGCCCGGTGGTTCCGAGTATGGCACACTTGAATCCTTGTATTTCAAAAAAGTCGCAATAATGCAACGATTTCCGTTCCGGTATAAAAAGGGGGTGCCCGGTTTACCGGGCACCCCCTTGGGGTTTGATCGTTGAGTGGGTTGATGGCCCTATTTAATTCCCTTTTCCTTGATCGCCTTCAGGATCTTCTCCGGCGTTGCCGGTACATCAAGCGACATAACGCCGATGGCGTTCCGGATGGCATTGAGAACAGCCCCCGGAGGATTGGCCAGAGCCCCTTCACCTGCACTCTTGGCACCGTAGGGTCCGAACGGATCCGGCTCCTCCACCAGAATGTTTTTGAATTTCGGCATGTCACAGGGGCCGGGCATCTTGTAGTCCGTGAAATTGCTGTTCAGACACAGACCGTTCTTATCGTAGTAAATTTCCTCCATCAAGGCATGACCGATACCCTGTTGCACGGCCCCCTCGTTCTGCCCTTCACAGGAGGGCGGATGGATGGCGCGGCCGATGTCGTAGGCCATGATGCTCTCCAGCGTTTCCACTGCGCCCGTCTCGATGTCCACTTCCACCTCCATGAAGCAGGCCGCCAGGGGCGGTGAATGGTGAGGTGGGAAATGGCTGGCATATCCCTGAATCTGCCCGGGGGTGCCGACGGTTTTGCCTGTTGCCGGATCTATAAAGTTATAAACACCCAGAGACGTGATGGTTTTGACGTCGATGGACTTATCGGGGCTACCCTTGACGAAGATCTTCTTGTCCTTCATATCGAGATCGTCGACATTGGCTTCCAACTGGATTGCCGCCCTCTCGAAAAGCTGCTTTTTCACATCCTCGCAGGCCGCCTTGACGGCCCCGCCGCCGACATACAGGGTCCGGCTGGCGTGGGCGCCGATGTCGAATCCGGCGGCGTCCGAGTCGCCCACCAGCATGTGGATTTCATCCAACCCGAATCCCAGCGTTTCCGCCGCGATCTGCTTCAGGGAAGTGTGGGCCCCCGTTCCAAGGTCGGAACAGGACGTGATGACCTCCGCCGTCGCGTCCTCGTTCAGCTTGACCGTGCAGGTCGTATGCTCCAGGAGCATGGGGAAGGCGCCGCTGGTGTGGTTCATAACGGATACGCCGATACCACGCCGTTTGGTGCCGGTCTGGTTGGCGTACTTGGCCCGTTTTTCCTTCCAGCCGATTGCCTCGGCACCCTGCTGCAGGCACTGAACGAGGGCAGCGGAAGGATATTTGAAGCCCAGGATCCAGGTGTCGTCGCCGATACCCTTCGCCCATTTTATCCGCCATTCCACGGGATCCAGACCGAGCTTGGCGCACATGTCGTCGATGGTCTGTTCCATGGCCACGTTGGTCTGCGGGTTCCCGTAGGCCCGGAAGGCACCGCAGGGGGCCACGTTCGTGTAGTAGGCTTTGGCTTTGTAACTGAGGGCGCCGAACTTGTACATACCGACGAGCCAGGCACCCATTGTGAAGTTTGTACCCGAAGCGTGGGTGTAGTAGGCGCCCCTGTTGGCGGTCCAGTTCGCCTGGCATGAAACAGGGGTCCCGTCATTTTTGAAGCCCATCTTCATCCGGTAGTTTCCGGGATGGCGGCTCTCCGAGGCGATCCAGTCCTCCTCACGCAGGTACTCCACCTTGACGTGTCTGCCCGGGACGGCCATCGCCATGGCGCAGGCTTCGGGTTCGCCGATCATGCCCAGACGGCCGCCGAATCCGCCGCCGACCGTGGTCTGATTGATCTTGACTCTGCTCATGGGGAGCTCGAACAGGCGGGCAATCTTCGCGTGCACGCATTTGGGCATCTGTGTCGATGTCCAGCAGTTGATCCGGCCCTGGTCGTCATAATAGCCTACATACGCATGAGGTTCCATCTGGCACTGCTTGCACTTCGGCGTATAGAAGGAGTTCTCGATGACAAGGTCGGCGTTCTTCATTTCCGCCTCGGCATCGCCCCAGCCGTAGCTGTTGTTCGGGAACATCTCCGCCGGCAACTGGAACGCAAAGTTACCCGGCTTCAGGGGTGTGAACTGAACCGCGTCGGGTTGCATCGATTCCTCTGCCGTCAGATACACCGGCAGGGGTTCGTATTCGACGGCGATTTTCTCTGCCGCTCTTTCCGCCTGCTCCTCCGTTCTGGCGATGATCCCGGCAATGGCATCGCCCTGGTGCTTGACGTGATCGGTAAACAGGACCTGGTCTTCAATGTCGCCCAGCAGCTTTCCCGCCGCCTCCGGCACCATTATATCCAGAACGCCCGTGTTGTAGCCCTTTTGCGTTACATCTTTCGGTCCCAGCACTTTCACCACGCCAGGCATCCGTGCCGCTTCCGATAAATCCAGTTTCGTCACTTTCGCATGTGCGTATTTCATACACCGGACAATCTTGCCGTACAGCATACCCGGAAAATACAGGTCCGCCGCGTACTGCGCCCGGCCCGTAACTTTTGCCTTGGCGTCAATCTTGGGGATTCTTTTCCCAATAACAGCAAATTCGCTCATGAATATCCTCCTTTTCGTCCCTTAATCATGTGGAGGCCATAACTTCGCTGGCCTTCTGGATCGCCTCTACAATCTTCACGTATCCCGTACAACGGCAGATGTTCCCCTCCAGTTCGCGGCGGATTTCCTCTTCCGTCGGCTTCGGGTTCTTTGCCAGAATGGTCACCGATTTCATGACCATCCCGGGCGTGCAATAGCCGCATTGAATCGCGTGTTCGCTGACGAACGCCTCCTGAACCGGATTCAGCTTTCCATCTTTTTCCAGACCCGCGACCGTCGTGATGTTCGCGCCGTCCATCGTCGCAGCGAGAGTCAGACAGGACAAGATGCTCTTCTTCCCGTCTAAAATTACCGTGCAGGCCCCGCATTCGCCCGTACCGCAGCCGTACTTCGTTTCCGGCATCTTCAGATCATCCCTGAGCACCTGAAGGAGGGTACGATTCACCGCGACGTTCAGGCTATGCGCTACTCCATTGACATTTATCGTTATGGAACGTGTTTTCATCTTCTTCTCCTTATCATCTTGGTTAGTCAATTCAGCCTATGCAAGGGCCTTCTCGATGGTCCGCTTCATCAGCACACCAGATACCTCCTTGCGGTACCAGGCAGACGAACGCACGTCGTCAATCGGTGTCACTTCCGCCTTCACTGCTTCCATCATATCCTTCAAGACGGCGTCCGTGATTTCCTTACCTTTGATGATCTCTTCGGCCTTCTTCATTCTTATCAGCGTCGGGGCCACGCAACCCATCGCCAGACGGGCGCCCTGACAGACATTGCCCGCCATATCCAGGCTTACCGCGGCATTCAGTTTCGACAGGTCCTGGTCCGATCGGGTCAACCGTTTGAACGCCGACTTGCCCACCTTCGCGGGAATTTTGAACTCGACCGCAAACTCGAAAGCCTGCCGCGCCGTCTGACGATAGCCTATCCAGAAATTATCGATATTCACTTCCCGCCTGCCTGCCGCACCCTGCAGGACCACCGTCCCTCCCAGTGCAAGTACGGCAACGCAGCAGTCACCCGCCGGTGATGCCCGCATGATATTGCCCACCATCGTCGCCTTGTTACGCGTCTGGGGCGTTCCGTTCACGCAGGCCGACTGCCACAGCGCCGGATATTCTGTTCTTACTATGTCGCTGTCCACGATCTCGGCCAGTTTAGCCATTGCGCCGATGCGCAGGCCATCCGTGGGATCGTAGATCAGATAATCCAACCCCGGGACTTCGTCCAAAGTCATGACATAATCCGTTTTCTGTCCCGCCTTCATCAGTACCAAAAGATCGGTACCGCCAGCCATGACCGCTGCCTTGGATTCATATTTGCCCAGCATTTCCACCGCTTCGGGAACGCTCTGGGGTACCAGTAGATCAAATTCTGGCAAAATACGACTGCTCATACATTAACCTCCTTTGGTATTTTAGCCATGCTAAATCAGTTAGTTCGATGATTGTACAGAACGTGGGCAGAGCCCTGTCAGCCCATACCCAACCCCCCCCTGCCAAATAAAAAATCACCTCCTCCCGTTGCAATATGACAACACAAAGAAACAAAAAAAGCCATTATTCCGAATCTTTAGAATATGGCTCTTGTGTTCGCTGTTTTCCCCGAGGAGAAATCTATTTTATTTTTGTTGCTATATCTTGACCGTGTCTTGCCGTAGCAAAGCACGCTGGAAGTTGACACGATGGGATGTTGCCTGCCTGTTTTCGAATCACTTGTCTGGTGAATCATCTTTTCACGGTTCTCCTGAAAGATTCGGCATCCAACTGGTAGTCTGTCAAAGGTCTCAAAACAAGAACGGTTGCAACAACTTTTCAGGGCTGAAAAGCCGCTACGCGTAACACTTACCGTATTCCCATCTGGCATGTCAAGGAGAAAAATATGCAAAGATCTGTTTTGATCGCCTCGAAAAGGATTTTTTTTCGAACATGTCAGAAATTTTTCACTTGAAAACAAAAAAATGAAGGGAGCCCTTCTTGAGAGGTATTTCTCAACACGGCTCATGGATGCATTACCGGAAATTATCTGGCCGATTCGATGTATTCGACGATTTTTTCCGCTATTGTCGTGACGACATGCTTGAATTTATCGACATCCTTGTCCAGTAAGGTCATGCGGAACCCGGGGACGGACGTAAAAAAGGACGTCAGAGGAACGACGCAAATCCCTGTCGCCCCCAGGAGATAATAGACGAACCGCTTGTCCAGTGAGATTTTATCATCGGCCAGGGCTTCGATATATTGCTTGATCTCGGGATGCTCGATCGGCAGCTGCTGTTTATCGTTGAGCACCGATTCGTTGAAGACCGCTGTCATATAAAATGCGCCGTTCGTGCGGTTCACGATCAGAAAGGGAACATCCTTTAAAATGTTGTAGGCAATGTTGGCGAGTTTTTCATAGTGCCGTACCCGGGATTCCAAATATTTCCCGTATTCAGGGTGAGGGAAAATCCTCGGAATGGCAACTTGCGGCAGGGTGGTTGAACAAACCTCCGACATCTTTTGCGTCAGAATCGCATCGACGTAACGGCTGAACACTTCGTCCCTGTGGGCATTATACACTTCCATCCAGCCGCAACGGGAGCCCGGCCAGGGGAACTCCTTGGAAATGCCTTTCATGCTGATTCCCGGCACGTCGCCGATGACATCGCACAGAAGGGTCGTCTTTTTTCCGTTATAGACGATGTTCCGGTATGTTTCGTCGACAATGACAAAAAGGTCGTACTCCTTGGCGATCGCAACCATCTGGCGGAGCGTTTCCTCCGGGTAAACGTACCCTGTCGGATTGTCCGGGTTGATCACGAGAATACCTACGATGGAACTGTGGCTTTTGACCTTCTGTTCCAGCTCACGAAGATCCGGTGCCCACTTGTTATAGGGGTTCATTCGGTAGGTGTTCGGTGGAAACGAAGCGTGGAGCACTTCCGCCAGAAAATGGGTTGAGTAGGTCGGTTCCGGCAAGATAATACGGGCGTCCACACGGATTGCACTGTACGCCCTAGCAATCGCGTCCCCCAAACCGTTGAAGAAAAGAATGTCATCGGGGGTAATCTGCGCTCCACCGCGTTCATTGACCTGTTCGACCAAAAAATCCCTGGTTTCGTTCATGCCCCGCGTTGGTGAGTAGGCATAGCTCGAGTCTTCATGCATGATCTCGCAGAGGACCTCTTTCATCCAGCCAGGAATCGTTTCACCCTTCTGGACCGGATCACCGATGTTTTCCCAGACAACCTCGGTGCCGTATTCCCTGAGCTTGCTGGCCACCGCCACGATCCGTCTGATCTCGTAGCTTAATCCGCTTCCGCCTTTGGCAATATCGAATCTCATAGTCGTTCATTTGCCCCTTCTTCATGAATAAATGATCGTGTAGGTAAGTCAAACAAATTCTGTCATTTATACACAATTCCATCAAAAATGACCAGAAATAAATTGCGATAAACCGCGGCATGCCGGTCTCCGAGGATCCGGGCAGGCCGTGTTCCTTGCGTCTTTGCTTTCTCCACCTCTTGTGTTAGAGTTCTTTCAAAGTGAACATTGAAAGGAGTCCGTACCCGTCCATGCTCGCTGTGGCCCAGTTCCGCTACTCTGCAGACAATCTTGCCTATCTTGTGTATGGACGGAGATCTGCCATGGTCATAGACGGGGGAGCCGTCCACGAAATCGCCTCACTCATTAAAGAACGTGACCTGACTCTCCGGTATGTACTGAACACCCATCACCACTACGACCACACGTCGGGTAATGATTATTTCCGGCAACGCTATCCCGCGCAATTCATCGCATGCCGGAATCTGGCACAACATGAACGGCTCGATCTGGACGGCGAACCGGTCTTTGTTTATTCGACACCGGGTCATACGGACGATTCCCTGTGTTTTCATGTGGGGAACATCCTCATCACGGGCGACACGCTCTTTAACGGCACCATCGGCAACTGTTTTTCCGGCCGGACCGATCTGTTTCATCAATCCATCAAGAAACTGATGTCCCTGCCCGGCAAGACAATCATCTACGCCGGTCATGATTACGTACGGGATTCCATTTTCTTCGCCCGTGAATTGGAGCCGGACAACGCTGATCTGGAACGGTTTCTGGCCGATTACGATCCGGGGCATGTTTTTTCCACCATGGCGGATGAATGCAAAATCAATCCGTACCTGCGTTTCAACGACGAAAAAATCATCACCCTCCTGAAAAATCAGGGGTTGCCCTGTAGCACGGAATGGGAACGTTGGCAATCCTTGATGACATTATAACTGGACAAAAACCCATGAAAGCCATGATCCTCAATAAAATCGGATTGCTCGAGGAAAACAGAAGCCCCCTTGACGCGGAAGAGATTCCGGTGCCGGTTCCCAGAGGGGGTGAAATTCTCTTGCGAGTCAGTGCATGCGGCGTTTGCCACACCGAACTGGATGAAATTGAGGGAAGAACCCCTCCGGTCCGTCTGCCGATGATTCTTGGCCACCAGATCATAGGCAGGGTTGTGGCAGCGGGTGAGGGTGCCGGAAAATTTCAATCCGGTGACCGCGTCGGCATCGGCTGGATTCATTCGGCCTGCGGGAAATGTCCTTTCTGCCGGAGCGGCCGTGAAAACCTGTGCGATGCCTTCGAAGCCACCGGACGGGATAGAGCGGGCGGATATGCGGAATACACGACCGTGCCGGTGGATTTTGCCTATCCGATACCGGTGTGTTTTACGGATGTGGAAGCGGCGCCGTTGTTATGTGCCGGGGCCATCGGCTACCGGTCCCTTCGTCTGGCAGGGCTCCGGGATGGCCAGAATCTGGGCCTGACCGGGTTCGGCGCCTCGGCCCACCTCGTTTTGAAAATGGCCCTTTACAGGGACCCCGAAACGCGGGTGTTTGTATTCGCCCGCAATCCAAAAGAACGGATCTTCGCCCGCGAACTGGGTGCCGTTTGGGCCGGCCATACGGACGAGAAGTCGCCGGAGCGGATGCACGCGATCATCGATACGACGCCGGCCTGGAGACCGGTCACAGAGGCCCTGAAAAACCTTGCCCCGGGGGGACGCCTGGTCATCAATGCCATTCGCAAGGAGGAAGATGACAAGGACAATCTGCTTGCCTTGGATTATGCCGCCCAACTCTGGCTGGAAAAGGAAATCAAAAGTGTTGCCAATGTCACCCGTCAGGACATCGTGGAATTTCTCCAGATTGCGGCGCAAATGAACATCCGGCCTCAGGTCCAGACATATCCACTGGAAGAGGCCAATCGGGCCCTCTGCGATCTCAGGGATGGCAAGGTCCGGGGGGCCAAGGTTTTGATCGTCAACGCGTGATCGATCTATGGTTGGCAAACAAAATGCACACCCCTCCGCACAAGAGACGGCCACGATTCTCGGGAGGATAAAAAAAGGCCTCTCCTCGGTCAGAACAACGGTCTTCATCCTGATCGGCATCGCCGTTCTGTCCGCTGTCGGCACCCTGCTCCCCCAGGGCGGGCCCGCGGCGGAAGCCATCTCCGGCAAGTATACCCTGCTCCATACCGTTTTCCACGCCCTGCAGTTTTACGACATCTTCCATTCGTTCTGGTTCGCCTTGCTGGCGCTGCTGCTGGCGCTGAACCTGATCTGCTGTACCTGGTACCGTTTGGCCGGCTCCCCGGGCAAGCGCTTCTCCGGGAGCCGCGGAGCCGACAGGGCCATACGGATGCCGTCTTCAGAGAATGCAGAGATTATCCTTTCAACAACGGCCTTCCGCGATACGGTGCAACGCGCGGAATGCATCATCAAAAAGCACTTCCATCGGCTGTATAGGAAGGATCACGGTCACAAGACCGTTCTGGAAGGGGAGAAAGGGGCCCTGTCCGCAGGCTTTTTCGCCCATACGGCGGTTTTGCTGTTGCGGTGACGGGCAGCTCATGGGGCGGGTTACGACCATCCGCCCTTGACCAACTTCTAGGAATCCCTGATCTTTGTTCCCTGGACGAGCCCGGAAAGATTCCACCTCCCGGGGATTTCCGAGGCGGGACCTGGAAGGATAGCTGTTTTGATCTGTTGAGAATCGGGATCAATAGGGGACAGCCCCGCTGCCCTGGTACATGCCTTCGTACGACGGATCCGTGTTCATAACCGTGTCATCGTCCGGCACGGTGCCGTCCAGAAACGCCTCAAAGACGGTACTGCCCGCGGCGGGACCGGCCGGCAGGCCCGTCCCGGGATCGATCTTGACGAAAACGATCCCTTCCGGTACCGGAAAAACCTCCACGGGATAACTTTGCAGGGCTTTTTCCATAAAATAGAGCCAGATTGGGGCGGCCGCCCGGCCGCCGACTTCTTCCCTGCGAAGGGTCTCTTTTCTGTCGAAACCAACCCAGACGCCCGTCACCAGGGAGGGGGTGAACCCGATGAACCAGGCGTCGCGGTTATCGTTGGTGGTTCCCGTCTTGCCTGCCACGGGCCGCCGAATACTTCTCACGCGGGTTCCGGTGCCGCTTTCCACGACATCCTCCAGAATGTGTGTGGTCAGGAAGGCGATCCGCGGATCAATGACCTGCTCTTCGACAATCCGTGATTCCTCAAAAACATGTCCGGTCCGATCAACGATTCTCTTGATGAAGTAGGGGGCGACCCGCTTGCCGCCATGGGCAAGAACGCCGTAAGCGCGGACCATTTCCTGCAAGGTTACCCCTGATGAGCCCAAGGCGATGGAAAGATTTCTGGGGAGGGGTGACGTGATGCCCATGTTCGCGGCATAGGATGTCGCATAGTCCACGCCGATTTCCTGAAGGAGTTTCACCGTGATGACATTGCGCGAGTGAACCAGGGCGTGACGCAGAGTAGTCGGGCCGAGAAACTTCCCGTCGAAGTTTTTAGGTTTCCAAAGACCTCCCGGTTGGGAAGGATCTTCGAATACAAGAGGCGAATCCATCAGAAGGGTTGCAGGTGTCAGGCCCTTGTCGAACGCCGCCGTATAGATAATCGGTTTGAAAGCGGAACCCGGCTGCCGGACGGACTGGGTTGTCCGGTTGAATTCGCTCTTCGTGTAATCTCTGCCGCCCACCATGGCCCGAATGGCCCCGGTTTTCGCATCCATGCACAAAAGCGCCCCTTGCAGCGGTTCCTGTTTATAGTTGCCCCGGGACTCGAGTTCCTTCAACCCCCTTTCCATCGCCTCGTTCGCACTCTTCTGCATGGAAATGTTCAGCGTCGTATATATCTCCAGCCCTTCTTTATACAACACGTCGCTGCCGTATTTCCCCTGGACGTAACGCCTGACGTTTTCGATGAAATATGGAGCAATTTTTTCCCTGGGTCTGAAGGAACGAAGAACAAGGGGCGCCTGCAGGGCGGCCGTCTTCTGCTCGGGGGTAATGTGCCCGTCCTCGACCATGCGTGACAGGACATAGGTCTGCCGTTCCCGGGCCTTATCGTAATGTAGAAAGGGTGAATAGTTGTTCGGCGCCTTGGGAAGGGCGGCCAGCATGGCTGCCTCCGCCAGGGTCAGGTATCGGGCGCTCTTGCCGAAGTACCCTTCCGAGGCCGCCTCGATTCCATAGGTTCCATGTCCGAGATAAATATAATTAAGATACAAGTTGAGAATTTCTTCCTTGGTCAGATAACGGTCGATTTTGTAGGCTAAAATAGCCTCCTTGATTTTACGGATGTAGCGTCGCTCCGGAGAGAGGTAAAGTGATTTCGCAACCTGCTGGGTGATCGTGCTTCCCCCCTGGACAATTTTGCCCGCTTCGAGGTTCCTGTAAAACGCCCGGGTGATGCTCTGGGGATCAAAGCCGCGGTGATGAAAGAACCGGGCATCCTCCGCCGCCACGAAAGCGAGAACGGCGTAGCGGGGAATATCGGCAACCTTGATCAGTTTTCGGTCTTCCAGGAAGAACTCGTCAATCAGTTCGTTGTTGTCCCCGTAGACCCGGGTGGCGATGCTGGGGCGAAAATCCTTGAGGGCGGCGATACTCGGCAACTCCTGGAGCAGCAGATAGTAGACCACGCTGCTGCCGAACAGGACCGCAAGCAGGAAGAGGAAAAAAAACACCAGAAGCATTCGAAGGAGCTTCGATTTTAACCAACCTTTACGGGGCGAGGCCTTACGCGTCGACTTGCTTTTAGCGACCATCCGTGTCCTTCTCCACTGAGGGCGTGTCGTTTCCTTTCCGCCCCGCGATTTTAGAAACAAGAATGCTGAGTTCGTAGAGGAACATCAGGGGCACGGCCATCAAAATCTGGCTCAGACAATCCGGGGAGGGGGTCAGGACGGCCGCGGCGATAAAAATCAGCAGGATTGCATATCGGCGTTGGCGCGACAGCATGGTCGCATTGACGATGCCCAGTTTCGTCAGAAAGAACATGAAGACAGGCATTTCAAAGGATATGCCGAATGCCAGCAAGAACTTCATCGTAAGTCCGAGGTACTCCCGGAAAGAAACCATGGGTTTCAGGACGTCCGTAGAAAAGGACACGAAAAAATGAAATGCCGGCGGCAGGGCGATGAAATAACCGAAAAGAACCCCGGCGACGAACAATACGGTTGAAGAAAGGACGAAGGGAACAACATATTTCTTCTCCCGTGCGTAAAGACCCGGGGAAATGAACTTCCAGATCTGGTAGAGGGTGTAGGGGCTTGTCAGAAAGAGGGACGCAAAAAAAGCGATCTTCATGTGGATGAAAAACGCCTCCGGTAATCCCGTGTAGATGAGGGAGGTGTGTTCGGGAAGAACCTTTATCAGAGGCCGGGTAATGATCCGAAAAGACCAGTCCTTGAACAGGTAGCAGGCCCCGAAGCCAAGCCCCACCACGACGAGCACGTACATCAGCCTCTTACGCAATTCCTCCAGGTGTGCGGTCAAAGGCAACTTTTCTTCAACGGCGTTCTCCATAAACGAACCTCGGGTCTTTATCGTGATGTATCCGGGAAATCATGCTTCGGGGGCATCCCCTTTTGTGGCGGGTGGTGATGAATCCGCGGGACGGGCTTCAGGTGGAACCGGGGGGGCCGTATCCTCCGTGCTTTTCTCATTCCCGTCGCCAGGGGCAACGGGCTTTATGGACTCGGCATCCTCCTTGATTTCGTCGGTTTGGATGGTTTCCTTAAATTCGTCCGCCACATCGCTTGCGGTTCTGCGGAACTCACTCAGCCCTTTTCCCAGTGTGCGGGCAAGTTCCGGCAGTTTTTTCGGACCCACGACAATCAACGCCACAACACCGATTAAAATGGCTTCCGGCATGCCGATACCAAACATATTGCAACTCCTGGAGGTCGATTCTTGGAACTATATCGTCGCCCTCTTCCGTTTGTCAACGGATTTATAAAACCATACACGGGCTGAATTCTTTTGCTTTTCGGTGGGTTTTATGGTAGAGGCGGGACGCGGTTATCGTCTGGGCGAGGTTTTCCGGCCCCTCCGTACATGCGGGTAAACATCGATGGTGTATCGTAAGACAGGTGTCGTCAGGGACCGTCGCTTCCTCCTCCACGGGATCGACCCGACCCATCCGGAATCGGCGGCCAGATTGCGGGCCGTTTACAAAATGCTGGATGCGCCGGACATGGCGAACCGCTTCTTTGAGATACCGGCCCGTTTCGCCGCCCGGAAAGAACTGGAACTTGTCCATGACGGCGCCTATATCGACCGGATCGCCGGGACGAAAGGATGTCGGCTCGTCCCCCTTGATCCGGATACGGACGCGACGGAGGAAACCTACGACGTCGCCTGTCTCGCCGCCGGCAGCCTTTGTCACGCCGTGGACCACGTTATGGACGGCCGCCTCGACAATGCCTTCGCCCTTGTCCGTCCACCCGGGCACCATGCCGAAGCGGATCGCGCCGCTGGATTCTGCGTTTTTAACAATGTGGCCGTCGCCGCCCGCTATGCCCTGCGTCATCACCGTGTCCAACGGGTCTTGATTGTCGACTGGGATCTTCATCACGGCAACGGGACCCAGCACAGCTTCTACGACGACTGCCGTGTGCTGTATTTTTCAGTCCATCAGTTTCCCTTTTATCCGGGAACGGGCCATCTGAGGGAGGTCGGGCGTGGAAAGGGCAAGGGGTTTACGATTAACTGCCCGTTTGCCTGGGATGCTGACGACGGGTTGTATGTCCGGGCCTTCCGGAGGATTCTGGCCCCCTTGATCCGGCGCTTCAAGCCGGATCTGATTCTCGTATCGGCGGGGTTCGACGCCCACGAAGACGACCCCCTGGGGTCTATGCGGATGACCAGTTCGGGATACGCCGCCTTGACCCGCATCCTGATGACGGAAGCCGATAGCTGTTGTGGGGGAAGAATCGTTCTGGTTCTGGAGGGCGGATATAACCTTGCGGCGCTGGCCGCGTCGGTTCAGGCGGTGCTGCGGGAATTGCGGGATGAAACCCGCGTAACGGAGGAGGCCCTTGAACGGATCGATTCATCGAGCCGGGGAGGGCACGCGGAACTCGATCGGGTTATGGCGCAAATCAGACCGTTCTGGCCGGGTTTATGACGATTGGAGCCGGCGGCTGTGGCCGGGACGAGACACGGTGAAAGGAATGCGAATTGACAATCAATAAAAAGGAAATCGAGTACATCGCCCAGTTGGCGCACCTGAAATTCAGCCCCCGGGAGGTGGAAGCCTTCACGTCGGATCTGAACGATATCCTGTCGTACATCGACAAGTTGAACCAGGTGGATACAATCGGTGTCGAACCCATGAACCACGCCATGGACATGACGAACGCCTTCCGTGAAGACGTCGTGACCCCCTCCCTGACAAACGAAGCCTCCCTGGCCAATGCGCCCGAAACGCATGGCGGAAGCTTTCAAGTGCCCAAAATTATAGAATAAATAGAGGATCAAATGGAATTGCATCAATTGACCATTCACGCGTTACGGGATAAGCTCCGGACGGGTGAGGTGAACGCCGTTGCCGTGACCGAATCCGTCTTCAGGCGAATCGATGCCGTGGAAGACAGGGTTCACGCCTACATCGCCCTGATGAGGGACGAGGCCCTCCGGAGCGCTGCAGAGGCGGACCGGCGCATCGAAGCCGGCGATAACGAGGACCTCTGCGGTATCCCCGTTGCCCTGAAGGATGTGCTCTGCACGGCCGGGTTCAGGACAACCTCCGGCTCCCGTATGCTGCGGGATTTCGTTCCGCCCTACGACGCCACCGCAGTGGAGGCCCTGAAACGGGCCGGGGCCGTCTTTGTCGGCAAGGCCAATATGGATGAATTCGCCATGGGGTCTTCGACGGAAACTTCCTGGTTCGGCGTTACCCGTAATCCGTGGGATTTGGGGCGTACCCCCGGGGGATCCAGCGGAGGGGCCGCCGCCGCGGTGGCGGCCGATGAGTGCATCGCATCCCTGGGGAGCGACACGGGCGGTTCGATCCGCCAGCCCGCCGCGTTGTGCGGGGTTGTCGGCATGAAACCAACGTACGGGCGGGTGTCCCGCTTCGGTCTTATCGCCTTCGCCTCGTCTCTGGATCAGATCGGGCCCCTCACAAAGGATGTGGAGGATTGTGCCATCATGATGAACGCCATCTGTGCACATGACCCGAAAGATTCGACCTCGGCGAAAATCGACGTTCCGGATTATAAAACTTTTCTCGACAGGGACATATCCGGCTGGAACGTTGGCATTCCCAAAGAATATTTTGCGGAAGGCCTTGATCCGGATGTTCTTGAGGCGGTGAAGAGGGCGATCGGGGTCATTGAAGACGCGGGGGCCCGGTGTGTGGAGGTGACACTGCCCCATACGGACTACTGCGTGGCCGTGTACTGCATCGTCTCCACCGCCGAGGCCGGCTCCAACCTGGCCCGCTACGACGGAATCAGATACGGATACAGGGCGGAGAACGTCCGGGACCTTTTGGAGGTGTACGAAAAGTCCCGTTCCGAAGGCTTTGGAGCGGAAGTCAAACGCCGGATCATGCTGGGAACCTACGCCCTGTCCTCCGGTTATTACGACGCCTACTACAAGAAGGCCTCCCAGGTGCGCGCCCGGATTAAGGAAGATTTCGCAAAGGCTTTCAGGCGGTGCGATGTCATCTTGACGCCGACTTCGCCGACCCCGGCTTTCCTGCTCGGGGAAAAAATAAACGATCCTCTGCAGATGTACTTGTCCGATATTTATACCATCTCCGCCAACCTTGCCGGTATCCCCGGTATTTCCGTGCCCTGCGGGTTCAGTTCCGGAGGGCTTCCCATCGGGGTCCAGTTCCTGGCGGGGCCTTTCGACGAGGGTAAACTCATGCAGATCGCCCACGCCTATGAACGGCTTGCCGCAATCGAGAGAAGGAGGCCTGCCCTGTGACGGAATACGAACCGGTGATCGGGCTGGAAGTTCACGCCCAGCTGATGACCAAATCAAAGATTTTTTGCGGCTGCTCCGCCGAATTTGGGGCGGCGCCGAACACCCGGACCTGTCCTGTGTGCCTGGGGATGCCCGGCGTACTCCCCGTCCTGAACAGAACCGTTGTGGAATTCGCCGTGAAGATGGCCCTGGCGACCCGGTGCCGGATCAATTTGATGAGCAATTTTGCCAGGAAAAACTACTTCTACCCCGACCTGCCCAAGGGATACCAGATTTCCCAGTACGCCCTGCCGCTGGCCGAAAAGGGTTATGTGGATATTGAAACAGATGCGGGGGAAAAACGCATCGGCCTGATCCGGATTCATATCGAGGAAGACGCGGGGAAACTCGTTCACGACGAACACATGCCTTCAAGCTACGTCGATCTCAACCGGGCCGGGGTCCCTCTCATCGAAATCGTCGGGGAGCCGGATATCCGGAGTCCGGAGGAGGCGGCGCTGTACCTGCGTCGTCTTCATGAAACGCTCGTCTATCTGGAAATCTGCGACGGCAACATGGAGGAAGGGAGCTTCCGATGCGATGCCAACATTTCCCTGCGCCCGAAGGGGCGGGAAGCCTTCGGCACCCGGGCGGAACTGAAGAACCTGAACTCCTTCCGTCATGTTCAACGGGCCCTGGAGTATGAGATCAAGCGCCAGGCGTACATTCTGGAAAGCGGCGGTGAGGTTGTTCAGGAAACACGTCTGTGGGACGATGCACGGGGCGTCACCCTTTCCATGCGCAGCAAGGAAGAGGCCCATGACTACCGGTATTTCCCGGATCCGGATCTGGTCGCCCTGCATGTGGACGAGGCCTGGATTCAGGAAGTGGCGGCGACGCTTCCCGAGCTGCCCCTGGAAAAGAGGGAGCGTTTTGTCCGTGAGTATGGAATCACGCCCTACGATGCCGGTTTGCTCACGATGACCAGACCTCTGGCCGCATATTACGAAGAGGTGGTGAGAGCCTGCGGCAAACCCAGGCCCGCCGCCAACTGGGTCAAGGGGGATCTCCTGCGCCTTCTCAATGAAGACAGGGCGGATATCCGGGCCTGTCCCGTCTCTGCCGCGTCCCTGGGTGATATGATATGCCTGATCGAGGAGGGCGCGATCAGCGGTAAGATGGCCAAGGACCTCATCGAGGAAATGTACAAGACGGGAAAGTCACCCCGGACGATCATCGAGGAAAAGGGCCTGGTCCAGATTACCGACGAGGATGCCCTGGCCCGGGTGGTTGACGAGGTCATCGCCGCCAACCCGAACCAGCTTGCCCAGTATCGCGGCGGTAAGGACAAGCTCTTCGGGTATTTCGTCGGGCAGGTCATGAAAGCCACCCAAGGGAAAGCGAATCCGCAGCTGGTCAATGATCTCCTGCAGAAGAGGCTGGGACCGTGATGATTCGCACGATTGACTGGCGGGACGATACGGTCGTCATGATCGACCAGAAACGTTTGCCCCGCGAGGAAGTCCACCTCTCCTGCAAAGATTATCGGGAGGTGATAGAGGCGATCAACGATCTCACCATCCGGGGCGCCCCGGCCATCGGCATCGCCGCCGCCATGGGGATTGCCCTGGGCATGTTGCAGGCGCCGGATACGTCCCCGTCCGCATTCCGGGAAACTTTTGATGCCCTGTGCCGGGAATTCCGGACCAGCCGCCCCACGGCCCGCAACCTCTTCTGGGCCGTCGAGCGTATGGAGGCCTGCTTTGCCCGTACCCTCCAGTCCGCAGCCCCTTTCGACGCCCCCCGTCTCAGGGGAGCCCTGGTCGCTGAAGCAAAGGCGATTCTCGAAGAGGACATCGTTTGCAACCGGAAAATCGGCGCGTTTGGGGCGGAACTGATCCAGGACGGGAACGCGATCCTGACCCACTGTAACGCCGGGGCGCTCGCTACAGGAGGCTACGGGACGGCTCTCGGGGTAATACGAGCGGCCGTGGGGCAGGGTAAGAACGTACATGTTTTTGTGGATGAAACCCGTCCGGTTCTTCAGGGGGCGCGTTTGACGGCCTGGGAACTGATGAAAGAGGGTATTCCCGCTACGTTGATTACGGACAGCATGGCGGGGTTTCTCATGTCCCGGGGGAAAATCGCCAAAATCATCACCGGCGCCGACCGCATTGCCAGAAACGGCGATGCGGCGAACAAGATCGGTACCTATACCCTTGCGGTTTTGGCGAAGGAGCACGGGATTCCTTTTTACATTGCCGCCCCGTCATCGACCGTGGATTCGGCCACGTCGGACGGCGCCGCGATTCCCATCGAGGAGCGGGACCCGGAAGAGGTGACCTCCTGGGGGGGCTGCCGGGTTTCCCCGGAGGGCGTCCGGGTCTTCAATCCCGCCTTCGACGTGACGCCTGGGAAGTACATTACGGGCATCATTACGGAAACAGGGGTTGTCCGGCCGCCGTACAATTTCACTTGACCGGGCAACCGAGACGGAATAAGCCCGTCGTGTGTGACCAAGCCTGGGGGATCCCGCATTCCCGCAACAGGGGTAAACCAGAGCCGTCCCTTCGACGTGAAGGACGGAGAGACCGGTTGAAATAACCGCATATCGATCGCAAAGGATAACAAGCACATGTCAAAACTTCTATTGTTCGACTTCGACGGCGTCATCGTCGACTCCCTTTCCGTTTATGAGCGGACCGTCAAATCCTGCCTGGAAAAAATCGGGCATCCCATCGTTCAGAGCCGGGAGGATTTCCTTGACCTGTTCGAGGACAACTTCTATGAGGGAATCGTGAAAAGGGGGGTGGACCTGCAGGAATTTGTGGCGGCGTCAAAGGATATTCAAGATGAGATTCATTACGAGGACCTGGAACCCCACCGGTTTCTTTTCCCCGTCCTGGAGTCTCTGTACCGGGATCATGTTCTGGCGATCATCTCGTCCAATACCAGCGATATCATCCGGAGGGCTTTGGACGCTTATCAAATCGATGGCTATTTCGAGGAAATCCTCGGATCCGACACGGCCTACGGCAAGGGGGAAAAAATCAACCTCGCCATGTACCTCTTCGGTGTCGCCCAGAACCGGATCTGTTATATCGGTGACACGGCGGGGGATATCCGGGAAGCCCGCCAGGCGGGTGTCCGTGCCGTGGGCGTAACCTGGGGCTGGCATTCCCCGGAACGTCTCATGGCGGCCCATCCCGATTTCATGGCGGAACGGCCCGAGGATCTGTTCACCTACCTGGAGAGCATGGTCGATGAGCTGTCGGATTTTTACATCCGTTGACCCGGACCGATGCAACGGCTGCGGTCTCTGTGTGGAAATCTGCCCGTCCGACACCCTGTCCATGGTGGATAGAAAAGCGGTGGTCACGGGGAAGCGTTCCCTCTCCTGCGGCCAGTGCGCGGCCGTCTGTCCCGTCGGGGCCATCACGGTCACCAGTCTTGAACCGACCCCCCACGTCTTTGAAACCTTTCAGGGGAAGGCGGACTGGCTCCCCTGGGGAAAATACGATGTGGCGGAACTCGCCCGTCTCATGGCCTCCCGTCGTTCCTGCCGCCGCTATACGGACCAGCCCGTAGCCCGGGAGATACTCCGGGATTTGATCAGGATCGGCGTAACCGCGCCCTCCGGTACGAACAGCAAGCGCTGGCGTTTCACCCTGGTTTCCTCCCGCAGGGACGTGGTCGTTTTTGGGGAACGGATCGCCGACTTCTACCGGCGCCTCAATCGTATTTCCGAAATGACCTGGCTGCGTCATGCCCTGAAATGGTGCGGAAAAACGGAACTCGATGTATATCACCGGCATTATCATGACCGTGTCGCCGACGTTCTCGCGGAATGGCGGCTGAGCGCTCGGGACCGCCTGTTCCACGGCGCCCCGGCGGCGATCATCGTAAGCTGTTGTCCCGGCGCCTCTTGTCCGGCGGAGGACGCCCTCCTGGCCACCCAGAATATCCTCCTGGGGGCCCACGCTCTGGGGCTCGGTACCTGTCTCATCGGCTTTGCCGTTGAAGCCGTAAAAAGAGACGCCCGTATCAAGCGGCTCCTCGACATGCCAAAGGAAGAAACGGTTTACAGTGTCATCGCCTTAGGCTACCCGGCGATCAAATATCATGCCCTCCCCGGCCGTAAAACACCGTTTGTCCGGGAACCGGTCCTGGAAGTACAGAACGGTTCCGCGTGACGCCCCGCCCGATCCTTCCCTGATCCTTATTCACCGTACCACTGTCTGCTGCGGATATTTTGAAGTTGCCAGGGGGTTTCGACATCCAGCTTTTCCGGGAAGTACTTGCCGCGGCCATCCAGGGGGGTCCACTCCGTGAACTCACCCACCAGGCGGCCCAGGTAGGGTTCCGCCTTCGCGAGGCAATCCTCGAAGTCCAGCTCCTCCGGTTCGACCACACCCCGCCTCGGATGGCGTATGGCCCATAACACGGCGGCGATAGCCCCCGCCACGACCTGCACGGTGGTCGCGTTCGCATAGGCCACGTTTTGACGTGTTTCCTGGATCGTGAGCTGCGAACCATACCAGTAGGCGTTTCTTTCGTGACCGGCCAGCAGAACGCCGAGTTCATCCATGCCCTCCACGATATCCGTTCCAAGGCGCCGGCAGGAAGGCTGCATGATCCATCCCCTTCCTTCCAGTTCCAGGGCGGACAGCATCGCGTCGTCACAGGGGTGGTACACGAACATCACGCTCGGTCGATACAGGAATGTATCGCCGTCGCGAATCGAAAGGTAGTCTGCAATCGAGAAGACCTCGTCATGGCTGACGAGCATGCCCTGAAAGCCGCCGATCGACGGCGCCCAGCTGCGCGCAAAGGTGCTCGCCCCAGGGCGTCCCAGGTACAGGGTCCGGGAGCCTGGACGGTGTTCACGCGCCCCCCGTGGCCGCCTTCTTTCACAGGTGCCGAGGGAGAGTTCCGCCGGTTGCATCAATTCGTCCACGAAGCCGTCTATGGACCAGGTGTTGATGAATTCGCCGTGGCGTTTCGGCTGTCGGCTGGCCTGTGTGTCGCGCTCGGATATCTGAATGGTGGATATTCCGAGGTCACGCGCGAGGTGGGCCCATGCTTCGCGGCTCGACGGTTTCGCGTTCCCGTTGCGGACGATGCGGTCAAGATCGATGAGGGCGCGCTTGACGAAATGGGACACGAGCCCCGGGTTTGCCCCGTGATCGACCACGGCGGTTGGGGAATCAGGACCCAGTTCCCCCGCCAGATCGACGATTTCTTCACGGATGGCGTGGTTTGTGCGTTGATGGAGCTCCAGCATGGGGTTGTCGAATACACCCGGCCACGGCTCGATCGAGGTGTCCACGTACAGGGCGCCCCGCTCCGCGCAGAATCGAATCAAGTCGATACTGGAGACGTCTATGGACAGATTCAGCACGAGGTCGCCGTTGCGAACGTAACGCTGCAATATCGTACGGTAGTTGCCCGGCGTCAGGTTGCAGTGGATGAACTTCGTGCCGCAGCGCTCCGCAATCCCCCGGCCGGCTTCATCGGCTGATAGAACCACCATCCGGCTGTGAATGCCCTCAAGATGCCGGCCTATAACCGGCAGCATGGCCTGGCCGATGCTGCCGCAGCCAATCATGATGATGCGGCCCTCAAAGCAAAACGTGGAGGTGTTTTCCATGTTTCCCCCCTGTGTTTCCTGAATTTTCGCCGCCGCATTGCACCGCTGCAAGGCCCTGGGAACCTCCCGTTCCGACACGCTTCACCGCCATGGTCTCCGCGGAGGCGCTGTGAGCCTAGGACGGGCTTGGAGGAATGTCAATGGAAATTAACCGATGGGATGGGCGGGGTGCATGAGGAGGACGGCACAACGATGGCAGGGCCTATCCTGGAGGTATGGAGATCCGATCCGGTCCGGCGGGGCATCCATCTCCGGGATCGTCCGTTTGGGTTCAAGAGTTTCGGATCGGGCGCGGGCCCGGTCAGATATCGTTGGCAATGAGATCCTGTGTGACGATTTTGGCGATAAGGGTCTGAAGGTCCCGCTGGGGAAAATGAGCGAGTTCATCGTGGATGAAGCTGACCAGTTCGGGGATGTCATCTTCGGTCCGTACAAAGATGTATTTGACGTTCTGCGGTGTAAACTTCAAAGGGCAGTGCTTCGCCGCCGATTCGTTGGCCGGGCCCAGGATTTGGGGATTGTGGTACTCTCCTTTCGACAGATAATTCGGGATCGCCTCGTGCGTGGCAAGATGGCGCCACTCCGATTCCTGATAGAAGATTTTTGAAACGAATTGACCCCCTACGAGCATTTTTCCTTCGAGGGGTTTGCAGAAACCCACGAGACGCCGGTAGTTATCGAGGTGGGTTTCCCTTTTATCCGCCTTATGGGCGGCGATGCACGATTGCGATATTTGTCTCATCAGCGTCGCCAGGTCGCTCGTTTCCGACACATACACGATGGGATTGAAGCCGTTCGTGATGCCCCACATTCGCCTCATGCCGATTCCATACTGGCCGTAAAAGCTGACGTGGTCCGTTATACGGCTGAGGGGGATGTCGCAAAAACTGACGACAGGGTAGGCCACGGCGTCGATTTCCCGTGCGACGAACCAGGCAATGTCCTCGAGGCTGTATTTCGGGAAAAAACCGCGCCTGATGATGTTTTTCAGGACGTTGAGGTTCTTGGTGAAGTGAAATAGTGTCCGGGATCGAGGCGCGGCCATTTGTTCTCCTTTGTGGCGATGATCTCCTGGGATGATGAGGTTCCCGCATCGGCCCTCTCGCGTGTCCTATTCGAATTCTCCTTCGTGAAAGACGATGGCCTGGAAGGTGGAAAATCGTGCATCCCGACGCCAGGCGTTTTGCGGCAGGCCCGCTTTCATGGCGAGGTGGTCGAGCATGGTGTCCCGATCCCAGCCCTGTTCAGGCGCGACCTGGGGGAGAAAGACAGCGGAACGGCCGTTCTTTTCGAGCACGACCCCGTCGCGCCCGACAACGATATCCTGATAACCCGAAACGGGTTTCATGGGTGTGAGAATGGAAATTTCGACCTCCAGATCCTGCAGTTCGGATGCCTTGACGGGAGGGAAACGCGGATCACGGAGGGCCGACTGGAGAGCCATCGTGCCGACCAGTTTCCCCAGGGGGATGTCGGGCACCAGCCGTCCGATGCAGCCTCTGAGTTGATTCCGTTTCTTGAGGGTTACGAACACCCCCCGGTGCTGCCGCAGAAGCGGCCCGAAGCCGCGCGCCAGGGGCAGGGTCTCCGAGGTCAGGTGCCAGGTGATCGACTGGCGGGCAAAGGCCAGGAGCGCTTTTTTCTCCTCCGGGGTTAGGCGCGTCTCCGAAGTCGCCGGCGCCGGCTGTTCCAGAAACCGGGAATCGCGGCGCTCCGGCTCGCCTGTCAGGGCTACGGCGCCGTAACCGACAACCCGATTCGGATCTCCGATGATGGCATCCCCCGAGTGGGCGTAGCTGATGACACGTCCTCCTTCGGCTCCCAGCGCTTTCGCAGCCGTCATGGCCGCCATGATCGGCCCTTCGCCGCAGGCGCAGGTGTGGAGGTTCGGTATCCGCCGGCTCATCCGGGTACGGATCGTATCCAGAAGGTTGCGCGGGTCGAGGGTGACGATGGCATCCAGCACGGCCAGATCGGAGGCCTCGGCTTCCTCGGCCGAGGGATAATGCGAAAGATCCGAGCTCGCCACAATCAGGGCTCTCCGGTTTTTCAGGATTTTGCCCAGGGACTGCCCCAGCCTCTCGCACATCTGCGGGTCAGGGGTTCCGATCAGAACCGGGACAATCTTCGCCTTGGGGAAAACCACCTGGACAAAGGGCACCTGCACTTCGATGGAGTGCTCCGCCCCGTGAACCCCTTCGTCGGACACGCAATCCTGATTTTCCCTGAGCAGTTCGCCGGTCACGTCCTGATCGATTTCCGCGATACCCAGGGGGGTTCGGAATCCCCGGCCCGGGTAGAGCGCGATTTTCCGGAACCCCGCCGACGCGTGGTTTGTTCCCAGGAGGATCACCACATCGACGGGCTCCGTTCTGGCCTGGTTGTACCCGTCGGCGGCCACCTGGCCGGAATAAATATAGCCCGCGTGGGGCAGAATCAGGGCGATCGGCTTTTTGACGCTCGCCGGCAAGGCGGCCCCCATGTAATTTTCAATCCCCAGTCTCAAAACCGGGGCTGAATCGGAATAAAACTGACCCGCCACAGCGGGAGACCTGACCGATCCGGAAGATTCTCCGCATGCCTCCATCATCACACCCCCTAATAAAAAAACCCCGAAGATCAACGCTCCCATCCATTTTCTGATCATGGGCCGCCTCATCCTCCCCTAAGACCATACCCCGGCTATCTTCTCGCCGCAGAAAGCGCACCGGCCGTTTTTTATCCGTACTTCGTTAATAAAGAAACTGCTCCTCCTGATTATCACCTTTCGACACCGGGGACAATAGGTATGGTTTCCCGGATGACCGGGTACGTTGCCGATATAGGCGTAACGAATCCCCCGCGCCATGGCGATCTCCCGTGCCCGTTCCAGCGTTTTCACCGGCGTCGGGGGCAGGTTCAGCATCCGGTAGTCCGGATGGAAGCGGCTGAAATGCACCGGCACATCCGGGCCCAGTTCCCCCGCCACCCAGTCGCAGAGGTTCTTCATCATGGCGTCCGAATCGTTGAGGGTCGGCACGACGAGGTTGACGATCTCCAGATGTGTCCCGCTTCCGGCTATCTGCCTGATGCTCCGCAGAACGGGGGTCAGTTCCGCGCCGCATACCCGGCGGTAGAAATCCGGGCTGATGCCCTTCAGGTCGATCTTGATTGCATCGAGGCTTGCGCACATCTCCGCCAGGGGGGCCTCATTCATGAACCCGCAACTGACCAGAACGGAACGGCGTCCCTCCTTTTTGGCCAGGCGTGCGATATCGAGGAGGTATTCCGTAAACACCGTCGGCTCGTTGTAGGTAAACGCGATAACCGGCGAGCGGCGCTCCCCGGCGGCACGGACCAGTTTGTCCGGGGGAACGCGGACGGCAGGCTGATCCTCCGGCCTGATCTGGGAAAGTTCCCAGTTCTGGCAGAATTTGCAGTGGAGGGGACAGCCCGCCGTGCCGAGGGAAAAGGCGTCCGCCCCGGGGAGAAAGTGATAGAAGGGCTTCTTTTCGATGGGATCGACATGAACGGCAAGGGGGCGGCCATAGACCAGACTCCGCAGTTCCCCGTCGATGTTGATCCGGGTCCGGCATTTTCCCCGTTCTCCCTCGCGGATCACGCAACCCTGGGCGCAGAGGAGGCATTTGACGATACGGGAGCGGTGCCGGTGGGTTTTCCCCCGTATTCCCGGGGGATGGCAGAGTGAGCAATCACCGCCTTCGGGTGACGGCGCCGTCCAGAAGCGGGCCCGTGGGGCCGTGCGGATGAGTTCCCCCGTATAATCCTCCGTCCGGGGCGAACCCCGGAAGGGATCGCGTAAATTCGGCTTCGCCCGGGCCGGGGAAGGAGAAAGCAGAAGCGAAAGCCCCGCCAGACAGGGGGTATATCCCCACGCGGTTTTGAGCAGTTCCCGTCGGGAAAGCATGGTGCACCTTTCTTTACAGACTTTCAGCGCCCCCCTTGGAGGGAGGAGGCGCGAACACGTAAAAACCCGCGACGGCCTTTACAGGAGGACCGGCCCATCCATCCGGCCTTCCCTTCATCCCGCGGCCGCCCCGGCATTCAGGACGCCGATCGTCGTCAAGGTCAGATCGGTTCCCTCATCCACTCCCCATCCTTGATCCGCAGGTAGGTCTGCACCTTGTCGCGGATCGGGTCGGGGAGCTTGATTCCCAATTGTCTCAGCCGCTTCTCGTATTTGTCGAAGGAACGGGTGTGCTGGGAGGTGTTGATGAAGATCTGGAGAAACGACCGGATGCTTCCTTCCAATTCCCGGCGGAATTCCATGTCCCGGTTCAGCATATCCTCGATGGGGGCGAGGGCCCGGTAATTGATCGGACGGCAGATGGCCCGGTAGGCGACGAAGCGCTGGAGGATTTCGGATTCGTAGTCCTTCTCGCGGATGGCCTGTTCCACGATGTTCAGGTTGATGCAGTCCATGATCTGGAAGTCGTATTCTCCGCCGATGATCTCCTGAACGGAGCGCATGGCCTCCTGGTAGCGGTCGCAGTGTTGAAATTCCTTGTCGCATTCGTTGATGCAACGCACGTAAAGGACGAAATCGATATCCGATCCGGGCTGGGACAGGCCCATGTTGACGGATCCCATGACGTCCATGGCGATATCCTGATGGATCTTTTCATCGAAGCGGAGGGCGACCTCCTCCAGCAGTTCCAGGCGGTCGTCCGTTTCAGAGGTCTGGAAGGAACGGTAAAAATGCTTGATCTCGTTGTACAATTCGAACTCCGGAATGTGGGAGTACTTCTCCACCCGGGCGTCGTAGTTTTCCCCCCGCCGGTGCGCTTCGTAACGCTCCCCGTCGATGATCCGCTCCACGAGGCGGCCGTTTTCACGGACATATTCCGCAATATCGTAGATATGTTCTTCCACCAGTTTGCGGTAAACGATACGCTGAACCTGACGTTCCTCCAGTTCGATTTCATAAAAAAAGCCCCCCTCGGCGACCCGGCCGGAAAGTTCCGTCACCTCGCCGAAGATGGAGGGGTTCATGTAAACGGTTCCCTGGGATTCCTGGACGCCCCACTCGTTATGGACGTGGCCGAACAGGCAGAGCAGGACATCGTGGGTGTCGCAATATACCCGGAGCGATGGCGATCCGGAGGTTCCGTAGGTCGTGACCCGATCCCGGATACCGTGGGCGGGCTGGTGAACCGCGATGATGTCCGGGCCGGTGGTCTTGAAGAACTGGTACATTTCATTTTTTTCGACATCGACACCGATCCCGGCGTTGTGGTGGATGACGTACTTTTCCGGCACCCCCGGTGTCCAGAGGTCCGCGCCGCCGTAACCGGCGAGTTGCAGCCCCCCGACATCGTAAGCGTGCAGGTGGAGATCCTGCTTGTGCAGCGCCGTGAATTTGAGGTTCATGTCGTAATTACCCGGCAGGCAGTACACCTTCGCCTCCGGTTTGAAGGCCATCATGTTCGCCAGAACCCGGTACTTCTGTCGCATGACTCGTCGCGCCCGGTCGGTGTATTCCTGATACTTTTCCCCCTTCTCCCGAACTTCATCCGTCGTTTCCGCCGCATCCAGAAGGCTGTCGACGAAATCCTCGATATACAGGTCCTCCCGCCCCGTTCTTCGCCGGAGACTGTGGAAAAAGGTCTGCAACTCGTGGTAGTTCATGGCGGTGTTCATCGTGTAAAAGGGGATGTCGATCAGGTCGCCGGCAATGATGAATACATCCGCCGCGGTCTGATCCAGAAGGATTCTTACCCTTTCAAAGTATCCGTGAACGTCGGTGGCGAAAATGATCTTCATGCCCATATCCATCCTCCGGTTATCTGGGGCCTTTGTTTTATCCATGACTCCGCACCTGTATTACGCGCCGGGTGGAATCAAGTCGGAGCGCCCTTTTCCCTCAAAAACCAGGAGGCCGCCCCCAGGAGCGCCGCCCGCGGCTCCAGAATGACATGGACGGGCATCCGTTCCATGAGACCGGACATGCGCCCCTTGTCCCGAAAGGCCCGGAGGAACGGCTCATCCTGCAGAAAGGGCGCGATGCGCGGCGGAATCCCCCCGCCCAGATACACGCCGCCCGTCGCCATGACCTTCAGGGCCAGATTCCCCGCCTCCGCCCCGAGGAGCGTCACGTACAGACGCATGGTCTTCACGCAGAGCGGGCACGGGTCGGTCTCGCGCAGGGCCGCAGCGACGATGCCCGGCACGGGGTCCCGGGCATCGTCGGATCCTTGTGAATCCCCCGGATCCATCCCACCCCGATCCGCCTCCAGCAGATACCCGTATATTCGGGCGATACCCGGCCCGGCGCAAAGCCTCTCAACGGATACCCGCCCCCCTTCTTTCCTGTAACGGCGCCAGAGCGCCAGCTCACCGTCATCGCGGGGGGCGAAATCCGCGTGCCCCCCCTCGGTGGCGTGGGCCCGCCATCGGCCGTCCCGATGGGTCATGAAGGCTTCGCCCAGGCCCGTCCCCGGGGCGATGACCGCCACATTCCCGTTATTATCCCCCTGCCCCCGCTGAAGGGTGAGCAGGGCCTCCCGGGGCAAGTCCGGAATGGCCGCCGCCGTCGCCAGGATGTCGTTGAGCAGGTAAACCTCATTCAGGGCCAGTGTCTCTTTCAGGTGGTTCTCATCGAGCGCCCAGGGCAGGTTCGTCAGTTTCACACGACCGTCGACGACGGGTCCCGCCACCCCGAAGACGGCGGCCTCCACCACGTCGGCGGCAGGGGTCAAAAAGGCCCGGACCACCTCCTCCAGTCCCGCATAATGTGAACTGGCGAAAACCGCCTCCTTGAGAGGCACCGGTTTGTCCATGGCGGACGGAAAAACCGCCAGGCGGGTTTTCGTCCCGCCGATATCCCCGACCAGGAACATTTACTTCCGCACCCCCGGGCGGGTCTCTTCCTCCAGCCAGCGGAGATAGGTTTCGTCCCCCCAAATGATCTCGGTGGCGATGATTTCGGGGACCTCATAGGAATGGACACGCCGGATGGCCGCCGCGATGTCGTCGAAGAAAACGGCCCGGCTCTTGGCGGTCAGACGCCATTCCTCCGCCTCCTCCATTTTACCCCGCCAATGATAAATGCTCGTCATGGGGCCGTCGATCTGGACGCAGGCCGCCAGACGATCGCCCACCAGCGAGCGGGCGATCCGCTCCGCCAGTTCCCGGCTGTCCGTCGTCGTGACCACCTGGATAAAACGCGCCATGCCTCGCCTCCTGCATTGAACTGCCCTTCATTTTACACGGTTGACCTTATTTCGCAACACCGGATTCAACCCGCGGGCCCAACCGGCGGCCTGTCCGGTTCAGAACAGCCCCGCGGGGTGGTTACGGAAGACCCGGAAGGCGGCATGGGGGGAAGGCGAAATCCGCTTTTATGCCGCACCGGGCATTCCGTCATGCTCACCCCGTCTTTTCTCTTGACAGAGAGGAACGGCATTTCTATAGTCGGCTCATCTGAAAGGAGTCTCGGCATACATGGTCAAGGCGTTATCGGCGGGACGGAAAAAAACCATGGGCGGACACGGCCTGTTGCCTCGAATCGTCGCTTTTCTGCTGTGTCTGGGCCTCGCGTTCCCGGCGATCTGCCCCGGCCAGACCGGTGACCGGGCTTCCGAAGACGCCGTCGTCCGGTCTTTCGAACCGATCGCGGGTAAAATCAACCTCTTCTTCAAGAGGCATCCCAAATTGCTGGTCAAGGTGGCCTTTCCCGAGAACCCCAAACAGGTGGCCTTTTCCGTCGTTCATTTTCAGATGGACAAGTTTGCCTACGATATCAGGACCAGCCCTTCCATCCTTTACCCCTACGTCGCCCATGTGGACGTGGACACGCAACTGGCGGACAACAAACCCTGCGGCAACGTGAGCTTCGTCAAAGGAACGCCGGAGGGGTGGTCCAGCCTCGAGGAGGCCATCAAGAACGTCAACAACGCCGCCTGTTTCGTGATCAGGACGCCCCAGATCGGCGTCATCCGCAACCGGTTCGTCTTCGATTACGATGTCCGGCAACGCCGCTGGATTTTACGGGAAATCATCTATCCGGACGGCTCCATCAACGGTCGTTTCATGGCCCTGCTCGGCGTGCCCTCTCCCTGGAGTCCCGTGATTACGGAGCCCAAAGCCCGGGAGTTCAACAAGGACTGGCTGCTGCTGTTCAAAGGTCTGTAGAATCCCGCCGGTCAATGACGACCGCCCTGCTTTTCCGCGCATCTGTCTCCCCATGAAAAAACGTTCGCCCCCCGAAACTGTGACGGAAATGGTCATTTCGAGCGGATGCGAGAAATCTTAATAGATGGAATGCCTTGGCTTAAAGATTTCTCCCTGCGGTCGAAATGACAAAAAAAGTCGAAACGACAACCACGCGCATGGCGGCACAGCCCCCCCGGGAATCGGCTGTCCGGTTATCGAGGTTGTGACGGCTGATTTTGATTCATGTCGTGCTGAACGAAGATTGGCGGTCACGCTGAATGGCGTTCCATGGTCATGAACGGCGTTTCGTGGCCATGAACGAAGTTCCACGGTCATGCTGAACGAGGACTCGCGGTCATTGAACGAAGTGAAGAATCTAATCATTTCCGTATGTTGACAAAACAAGGTCGCCTGGTGGCCCAGGCTGGCATGGCGGCGCAGCCCCCCGCTGGAAGCGTCATTGACCGGGGGGGGAAACGCGTCCCGTTTCGCCCCAGGCCTTGCCCGAAACGGCGGAAGCATACCCCGCCACCACAACGCAAAAAAGAAAGGTCCGGGGAAAACCATTCCCCGGACCTTTCAGTCAAACCTGCTTCTGAATTACCACTCTATGGCGACGCCGCCCCGGAATGCGGGCTCCTCGCCGGAGAAGGGCAAGCTGGCGCCCACGTTCACGCCGACATGCTTGCTGATCCGGTAAACGAAGGCCGCGCCGACGGCGCCTTCCCCTTCCCAGGTTGCCGCTTCCGCCGCAAAGGCCATTTTCTTGCCCTCGGACGGCATGTAAATCGGCGGCATAGCCAGGGCTGCGACCACGCCTCTGGACGCATACTTCTCCAGTTTATGCCTCATTGATTTCAACTGATTGACATTGACCGCGTCCGTTCCATAAATGCCATTCGCGACGTTACTGATACGCCGTTCGTTGCCGACCGAACCGACGGACACCGTGTTCGCCTCGTTGGCCACCGAATTGGCGCCGATCGCCACGCTGTTGGCCGCCGTGGCGCTGGCGTTGTAGCCGAATGCCGCCGCGTCGTTCGCCGTGGCTTCGCTGTAGTGACCGAAGGCCACCGCCCGGTTTCCGCTGGCCTCGCTGGAACTGCCGAAGGCCATGGACCGGTCGCCGCTCGCCTCGCTGTAGTTGCCGAAAGCGTTGGCAAAATCGCCCTCGGCCGTCGCGTCATAGCCGAAGGCCATGGCGCCGAAACCGCTGGCTTCACTGTAATGACCCATGGCCATGGTGCCGAATTCGCTGGCCTCGCTGGAACTGCCGAAGGCCATGGACCGGTCGCCGCTCGCCTCGCTGTAGTTGCCGAAGGCGGTCGCGTAATCACCGCTCGCCTCGGCCTGGAAACCGATGGCGTTGGCGCCGAAACCGCTGGCTTCACTGTACTGACCCATGGCTATGGTGCCGAATTCGCTGGCCTCGCTGGAACTGCCGAAGGCCATGGACCGTTCACCACTCGCCTCGCTGAGGTTGCCGAAGGCGGTCGCGTAATCACCGCCGGCCATCGCGTCGTAACCGAAGGCGTTGGCACCGAAACCACTCGCCTCGCTGCCGTAACCGATGGCCGTGGAACCCCAGCCTTCCGCCTCGCTTCCCGAACCGACGGACGTCGAACGGGTGCCGGAAGCGCTTGCCCCGTAGCCGAAAGCCGCCGCCGAGGTACCGGATGCCGTCGTGAAATCACCGACGGCCGTTGTGTCGGAGCCGGTCGCCTGCGCCGAATCGCCGATGGCCACCGACGACGCGGCCAGGGCGTTCGCCCCGATCGCAATGGAATTCGTGCTCTGGGAAGTGGCATTCACACCGATTGCAACCCCCCCTGCCATCTGGGCCCCGGCGTTGTAGCCGATGGCCACGGAGTCTTCACCCAATGCCGCCGTGTTTCCACCCAGGGCGACGGCATGGACGTCGCTCGCTTCACTGAAGTTGCCGATGGCAACGGCGCCGAGGGCGCCGGCCTCGGCCTGGTAACCGAAGGCGTTGGCGCCGAGGGCCGTGGCCTGGCTTTCAAAACCGATGGCCGTGGAACCCCAGCCTTGCGCCTCGCTTCCCGAACCGACGGACGTCGAACGGGCGCCGGAAGCGCTTGCCCCGTAGCCGAAAGCCGCCGCGTCGTCAGCCGTGGCCTTGCTGTCGTGACCGAAGGTCACCGCCCGGTCACCGCTGGCAAGGCTGGAACTGCCGAACGCCATGGACCGGTCACCGCTGGCCTCGCTGAAGTTGCCGAAAGCGTTGGCAGCGAAACCGCTGGCCTCGCTTTCGTAGCCGAAGGCCATGGCGCCGAAACCGCTGGCCTCACTGTAATGACCCATGGCCATGGTGGCGAATTCGCTGGCCGAGCTCTCGCTGCCCAGGGCCATGGACCGTTCACCACTCGCCTCGCTGAGGTTGCCGAAGGCGGTCGCGTAATTGCCGCTGGCCGTCGCGTCGTAACCGAAGGCGTTGGCGCCGAAACCGCTCGCCGCACTCTCGGCGCCCAGGGCCATGGACCGCATGCCGGTGGCTCCGGCGTCCCGACCCAGGGCGATCGCATCGAGATTGTCAGCCAGGGCGCTGTTGCCGATGGCGATGGCGTTATCTTCCGTCACCCAGGCGTTCGTACCGAAGGCGATCGCGTCGTCGGCCGTGACAACGATACCGTTACCCGACACCACGTTTCCGTCACCTGTCACCGTGGAATCGTTACCCGACACCACGTTTCCGTCACCCGTCACCGTGGAATCGTTGGCCGTCACCAGGTTGTCATTACCGATTACCACGTTGGGGTCGCCGCCGACGAAGTTGTTGTCGCCGGTTACGGTGTGTTCGTAGCCCAGCACCGTGTTGTAATCGCCGTCCACTGCGTGGCTGTAGCCTAAAAGGGAGTTGCCGATGCCGCCGTCGGTGATCGCATTCAAACTGCCCACGGCCGTGTTTTGACCGCCCGTGCCGGTGTTGCTCTCATAGCCGATGGAGACATCGCGGGTCCCTCTCGCCTGGCTGTCGTAGCCGATGGCGTTGGCGCCGAAACCGCCGGCCTCGCTGCCGTAGCCGATGGCGTTGGTACGGTTACCCCTGGCCTGGCTGTTGTAGCCGATGGCGTTGGCAAAATTGCCGCTGGCCGTGCTGCCGGTGCCTATGGCGCTGGCGCCGGCGCCGCTGGCCGTGCTGTTGTGGCCTATGGCGTTGGCGTCTTTACCGCTGGCCGTGCTGTCGGCGCCGATGGCGTTGGCGCCCCAACCGCCGGCCTCGCTGCCGTAGCCTATGGCGTTGGTGTAATTGCCGCTGGCCGTGCTGTTGGTGCCTATGGCGTTGGCGCCGGCGCCGCTGGCCGTGCTGTTGTGGCCTATGGCGTTGGCGTCTTTACCGCTGGCCGTGCTGTCGGCGCCTATGGCGTTGGCGTAATCGCCGCTGGCCGTGCTGCTATCGCCGATGGCGTTGGCAAAATCGCCGCTGGCCGTGCTGTCGTAGCCGATGGCGTTGGCAAAATCGCCGCTGGCCTCGCTGTTGGTGCCGATGGCGTTGGCGCCCCAACTGCTGGCCGTGCTGCCGGTGCCTATGGCGTTGGCGCCTGTACCGCTGGCCGTGCTGCCGGTGCCGATGGCGTTGGCACCGTCACCGCTGGCCGTGCTGTTGGTGCCGATGGCGTTGGCTTCGTTAGCGCTGGCCGTGCTGTTGGTGCCTATGGCGTTGGCACCGTAAGCGCTGGCCTCGCTGCCGTAGCCGATGGCGTTGGTACGGTTACCGCTGGCCGTGCTGTTGTAGCCGAAGGCGTTGGCGCGGTTACCGCTGGCCGTGCTGTCGTTGCCGATGGCGTTGGCGTAATTGCCGCTGGCTTTTGCGCTGTGGCCGAAGGCGTTGGCGTCTTGACCGCTGGCCTCGCTGAAGTTGCCGATGGCGTTGGCGTCGGCGCCGAGAGCCTTGCTGTTGTAGCCGATGGCGTTGGCGTAATTGCCGCTGGCCGTCGCGCTGTGGCCGAAGGCGCTGGCGTCTGTACCGCTGGCCTCGCTGCTCGCACCGACGGACGTCGAATGGGTACCGGAAGCGTTTGCTCCGTAACCCAGCGATGTCTGGCCGTCCGTGTTGCTGAGCAGGTGATTGTCATCCGTACCCACGTCATACACCCGGATGCCGTCGTCGTTCAGCACCTGGGCCGTCGAGCCGGTCCCGCCCGTGAGCGTCGTTTCCGTATCGGTGATAGTAAGGCCGTGCCCCATATAGGTCAGGCTCGCGCCTTCATCGGTGACGGAAAGCGTGCCTAACCCATCAGGCGAAGTGACGCTGATCCCGCCATGGCCGATAATCTCGCCCTCGAAGGTCATCCCGCCGGCCACGTCCAGGGTGCCGCCGATCCAGGTGTTCCCCGTTTCATGGTCAACGGTAAATACATTGGCTTCCCCGTTGTGGACCGTGAAGTTTCCACCCAACGTCGTCGCGCCGGCCACGTCCAGGGTGCCACTCAGGGCCGTCGGGCCGTCCACGGTCAGCGCACCCGTGACTGTCGTTCCCGTGGTGCTGTCCACGTCGATGCGGTTGCCTTCGGCTTGACCGATGGACACGGTGGTGCCGTCGCCGTGGTTCTCCGCGCGGAGGAGGGATACTTCTTCCGCCTCGGCCGTGCCGACCGACAGTTCCGCCATATTATCCTGCAGGCTCAAACTGGAAGAATTCGTGCCGCCCGTGAGCGTCGTTTCCGTGGCGGTTACAGTCAAACCATGACTCACTCCAGTTGCGTTGACCGTATTGCCGACAAACACGCGATCGGCATCGGACAAGAACTGGTTGGTGTCGACACCGTCATTGTAGCCTATGCCGATTATATCGTCGAATACCCCCACAGCCGCCTGGCCGTTGCCGGAACGGGCCACAATGCCGGCCGACGTGACATCCAGCGTGTAGCCGCCCGGATCATTGCCGTTGGTGTCCACGGAAAACGTGTTGTTGACCGTCGTCGGGCCGTCGAAGATCATCTCACCGCCTACGGTCAGGGAGCCACCGATCGAGGTATCTCCGGTTGCAGCGTTAACGGTAAATACATCATTTGTCCCGTCGTTGACCGTGAGGTCTCCACCCAACGTCGTCGCGCCGTCCACGCCCAGGGTGCTACCCAACGTCGTCGCACCGGCCACGTCAAGGGTGTCACCCAGGGTCGTCGCGCCGGTCACGTCCAGGGCGCCCGTGATTGTCGTTCCCGTGGCGCTGTTCACGTCGATGCGGTTGCCTCCGTCTTCACCGATGGACACGTTGGTGGTGCCTTCGCCGTCGTTCTCCGCGCGGAGGAGGGACACTGCAGGCGTCTCCTCCGTGCCGACCGACAGTACCGCCATATCATCCTGCAGGCTCAAACTGGAAGAATTCGTGCCGCCCGTGAGAAGGGTTTCTGTACCGTCGATCTCAAGGCCGTGCCCATTATAGGTCAGGATTGCGCCGTCATCGTCGACGGAAAGCATGCCTGCCAATTCAAGTGAAGAGACTAAGATCCCGCCTCCGCCCGTGATCAGGCCGTCCACGTTCAGGGTGTCACCCAACGTCGTCGCACCGTCCACGCCCAGGGTGCCGCTGATCAAGGTGTTCCCCGAATCGACGGCAACACTGAAGACCGACTCGAAATCTTCATCATCGTCATCACCGGGCGGAATCCACTCGCCGACGGAGAATGTGGCGCCTCCCTGGTTGCTGGACACGAAAGCGCCGTCGTCGTTCAGCCTGATTTCCGTCGTCTCGGTCCCGCCGGTCAGGGTCGTCTGGCCCGCCGTCAAAAAGAGGCCTTCCCCCCCATATAGCAGGCTTGCGCCGTCACTGTCGACGGAAAGCCCGCCTGGCCCATCATTGACTAAGATCCCGCCTCCGCCGGTGATCGCGCCGGTCACGCCCAAGGTGCTACCCAACGTCGTCGCGCCGGTCACGCCCAGGGTGCTACCCAACGTCGTTGCACCGGTCACGGTCAGGGTGTTATTCAGGGTCGTCCCGCCGTTTACGTACAGGCTGCCGGGGTAGGACTGAGGGCCGTCGAGGCCGAGTATTTCCATGTTACCTTCTACGACAATAGTTCCCCTAAAAGTCTCATTTTCCGCCTGCACCGGTGACACCCCCAGGATGCCCGCCAGTCCCACGGCCAGCAGAGAGAACCCCATTCTGCTCCACATTCCTTTCTTCATCCAACTTCCTCCTTCCCTCATTCAACGGCTGCCGTTTTCCCGCGCCCGCCGTTTTCTCCTCGCGCTTCGCGCCTCTTCTCCGCCACTAATGATCCCGCTGTTTCCAGCGCCCTTCCCGGGGAGCCCCAAGAGGCCCCGCTCCGTCCGCCTTCCCGGCGCACGCCCGTTGCGGGGCCCCGCTTCATCATGAAGCCCCGTTCGGATTCACCCGCTACCGGGAACCGCCGGGTCGCCACCCCGCGTGTCCGGCTACGCTCATCTCCTTTCCCCATTTGAATAGATAGATTGTAAGAACACCCGTTTCAAAGCCTCTTCTCATCGGGGACCCGGCCCTCCATTGTGTGACCGGCGCCACGCGGCCCGGCGCGAAAGCGTCATGTTCGCGGGGGCGCCGATACGGGCATGATCCGGCCGGCGGAAAGCCGGGCGCGGGACACGCGTCAGAGGCGCAAGGAAGACGACCCCATGCCGAAGGACAGAGATGTAGGGTGTATCGTGCATGACGTGCTCCCTGATTGGTAAGATAAAATCCGCCTTGAACCAGACCGCGTTTGCCGAGCCCAGGCCTTAGCAAGAAACGATCCCCGGATATCGTTGGTGATGTGAAGTTCTTCACAAATTTGGTGTGATATTAGTCACCCTGATCGGCCATGTCAAGCTTAAAAGAGCCTCCCATCGGAAAAAATCTGATCCAGAGGCCGCCGCGACGAAGGGCCCGGGCGAGGGGGGAGACGGAATGGTTCAAAAAGGCGCCGGGAGCCGTCTCCGAAACCCCATTCGGCTCGTCATGACGGATATTCGCCAAATGAATGATACGTTCAACATTATAGTTAAAAGCAATTTGACAGGGGCGGAGCCGGGGGGTAGCAGTAAGGAAAAATGGGGAAAACGGAACGGTCCATGGACATGCTTTACTTCGACAATGCCGCCACGACGTGGCCCAAGCCTCCGGGAATGCTCGACGCGATGATCCGTTACCAGGAAACGGTGGGGGGAAGCCCGGGGCGGTCCGGCCATCGTCTGGCCATCGAGGCGGCCCGTGTCGTTTACGACGCCCGCGAGGCGGTGGCGGAACTTTTCGGTATTGACGACCCTTCCCGCGTCGCCTTCACCAAAAACGCCACCGAGGGTCTGAACATCGTCATCCGGGGGTTGCTGAAACGGGGGGACCATTGCGTTACCTCCAGCATGGAACATAACGCCGTCATGCGTCCCCTGCGGGACATGGAAACCCGCGGCGTCGCCCTGTCCGTCGTCCCCTGCGCGACCGACGGCATGCTGAACCCGGCGGACCTGGAGGGGGCCATCCGGCCGGAAACCCGGCTCATCGTCCTCACCCATGCCAGCAACGTGACGGGTACGATTATGCCCGTCGCCGAGGTGGGGGCTATGGCCCGGCGTTACGGTGTTCCGCTTCTGGTCGATGCCGCCCAAACGGCGGGAGCGGTGCCCCTTGACGTCGGGACCATGCATATCGACTTCCTGGCCTTCACGGGGCACAAGTCCCTCTTCGGCCCCCAGGGAACGGGGGGGCTCTACATCCGCGGGGGACTCGACGAAACAACACCGCCCCTCATGATGGGCGGTACGGGGAGCCGGTCGGAGTTTGAGGAACAGCCGGATTTCATGCCCGACAAGTATGAATCGGGGACCCAGAATACCATCGGCCTCGCCGGTTTGAGAGCCGGAATCGCCTTTGTCCGCGCCGAGGGGGTGGAGGCCATACGGCGAAAGGAATTGGCCCTGACCGGGGCGTTTCTGGATGGCGTGGGATGCCTGAAGGGCGTGAGGGTTTACGGACCGCGGGATCCGGAGAAGCGAACCGCCGTGGTGTCCTTCAACATTGACGGCGTGACCCCGTCGGAGGCCGCCGCGCGCCTCGACGAGGATTACGGCATCATGTGCCGCCCGGGCCTGCACTGTGCGCCCCTGGCCCACCGGACGACGGGCACCTTTCCCCGGGGAAGCGTCCGGTTCAGTTTCGGTTCTTTCAACACGCTGGAACAGGTGGAACAGGCGATCCGGGCCGTCGAGGAGATCGGACGGAGCGTAGGCGAGGAGGGGACCAAGGGGCTCTGTGCCTGAGAAGAAGGAGGTCCCTCACAATGACATAACTTCATGTCGCTTCGAACGTTCCTCCTTGTCACTTCGAACGTTCCCCCTTGTCACTTCGAACGAACGTGAGAAGTCTTGAACGTAACACCACCTCTGAAACCTCGGGGGTAAGATTTCTCCCCGGCTTGACAGCCGGGTCGAAATGACAGGGGGGCTGATGCCGGGTCGAAATGACATTTTTTTGTCATCCTGAATCCCCGCGCCAACCGCCATGTCATTACGTATCCCGCGCCAGGCCTAAAATGTCATTCCGAATCCCGCCGGAGGCGGGTGAGGAATCTTAAACGAAACACCCTGGAACGGCGTAAAGGACAAGATTTTTCGTCGCTTCGCTCCTCAAAATGACATGGGGGCACTCCTCAAAATGACGTCGAGACCATACATCGCGATGGCATTGACGTCATGCCTTGAAGTGACGTCAATGCCATACATGGCCCCCTCGGAGGGGATACGATAAAAACCGTAAAGAAAACCGTAAAAAGGAGACGTATATATGGTACGGGAAATTGACGCGCGAGGGCTCGCCTGTCCGCAGCCGGTCATTCTGACGAAAAAGGCCCTGGAAACGGAGGACGAGGTTGTCGTACTCGTCGATAACGATATCGCCGTGGAAAACGTGAAACGCCTGGCCACAAACCTGGGCTTTGCCGTCCAAGTGGATAAGGCGGAGGCAAAAGCGTTCCGGCTGGGCCTGAAGAAGCCGGCCCTTCACGGTGGGGCCGCCCCCGTCCCGGCGGTGGACACCGCCCTGAACGCACCCGGTCAGGGTCCCCTGGTCATCGTGATCGGGGAAAACCGCATGGGTCGGGGCAGCGACGAACTGGGCTATATCCTCATGCGCAGTTTCATCCATACCCTCCTTGCCCTTGACCCCCTGCCGGGGACCATGATTTTTTTCAATTCCGGGGTCAAGCTGGCGGTCCGGGACTCGGACGTCCTGGACGACCTGAAAGAACTGGAGGCGAAGGGCGTCCATATCCTGGTCTGCGGCGCCTGCGTCGATTACTTTGACCTCGCCAAGGAAATCGCCGTCGGGACGATTTCGAATATGTACGATATCGTGGAAACCATGAGCAAATCGGGCCGGATGATCGTGTCCTGACGATTGGCGGAAGGGCAGGCAGACAAAAAATGGAACAACCGGAAAATTGCAGCGTCGTCCTCTTCCACAGCATCACCCACGCCATGAAAGCGGAGAAACGGCTCAAGGCGGCGGGGGTGACCATCAAACTCATTCCCGTGCCCAGGCACATCAGCTCCGACTGCGGCGTCTGCCTGCGTTTCCCCCGGGAACAGGAGGAGGCGGTCGCCGCCGCGCTCACCGGATTCGTTGAGATCCGGGAGATTCGGCCCTTCTGCTGAAGAAGAGGACGTGAATGCTCCGCCATTTCGAGGAGCGGCCATGATGTCATTGCGCTGTATGGCCTCGACGTCATTTTGAGGAGTGCCCACCCATGTCATCCTGAGGCGTCAAGGGGGCGGCCCATGTCATCCTGAGGCGTCGCCTTCATGTTATTTCGATCCGGCATCAGCCCTCCATGTCATTTCGACCCGGCTGCCAAGCCGGGGAGAAATCTTACCCCCTGAGGTTTCAGCGGTGGCGCTACGTTCAAGACTTCTCACGTTCGTTCGAAGTGACAAGGAGGAACGCTCGAAGTGACCAGAAGGGCCGCAAGGTGTTTCGTTTAAGATTCCTCACCCGCCTTCGGCGGGATTCAGACATAATGTTTAAAAAAGGCGGCAAGCTCTCAATTTGGATGGTATCTTTTGTTTTCCATAACAAAAAC
>Ga0172382_10000322_pt1 | contig 89603 bp, 64 predicted proteins | sample Leawel138RmetaG_FD_122245 | JGI IMG/M metagenome (GOLD analysis project Ga0172382, IMG submission 122245) | Leachate microbial communities from a municipal landfill in Southern Ontario, Canada - Leachate well 138R metaG | ecosystem: Engineered > Solid waste > Landfill > Unclassified | place...
GTGCTCCCACAAGGCCTGGATTCCTCACGTGCGTTCGGAATGACGGTCTGGCGCTGGTTTGAGTGGTGAAGTGGAGACTGTTGGAACACCGGTTTCAACCGGTAGGAGCCGCCGGATTTATCCGGTGGAAAAGGGAAGCGTGTTTCCCCCATTGTGCCAGATGAATCCGGTGGAAAAGGCGGCGGGTTTTCCCCATTGTGCCAGATGAATCTGGCACCAACAGCTGGATGAATCCGGTGTTCCGGCGCTTTCGTAAACTATATATAAATTAGCGTTATAGGCGAAATCTGCATGAACCCAAATCCCCTTTTCATCCTCATCATCCTGTGTATCCCTAATCTATCAAAAAAAATCCGCGAGAACCCCCATTTTGTTACCCACTATATATAGAGGGGCTCTTTAGCGTGGCTCATGAATGCCTCATACATGCCCCGGAAACATCCTTAACGGCACAAAGGATGTTCCCGGGATAGTATCGGGTTACTTCGGAGCTGGAATCAAGGGAGCTTAATGGGATGGGAACCGATGTTTAGGTGAAATCCTTTTCTCGAGACAAGAAAAAAACAGGGAGGAGTAAAATGAAGACAAAAATAAGGAACATTCAGGGACAAAGCCGGAATAACGCCCACACACAGGGGCGTCAAATCTTTGTCAGAACTCTTTGGAAGGGTGTGTTTTGAAATATTATCCGCGTTTTTGGCGATTTTCTTTCATTCCCGGCTTGACAAGCAGCTTTACTTTTTTATTTTGCACCCAAATACAAGGGAGATGAAAATGATAATAGACCGCCGCTACCGCCTTTTGGAAAACATGGGCTCCGGACCGCTTGGCAGCGTTTGGCGCGCCATGGACCTTCGAAGCGGAGCCATTTTGCGTTTGAAGCTGTTCCAAGACCTTTGGGGAGAGGAATCCAGCGGGATTTTCAGCGCCTTTGGAATGTGGCGTCGCCGCTGTTTGCGCCATCCGAACCTGCTGAGTGTTTACGATTTTGGACGGCAGGACGACGGCCTCTACATGGTGGGGGAATATTTTCAGAACGCATTAACCCTGAGCGAAGGAGGCTTCGCGGCGGGACGTGAGGCGGAGGTTTGGGAGCTTTTGGCGCGGGTTTGTCTGGGTTTGGACGCACTTCACCGCCAGGGAATGACGCATGGCGCCCTGAAAGCGGAAAATATCCTTTTTCTGAAAACGAGGCAAGGCCTCGAAGTAAAGCTGGCTGACCACGGTTTTGGCGCTCCCAGCACGGCGCCCTGGAATCTGCCACTCCGTCACGGCGATGAGAGCGGGAATCTGAGCCTGCGTTCCGGAAGCTTTTCCCCGCAGGACGATTTGTTTTCCCTGGGCGCGGTAATCTATCGCATGATCACGGGCAGAGACCCGTTCAGTTCACGCCAGATTGAAGCGATGCGAGGACAGGGTCGGCGCTGGTTTTCGCCGCTTTATCCCAGGGAATTGGACCCGGGGATTCCCATGGCTTTGCAAAATCTATGTCTCAGGCTTTTGGCGCCGGAGGCTGAAAACCACGTCCAAAGCGCGGCGGAGGTTCTTTCCCAAATCGAGCGCGCCAGCGGACGAGAGTTTTCTCCCTCAGCGGGAGGAGGCTTGGCAAATTCCATCCGCCATGGAGGCAGCGTGACCCGTGGCGACGAGCTGGGCAGGCTTATGGACCAGCTTCCCAGACAGGATGTGGGCGCGGGAAAAACCGTGTGTATCCTGGGCGGGGAGGGAATGGGCGCCAGCGAATTGCTCAGCCTGTTCCGTTATGAGATTTTGGGCGGGGAACAACATATTTTCGACTACCATTGCAGTCCCAGCCAACGTGACGCCTTTTTCGCGCTGATTAAGGAATATCTGGGGTCGCTGTCGGCGGAAGAGCTGGAGAAATATCAAAAGACCGAGGGGATTTCGCCCCGGATGCGTGCCTATCTCTTTGCCGAAAATGAGCAGGAAAAAGGTGGGATGGAGCCTGGATTCCCGGATGACGATTTTCAGAGCTTGTCTCCAGCGAAAGTGAGCAAACTTTCCGTCGAAGCCCATCCACCCTTGATGGCGGATTTTGATTTTGCCAAGAGGATGATTGGTGAATTGGCGCGGATTAAACCCGTTGTTTTCGTTATTCGAGACATCGAACACCTCCACCCCCACAGTATAGATTTCATCAACTTCCTTGCGCCCTGGGTGGCTCAACAGCCCATTTTAATCCTGATGAGCAGCAGCGATTTGAGACAGGTGAAGCTTATCCGCCATCCGGTGTTAATCCAGCTTCACATGTTCAGCGTTTCCCAAAGCGCGGCTTATGCCAAAAGTCTGGCGGGCTGGGAACTGGAGGAGGGTTTTTCGCAATGGCTACACCGGCGTTCGGGCGGGAATCCCTGGATGATTCGGGAAATTTTGGCTTCTTTGGCGGAAAAGGGCGACTTCAGCCCCGGTAAAAGCCCCGCAGCCCAGGCGCTGGAAGGCTTTGAACTGCCCGCTGAACCGCTGGAATCCATCTACGCCAGCATGAGCCGCTTGAGCCCGGGGGCATATCTGAACCTTCAAAAACTGTCCATCGTGCAGACACCCATTTCCAGCGGACTGATTCGCCATATCTGTAAGCTTGGCGACAGTGAGCTTTACGGGCTTCTCAGCGAAGCGAAATTCAACGAGATTCTCCAAAAGGAAGGAAAACAACACTATTTCACCTTTGTGGAAACCAAGGAAAAATTCTTTGAACAGTGTTTGCCCCGGATGCGGAAGTTGGTTTCACTGAGGGTGTTACAATATTTTGAAGCCACCAAGGTGGAAGACCTTGCCACCTGTCGGGGCTTGATTGAGGGAGCCAGAATCGCCGAGGATATGGCAAGCGAAAGACGCTGGCTCTTGAGGCTTTACGAGCTTTTCTGTCAGGACCATCTGCAACAGGAAGCTTTCAATTCCATCGCGGAGGTTTTGAGGCTCCATCTGGATCGAGGGTTGGAGCTTCCCCCCGCAGAATTGGCGAGCGATTTGGGCAAATTCCACCGGATGTTGGAATTCACCGCCAGCCTGACGGAGACGGATTTGCTTTTGCATAACCAGGATAAACTGCCCAACTGCTTTGAGAAATTTGGGCTTTTGGGAACCCTGGTCTTGTTTCAAGGGGACACGAAAACGGCTTTGAAACATTATGAGAGAGCGGAGAAACTGGCGGCAACCCCGGGTCAAAAGGCACGGGCGCGGCTCTGGCAGGGACAAATCCACGCCCGGCTGAACCCTCCGAGATTAAAAAAAAGCCTCGCCGGTTTGGAGCTGGAAAGCGTTTCCTTTGCCTGTCAGATCAAGGTGGCAACGCTGATGTCTGCCTATGATGTGTATGAAGATGGCCACGACCTCGCCGCAAAAAGGCTCGAGGAATTTCTGGCTCAGCAAAGCCCCAGCCAGGAAACGGACGCCATGATTGAGCTGGCTTCGCTACATAACGCTCTGGGCGAAATTTACAGCATTCAAAAGGATTTGGCTGAGGCGGGTGAACACTTTGGCATCGCGCTGAATATCTGGAACAGCTATAATATCCGGCGCCATCTGGCTTGGATTCATAATAATCTGGCGGATTTGGACCTCAAACAGGGCTTCACCGCCACTGGACTGGCTCACGCTGAGAAAGCCTTCGCCTACGCCAAAGACCGTGGAAACCGCCTGGCGATGGGCAGAGCGCTTTTGAACCAAGGTGAGGCGAAAATCAAGATGGGCGCGTTTGAGGAAGCGGAAACCCTCCTCTTGGAAGCCCAGGAGCTTATCAAAGAGCTGAAAGCGGAAAAATATCTCGTTTCCATCGAACGCAACCTGGCGCTGGCCAAGAGCAAAATTATCGGTTTCGGACATTATTATAACTTCATCGCGCAGCGTGAACCGAAGCTGGTTCAAGGCAATATTTCCCAAATCAACCCCCTGGTGAAAACTTATTTTTACTATTTGAACGAAATCAATAACCCCAAGAAGCTGAGCAACCTGATTTTGGGAAACACGCAGATTGATTATGTCCAAATCCATGAACAGGAGTTTTATCACAACGCGCTGAGCCTTTTGGCGATGTCGGAGGGCGACCACGACACCGCGCTGAAACAGCTTAAATTGGCGCTGCGCTTTGCCGGACAGATTAACAATCATTATGCCATGGCGGTTTTGAGCGTGTTACAGGCGACCTGTCACTATGGCTTGGGACAGCTTGACCGCGCCGCGGAGATTCTGCGCAAAGCCAAGCCGGAAATCGAGCAGCGGAACTATCTGTATTGGCAGTTGAGCCTCCAGATTTTGGAATTGAAACTGAAGCTGACTGACCCTTCCCAGGGCTTGCGGGAGCTTTTACGCCAGCTAAACGATTGTCTGGCACGCTGTCAGAGCTTGAAGTATTACCAATTGGAAGTTCAGCTTAGACAGATGAAAATCCAGCTTCTTTCCAAAATCGGAGCGAGCCAGGCGGCGCGGGAGGAATTTCGCCAGTATCGCCAACACCTGGAAACCATCACGCGGGACATCGACCCTCAGGACCGACTGAACTTTTTGGAGGTGAGCCAATATCACTGCGCAGACCCCGCTCTTTTCAAAACAATGCCCATGGCTTCCCGCCAAAGCAGCAACAGGCTGAGACTGAATGAGATATTGTTCGACACCTCGAATGTGAACAGCCTCCAGAGGGTTAAATTCCTCATCGGCAAGGGAATCAGCCAGCTCATTGGGCCTTGGAGCTTTGTCCTGATGGCGTGGTCGGAAAAACTGGGCGCCTACCAGGATTTCCTCAGCCAAAACGCCCAGCTTCCGCTTCCCGGAGAATTTGGCGAGCATATCGAGGAAGCGTTCCAAACTCAGAGCCTGCAAAGTTTTGAACATCAAGGGAAACATATTGTTGTCCTGCCTTTGGGCACATCCAGCCGCAGGGTTGGCCATCTGGTTTTGAGCGACGGCGGCGAACTGGAATACACTCCGGGTGAATTGGAGCTTTTGGACAACATGAGAGCGCCGCTGACCGCCATGTTGGTGAGAGCCTGGGACTATTCCGAGCTTTATCTGCGCATGGAAAAGATGAACCGGCTCATCGAGCTTTCAAACGAGCTGGTGAACACCAAAAATTTGAGTGAACTGGAACAGGGCATGGTTTCCGCCGCCATTGAACTCACCGGCGCCACCAGAGGCTTCCTGATTAAAAAAGACGCCGAGGGAAACAACTTTTTCCAGGTTCAACTGGATATGAATGGCCAGATTATGAGCACCGCGTTTGGGGTCAGCAAAACCGCGTTGGGAATCTGTCAGAGCACGCAAAGTGAGCTGAAATCCACCAACGCGCCCATGGATAAACGGTTTGAGGATTCCTTCAGCGTTCAGGATTATGGGATTCAAACCATCTTTTGCACGCCCATTCTTGAGCAGGATTACAGCGGCTATCTCTATCTGGACAACGCCGGGGAAAGCAATCGCGAGATGTATTTGAACGAGGAATTCACACGGCTTTTCATCCGGCTTTTCCAAAACGCCATCCAAAATTCCCTGCAATATTCTGAACTCATCCAAAAAAGCGCGGAATTGAGCAATCTGGAACAAGCCAAGGATTATTTTACCCATATCGTGAGCCATGAATTCAACACCCCGCTCTTTATGTTGCAAGCGGCGCTCAACCGCCTGAAACAACAGGAACCGGAAGCCAAGGGAAAACCCTGGACACAGCTTGAGGACGCGGTTAGAAAGCTTTCCATCACGGTGGCGGACATCCAAACCATGAACCGCTATAACCTCACGGAAAAGCTGCCCAAAAAGCAGATTGACCTGGAAGAGATTTTGAGACAGGTTCACCAACAGATTGAAATCCTCACCCGCGAGCGCAGGCTTCACATCCGGGTGGAACTGGAAAAGGATTTGCCTCTGCTTTGGTCCAGTTGGTCTGACCTGCATCTGATGATTTACAACATCGTTCTCAACGCTGTCCGCTTTACAAACGACAACGGGATTATCACGATTGGCGCGCGCCGCTCGGCCTTACCACAGGAAACGATTGATGGCCAGGAGACCCTGGTTATCTTTGTGAAAGACAACGGCATCGGCATTTCACAACGCCGTATCCGTGAGGTTTTTCAAAAATACTATGAACTTGGGGATATTTACGCCCACAAAAGCGGCCTGGTGTCCTATCGCAGCAGCGGACTGGGATTGGGATTGGCGGTTTCCAAACGCATCGCCGAGCTCCATGGTGGTCGCATTGAGATTCAAAGCAAGGAAAATGAGGGCACATCTGTGTTCATGATTTTGCCAAACAAAAAAGGAGGATGAGGCTTGGGCAGTTCGAAGTTTTTCACCCACAAACCCCACCGCAGGCTGGGGAATCTGTTCCCCGCTGTTTTGACGCTGGTTTTCGCGCTGTTTATCTTTGGCGGTCTTTGGGGTCAGTCCATTCGCGAAACCGATGAATTTAACTATATCACGGAGCTTTTCTATAGTCCCGACGCGGATTCCGAGGAGCTTTGGGAGGAAATTGAGGCTTTTTCAAACCGCTGGCCGGATTCGCCGTATGACGAGTTTATCAGCTATATGAAAGCGAATATGGCTCTGCGCAAGGGCGATATCGACCAAAGTGGGCTGATTTATGAGGAATTGCTTTCCCGGGATGTTCATCCCGCAATTTTGCCCGATATCTTGTTAAACTTCGCCATCGTGAAATATCATCAAAGCCTCTTCCCCACGGCGTTGGAGCTTTTGGACGATTTGGAGACTTTGGCGCCCCACCCTTGGTATGAATATCAGGCAAAACTGTGGCGTGGGCGCGTGAAAGCCATGCAGGAACTATGGTTCAGCGCCGCTGAGGAATATCAAAAAGCCCTCGCCATCGACGCGGAGGAAGCGAGGTTCGATTATTACAAGGTTCTTTTGGCTTTGGGACGGGATGAAACCGCCACGGCGATTCTGGATTCGCTTTCCACCGGGGACCCGGATTGGGAAGATTATCACGGAGCCTGGCTGGACCGGCTTCTTACCGAGGGTCGCTATGAGGATTTTGAAACTCATCTGGATTCTTTGGATGCATTGTTCACAAACACCCCGGTTTTTGGCTTGTTGAGGACGCGTAAAGCGCTTTTAATCCATGATTATGACAGCGCCAGGCTGGTGATGGATAATCTGGAGGACTCTGGTGAAATCGGGCTTTTCTATCACGCTTTGCTTTTGGAACAGGACGGAAATCTGGGCGCTGCGGATTCCATTTTCCGCTTTATCCAAATTTCTTCCGACCCGGATTTGGCTGTTCTTTCCTATTTTGAGCGGCTTAAAATCATCTATGAGAAAAACCCGGAATCTGCCATCCATCAGCTTCAGGATTATCTGGATAAAAGACAGGATAAACGGGGTGAAGCGCTGCATATTTTGGGGCAATTCCGTTTTAACGCTGGGGATTATCTGGGCGCGCTGAAAGCCTTTATCGAGGCGTCAAACCATATTTTACCCGTCGCCATTGCGGAGAAAAACCAGATTCTTGGCGCCCGCTGTTATGACGCTTTGGGACAAACAAAGCTTTGCGTTGAGACCTCCAACCGCTATCTGAACAGCCATCCCCAGGGAATCTACCGTGACCAAGCTTTTTATTATCTGGCGAAAAACTCACCTGAGGAGCCGGAGCTTGCCAAACTGAACTATCAAAGGCTTTTAAGGGATTATCCGGATTCGCCGTTTGCAAACCAGGCTCGCTTCGCCCTGGCGGAAATCCATTTTTACGCCTCGGAATACAAGAGGGCCATCGAGCTTTATCAGGATGTGGTTCCCAGCGAGGAGAATCAGGCTGTTCTGAGCTTGCGCTTGGCTCAGGCGCATTATTTTGACAGGGATATCGCTGGCGCTGAGGCGATTTTGGAAGAGAATCCGGAGCTTGATGAGGATTTTGAAACGGCTCTCCTCAGGGCTGGAATAGCTTTTTCCAAAAAGGATTTCGAGCAGGCGTTGAAACTCTTTTCCGAGGCGCGCTCAATTTCATCAACTCCGCAGCAAAATACTGAGGCCAGGTCTTATGAGGCCTATACATTATATCACATGGGCAGACACGGTGAGGCCTCGCAGGTGTTTTTGGAACTGGCAGACAGCGGAGAGAACGCCGATATCTACCTCTATCAGGCAGCAAAATCCGCCGCTCAGGGGAAGCAGTGGCTTCGCGCTTTGGAAATCTATGACCGTTGGCTGGATGAATTTCCGGATTCCGAGCTGTTCCTGAATGTTTTGGCGGATATCGCGGTGACGAATTTTAACCTGGGGCGCTATGGCGAATCGCTTTCCGGCTGGTTGAATATCCTCAGACGCTTCACTTCCAACACCTTTGTGGCGGATGAAGATATGCCTCTCTTGGCTGAGGTTTTCACCGGAATCGAGACCAGTTCCCGCAAATTGACGGGATATGACCACATCGAGGAAATCTCGCAACTCATCGACAGCTTCAAAAGCGATTATATCAAGTTTGAGCTGGAATATATCCTGGTGAAGCTTTATGCCAATGCCGAACTTTGGGCGGAGCTTCTGCGGGAAGCTTCTCAATTCCGCCAAAGCTTGGACCTGCCATCGCAAAGACAAAATGAATTCGACCGCCTGCTTTTGGAATCACTCATGCGTTTGAACCGACTTGAGGAAGCGGACAGCCTGGCCATCGAAATCCATGAACGCGCTCCCAGCCAGGAATTGATGATACAATGGGCGGAACTGGCAGAGATGGCTGGAGATACCGAATTGGCGCAGGAACGCTATTTGAAGGCCTTCCAGATGGCTCCTGAGGCTGGTATCTGGCTTAGTTTGCTTGACCTTTCAGCCCAAAACCATTGGTTGGATTTCCCCAATCTGTGGGAGTTGGGAGCGGAATGGCAGGAGCTTCATCCTCAGTCACATCTTCAGCGGTTGGGTTATCTGTTTGAAACGGGAAACCTGGACGAAGCCAGCGCTTTGGCGGATTCACTTTTGGACAGCCAAAGCAACCCCTGGATTCGCGCCCACGCGGAAATCTGGCTGGGTAAAGCTCTCTTGGAAAAAGGCGAAGCCGCCGCGGCTCGCAGAGCCTTTCAAAGAATCCGGCTGCTTTGGCAGGAATTTCCGGATGTCCACGCCCAGGCTTGTTATTACAGCGTTTTGAGCCTCATCGCTTTGGATGAACTCCAGGAAGCCCGTCTGGCTTTGGCAGAATACAGTCCACTGCTGGATTCCGAACAGCTTTCGCATCTCGAAACCCTGCTTCAGGAAAACTAAAGGCAGATTATGCGTAAGATTTTATTATTTCCGCTATTCTTGTTTGCCTGCCTGTCGCTTGTGGCTCAGACTTATGTTTTGCCATCCTTGGAAATCCGCTCCGAAGGCTCGCTTTTGGCGCCATTTCCCAAAAAACCCGTGTCTTTCCCCCAGAAAGCAGTTCCAGACAGTCTTTTACCCCAAATCCCGGCGGTTTATTCCCTGCGTCACAACCCACCCAAACCTCAAGCGGGAACCCGGCATCCCTACCGTCTGGAACTGGATATGGATACCTCTGTGCGGACATCGCTTAGCTTCAGCCAGCGTCCAAAAAATCACTTCCTTAGCTTCTGGAGGCTGGATGGGGATTTTTCTGTACCCGCCACAGATTATTATCGTTCAGCGCTTGCTTTGGGCATCAACACCCGCAGCGGTGAAATCCTGCCTTCCCAGCATCAATTTAGCTTTCAAAAGAGCCAAACCGCTGCCTTCACGGGGGAAACATATTCCTATTCCACCCAAAAGAACTTCGAATCCATCGATTTGGGCACTGTGGATTTTAATGATGTCCGTTCCCGTTTGAGTTTGGAAAAAACATCCCAAAACCTTTATGAAGAAAGCTTTTCCAGTTTTAACCTCGGCTTAAATCATTCGCACATTCAGCGTTTTGAGGGACAGAGCTTCGCCAATCGTATTGTTTTTCAGGAAAGGGAATTGGGATTGGCGCTTCAATATCGCGCGCCTTGGCTTCAAGACTGGCTTCCCAGATTTGACCTGGGTTTGATGACAGATTTTCACCATATTCTACCCGCTTTGGATGTTCACAAAAGGTTGATTTTCCCCGGCGGCAAGTATCTGGAAATGGGGAATAAAACCGAGATTAAAGCCTTTTCCCGGCATGAAGTTTCCGAAACTTTGCCCTGGGTCTATCTTCCTTCGCGACCCCGGCTCGAAATGAAGCCTCTGGATTTGTATCTGCAGGCTTGGAAAATCGGGAATGGAACCTTACTCCGCCACGCTGGTTTGGGTCAAAACCTTCGTTTTTCCTATAACCAGCCTGATGTTTACGCTTCCGAGTCTCAGGCTTTTTTGCGCCAAGCCAGAGTTTTTGGCTGGAAATTGAGCGGTGAAGCAGGTTTGAACATTAAAGGCTGTCGTCTCGACCAAGATTTAGCCCTTGACCTTCAATGGCTCAAAACCGATACTTGGGGTGTCAGGCCATATTCTCCACGCTTGAAAGCGAAAACCCAGGCTTCCTATGCGCTGAAAGAGCTGGATATTTGGACGTCCTTGAACCAGCGCTGGCTGAGCCAAGACGAAAGCGGACAGTCACTTCCCAATGTGTTTGACCTCAGTTTTGGCTTCACCTGGCCACTTCTTCCCGACCTTCGCCTCAGCGTGAGTCTGGAAAACCTTTTCGACACAAAATACCCAGCCCCGGGTGTTCTTCCAGAGTCTGGACTTGGCTTGCGTTTAGCCTTTCGTTGGCTGCCTTTGGATTAGTTTGATGGACAGACACAGCCACCGGAAACGATAATATTTTAGGAGACATACATGCGTAAATTGGATTTGAATATAGAAAGAAAAAGAAGCGTTGAATTCATCCGCTCCTACCTCAAAGAAGCTGGATTCAACAAAATAGTGTTTGGGCTTTCCGGAGGCTTGGATTCCGCTGTGGCTGGAGCTTTGGCGGTTGAAGCCCTGGGCGCGGAGAACGTGATAGCGGCGATTTTACCCTATAAAAACAGCGCCTCGGCTTCCTTGGAACACGCAGACCTGATGGTGCAAACACTTGGCATTCAAAGCTATAACATCGACCTCACCGCCATGACAGACGCCTATTTCGAGCTTCATGAGCCTCAGGCTGACCGCGCTCGCAAGGGTAACTGGCTGGCACGCATGAGGATGTGTGTTCTTTTTGACCTCAGCGCCAAACACCGGGCGCTGGTGATGGGAACGGGAAATCGCAGCGAAATCATGGTTGGCTATTTCACCTTGTTTGGCGACGCCGCCTGTGCTTTCGAGCCCATCGCGCATCTTTATAAAACAGAGGTGGCGAAACTTGCTGAGCTTTTGAGAATCCCGCAGCAAATTATTAACAAAGCGCCCAGCGCAGACCTCTGGGAAGGTCAATCCGACGAAGAAGACCTGGGTTTCACTTATCCTGTTTTGGACGAGGTTTTGGATTTTTTGGAGACTTCAGTTTTGGAAAATACCCCTGATGAGAACTTGAAGTTTCCCCGCCAAATATATGAAACTGTGGCTAAAATGGTGAAAGCCACGGCGTTCAAACGCGTTTTGCCACCTTCCTTGGAGATGAAATAATGCTTTTGGGACATCAACGCTGCTTCAAATGTCGGGCAGAGCGCGGTGTGCGCCAATGTCCACGGTTTAAAAACAAGGTGATTGGCTGGAAATGCTGTCTGGAACTGAGGGTGGATTCGCGCTGTCCTCAAGATTGTCCCTATGCCGTAAAAGCGGATGGAGACAGCCCCTTCCCCACTTTTCGAGCGGATTCAAACACAGAATTCATGCAGACTGTCACCAGATACATCGACCTTTGGATATATAAAAACCAAGAGGAATTGGATGGCCAAAACCCCGCGGAACTCGCAGCTCAGGATAAAGATAGAGTCATGGCTTGGCTGGCGAAATATAGCTTTCCGGCAAACTTTCCCATGGCTTATCTTTTGGAAAAACTTGGCTTGCCTCACGAGCCTATTGATGAACCGGCCAGCCCGGAAACGGTCAGTTTTGATTTCTTGGACGCGGTCATCGCGTATGACTTGGAAAAACTGCGCTCGATGACGCATAATGACGTTGATAATCCGGAGCTGGCAAAGCGTTACCAAACCATCATCAGTAAAATAACTGATCTCAAAAAACTGCGCAGTTATCAGGTTTTACACGCCGGCGCGGCAGACGATGGCATCAGCGCGATGGTGGTTTTGGAGTTGAATCGTAAAAAACTCTGGGCTATCCTGCTTTCCGCCGCAAGTGGAGAGTGGAAAATCCGCCAGAGCTATAACGGCGGTCCCCACCTTTTCTATGAGCAAAACAAGCTTTTTCAAGACCTGGCAGAGCTTTTGGCAAATGGCAAAACTGAGCAGACGAGGGAGCTTTTAAGGCAAAATATGGATTTATATCCCGACTGTGCAGACCTTTACTATTATCGCGCTCTTTCCTGGCAGTTTGAAAAGGATTTCAACAAAGCTCGTGAAGATTTTTTAGACGCCCTGGCGCTGGATAACCATTTTTACGCGGCGGGACTGTCGCTTTCCGCGCTCTATCTCACCGAACGCAAACTTCAGCCAGCCAAGGATTTGCTCACCTGGCTCCATGAAGAACGCCCCAACGACCTGAATGTGAAAAACAACCTGGCAGCCTGCGAAGCGGGACTGGGTAATGTGGAAAAAGCCCGTCAAATCTGGCTGGATATCCTGAAAACGGCACCAACCTATGAAGCCGCCCAAAAAAACCTTGAACGCTATCCCGGCTGAAGCTTTGGGGTTCATGAAACGAGCCTTGCGTCTGGCAGAAAACGCCAGAGGGCTTTGTTCGCCGAATCCTTTTGTGGGCGCGGTGTTGGTGAAAAACGGCAAGGTGATTGGTGAAGGCTGGACCCAGGAATATGGAAGCGACCACGCGGAAATTCAGGCTCTCAAAATGGCGGGTAAAAACGCCCGTGGCGCCGAGATGTATGTCACCCTGGAACCCTGTTCACATCAGGGAAAAACGCCACCCTGCACCAAAGCCATCATCGCGGCGGGAATCAAGCGTGTTTTCATCGGCATTTTGGACCCCAATCCGCTTGTCAACGGACGGGGTGTTTCGCGGCTCCGGGAGGCTGGAATCGAAGTTGTGACAGGGTTTATGGCGCCGAAAATCGAAACTCAGTTCGAATCCTACCTTTGTCGGGTTTTAAAGAAAAGGCCTTTTGTAATCTGGAAGGCGGCGCTTTCTCTGGATGGAAAATACGCCGCTCAGGATGGCTCATCCCGCTGGATTAGCGGAGAGATTTCCCGCAAAAGAGTCCATCGTTTGAGAGAGGCTTCGGATGTGGTTCTAACCGGGATTGGAACCGTTTTGGCGGATGACCCGATGCTCAATGTTCGCCTCCCAAAATCACGCCACCAGCCGCTGCGCTGTGTTCTGGACCCGGGTTTGAGATTGCCTCTGGATTCAAAACTGGCAAAAACTGCCCAGAATATCCCCACTTCCGTTTTCTGTATAAACGGGATGGAAAACACAGAAAAAGCCTTGACCTTGAAAAAGCTGGGATTGAAAGTCTTCCCTGTCACGGTCGGAGACGTTGGTTTGGATTTAAACCAGGTCTTAAAACAGCTTTTCGAACTCGGACACAGCCAGGTTTTATTGGAATCCGGCAGCAATTTGGCGTCCTCATTTTTCGCCCAGGGTCTGGTTGATAAAATCCACATCTTTCTTGCGCCCAAGCTGATTGGTGGTGAAAGAGGCATACTCTCCGAACTGGATTTACCGAACATCTCCCAAGCCATTTCCTTGCGCAAGCTCTCCACCCGAAAAAGCGGTGAGGATATCGAAATCATCGCCTATCCTGATTTCTCTTGAGCATATTATTTGGGAATAAAACCTGGCCTTTTCCTTTGGACAAGGCTGTTTTTCGATTATTATTATCTTAAAATGATTAAATGAAAATAAGGAGACATCAATGAAGATTGTCCACTACACTCAGGAAGATTTGGTGCCCGTGAACGCAGAAGGCGCCAGAAACACAAAAATGCGTTGGTTGATTGCCCAAAAAGACGGCGCGCCTAATTTTGCCCTGCGCATCTTCGAGGTCGAACCCAACGGTCACACACCTTTCCACATCCACGATTGGGAACATGAAGCCTTCGTGGTCAGCGGAAAAGGCACGCTGCAAACAGATGAAGGAGACAAGCCCTTTGCCGAAGGCGACGCCATTTTTGTGGATCCCGGCATGCGTCATTCCTTCAAAAACACCGGTGACGAACTCTTAAAATTCCTCTGCATTATACCCCACGAACAGTCGGCACCAAAGAAATCTGCCAATCCCTTCGCGGACGAATCCGCGGACAACTGTTAAGCCTTTTTGGATGAAGCGGGTCTGTCTTTGCGGATGGACCCGCCTTTTTTATCAAATAAAAGTTGACGCGAGAGCCGCCTGTGTTTTTATGGTTTGAACAACTGAATTTTACGATGAAAATGAAGCAAGGAGAATAGATATGTCCAAAGACAACCGTCGTGGAAAAGGCGTAAAAAACCTTCCCAACCGCGGTCGCGGTGAGTGCCCGGTTTGCAATCGCAGCGGGATTAAGCTGCTCAACGAGGTCAAAGTGGGCGAACAAACCGTGAAGGTTTGCAAAAACTGTCGCCACATTGCCGCCACACGTCTGGGCGCCTAAGGCTTCCAGCCCTTTCAAAACACTTCAGATCGCCCTGGGATGGTTCTTTGGGTGATCTGTTTTTTTATCCCAAAATATGAGACCACTAAAAGCACTCGGTCAAAACTTCCTGATAGAACCCACCATCGCGGAAAAGATTGTGGAAATGTCTGGAGTTCAGGCAGGTGACTTGGTTTGGGAGATTGGACCGGGACAGGGCATTCTCACCCGGGCGCTTTTAAAAACCGGGGTTTTCGTTCGCGCCATCGAGCTTGACAGCAGATTAGAGCAGCCTTTGCGAAAAGAATTCGGAGATAAGGTCAGCTTTATTTTTGCGGATATCCTGAAGCTGGATTGGAAGCGGGAAATCGAGAAAGCCGGAGCTTCCCTCAAACTGGTGGCGAATATACCCTACCACATCAGCTCTCCCCTCTTGAAGAAACTGGAGGAAAACCACCAGGCTTTTGATTCCATCACTCTCATGCTGCAAAAAGAGCTGGCACAACGCATCTGTGCCAAGCCGGGAAGCAAAGCCTACGGAGTGATGACCCTGCGCCTGAAACGCATCTTCGATGCCGAACTTCTTTTTGAACTGGGACGCGAGAACTTCGAACCCGTCCCCAAGGTCGATTCAGCCGCCATCAATTTGCGAACCAGAGCCTCAAAACCGCAGATTAAGGATGTGGAAAAGTATCTCAGGCTCATCGACGCAGCTTTTTCACACCGTCGCAAAACCTTGCGCAACAACCTGTTACCCATCCATGGCAAAGAAGCCGTCCAAAACCTGGAGCTTCAAAGCGGCATCAATCTTTCCCGTCGCGCGGAGACACTTGATGAAGAAGAATTCATCGCTCTGGCTGATCTTCTTTAGCATTTTGCCCGGGCTTTTAATGGCGCAGACCAATCTTCTGGAATTTGGTCTTTCCAGCGGGAGAAGTTCGCGCGAAACGGACAGCAATTTTTTGTATCAAATGCAGCCCTTCGCGGAGTCTCAGCTTCAAATCAAAGCGCAAAACCACAGTGAAAAACGGCTCAATTTTTCCCAAAACAGCCGGCAAGCCCTCTTGGGTTTGGATTTTGCCCTCCAACGCGGCTGGCTGCTTCACGGCTTGACTTCTGGCTTTGACTATCTACAGGATTCCAGCCAACTGGAAGCCGACCTCAACCCATACCGCAGCAAAACCGGATATTTGGGCTACTGGCTGGAATTTTCACCCTTGGACAGCCTCAGTTTCGAATTTGGTGCCAAAGGTTTAATCCGCTCTGAAGAAGACCGCTACATCCAGGACGCCAAGCTTAACAGCGATGGCTGGCAGGGACACGCGCGCGCTCAGGCTTCGATGGAATTGTGGAACAGTTGGACCGGAGTGAATCTGAGCTACGAACGCAAAAAAATGGATTGGGAAAGCCAGCAAAACGCCGGTCTGAACCTCTTTTTTAACCATCACAGCCCCAAGCTGGTCATCAACAACAACTTCAGTCTGGGCAGCCAGGAAGATGATATTTACGAACTTTTATCCGGCGATGGCGGCAGGGGTTTTTACGAATTCAAGGACTCCCAAAAACGCGGAAACCTCACCTACAACGCAATCTTGGAATATCTTCCCTGGGCATTTCTGACCCTGGAACTTCAGGAAAGCTTTGGCAAACGCAATGTTGAACTCAGCCAAAGCACAGCGAGAAACAGCAGCGACCTCAACAACCAAAGTTCGCTATCCCTGAAGCTGGAGCCTATTAACAGCCTCGCCTGGGAGAATTCGTTCGCCCATTATTACGGATTAAAGCGTTTCAGCAGCGGTCAAAACACACGTCACTCCGAAAACCGAACCTTAAATTCCATTTTGAAATGGGAATACATCGATGGAGACACCCTCTCGGCTGGCTTCAATCTCGACCTTCAGCGCAACACTTTCCCCGATGATGGAAACCGCTGGGACAACGACCTGCGGCACACACGTTTGAGCCTGGGAAACGCCCACTATTGGAAGGACCGCCTCAAGCTGGGAGTCCACGCTTTTTGGAATCTCACCGACGATGTTTATCTGGACAGCCTTCTTTCCGCGAACTGCAAACAAACCTCCACTTATGTTTTGACCCCCGAAATTGCCCTATTGGTGGGCGACAGACTGCTTTTCAACCAACACTATCAGGTTCGGGCGGATTACACCCAATACCGCTTCGGAACTGCACCACAAACCTTTTACCGCCAGCTTGAAGTTGAATATAAACTCGTTTTCGACAGCTTTCCTTACGCAGCCCGTTCTCAGGATAGACGCTGGCTGCTATTGCCTTACAGGAGCGGTGACGGCTCCGCGTTCGTGGCAGACCTTAGCTTCGGTTTCGAACACAATGAATATGCGGATTTTGACCAAGACGCCTACGCAATCAATTTCAAAAACGACCGCTACACCGCCGGATTGAGCTTCAAACACGATATAAACAGCCTCTACTACATCATTCAACCTCGCTACAGTTGGGGAACCTGGACCGAATATGGCGTCCTGTTCGGGCTTGCTTGGCAGTTCAACGAAAGTTCACTACTGGAATTTTCACTAAACCCGGTTGGCAGCAATTTGAACGACTTGGATTGGCGCTGTTCCGTGAGCCTGGGAGCGCATTTCTGATGGAACTTCAAAACCATATTTATTGGATGAATCTGGCTCTGGATGAGGCCAGGAAAGCTTTCGAGGAAGACGAAATTCCCGTCGGAGCAGTTTTGGTGAAGGATGATGAACTCATCGCTGTGGAACATAACCGCACGCGCCAGCTTTCTGACCCCCTCGCTCACGCAGAGAAATTGCTCATTGACAAAATCCTGCGTTCAAAAATCAAGTATCTCCAGAACTATAGATTATACGTGACCTTGGAGCCCTGCCTGATGTGTGCTGGAACCATTATCCTCAGCCGCTTGGGCTGTCTTGTGTTTGGAGCCTCGGATCCCAAGTCCGGAGCGGTTGGCTCCATCTATAACGTGTTGGCCGACAAAAGCTTAAACCACCGCCCCAGCGTTGTGAGGGGCGTTTTAGAAGCCGAATGTGGCGGCCTGCTCAAAAGTTTTTTTCAAAAGCGCAGATTATGAAGCGGAGAGTTGCCGGAGCGGTTGAACGGGACGGTCTCGAAAACCGTTGTATCCTTGCGGGTACCCAGGGTTCGAATCCCTGACTCTCCGCCATTTTATTGTCTCATGAAAAACCCAATCCTTTTTTGCGATTCAGCCCTGCCCATCACCGGAGGCGGCAGCTTGCTTGAGGAATTCATCCTTTACAATCTGGATTCCACCCAGCGCAGTGTTTTTATTGAGGAATTTGCCTCCATCACAGATAAAACCCTGAACCCCAAAAGCGATTTGGACATCCTCTCAGGCGGCCAAAAGGTACTGGTGATGTGTCTTTGCGCGCTGCTCTCTCCCGCTTCCGCCATCCATTTTGTGAATCTCTGGCATTCGCTGGACCCCACAAACCGAAACTTGGTTAAAAACCTGATTTCCCGTTTGGGAACGGGGAGACAGATAACCTACAGCGAGGATAAGCATGATAATTGAAGCCGGCACCCACAAAATCTGGCAGGATTTTTCGCTTCAGGTCGTGTCCAATCTCAATTTCGGCGAAGGATTAATCCACCTCAAAGGTCCCAATGGCGCTGGAAAAAGCTCTTTTTTAACCCAAATCCTTCTCCCCCGCCTCCAAAACAATCCCGATTTTTACAGCCTCTATTTTGAACAGCAGATGCAACTGCAAATCACAGCCGTCAAGGCTTACGCCAGTTTGATGAAACCCCGTATGCGCATCGAAAGCGAAGCCGACGCGGTTGATTATCTCTTGCAGGATTTGCTCCGCGTCCACAGCGCCGAACCGCGTCCCAGCTTTATCCTGATGGATGAATCGCTACACGCGGAACGAGTTAGGGATTTTTTGGACAAAAACATCCCCAACTACTGTCTCGTCTTTTCCGCTCACAGCCAGCTTTTTCCTGAGGCGAACGCCATTGTTTTTAAACCCATTTCACCATCTTTGAGTCTGGTAGATGTCGTCACAGATTAAACTTTCTCTCTCGCTTCTGCTCCTTTTGACCATATTGGCTCTGGCTTTGGTGGTCTTCATGGATTCATTGGTCATACAGTTGGCATTTTTTGGAGCGCTGACTCTTTCACTTTTGGCGCTGCGTGGTTTCAAGCGCTGGCTTTCCAGTCACCGTCTGATTTTGCCCTTTCTCATCTCCCTCAGCCTGGTCTATCTGCTTTTTGGAATCCTGAGAATCAACACCCAGGATGGCAATCCCGGCTCCATAGCCTACTGGCTTCAGTTTGGACTGGGTCGCGTCCTGCTTTTCGTGAATTCAGTTTTGGCTTTCCAACTGTTTTTCAGCCTCATCAGCTTTGATGAACTTCTGAATCTGCCGCTCAAAATAGGCTTGATGAAATATGTGATTCTGGGGAAAATCCTCTTTTCAAACGCCTTCAATTCATTTGGGGACATCACTTTCCACCAAAGCCTCATCCCCAGCCAACAGCGCTTGAAACAGAGTTTCCCGCAGCGCTTCAAAGCCCGGCTCTCAGCGGTTTTGGCGTTGCTTCTCACCCTTTCACGGGAATCACGGGTTCAAGGCTCGCAAATTGATAATCGCATTACTGCCTGCCATCGTGGCACAAGTGTTGGCACTGGACAATGGTATCAGAATCTGGGTTTTATCGTATTGGTTACCGTGGCGACGATGATTATCCCGATTCCCATTCCAGGCGGCGGTTTTTTTAATTTCGGGGACGTGATGATTGTCTTCATCGCTCTGCATGCTGGCAGCAAAGCTGGCGCTTTGGCGGGAGGAATCGGCAGCGCCATCGCGGATTTGCTTCTTTTTCCCCTGTTCGCGCCCATCACACTGATTGTAAAAGGCTTGGAAGGCTTGCTCTGCGGTTTGGGACACAAAAGTTCCGGCCTCGGACGTTTCCTTTTTCCCTTGGCTGGCGTCGCGCTCATGGTGGGAGGATATTTTTTGGGAGAATGGGCTTTGCCCCAACTGGGGAAAGCTGTTGCCATTGCTGATCTCGGGGTAAATATCGTACAGGGTGTTGTTGGTTTCGTGGGTGGCCGCGCCCTTTTTGAAGCGGCAAAATATCTGGACATCTAATCCGCTCTTGCTTCCTTCTTGGCTCTGACCCCAGAGTAACTCATCCATGCCTCCTGACCATCCCGAAAAAGAATCGGGTTGATAACGGGATAATCCAGTATTACTCCTGAGCTGGAGTCAAGAGCGAAGCAAGATGGGATCTAAACTGGCTGCTGTTTCTGGCACAAAAAATGGCCCTCCCGTCTGGGGAAGGCCAAAAGACATTATAATGGGTTGTTTTACTTCAGTTCAATCACCAGAAGTTTTTGTTTTCTGAAGGAATTGGGGTCTGTCACGCGCAGGATGTATTGGTCACCTGCTTTTTGAACTTCATAGGAAGCAGCAACGTGGCTGGAGAGCACGGAATAACCTTTTTTGGTGACGGGGAAATTAAGTTCCTGGGTGTCCAGCAGGTTGAATTGGGTGAAGCGGGAAAGGTCAGCGTCTTTCACTGTGCTCACTTTTCCGATTCCCAAAATTCCACCTTTACGGTTGATGATTCCACTTTCCATCAGTTGTTTGCGGGTTCCAACGGCGAAATACATGCGGTTGCTTTCGATGTTTTGTTCGGCGATTTGGGCTTCTCTATCCTTGATGCTGGCGTCTCGCTGGCTGATTTCAGCCTGGGCGGTAAGACGCTCTTCGTCCAAGGTGCTGGAAAGATTCCCAACGCGCTTTTCGAGTTCGGCAACGATTTTTTCCTTGTCTGCGACAGATTTTTTGAGCCTGTCAACCATCGCCTGAATTCCGGCGACCTGACCTTTGCTGGAAGCCAATTTGGATTCCAAATCCCTGATTTTGCTCTTGTATTCTTCAATTCTGGAGCGGGCGTTTGCAAGCCTCTCCGCGGGTGTGGCTCCTGGGATTTCACTCAGGGTGCCGATTTCGTCCATTAGTTCTTGATCGAATTTATCCAAACTGCTTCGAATATCGTCATAAGCGGCAGTGGATTCCTGATACAGTTTCTCCAATTCCGCTTGCGACGCTTCCAAGCCTTTGGTTTTTTTGGCTGCACCATTCCACATCACTCCAAAGATGATGGCCAAAATGGCCAATATAGCCGCTATTATCCAAGATGTCGCTTTCATGCTTGACTCCTCATGGCTGTTTAATATGTTGGCACATTATTTTGAAAGGCGGTTTTGCTGTCAAGCACAAAGCTTAAATATCGATGAATTATTCCATTTTATCTGCTTGGACCAAAGAATTCAACGCTCCAAATCTGAAGGTTGAGAGCGCCTGGCAGAGCTCAACTCAAATCAGACTGGTGTTTTCTGATAAAAGCCAGCTCACCCTCCTCGCGGGCGGAGAGGCTTTCGCCTTTCACAGCAAAAGCTTACAGCCCGAACACGGGGAGCATAAAATCTGGGATATTTTGACCAAAGCCCTGTGGATTGGCACTGAAATTGACCCCAATGACCGCGTAATCCGCTTCCGTTTTGAGGTCACGGATATCTATCAGGAAAAAACCGCGCTTTTGCTCATCGCGGAATTCACGCCGCCAAAGCCAAATCTCATTTTGGCCCGGGACGCGCAGGAAACCATGGTCATTGATGCCCTGCGCAAATACAGCTACGCAGACAATCCACGACGTCAAATCTTGCCAAAACTGCCCTACCAAGCGCCCCAAACCTCCTTCAAGCCAGTGATTGAGGAGCTATCATTTCCTTTGGAACTCAAATCTTTGCAAACGGGTGAAACCCTGTCTTTTGACACTGTAAACGATTATCTGGCTGCTTATTATCTACATATTGTTCAAGCTAAAGAAGATACTCAACGACGTAACTCCCTGCGTTCAGGATGGGAAAGGGAATTGAAAAAGGTGCGGGCAAAGCTTAAACGGCAGGAAAATGAAGCAGCAGACGCCGAACGGGTTGAACACTGGAAAATCTGCGCGGAAACCCTGAAAAGCAATCTGGATAAGATTTCCCGCGGGCAAAAGAGCCTGAGAGCCATCAATTATTTTGATCCAGAACTGGCAGAGATTGAGATTCCACTGCAAGCGGAACTTTCAGCCCGGCAAAATCTGGAATGGTATCTGAAAAAATATGGCAAAGCCAAGCGGGGCAGGCAGTTAATCGCCAATAATATTGCCGCTACCAAAAACCAGATTGAAAGACTGGAAAATGTGATTTCCCGCATCGATTCTGGCGAGGAGATACCTCTCCCCTCCCGAGGCGCAAAATCACGCCCGGAGCGGGTTCCGGATATGTTGGACAAACTTTTGCGTCTGCGCATCGATGAGGATTTTGAGATTGTGATTGGGCGCAAAGCCAGCGAAAATGATTTTATCACTACCCAACTGGGTAGACCTCATGATTGGTGGTTTCACACCCGGATTTACCGCGGTTCCCACATCCTGTTGCGCTGTTTCCGAAAAAAAAGCCCAAACGAAGAATTAATCAGAGTTTGTTGTGCCTTGGCGGCATGGTATTCCAAAGCCCGCTTTTCCCAAAATGTGCCGGTGGATTACACTCAGATTCGCTTTGTGCGCAAACCCCGCAAAAGCGCGCCTGGATATGTGATTTACACTGACCACAAAACGATTTTTTCCGACCCCATGGATCTGCGTTCGGCGCGGAAGCTGTTGGATTTGTGAAAGCACGCCTGAAAGACGAAGCCATCCTTTTGAGGATAATTCCCTACAGCGATAACAGCTTGATTCTAAAGGCTTTCGCGCGCCAGCAGGGGCTGATTTCACTTTTAACGAAGGGTATCAGGAAAAAGGCAGAGGGCAGCCTTCTCAGCCCGCTAAACATTTATGAATTTAACTTTTACGGTCCCGGCGAATCTGAGCTCTGCCTGCTGACGGATATTTCCCTGCTCAGGGAAACCCAGCTTTCGCATAAAATTGAGGCTTGGACGGCGGCTCTGTGCGCCACGGAGCTATATTCCCAGTTAATCATGCCCATGGACGAAAACCCAGCCTGGTTCTCGCTTTTGAGCGAATATCTTGATTATCTGGAAAAAACCGGAGGCAGGGCAATCCTCATCTGGTGGCGCTTTCTGTTGAGGGTTTTCAAAATGTTGGGAACGCCGCTGGAGCCTGGGGTTTGCACACTTTGCCAAACTGTTGGTTCAGACACGATGTTTTGGGATAAAGCCAGCGCTTCAATTCTGTGTGGCGAATGTTTGGGCTTCGCGCAAAATCCCGCCCGTTATGAAAAACTCAGTCCCAAGGCAGCGCAAATAATGGCTCTTCTGCCCAGAATCGGCCTGCATTTGGACGAGCTGAAACCTGATGGGGAAAGCGTTGCCCAGCTCAACAGCATATTTTCCCAACATTATCAGGCTCATTTCCACAAAAACTTGCGGCTGAAATCACTGGGAGTTTTGGAACAATTTTACGGCTGAAGCCGGGAAAACCTGCTTCAGACTATTTGGGCATCCCTTTATTTTGTAATGCTTTAAATATCTTTCCTAATAACCTTATTCATTCCTGTGTTTCGTAATCCATTGTGTCGCATTGGGTTGCTTAATAAAGTTAAGGCATACATAAGGCGGCAAGCAGGAGCCAGTTAATCAAAACTTTGTCAAATCCTTAAAAAGGTTCAAAGGCGTTCAGTGACCAATAGAAGCGTTCGGCTTCCTGCTGAACACGCAAAAGCTCATCGTAATGAAGCATTTCCCACTTTGCCAGGAGTTCAAAGAACTTTTTCAACTGTGGTTCCTGAGCGTTGGCGGCGTTTTCATTGTAGTGGTCGAAAGCGTCTTTTTCCAAAAGCAACGCGGTGGAAATCGCTGAAAACAAGAATTGGTCTTCACCAATGCGGCGCACAAAATCTTCGGAAAAGAAGGAGTCATCGTCTCTCACTTCGCCAAGTTCCGGGTCTGGATCAGAAAGTGGCTGTTTTGCGGAGATTTCCTGATGGTATTTCAAAAGGTAGTTGAAGTGGCCACGTTCTTCCTGGGCACGGGAAAGGAAAAACTCCTTGACATCAGTTTCGTCGGCATGGGCGGCGGCTTTTTCATACAGGGTCACGCTGTCTTTTTCGCCTTGCATCGCTTTTCTAATCGCTTCGAGCATATCTGTCTTCATTGTTAACATCCTTTAATTATAATTACTTTTCCTGATACTATAACCCGGAACCGACAGAATGCAGATTATTTCTCTGAGAGCCGAGACTGAGGATTTCCCTTGTCAAAAAGTGCCGCGTTTCAAAAAGTGGTTTTTCAATGAAATATATTAAGTTTGGGAGAGATTTTGAAACCTAAGATCTCTGTTTTGGCGCTAATCGCCATTCTGCTTTTTTGCCTGAGTCCACTGGCGGCTGAATCTTTTGGAGAACGCACTGCCAAAGCCTTGGAAGCCAGAGGCGTGAACCCTTGGATGATTGTGATTTTGATTTCAATGTTGCCGGTGGTGGAACTGCGTGGAGCCATCCCTGTGGCGATTTTTGCCTTGGGCATGAGCTGGCAAAAGGCAGCTTTGTTGTCCATCTTGGGAAATATGCTGCCCATTCCGTTCATTCTGTTGCTCTTGGAATGGTTTCTGCATCTCATTTCCCGGTTCAAATGGGGAAAAAAACTCACCGATTGGCTTTGGACGCGTGGACGCAACAAAGGCAAGATTGTGGAACGCTATAAAGAGCTGGGACTCATAGTGTTTGTGGGAATTCCGCTTCCAGGAACAGGTGGCTGGACAGGCTCGCTGGCAGCCAAGGTTTTTGGGCTTTCCTTTTGGAAATCTCTGTTCTGCGTTTTCATCGGAGTGCTCTTGGCGGCGGTGGCAGTGACTCTCATCTGCCTTTTTGTGCCCTGGGTGTTTGGTCTTTAATCATGTCCAAGGCTGATTTCCACATCTTTTGGCTGGCGGGGGAAAATTCCGGCGATTTGCATGCCAGTCTGGTGATGGAAACCTTGAACAAGGATATGCCAAACCTACGTCACAGCGGGATTGGCGGCGCCAGAATGCAGGCGTTCGGGCTCAAACCTCTGATGCCGTTCACGCGTTTTAACGTGATGGGTTTTTTGGAAGTGGCGGAGCATTTGGGGTTTTTCCTGAAAGCGGAGAGGGAAATCAAATCTTTTTTGAAAAAGGAAAAGCCTGACCTCGCCATTTTGGTGGACTATCCAGGATTCAATCTGCGTATTGCCAAAATCGCCGATGAATTGCGGATTCCGGTTTTATATTTCATCTGTCCTCAATTTTGGGCTTGGAAACATGGCCGGGTGCGCAAATTGCGCGGAAGCGTGCGCCATGTGGCCTGTATTCTTCCCTTCGAAAAAGAGCTTTTAGACATCCATAATGTCACCTCCAGCTATGTGGGACACCCCATCGCGGAAGAAATATCTTATGAACTGGACCGGGAAGGTTTCGCGCGGTTTTTTGGCCTGGTACCGAAATCTCGCTGGCTGGGATTTTTCCCCGGCAGTCGCGACAATGAGGTTCAAAAAATGTTGCCCATATATCTGGACGCGGCGCGGGAACTGGCTTCACAGGGATTCCAAATCCTGATTTCAAAAGCCAACAGTGTTTCACACCAGCTTTTTGTGGAACTCATGGAAAAACACGGTTTTGAAGGGCTCGCGGTTATCGATGGCTACCGCCATGAAATGATGAAATATTGCGAACTATTGGTTTGCACTTCCGGGACCGCCACCCTGGAGGCTGGTTTTATTGGAACACCGCTTCTGATTTGCTATAAAACTTCAAGAATTTCATATTGGATTGGACGTCACTTTGTGCGGATTGAGCGCATCGGATTGCCAAACATCATTTTGGAGAAAGACCTGCTTCCAGAGCTTGTCCAAAACGATTGCCAGGCGAAAACCATCACGCGGGAAGCATTGGCGCTGCTGGACGACCCTGAGCGCATGAAAATGATACGTGAAAATCTTTTGACCTTGCGGGAAAGCCTTTCTGAGCCAAAGACGAGCCAGGAAATGCTGCGCGTGGTCAAACAACTTTTAGCTCATTATGCCTGAATTCCTGTTTCGATTGGAAGGCTTGCTGGGAGCTTGGTTTTTGAGGGCTTTGCGCCGCAGTTTGCGGATTGAAGCCTTTTCCCAACCTCCAGACCACTATCCCTGCGTTTACGCTTTTCAGCACAGGGATCTTCTGCTTTTGGCAATTCAAAGAACGGATTCCGGAATCGCGGTGATGAGCTCAAAATCCAAAGACGGCGAGCTGATTGCGCGTCCGCTGGCCCGGCTTGGTTTTTTAACGGTGCGTGGGTCTTCTTCCAGCGGTGGAGCCGAAGCTTTGCGACAATTGATAAAACTCGCCAAAAAACACAGCCTCGCCATCACTCCGGACGGTCCCAAAGGCCCGGCGGGAAGCGTGAGCCCCGGAGTTTTGCAGCTCGCGTATCTGGCGAAAATTCCCATCATACCTGTATCAGCCTGCGCGACAAAGCAGTGGATACTGAACACCTGGGATAGATTGCGCGTTCCCAAACCTTTTTCCACGCTCAAAGCCAATTATGGACAGGAAATTTGGGTAAAGAGCCGTGAAGATTTCGAAATAGCCGAGGCGAGGATAAAATCCTTTTGGGCTGAGGCTCAATCTTAGATCGACCGGATTATCCAGACGCTTCGAAAATATAAAGCAACGTTACAGACAAAAAAAAGCCGGAATCAAGGGACTCCGGCTTTTCTTTAAAACGTTAAACCGCTTTTATTTCAGGGCAATCCTTGCCATGCGGCGGGCATATTTTGCCAAACGTTGGGGGGTGTAGCGGTTCAATTTGCTGTCACCATATGCCATGGACTGGAATTGGGTGGTGGCAACCAAAACGTTATCCACATATTTGTGGTTCATTTGGGTGATTTCCAGTTCAAATTCAGAATCCGCACCATGGTCTTGGACGATGTTTGCGGGGAAGGTGTATTCGCGATCGGCGACAGGGATTTCTGTATCAACCACTTCATCGTAGTCCCAATCTTCAGGATCGTAGGCATAGGCGCTGGCAATCTGCTGTTTGCTATCAGCTTCCAACTCCCAGAAAACATAAGCGGTTCTGGTGGGATTGAAAGTAAGCGGGAAGGTGGCGTCAGCGTTGTAAACCACGGTTTGTTTGGTGTTCACAACCACGGTTCCATCAACCTTCAGTTGGAAAGTATAGGAACTTCCAGGGGTGAGGGTGGCTTTGCCATACCAGGATTCATATTGATAAAGCAATTCGATATTTGAACCACCGATGGAAAGTTCAACTACGGCCTGGGGGTCAAAGCTGCTTGCGGCGCCAATCCAGGAAACGACGATGTAGTGGGTGTCGCCTTCAAGTTGTGGCAAGTTCATCTCGCTTGCCTCGATGGCCATCACAGACCATTTCGCGTCTTCGGGCTGGGTGATGTTTTCTTCGCACGCTGTGAGCAGGAGGCCCATTGCCAGCGTGGTCAGGATCATCAATATAAAGAATTTACGCATTTTGTGCTCCTTTAATTCTGTTTGTTCAACACTAATAATCAGCCCGCCTTTATTTGTCAAGTATTTCTTGCCCTAAATTCATTCTCCCGGTTTTCATTCCCGGTATTCCATCTGTTTTTCGGCGGAGCAGATGTCAGCATTTTCCGGTTTTCTTGCTCTGGGTTCGCAAAATAGTGTGGTTGCTGTTATTGTGAACCTCATTGCTTTTAGAAGCATCTGGGTTTATTCGGTTTTGGCTTCAAGGTGGAACAGCGCTATATTATTAAAAAGCAGATGAATGCAAAATGTCAGGGAGGAAACATGCAAAACTATTACAAGCTCATGCTCAAGTGCCCCAAATGTGGTCAGGAACTGGGAGACGAGGAAAAACTTATCGATGGAGTCCCCGCTGTTAAATTCATCATCCATTCCCGCGGAGAAGAAGGTTTGGTTTGGCTTTCAGCACTTTACGGCAGCTATAACAATGAATCCACTCTCGATGTGCCCAAGGGCGAAATCAGCAGCTTCTTTTGCCCACACTGCAGGGCTGATCTAATCTCCAACGCGAATTGCAACCTGTGTCAGGCACCGCAAGTGGACCTTCACCTCTTTGAAGGAGGCAAGGTTTCCATCTGTTCACGGGCAGGCTGCACCAAGCATTCCATTGAATTTGAGGATTTGAATACGGCAATCAACCACTTTTTTAACGCCTTCGAATTGCAGAACCGCCGTCCGAGATAATTCAAAAAATTGATTGAAAACAAAAAGATCCGGCTTTGAAAGCCGGATCTTTTTTTATCCATCAGTGACTGATGGGTTTTAGTTCATTTTAGCTTTGATTTGGTCGTAGCGGGTTTTTTGGGCGGAAGTCATGCTGCTGACTTTGCCGGCAAGTTCGCTGCCAAGGCCGTTGGCATTAGCTCTTTCTTTTTCAATCCTTTGCTGAGCTTTGGGGTCGCCTGGTTTGGCATTATTTTTGGCTCCAAGATATCTGTCCACAGCGTTATTATAAGCAGTCAGTTTGCCATCGATATCTTCGCTGGGAACGGCGGGCACTGGCTTCTGAGGACGGTCTGGATTAACAACAGGCTTTTGGGTTGGGGTGGTCGGTTTTGCCACGGGTTTCTTTTCAGGCTGTTTTTCATCTTCGACATCGGGAAGAACTTCTTCTTCTTCAACTTCCATGAAATTCACACTCAGGACAGCGGAAGCAGCGGCGTCTTTGATGCGCTGGGAAGCTTCATTATCCACTTCGATGTTGAACTTGAGTTCGGTGGGTGTGTTGAGAGCGCCAGCCAACATTTCTTCAAAATTCCTATAACCAAATTGATTGATGGCAATGTCTTCCGCGTCTTCAATCACGTTTCCTTCCTCATCCTTGAGGGTGAGTGTCCATTGCATGGCGGGAATTTCTTCGCCTTCAAAATTCTTGATAAGTTCGGCTTTGACGGTGACAAGCAGGCCAATCACTTCTTCAATCTCGAAATTGTCTTCGCTAATCTTGAAGTATTCGGCAGCAGTGCCTTCGAGGGTAACCTTGGTGGCTTCCTCGGTTGTGTCCTTGGTGCCGCAGGCTGTCAAGGCCAACATCGCAACCAAGAGAGCGGCAAGAATAATTGTACGGATACGCATTATTTTCTCCTTCTAATAATGTCCTGCTGAATTTTCAGCAAGCTTTTTCTGCGTTTTTTTGGGGAGGCTAAAAAGCTCTAAGACAGCATTCATCAGTACTTTAAACAGGTTTAGATGCAAGTTTCAGCCTCAATGTAAACTCTATTTTGTACAAGAGCAGAAAGCGCCCTTGTTTGTCAATCTTTTTTATTTATTCCAGAGCTGTGGAACCGGGTCAAGGTGTCTCATGGACTGTTTCCAACCCTGAGTGGCTCAAAGATAAGTCAGGATTTTGTTCGCTCGATTGATGAAATCCTTGAGCTCGTCTCCGCTGAAAGCGCGCTGTTCCAGCATGGAAAGATCGTGAATGTAAGTGCTGATGGTGCGGGCTTCCTCTTCCCTGCCTTCGCTATCCAGATCCAGGATTTTCTTGATTATAGGGTTTTCCCGGTTCAGGATGAGGGTGTGGTCTTTCAACAGCGTAAAATCGGCCTGGCGGTTGAGCGCGTCCATATCATGCCAACGCCGCAGCATTTCGTTGAACACAATCATGGATGGGATTTCTGATGATTTGAGACTCTTCACCTGTACTTTCAGGGGTGTATAAGCATGATTGAAAAGCTCTTTGAAGGCTTCTTCACCAAGTTCAGCACGGGTTTCAGCAGGAAGTTCAAAAGGACGGATCAAGGTTTGTTCGCCCTCCTGTTTTATCCAGGAAGTCAGAGCTGTGGCAGCCTGGGGATATTTTTTCAGGAAATCAGAATAGTCTTCCTTGGAGAATGAGGCTTCCACTTCCTGACCCAAAGCTTTGTAGAAAATCTCCTGCAAGCGTTGTGTATCCTGGTTTTCACCGTCTTCTTCAATCTCTGTGGAAAGCAGTTGATCGTTCAGTTCGCTGTCCACTCGGATGAATTCCAAATCCTTGTGGATGCTTTCCAGCCTTTGATAGATGTGGGTGTCCAGCGGAGTGGTTTGATAGATCACTTCGATGCCCTGATCTTTCATCAGGCGCAGATAGCTGACCTGCGTGTCTTCACCAGAGGCATACCAAATGCGGGTTTTATCGCCATCCTGCTTGTTTCGAGCCTTGTATTCTTCCAGGGTCACAAAGTCTCCGGAGGCTGATTTGAAGATGAGGCGGTCTTTCATGGCTTCGAAAAAGTCTTCATCACGCAAGAGGCCAAACTTGATAAAAGTATCGATGTCTTCCCAGTATTCCTCATATTTTTTGCGGTCTTCGGTGAATGTTTCGCCAAAGCGATCCGACACTTTTTTCACGATGTATTTGCTGATTTGGCGAACCTGATCGTCGTTTTGGAGGAAACTGCGGGAAACGTTGAGCGGAATGTCTGGAATATCAATGCCGCCTTTGAGCAGTAACAGAAATTCAGGGATGAGATCCTCAAGGTTGTCGGCAACGAAAACATTGTTGCAATATAGTTTCACCTCGCCCTTGAAGAAATCGGGGTCTTTGCGCAATTTGGGAAAATAGAGAATTCCGCGCAGATTCACAGGAAAATCGGCGTTGAGATGAATCCAGAAGACGGGGTCTTGATAGTCGTGGAAAACCTCGCGATAGAATTTGATATATTCTTCATCGCTGACGTCTTTGGGGCGGCGATTCCAAAGCGCCTCCAACTGGTTGACCTGTTGGCTTTTGAACATGATGGGCCAAGGCATGAAATTGCTGTATTTTTCCAGAATCTCGCGAATTTTGTATTCCTGGGCGTAGTTTTTTGAATCTTCGTTCAGGTAAATGGTGACCGTGGTTCCGGGTTCTTTTTTCTTTCCTGCCTTCATCTTATATTCGGTGCTGCCATCGCATTCCCAAAAAGCAGGTTCACTGCCAGCAACCCAGGATAAAGAATCAATGGTAACTTTTTCCGCCACCATGAAACTGGAATAGAAGCCCAGACCAAAGTGGCCAATGATGTTGTCCTGCACGTCCTTGAACTTTGTTACAAATTCCTCAGCGCCGGAAAAAGCAATCTGGTTGATGTATTTGCGGATTTCTTCCGCCGTCATGCCAATCCCGGTATCATGCACTTTGATGGTGTTGTTTTTGTCGTCCAACTCAATCGTGATTTTCATATCCTCCGCTTTGAAATCCGGATCGGAATATTTACGCTTGTTGATGGCGTCTACAGAGTTTGAAACCAGCTCACGCAGGAAAATGTCATGTTGGGAATACAGCCATTTTTTTATGATGGGAAAGATATTTTCCGTGTGAATGCTCAAGCTGCCCTTTTCAGTCTTTTTGCGGGGCGCAGCTTTGCTCTCCGCAGGTCTCTTTTTTGTGTTTTCAGGCATTATGGTTCTCCTTAGAAAAAGGTTCTTTTTTATGGATAAAATAAAGGCTTCGGGTAAAATGTCAAGGAAAATAAGCAGTTTGACCGTTGGACTGCTAAATATCGGGCGAATGCTCCGCTGGATTTGGGAATGAGGGTGATTTGCCTTGATGGGTGGAAAGGCTTATATTATCAGAAAACAAAATGATTGGAGTAAACAATGTTGACCGAATTGAACAATAATAATTTTGAGACTGTGATAGGAAAGGGAATGGTTTTGGTGGATTTTTGGGCGGATTGGTGTATGCCTTGCCGCATGATTTCACCGACCATTGAAGAGCTGGCACGCGATATTCCTGATGTGCGTTTTGCCAAGCTTAACGTGGATGAATTTCCGGAACTGGCTGGCCACTATGGGGTTATGAGCATCCCCACGCTGCTTTTTTTCAAAGATGGCGAACTGAAAGACAGCTCCATCGGAGTCGTCCCCAAAGCTGTAATCGAGAAGAAATTGGAACTATTGCGCGGATAGATTTTGAAACGCAACGCTGTTGTAAACTGGGCTGAATATCTGCTCTTTCGCGGGGCACTTTTCAAGCTGAGGCTTCTCCCCTATGCTTGGGGCAAGTGGCTCTTAATAAAGCTTTTTATGTGGATTGGCTATGGAATTGGAATTCGTCGCTATGTGGCGGACCAAAATCTGGAAAGGGCATTTGATGGAATGGATGTCCAAAAACGGCGCGAGCTGCTCAAACAGGTATATCATAATCTGGGTTTGACATCTGCCGAACTGTATCTGCAACCGGAAAACAAACTGATAAATTCGATTAGCTTCCAGGGCAGAGAACACATGGATAATGCTTTGGCACTCGGTCGAGGTGCTATTTTAGCCACGGCTCATTTTGGAAATTGGGAAGCCGCAAGAGTTTTGCCACTTTTCGGAATCCCTCTGGCAGTGGTTACCAAAAAGCAACACAACCCGCTGTTTGAGAATTATAATTCCACCTTGCGGCAAAAGCATGGCCTGAAACTTATTGACTATGAAAGTGGCTTGAAAGACATCATGCGCTGGCTGGATAAAAATGGAGTGGTGGCAATTCTCACCGACCAAAATGCTGGAGAAGCGGGGCTCGTTATGGATTTTCTGGGTTCTCCCGCTTCACATTGGAAAGGAGTGGCAAAAATCTCGTTGCGCAAAGGTGTACCCATTGTACCTGGCTTCACGCTGAGGACCCCTAAGGGCGGAATTCTGATGTGTTTTGAACCGATGATTCATCATCCCGGTTTGGACTGCGATGAAGATGGTATTCGCAAAGTGACTGAAGAAGTGAACGCGGTAATTGAAAACTATGTGCGAAAGTGGCCAGAGCAGTGGTTTTGGGTGCATAAGAGATGGTTGCCTGAGTTCTATCTTAAAAAATAGCGACTCCCTTGGAGCCAAACATTCACATCTCAATATATTAGAACGAGTCTGTTGAAAACAAGCTAATTAAGCCCTAACCCTTTGTGTAGCTTATGATTGGCTTTTAAAACATAAGGTACACTAAAGGAGGCAAGGCAGGGACAGCCGAAATTTACCAATAAATACATAAAAATCAGCCCGCCTAAAATATGAGAATCAACTGAATGCAGCCTGGAATTCTATTATAGGTTAACTTCCACCCAAACCCCAATGCGGAAGGTGCGCAAGCCGGTGTCACGTTTGTTGTCCGCACTCTTTTCCCAGGTTCCTGTGAGCCCTCCTCTGATATTTGCGTCAAACTGATATGTGGCGCTGGGTCTGATGGAAATACTGATATTATCTTGATCCACCTGTTGGGCGCCCTCACGCCCAAAGGTTTCATCATATTTCTTTTCAAAACTCATGCTGAGGCTGGATGTGAGTTCATTCTTAATGTGAATTTTCTTCTTGGTGAAGGGTACGGTGAACCCTTTGCCCATGCGGAACGAATAGGAAAGGTTCCCGTTCAGAGAGTGAGTTTGTGAGGTTTTGAGAATCTGGTAGGAATCCATGTTTGTGGTATTCTCGCCAGTGGCAAAAGAATAACTGAGATTGGTGCCAAAATTCTTGAAGAAGGTGCCAGTGAAGCCGATGGCTGGGTTCAGCGCAAAGGTCACCATTTCCTGGCGGGGTTCCTCCCAATCCAATTCACCTGTGGCGCGGGTGGTCATCTGAAATCCACTGTTGAGGCGCGCTCCAGTGAGGATTTTACCCAAGCCAATCCAATTTTGGAAATCCATCAGAGAAACCGTGAGATCTGGGAAAGTGACAGCCACAATCTGGTTTGAGGCGCTGGATTCGGTTTGATCAAAAGTGAGGCTATAGCGCAGTACGCTATCCAGTCTGCGGGAAAAATTCACACCGCTGGTGAGCGCCAAAGTGTTGTTATCCTGCACGGAATCAAGGGAATCCGCTGGCAAAACATGAGGCAAGCCCAGTTTGAAAAGGAAAGGTGGCGTGGTTTGGCTGCGGGAATAAGATTGCACATAAGAATTCTGATAGGTGGCGCCGATATTCTTCACTTTGGAAAGCAGATTCACAGCAGCGTGGGGGAAATAAAATCCGCCGCCTTTGGAGTCGGGTTTTCCTTTCGGATCCCTGGGTTTATCGCCTTCAGGAAAGTCTGTGTGTTTTGGAGGTTCGTCTCCCATCATCTCAGCTTCTTTTTTGCGGCGCTCTTCCTCTTCCCACTTCCTCAGGTCTTCTTCCTTGCGGGCCTCTTCGTCACGGCGTTTTTGCTCTTCCTCCCATTTTTGGGGGTCTTCATCCCGCAAGCGGCGTTCTTCCTCTTCCTTCTTTTTCAGCTCCTCTTCCTTCTTTCGTTTTTCATCATCATCATGCTTAAAATCCGGGGATTTAGGTTCGTCACCTTTTAAGTCGGGTGATTTGGGCTGTGGTTTGTTCGCCAAACGAGTTTGATGGGAAGCCATGATTTTGTTTGCCAAAGATGAGAGCAGGCTGGAGTTTTGCAAGGTGAAGTTTGCTCTGAATGTGCGGTTCGCGTTTCCGTCACTTTGGAAATATGCCACCTGGCCTTCGGATGTGTTTTGATAGTATTTTCGCTGCTGCTCACTGAAGCGTGAATTTCCGCTGAGGGTGAAATTGAAGATACGCGGCAGATAATTTGGGTTGAAGTTCAAACCCAAATCCTGAACCTGTTTGGTCAGTTTTCCAATGTTGAAGTTCTGCAGGAGGATTTCCTGTTTCAGGTCGCGTTCAGTGTTCAGCCTCGCGGATAAAGTTATATCCGAAGTCAAGCCCCAGTTCACATTGTTGTCTGCTGTGAAAACCTTTGTGGGAACTGTTTGTGAGCGCGGATGCCAGGCATAAACCCCATCCCGGCGCTCCCAGTTCCAGCTTTGGGGCTCGGTGTTATTGATGGTGAAGCTGTTATTGAAAGTGCTGGGGAACCAGCCCAGACGATAGTTTTTGAACAGACGGAAGCTGACTTTATCGCTGGGAAAACTGAGATTGTAGTTCAAGGTTCCACGCCATGATAAAGTGGTGTCTGCAGCCGTGGGAGTAAACCGCTCGCTCTGTTCAATTCGTCCGCTGATCGAAGTTCTATAAATCGTATATTGCAGGATTTTGGATTTTGGAACGCTGCGTTGGCTGAAACCAAAATCAGCGGCATAGGTCAGGGTTTCATTGCGTTGACGATTTTTATCTTCAGGATCGTCGATATTATCGCGCAGAAGGTCTGAATTAGCTTGGAACCGCGGGATTCCCAAAGAATAATTGCGAGTGAGGGTTACCGGAATATCCAAGCCCCAGGCGCTGGGGAAAAGCTTGTTCAGGAAATAGCGGTTCGTTATATTCAGGGTTTTCGAGCTGGTGAAAGTGTTTGTTCTGCCTCGCTGGATGGTTGTGTTAAAGTTTTCACTTTTATCCTCATAATCGATGATCAAAGTGCTCAGATCAGCGAAGCTTGAATTCAGCGACAGCCTTTTGGCCACGCCGATATCTTCATAGGGTTCGGCAACCCTCAAATCATTAAAATACATGATTCCGCTGAATGGCATGGGGGCTGGTATATCTGTTGGAGAATAGATACCGAAATAGATATCCCGTGTATTTGTGACTGTGGGCGAACCGCGGAAGCTATAGACTGTGTTTCCTTGGATAATCTGACCGGAAGTTTGGTCTGGAAAGTTCTCTTTCAACGAGGTCATGCTCTGCAGATCATAATCCAGTTCGATCCAGGCTCCTCTTTCCATCTTCGCGTAATATGGAAAAACAGGCACGCGCTGACGAATCTGGTAATAGTTCAGGCTGTCCGCTCCAACCCGGAAAATCACATCCACGGAATCAGGATGAGAGTGAGCGCCTTCTCTGGCTTCCGGATAGACCCAAAACCTGATTCTATTATAGGAGAGAAGGTTGTATGGATCCAGCATCCTCTGCCTCAGCAAGGCTTGATGACCTGGCTGAAGGTTCTCAACTTCAAGGGTGAGCGCGCTTTCGCTTGATTCGCGGCGCAATTCAATATAATAGCTTCCCTCAGGGGAAACGTAGTGCGCGCTGTTCTTTTGGTTGTTCACGATTCCGGAGAGGTAGGACGTGTTGTAGGTATTCAGCATGGCGTCAGCCACAATCTGGTTGTCCAGGGTGCGCACGTGAAAATCTTCCCATTTATTTCCAACCACATTAAAATCGTAAACAAGCACTTTGGCGGGAACATTGGTTTCCATAACCAAGCGCCCGTATGAAATCTTTTTGAGAGAGGGATTCACCCCGGCGGTGGAGTTATTAACAATTTCGAATGTGTCTGGATCTGTGATGGGTATGCGATAAAGACGCCATCCATCGGCGTTTACGTTTTGCAAATAGGTGGAATCCGAAAGCGCGAAAGAATAGCTGAAATAGCGGTCAAGCGTGTTCAAAACACCATTTCCATCCAAATCTTCAGTGTCAAGGACGCGGTTGCCTTCGGTTCCGTTTATGTTTGGATAGTCTCCATATTGATCTATCGTATTGTCTGCCAAATCGTTGGGGTCAGCACCAGGCTCCCAATTGAAAAGCCCGTCCAAGCCGGTATCTTCATCTGTGGAAAGCACGCCGTCGCCATTTACGTCTTCTGTGTTCAAAACACCCAGGCCGCCAAAATCAGTATAGAAGTCTTCACTGATATCACCCAAATCGACTCGCAGGATGGGACTGGGCATGATACCTGATTCGTTTGGAATCACCTTCACCATCAGCTCGATATATTTCTTTTGGGAAAAATCAAGCTGGTTGCCCAGATATTTCATCACGCCGCCCCAGCTCCAAACATCGGAATTTGGAACACCCAGGTTCGAGGGAAAAACTTTCAACGCCAAAACCGTTACTGTTTCACGCTTTTCTGCATCTGTGAGGGTGGCTGGATCCTCAACTTGATCGCGGCGGATATTTTTGGGATTAAACCATATCGTGCGACCCTTTGCCAAAGTTGTGTTCCAAGGTTTGCTGGCTGGAGACCAGGATCCAATCGTCACCCCCATGGGATAAAAATCCATAATTGATTCCATATCATCCAGATAGGCTTCCTTGCGTTTTTCTTTGGGGTCGCCATAGATGCTGGGAATCGTGTAGGCAATTTCGCCTGAAAGGGTGATTCGGGTTTCCGCGGTGGTGTTAATCAAGGGTAGCCAGTTCAAAAAACGTGTGACGAAATAAGGTTTCACGGTGATGGAACCGTCAACGTCCGCCATCATCATTTGGATGTTTTCGTTACCCACGCGAGGACGTCTATCCGCAACGTTTTCAGAACGATAGATGAAGGTTCCGCCCAGTTTTGCCCATTCCGCGAAATTCCAATCCGCGCGCACGCCAGCCAATGATTTACTAGCCACCTCGAAAGCGCTGCGATATTCATAGTCTATCTCAATTTTGGCATCGGCATCCTTGCCCGCGGATGTCAGAAAAGTGATGCGACCAAAATCGTAGTCAACAATATAATCGACGTTTTCCTTCTGTTCGAAACCATTAACTTTTACAATCACACTGCCCTTGAGAATACCGCCTTGTCCCAAATCCACTGATTCCCGACCAATTTTACCCTTCACGCTCATAAATAGATCTATGTCCAAATAGCTGACGCTCTCACCTTCCTGGCGGTAGACTTCTCCGTCGCCCAAAGATCTGAAAGGCTCGATGAAAGGAATCAAAATCAGCCCTGAAGTGAGGTTTACAGTGTTGTCTTCACCATTAATGAGGCCGTCACCGGTGCTGTCCATACGCAGGAAATCCGTGTAGGTTACGATGTTTGAAGTGGCCAGGGAATCCGGTACCAGATAGTTTCGAGTGAGGTCAACATTTATGGTATAAATATCCAAACCAAAGCCGTCGCTTTTTATATTGGTCTTGTTCATGTTGTAAACGTTGCGCATCTGATAGTGCCAAACGTTGTTCGGGTCGTTTGGATTGTATTCCTGGTTGCGGCGGCGGATAACCTTGGCATGCAGAATCCCGTCATCATCGTCCTGAACAAATGGAACCGGGATGCCGTCCCGGCGGACATATTTTACCGCAATCGTATAACGGCGGTCGATGGTTTTATTCAAACGTATGATGCCGGAAGTGTAGTCCGTAACAAAATCCGTTCCTTCAATCAGCTCATCATAATATGGGACATAAAAGTCTGTGGGACTGAAATATATTGTATCTCCGATTGCGGATGCCACGTTATTTGTTGACACGGCATCATCCAAAAACACTCGCACGGTGCCGTTGGCGGGAAGCAGGTTTGCGTTTTTGATTCTCCACGCGCCGGTGGGGTCAGTTTTGATGGCATTATTCACCCATGCGCTGGGTACGTGACTGGAAACATCCGCTTGGGTGTAGAGGTCATAAACCTCGTAAGGATCATCCAGATAATACATTGTGCGAGGAGCGTAGTCTCTGCTGCGAAACACTGTGGAGTCCGCCTGGCTGGTTCCCACATAGTTTTGGGTGTTTTTCTGCCCTTCCTCGGTGCTGGCAATCAGGGTGAGATCCAAGTTTTTATATTTCAGTTTGGAGGTTACACCAAAAAGTCCGCGGGATGCGGTTGAATAGCTGATATAGCGTGAACCAGACAGCCCCAAAGTGATGTTTCCACCCTCGATGGATTGAACCAATTCATCTTCATCGCCAGTATATTTAATGCTCACGTTATTGGGGTCGAAAAACTGCTCATCCTGCTTGCTGTTATATTTTAGGTTCACGGCAATTTTTTCGCCGATGGTACCAGTGAGCCGCAGATTGGTTTCCTGCTCCATTTTGATGTCAAACTGCCCAGCGTTGTCCTGGTCATAAATTGCCACGTTTTTGCGATTGGTGCTGCCAACTTCCAGGGTCACCTTTTCCGTGCCGTCCAAGTTTAGCTTGCCAGCGGAACCACCAAGCACTCTTTGCACGGATTTGGGCATGGCAATGGTTGGCAATTCCAACACATATTCTTTAATCAATCCAGTGCTGGTGACCTGGGTTTGGGTGCTTTGGGTGCGATAGCGCTCGAAAAGGGATTTTCTGAAAGCCTTGCGCTGCATGTTCCTGAAATAGGAATTGAACGAGATTGTGCGCCCGGGAAGCAATTCATAATCCCCAATGCTTGTTGTCAGAACCAGTCTTTGCCGCTCAAAATCTATCTTATGGTCTTGTTTGGGCTCGATTCCGGTGATGAAATATGGTTTTTGTTTCAGATAGTTGTTGCCTTTATTCAGTTTGTACACATCCACGGTGTTATACACCAAGGGATTGTATCCGTGAATCCAGATCCGGGGATAAAACTCCTGTTGGGCAAAAAGAAGGCCCAAGCTCATGATCAGGATGGAGAAGGCAACAAATTTTTTCATGCGCGGCTGTTTTTCCAGGCCAGGAAAACCCCGTCAAGAGTTAAAAACTTGTCCATTATTTTGGCAGCGGGAACCAAGGGTTGAACCAATTCCGCAATGCCGCCGGTGAGGATAACCTGCATGTCTTTGAGGTCAAAATAATGCAGTTTTGCCTGCCGCACATAGCTTTCCAACATGAAGCTGTGACCGCGCACAATTCCAGAAAGCAATGCGTCTTTCGTGGAGGTTCCCAAAAATACTTCCGGTTTGCTGAGTTCGATTGGTGCCAGCAAAGCCGCGTTTTTGAAAAGCTGCTCCGCACCTGTTTTCAATCCCGGCGCGATGGCAGCTCCTTCAAATCTGCCTTCAGAGGTCACAAGCTGGACCTTGGTTGCGGTTCCAAGATCAAGGATAAGGCAGCTGCTACCATATTTTTTCCAGGCGCCGTAGGCATTTGCAACCAAGTCTGCCCCAATGAAAGAGGGATCCGCCACCCTGTAGCTGAGTTCCGGCACATTTAGCGCTGTCAGTTCCCAAGCACTGAGACCAATATATTTTCGGAAAAGATGTTGCCAAACCCGGCTGAGACCCGGAACCACGCTGGCCATTGCGATGGCGCCAATCTTTTCTTCACTGAAACCATCCAAAAGGGGCTTCAAAAAACTGTAATATTCGTCCGCAGTTCGGTCCAAGGAACTCGAAAGCCTGGCGAACCAGGCCAGTTCTTCATTTTTATATATCCCGCAGCTTATGTTGGTGTTTCCAATGTCCACCACAAAGCATGCATCAGATGCCATGTTAGTTTGCATAATCTCCACGCATTAGGGTATTTTAAAAAAAACAAAAAAAAGCCTGTTTCGCTTGGGTGACTAAAAATGTCGAGTGTTGTTTTATGTCAATAGATTTCCAGTCTCCAGACTTAATTGAAACCCAATTCCTTCAGGGCTGTGCTCTTTTTTCGCCAGCCAGGCTTCACTTTTACCCACAGATGAATCAAGACTTTGGTTTCCAAAAATGTGCTTAACTGTGCCTCCGCGTAACGCCGTATCCGAGCCAGATTTTCCCCTTTTCTGCCGATGATGATTGGCTTTTGGCTTTGGCGCTCCAACCAGATTACCGCATCTATCACGGTCTGCTCTCTTTCTTCTTTAAAAGCTTCGATTAAAACCGCGGTTGCGTAGGGGATTTCCTGAGAAAAATTGTGGAATATTCCTTCCCGAATCACTTCCTGGGCAAAAAAGCGCAGAGGCAAATCTGAAAGCTGGTCTTCCTCATAATAGGGTTCATGAAATGGAATGTAGCGCAAAAGTGCTTCCATCATCTCACTCAAACCTTCACCCGTTGTGGCGGAAATAAAAACCGTTTCGTTCACACTATTCGGCAGATGCGAAATCAAGGCTTCACGTGAAAGATCCGGTGTCAAATCCAGTTTATTAAACACCGCAATCTGCGGGGTGCGCACCTCTTTGAGCTGTTCCAAAACTTCCAGATCATATTCAGTTGGAAAACGCCGTGTTTCGCTCATAAAAAGCACCAGATCCACATCCTTGAAGGCATCCGTCCATATTTTGCGCATTCGTTCCTGAAGTTCATAGCGAGGCCGCAAATAGCCAGGTGTGTCTATGAAAATGATTTGGCAATCATCACGGTTAAGGATGCCTTTGATGGCATAGCGCGTGGTTTGGGGCTTGGGCGAGGTTATGGAAAGCTTTTCTCCCAAAATCCGGTTCATCAAAGTTGATTTACCGGTGTTAGGCTTACCGATGATAGCCACAAAGCCGCTGCGAAAATCTGGTCTTTTCATAAATACAAAACGGAGGGCGGGGCAAATCCACGCCCTCCTGGATTGTGATTAATTACAGGGAATTAAATACTTTTCCAATGATTTGAGCAACTTCCATGAGCTGCTCTTCAGTGATGGTCAAAGGTGGTGCCAAACGAATAATATGGCGATGGGTGGGTTTGCAAAGCACGCCTTCTTCTTTCAGTTTCACGCAAACGTCCCAAGCTTCGATACCATCCTTGGGCTCAACCACGATGGCGTTCAACAAGCCTTTTCCTCGCACAATCTTCACCATGGGATGCTTGATGGCATTCAGGGCTTCGCGAAACTTGATGCCAAGTTCGTAGGAACGCTCAGCAAGTTTTTCTTCCTTCAAGACTTCCAGAGCGGCTTTGGCAACCACGCATGCCAGCGGGAAACCGCCATAGGTGGATCCATGCTGTCCGGGCTCGATGGTGAGCATGATTTCGCGATCTGCCAAAACAACCGAAACTGGCATCACGCCACCGGAAAGGGCTTTGCCCAAAATCAGCATGTCGGGGCGAACGTTTTCATAGTCGCAAGCAAGCATCTTACCGGTGCGGGCAAGTCCGCTTTGAATTTCATCTGCCACAAAGAGAACATTATATTCTTTGCAAATGTCATAACAGGCTTTCAGATAGCCTTCGTCCGGAACGTAAACTCCGGCTTCGCCTTGAATAGGCTCAACGATGAAGGCTGCCACGTTTTTACCGTGTTTTTCCAAGAAAGATTTCAGGGCGGCGGGATCGTTGTAGGGAACTGTTTCGATGCCAGGCAAAAATGGTCCGAAACCGTCGCGGCAATCCGGATCGGTGGATGCGGAAACGATGCTGATGGTGCGACCATGGAAGTTGCCTTCCGCAAAAATGATGATGGCTCTGTCTGCTTCCACGCCCTTGACCTTGTAAGCCCATTTGCGGGCAAGCTTCATGGCGGTTTCAACGCCTTCCGCGCCGGTGTTCATCATCAGCGCCATGTCATAGCCAAAATATTCGGTGATATACTTTTCAAAATCACCCAGTTTGTTGTTGAAAAACGCCCGTGATGTGAGGGTCAGCTCCTTTGCCTGTTCGATGAGCGCATTGACGATTTTGGGATGGCAATGGCCCTGGTTTACAGCTGAATAGGCTGAAAGAAAGTCGTAATAGCGCTTTCCCTCTGGATCCCAAACGAACACACCTTCTCCTTTTGCCAAAACCACCGGTAACGGCGCATAGTTGTGAGCTCCATATTTATCTTCCAATTCCATTGCTTTTTGTGAACTGATGGTTCCGTACTTGAGATTTTCGGACATGTTTTTCCTCCATTTGCGGATATTTTTCTATTCGAATCAAAATCCTATTTACAGCCATTGTGTCAAGATATTCTTTATCTTTTTCTGCCAAAACCCGACCACGCTTGGGGAATATCACTTTTTTGGAAGTCAAGTTTCTCCGTACCCAATCAATATTATGGACAAAAATAAAACGGCTCGGAAATCCAAAGCCGTTTCAAAAATTTGGTGGAGGTGGCGGGTATCGAACCCGCGTCCAAAGAACAGATTATGAGTGAATCTACATGCTTAGCCATCTTTAATTTGAGCTCAGACGGTGAAAGACGGGCAGACCCGTATGAGCCGGTCCCATGGTCTTAGCCGAACTCTATGGGTGTCCAGTTCGGAGCGGCCGCACTGTTTCGACGCTCAAATTCCTTCCCGGCGGCCCGGATGGGTTGAACGTTGGCATGCTTATGCTGCCAAGGAGTAATTGTAATCTGCAATTAGATTTGTTTGCTGCTTTTTGACGGAGCGGACAGCGTCTCCGGCATGCATCTCTCACACTCAGGTTCCCTGTCGAAACCATGTCACCCCCATATAAAAAGGTAAAGATCTGAAGACAAGATATTTAAGAAGCCTCTGCTGTCAAGCCCAATCTTCCTCCAAGCTCGCTCTAAACTCCAAAAAATACGTGATCTAAGAACCCTTCCAAAGCCTCCCGATTTTTTATCGGGGGGTTCAACAATGACTATCGACTGGCTCTGTTTCTGGAGTTAAGATTGAGGCAGGCTTGCGGTTCCAATCAGCTCTGGAAGTGTGATCTTGTTTTCTTCCAGATGTTTTTTAAGACCCGCATGGAGCTTTTCCGCGGCGAGGGGATTGCTGTAAAAAGCGGTTCCCAATGCGATTGCGGAAGCTCCCGCATAGAAAAACTCCAGGGCATCCTGCCAAGTGTTAATCCCACCCAAAGCGATGATGGGAATCTTGACTTCCTGAGCGGTTTTATAACAGAGAGCCAAAGCTACCGGTTTGACGCCAGTGCCGCTGTATCCACAAACGGGATTGGAAGTGAAAAAGCGTCCCGTTTTCCAATTGATGGCGGCACCATAAAGAGTGTTTATCAAAGCCAGAGAACTGGCTCCGCCGTCCTGGGCGGCGCTGGCAATCTGGGCAATGTCGGTAACGTTTGGGCTTAGTTTGAAGATTAGTTCCCGCTTCGTTTTTTCAGCCAAGGCCGACGCCAGGGAAAAAACCACATCCGGATCGGCGCCAAAGGCAATTCCCTCTTTTTCCACATTGGGGCAGGAAATATTTATCTCATATCCCGCTATGCCATCCTCTTTTTCCAGTGCTTCCAAAATCTCGCCAAACTCCGCGATGGAAGAGCCGGAAAAGCTGACAATCAACGGGATTTCAAGACCATCACGCAGGCGGGGCAAATCCTGGGCAATGAAAGCGTCCAAACCCGGGTTTTGCAAACCGATACTGTTGAGTAAGCCCGCCTCAGTTTCAAAAACGCGAGGTGGCTTGTTCCCCATTTTTGGATGCAGGGTAATAGTTTTGGTGGTATAGGCACCCAGAATTTTGGGGTCGAAAAACTCGAAATAACTGCTGTCGAAAGTGCCGGAAGCGACAGTTATCGGGCTTTGCAGGCTCAGGCGTCCCAAAGATGTGGCAAGGCGATTCACAATTCCTCCCAGCGGATTTCAGCGGCGTTAAAAACCGGACCGTCAGCGCAAACACGCTGGTAGCTCTCCCCCACTGGGATTGCGCAGCCATAACAGGCGCCCACACCGCATGCCATATAGGCTTCCAGCGAGGCATAGTGTGGGATTTTGCCAGCCACTTTTTGGATGGCGGCAATCATTGGCAAAGGACCGCAACTATAGATGATATCGATGTTTTCCTCATTCAGGATTTGAACGAGGTTTTGGGTTACCAATCCTTTTACGCCAGCGCTGCCGTCCACGGTGTAAAATTCATCACAGGGAAAAATATCCGTAGCTGTGGCGCCTCCATGAATATGTAGCACGCGGTTTTTCTCTTTCAGGAATGTGCGCAGAAAACCCAGAGGCGGCCAGCCTACTCCGCCGCTGACCAAAAGCACATTTTTACCCTCTACCAGAGGAAATGAATTTCCCAAGGGACCCAGCGCCAGAATAGTTTCGCCTGTTTCAAGATTTGCCAGTGCCTGGGTTCCGGAACCGAGTACCTTGATGATGAAGCTGATCTGTCCTTCAAAAACACTGGAAACGCTGATGGGCTTGAAAAGTTTACGCTCCTGCGCGTCGGTTTTCGCTTTCAATTCAAAAAACATCCCAGGCTTGCAAAGCGCTGCCAGAGAAGGTTCTTTGAATGCGATTTCCACGTATCCATCATTGAGCCATCTGGTGTTTGTGATGCTCAATTCACTAAACTTGGGCATCCGCGTCCTCCCAGGTGATTCTGCCATCCAAAAAGGTGTAACGCACTCTCCCCGAAAGGCTTTGGCCCAGCCAGGGGCTGTTTTTACTTTTGGAAAGAATGTTTTCCGGGCTGAAAAGAGTTTGGGCATTGAGGTCGATAATGGTGAGATCAGCCGGCAGCCCTGCTTTTATCATGGCTGGTGGAAGGTCCATCAGCTCTGCCGGGGCTGAAGTTAAAGCTTCGGCAAGCCGCTCCAGGCTGAGGTGTCCAGGCTTGACCAAATGGTGATAAAGAGCGGGAAAAGCGGTTTCGAGTCCGATGATTCCGAAAGGAGCGTGGTCGAATTCCCGAACTTTTTCAAAATCAGCGTGAGGAGCGTGGTCTGTGGCAATGCAATCAATGGTGCCATCACGCAGCGCTTCCAAGCAGGCAAGACGGTCTTTTTCGGTACGCAGGGGCGGTTTCATTTTTGTGTTTGTATCAAAGCCGAGACAGGCCTCTTCATTCAGAATGAGGTGGTGAGGCGTGACCTCACTGGTGATTTTGGCACCTCGTTCACGAGCTTGGCGCACCATTTCGATGGAACGCGCTGTGCTGATGTGGGCAATGTGCAATTTTGCGCCCGTGTTTTCCGCCAGCATGATATCGCGGGAAACAATCACCTCTTCAGCCAGGCTGGGAAGACCGGTCAAACCAAGACGGGAAGAAACTTTGCCGTGGTGAATCTGCCCTTTTCCAGCCAGGTCATAATCTTCAGCATGCACCACCAGGGGCAAGCCAAAATTCATGGCATAGTGGATGCAATTGAGCATCAGTTTGGCGTTTTGAACGCAGCCGCCGTCATCGGAAACCGCAACTATCCCGCCGGATTTCATGGTTGCCATTTCGCTGATTTCGAGTCCTTCGCTTTTTTTGGTCATGGCGCCGATCACATAAACCTTTGCAAAACCAAGGTCTTTGGCACGGCGCTGGATGTAGTCCACAGTGGCGATATTATCCACCACAGGTTCGGTGTTTGGCATGGTGCAAAGGCTGGTGAAACCACCATGGGCAGCGGCTCGGGTTCCGGAAACGATATCCTCTTTATAGGTTTGGCCTGGATCACGCAGATGGACGTGTAAATCCACAAAACCGGGAAAAACGTGTTTCCCACTGGCGTCAATAATCCTGTCCGCTTTATCGGGCAGACTTTTGGCGATTTTTTGAATTTTCTCTTTTTTAATGAGGATGTCGCGAAGCTGAAACTTCCCGTTGATATAGGCGTTGGCGTTTTTGATGAGTGTTGTCATGATTGCCTCCTTTTACAGTTTTCCACCCAAGATGAGGAACATCAGCGCCATGCGTACTGCCACGCCGTTCGCGACCTGTTCCACGATGATACTTTGCTTGCTATCCGCTATCTCCGGAAGGATTTCCACGCCGCGGTTCATCGGTCCGGGGTGCATGATGAGGGCGTCACGTTTGGCAAACTTTATGGTATCCTGAGAAAGCGCGTAGTGTTTACTGTATTCCTCCAAACTGGGGAAAAGGCCTTCCGTCATGCGTTCAAATTGCATGCGCAGACCCATCACGATGTCGGCGTCGCGCAATGCTTCGCAGAGCTCATACTGCACCCGGCAGTCATAAAGCTCTTCCAGATGCGGCGGCATCAGGGTTCGGGGTCCGCAAACCGTGACATCCATGCCCAGCTTTTTCATGCCGATGAGGTTTGAACGCACCACGCGGCTGTTGAGAATATCGCCCACAATGGCAACTTTGAGTCCCTTGAGGTTACCCACATGTTCCCAGATGGAAAATATATCCAGCAGAGCCTGAGTGGGATGAGCGTGACGCCCGTCACCGCCGTTGATTACTGGCTTTCCAGAATATTTATGAACCAGTTGGGGACTGCCGGGGCTGCTGTGACGGATGCAATAGAGATCGATGCCCATGGCACCCAAAGTGTAGATGGTATCCTGCAGGCTTTCACCTTTTTGCAGCGAGGAGATGGATGCCGCAAAGCTGACCACATCAGCGCTGAGGCGTTTGGCTGCCAGCTCGAAACTCATGCGGGTGCGGGTGCTGTCCTCCACGAAAAGCGTGCAAACCGTTTTTCCACGTAGGGTTGGGATTTTTTTGTATTGGCGCAGATTAATCTCTTTCATCGCCTTGGCGGCTTCCAAGATATACATAATCTCTTCGCCGGAATAGTCTTCCAGCCCATACAAGCTCCGACCTAAAAACTGGGGTGTGGTTTCCATTCTTTCTCCTTTCCGGCTCTCTGGCCCGGATTAAAGGTATTTGTGTCAAAATGCAGGAGACGGCGTTCCGGTCAAGCTTTTTTTCTAATGTCTTTCTCCGGAGGTTTAACTCAATTTATATGAAGGTTTTATGAGCAGATTGATTCTGACTGTTTATTAGGATGATTTGGCTTCCCCTTGCTTGCCGCCTTTAGTATTCCTTATGTATCAAAAGCAACCTTATGCGACACAAAGGTTTAGGGCTTGGCGAGCTTTTTGCAACAGACTCGTTCCTATATATAGAGCGCGATAATTTATCCCAAGATTGAGAGATGAGCGGTTCTTTTCTTTGAAGAAACGGAAGCTTTTCACATTATTTAGGCTAATCGGGTTAAAAACCTTGACCGATAAGCGCCTTTTCATTTTTTGGTGCGAAAATGATAAAAAAGTATAGGAGACATATCAATGAAACGCTTAGTGATACTTTTGGCTGCAACAATGATCCTTCTGGCAGCCTGCTCCACAACCCGTGAAAAGCTGAGCCCAAGAGCGATGGTGGATCTCAAATCCGCCGACGTCGCTTACAACCAACAGAATGTTGAGGAAGCCCTCTCGCTTTATGAAAATGTTCTGGCAGACAACCCCGCCCATGCCCACGCGCTCAGAAGGCTTTCCGATATTAACTATTATTTTGCTGAAAACAACCCCGACAAAGCTGTGGAAGGAAACATGACGGCTTTTTCCGGCTATGGTCAAGCCATTAAAATCATGGAAAAATATGAGAAACCCACTGATAAAGAACGTGCCGCCATCCGCGATATGAAAAAACGCCGTACCAGCGCCTGGGCACGTGTGTTCAGCGCCGCTGAAGCTGAAGAAAAAGCGGGAAACACCGCCGCTGCCATTGAAATCTATGAACAGGTTTCGGCGTTGGACACAGAACGCACCGAACCGCTTTACAAGCTGGCAAACATATATCAGCAAGAGCTTAAAGACGAAGCCAAAGCCGAGGAAATTCTGCTTAAAATCTATAGCGTGAATCCAGAGGATGTGAACGTTCTGCAGCAAATGGGTATTTTCTACCTGAATAAAAAAGAATATGAGACCGCAATCGGCTACTTCGAAAAAGTCAAGGTGACTGAGCCCATGAATGTGAATAACCTGATGAACCTTTCCTATTGCCAATTTGAGCTTGAGCAATTTGACGCCGCCAAAATAAACAACGAACTTGTGTTGGCATTGGAGCCCAGAAACGAAGACGCGCTTTCGGACGCCAGATATATCGCCCTGAAATTGAATGATAATCAAACCGCGGCAAACCACCTGAAAAAGCTTTTGGATATTCGCGATAACGATACAGACTATCAGGATATCTGCGCCCTTCTGAACCAGCAGGAACGCTTTGATGAGCTCATCACCTATGCCCGCAGATGGCATGAATATGATGAAACCAGCCAGTTTGCCGTACAATTCGTAATCCTGGGCGCTCAAAAAACAAAAAACAAGAGCCTCGAAACCGAATTCAGCAACATCCTTAAAAACCTGAAATAAAGCATTTTAGATAAGAATTAAGCCTGTCCATAGGGGCAGGCTTTTTTTGCAACTGATGAAAAAACAACAGCAGGCTTATTATTACGCTTTGGGCGCGGTGCTGGCATGGTCAACTGTGTCAACCGCGTTCAAGCTGAGCCTGAAACATCTCACACCGTTGGGATTGCTTGTTTTTTCCTCGGCTGCGGCAAGCTTGTTTTTGGCAGGTTATTGGCTTTTAAGCCCCAAAACACCTGCGAGTGGAAATTGGAAACGCTCCATCCCGGCAGGGCTTTTAAACCCTTTTGTGTATTATCTGATGCTTTTTGCCGCCTACGACAGGCTGCGCGCTCAAGAGGCGCAGGTTTTGAACTACACTTGGGCGATTGTTTTGGCATTGGGTTCCGCAATTATCCTGCGCCAACGCTTGCGTCCCAAGGATTTGGTCGCCCTGTTTTTAAGCTTTTTGGGGGTCGTTGTAATATCCACCCGGGGAAATCTTTTTCAGCTCAGGTTCGATAATCCGCTTGGCTCATTTTTGGCGGTTTCAACTTCCATAGTTTGGGCTTCATATTGGCTGTTGAACATGAAGGATCCTCGCCCCGCGAAAGACAAGCTGGCATTGAACTTTGCTGTCGGGACGGTGAGCGCGCTGTTATACGCAGCGATTGTTGGAAAGCTGAATTATCAAGGGCTTTTTACGGATGATGGTACCGTCTGGGCTGGGCTTCTGGGTGGACTTTACGTGGGGATTTTCGAGATGGGTTTCACTTTCATAATTTGGCAGAAAGCGCTGGATACGAGTGAAAACACAGCCTCGGTTTCAAACCTGATTTTTCTGACACCTTTTGTCTCACTGCTTTTCATCGCCCTGGTTTTGAAAGAGAGCATCCATCCAGCCACGTTTTTGGGGCTGATTTTGATTGTGGGCAGCAATCTTTGGCAAAAACGCTGAGCTAAAACAGGATTTCCAATTGCTCGTTATCAGGGTTTGAATCGAAAACCAATTTATCCACGCCCACACCCAATAATCTGACTTTTCGGTTTTCATCCCAATTTTCAGCCAACAGTTTTTGGGCATACTGAAAAAACACATCTTCATCTGAATTGGTTTCAGGAAAGGTGCAGCTTCTGGTGATGCACTGAAAATTGTCGTATTTAATCTTGATGACCAGGTTTTGAGCTTGGATTTTGTGGGATGCCATCCGGGTTACCAAACGTTCCACAAGTGCCCGCAATTCTTCAAGAATTTCTTCGATTGAAGCAAGATCGGTGTGAAAAGTTCTTTCGCAACTGATGGATTTGGGGTCGGATTCCGAAACCACTTCGCGGTTGTCTATGCCACGCACAACATTATAAAAATAAATCCCGGTTTTTCCGAAGCGACGAAATAACTCTGTCAGCTCTCTGCGATAAAGGTCTTCCCCATTGTGAATGCCAAGATTTTTCATGCGGGTGGCTGTAACTTTGCCGATTCCGTGGAATTTTTCGATGGGTAAATCAAAAAGAATTTTCTGGGCGTTTTGTTCCGTAATTTGGCAAAGACCGTCTGGTTTTTCCAGCTCTGAAGCAAGTTTTGCCAAAAACTTATTGAACGATACCCCGGCGGAGCAGGTTAGCTGCGTGGCTTTCAGAACATCAGTTTTGATGCTGCGGGCGATTTTCATCGCGTCTGGTTCGTCGATTTTGTTTTCGGTTACATCCAGATATGCCTCATCCAGGGAAAGGGTTTCCACTTTATCCGTGTAGCTGCGAAAGATTGTTCTGATTTGCTTTGAAACCTCGCGGTAGAGCGCAAAATTGCTCATGATAAATATGCCCTGCGGACAAAGCTGCCAAGCTTGACTTGAGCTCATGCCACTGTGCACACCAAACTTTCGGGCTTCATAAGAACAGGTTGAAACCACACCGCGACTGTTGGGACTGCCGCCAACAATCACACATTTTCCTTGTAAAGAGGGGTTTTCACGAATCTCAATCGCGGCAAAGTAGGCATCCATATCCACGTGGATGATTTTTCTCATCTGTTTTTTATCAATGGATTTGGGTTAAGAGGTTCTACTTTCTGGAGAAACGGAAGAAATCCTTGTCATAACCAACGTTAAAGAAGAAATTGGTTTTACCGTCTTCTCTCAGAGCGAGTTTCAGACAAATTGGACCGGCTGGAGTATCAATCCCAGCAGAGGCAAACCAAGCCCAGACAAGGTCTTGGCTGATATTCCAGGTTTTGATACCATCGGTGTTGAGGGCCTGGGCTCCAGCTTCCAAAAACAAGATTTTGGCAGGGTTGAAAACCGCGCTCAGAGTGGCATATTTGTATTCGGATGAGGGCATTTGATCACGTTGGCAGCCCATGAAACCTTGAGAACCACCGTAATGGAAAAGATCACCTGTGTTTTCGTCGGCATTGCCAAAATGGCTGCCCATGGAAAAACCAAACCTCAGGGAAAGCGGTTTTGCAAGCGGTGCATAGAAGTCACATTCAGCGCTGGCACGCTGGTATTGGACATCGCTCAATGCAGCCCAAGGCGCGTGGTTGTATTTTAGAAAAACTCTCGCACCCCGGCGTGGGAAAAGGTCTGAATCCACGCTCTCATGGTAAAGCTTGAGACCCCATCCTCCATCTATTTGCCAGGAATGTTCAGTTAAATTGGGCGCAACCCGGTTATAAAGCTTTGAACTGCTGGCATATCCAAAAAGTTCGGCGCTGAAAAACTTGTTCAAGAAAACACCCACGGCGGGGAGAAAGCCCACATCCAGCGAATCCAAGGCTGCGAAACAGTTTCCTAAGGCGTCAAAACGTTGCACCGTGGTTTTTTGAATCCAGGGATAAAACCTTAAATAAGGAGCATTAAACTGTCCGAAATCTTTCACAAAATCAAGGTTTAAGCCAGCATTGCCGCCCAGTGAGAGACCTGCCAAAAGCTTTGAATCCGAAAATAGAACGTTGTTAAATTCAGCGAGAAGCCCAATACTGAATCTATCGTGGTTATTGTAGCTCAGATCCAAATGCAGATAGCGAGGGTCGCGTTCACGCACGTAAATAACCATGGTGTAACCATTTTGAGATGGTTCCAACACAGGATAGACCGTGTAAAACATTTTTGAATTCCAGACACGGACACAGGCATCCAAAATCTGATCTGGAGTATAATCGAAGCCTTCCTTCAGTCCACACAGTTTAATGATGTCAGTACAAGGAGTTTGAAGGTTTTCACGGCAGATTATGCTTTCGATGTGGTATGTATCCGGTTCCGCCACTTTCTGAGGTTTTTTGAAAGCATAGCCTTCTGCCAAAAGGCTATCCCTGAAAGCCCTGATTATATCGATATTTTGGCGGGCATAATCCTCTCCTATCTGGGAGATTTTCTTTGCCTTGTAATATTCGATGCTGATATTACCAGTCAGGTCGGGCTCCAAAACCAGGTCGCAGAGTTCGAGATTCGCGTCGATGCTGGTGTGCATCCCGATGTTGATGATATGGTTCAGGATGCTATACAAGTCTCTGGGGTCATTACCTTTCACGGGGAAATTTATCTTGAGGCCCAAAACCTTGTCCGCGCCCACCTCCAAGGCTTGAACTGCGGGAAGATTTTGCAAAAGACCACCATCGATATGTGTGATTCCATCATAAGGAAAGGGGCCAATAATCACTGGAATCGAGGAAGCACCACGTACAGCCTGTTCCAACGAGCCTTCCCGATGAAGAATCAGTTCTCCAGTGTGCATGTCGATTGTATGGCCCACAAAAGCGATGGGAAGCTTGTTAAAATCACGATAGGGCGAAGCAGGCAGAAATAGGCGTGAAAATTTTTGGTCAATTAACGCTCCGGAAATAAAACCTTCCGGAAGCCTGGGGATTCCTTTTGAACTCATTGGCAGACGGAGAGTTCCATAGTCTGGCCAACGTTTGTCTTTATCAAATAAATCTCCGCGGATCTGGCGTTCAAAAACCGCGTCTATCAGGTTCGCTTCAATCATCAGGGATTCCACTTCCGCGGCGCTGTAGCCCATGCTGTAGAGAGCGCCCATCAAAGAGCCAACACTGGAACCAATCACATAATCCGGATACATTCCCTCCTCTTCAATCACTTTCAGCATGCCAAGCTGCGCAAAACCACGGGCACCGCCACCACTGAAAACGTATGCCAAACCCTTGCCAGAAAGAGGCAGCAAAAGCAGGCTCAAAGCCGCAAGTGCTGCCAGTTTCAACAGTCTTGATTTATTCAGATGGCTCTCCCTGTGTGCTGTCTGCCGGAGCAGCATCACTTCCTTTTCTCACGGGATTTTTGTAAATAAACACCACCTTGCCAAACACAGCGTTGGCATCAATTTCCACCGTTCCCAAAGAGGGTTTGTTTGTAATCGGTTTTGCTGGAATGACCACTGGGCCAAACACAGCGGAGGATTCGATCTTAAAGTCAATGTCGCTGGGGAGATGAACAATTGTGGAGCCGAAAACTGAATTTACCTCGATGGGATCTGAATTGGGGTCAATGTTGGTCAGATCAACAAGTTGGGAGCCGAACACGGTTGTGTGCTCATGAGATCCGGAGCTATGAACAACTCTGTGGCTATGTTTGACATTGTGGCTGCAACGCCCGCCGAACAGAAGTCTCACACCGAACATGATGATTACAATTGCAACAAAGATTTTAACCAAGGGCAAATCGACAATATTGAGCCCTTTCAGGATGAGTGAAACGCCCCAAAGCACGAGCAGAATCCCCCAAAATACGTTCGTGATGAAGAAGTTCATTTTCATCTCCTTCTCCTATATGTTCTTATATTCCAGCACTGAAAACCTGAAGCAAACGCTCGGTTTTTTCATTTATGTGTTGGTTGACTTCAAAGATTGTGTCGTCATTCACTTTTCCCAACAGGGTGAAGGGTGTTTTGTATTCAGCGCAGAGCTTGCGGATTTCTTCCAGCTTTTCAGGCGGAAAGCTGATGGCGGCACGGCTGTTGGACTCTCCAAAGTATTCAGTTTCGGGTTTATGACTCGTTTCAAAATCCAGCTTTGCGCCGAAAGTCTTGTCTGGGTTGAAACAAGCTTGAGCAAGGCTCACCAAAAGCCCACCCTGTGAAACAGGACGCGCGGAGGCAAGCAAATCTTTTTCCACCAGAGCGTTCAAGAGCTGCAACAGGTTTTTCTCTTTTTCCAAGTCCAAACTTGGAGCAGGTGGGACAGTTTTACCCATGAGTGTGTTCAGATATTGTGATCCACCCAGGCAGGAACTGGCTTCGCCCAAACAGGCAATGAGATCACCGCCGCGCTTGAACCATGGATAGCAAGCTTTGGAAGGATCTTCCAGAATTCCCAGCATGGCAATCACTGGTGTGGGCAAAATCGCGCCCTGGGGGCTTTCGTTGTAGAAAGAGACATTTCCGCCGGTGACTGGAGTTTCAAAAGCTCTGCAGGCATCACCCATGCCACGAATCGCCTGGGCAAAAGTCCAAAACACTTCCGGACGCTTGGGGCTGCCAAAATTGAGGCAGTTTGAGATTGCGATTGGCTTGGCGCCACTGCAAGCGACGTTACGTGCGGCTTCTGCAACCGCTGCTTTCGCTCCTTCGTAAGGATCCAAATAGCAGTGGCGCGAATTGCAAGCCGTGGAAATCGAGATGGCTTTATTCAAGCCTGGGATGTTAACCAGCGCCGCTGGAACCCCTTCCATAGGAGCAGGGTTGAATTTGGAGAGAAGGTCTTTTTTTGAAGTGATGTTTGGCTCTGCCAGAAGACGCAAAAGCATCTCATCGTGGGGAACGCTGGGGATTTCTGAAATATCGAATTGAGGAAGCTCTGGCGGTTCTTTTTGGGCAGGGGAATACACAGGAGCGCCACCACCCAGGATGAGAGCATTTGCAGGAATTTGAGCCAAAAGCACGCCATTTTTCAGCACCGCCAAAAACCCATCATCAGTAACTTTTCCCGCCACAACTGCTTCCAAACCTTTGGACTTGAAGGCATCCAAAACAGCGTCCAGGTTTTTGGGTTCCACCACCATCAACATGCGTTCCTGAGTTTCTGAAAGCATAATCTCCCAAGGTTCCAAATCAGGCTCCTTGAGAGGGATTTGCTCCATATTTAACTGGATTCCCAAGCCGTTCTTGCCCGCCATTTCAGAGCTGGAGCAGGTTAGCCCGGCGGCTCCCATATCCTGAATTGCCACCACCAAACCAGAGTTTATCACTTCAAGCGATGCCTCAGCCAAAAGTTTTCCCGCATGGGGATCGCCAACCTGAATGCTGGATGGCATTTCCGCGTCTTCTTGCAGGTCGTCGGAAGCGAATGTGGCGCCGTGGATTCCTTCCCTTCCGGTTTTGGCACCGGCATAAACCACAATGTTTCCGGGTCCGCTGGCTGCGGAGCGCGCCAAATTGTGATGCTCCACCAAACCCACTGCCATTGCGTTCACCAGAGGGTTTCCGTCGTAGGCGTCATCAAAAAACAAACCTGCGCCCACGGTTGGAACTCCAAATGTATTGCCATAATCCGCAATCCCTTCCAGAGCTTGATCCATCAAAAAACTATTACGCGGTTTTTCAGGGTCCCCAAAATACAGGGAAGCCATGGCTGCAATTGGCTTGGCGCCCATGGTGAAAATATCTCGCAAAATGCCGCCCAAGCCTGTCGCGGCACCATGAAAAGGTTCCAGCGCTGAAGGATGGTTATGGCTTTCGATTTTGAAGCAGACCGCATAACCTCCGCCAATGTCAACCACACCGGCATTTTCTTCGCCCGCTTTTGCCAGCAGAGCTTTTCCATCCCGAGGCAGTGTTTTAACCTGGAGGATGGAATTCTTATAACTGGCGTGTTCGCTGTACATTACGCTGAATATCCCAAGCTCCAGATGGTTGGGTTCGCGCCCCAGTATTTCCAGAATCATGGCATATTCTTCAGGGCTGATGCCATGGGCTTCAATCATTTCGGGTGTAACTTTAATTTCCATCTATTTCTCCAATTTTTTCCACGCTTCCGGCCTTGTGGTTTTTAAGTTTTTGCACCAAGCGCAGGATTCTATCTTGTATTATTTCAAAAGTTTCGCGATAATAATCGATGTTGGAACCGTAAGGATCGGCAATGTCACCCTCAAAACCCAGGTATTCGTTCAAAGTCAAAATCTTTTCCGCCATATCGGGTGCATTACTCCGCAAAAAATCTCGATGGCGGGCTTCCATGGTCAAAACCAAGCGACTGGATTGAACCATCTCCGGGCTGCAAGTTTTGGAAATATGATCCTTGGCTTCCAGGATTCCATTTTCCAGAAGCAATTGCAAAGAACCTGCGGAAATGCTTTCGCCACCGGGCAAAAGTCCGCAGGAATCCCCCAGAAAATCCAGACCCTGCTTGGCAGCTTGATGATTAAACAGCTTTTCCGCCATCGGGCTGCGGCAGATATTTGCGGTACAAACGAACATGATACTGGGTTTTTCAAAAGAGCTTTTCACCCCATAAAACGCAATCGCGCCTTCCCTGAGGCATTTCAGCTCTTCCCCACCTTTTTCATCGCTGCCGATATATTCCACCAGTGTGGATGGCAAAGAATCTGGATTCGTTTGAATTTTGCCGGGCAGAAAGCCATAGTCGAACCAATTTTCATAGATGCTGGTCAGCTTTTTCAGGTCATTTTCCGGAGGCAGTTTTGCAATGTTCACGCTGGTGCTGATGATGGGTTCGTCCAAAAGTTCGATGATGAAACGCAACATATCATCCTTGGGAACGCGGAAGGCAACTTTGCCATTCACTGCCAGATGTTCAAAACGCGGATCATCACATTTAAAAGCCAGGCTCAGGTTTCCAGGCCAATATTGTTCTATGAGCGGCAACAGCCGGGGCGGAATATGAACCCCCTCTTCCTCAAACCAATCCAGATGCGGAACCAGAACGATGAGGCCTTTATGGTCGTCGCGCCCTTTCAAGCGCAGAATTCTCCGAATCGCTCCCTGGGAGGAAACTGTGCAGCCGATGCCATACATCCCACCGGTGTAATGTAGAAAGGTTTTATCTTTAAAGTCATTTTTTAAGATAGTCTTTTCCAGCTTTCTGATGGAGGGCTGCACCAAAAGTCGCATTAAACCTATCCTTTTTCTATTCCAGGTAGGAAAGCGGATTGACCGCCTTGCCGTCCTTGCGAACTTCAAAATGCAGCGAAGGCTCGATTGCGGAACCCGTCATGCCAGATTTGGCAATGGTTTGGCCTTTTTTGACCACGGTACCGGTGGAGACCAAAAGCTCATTATTATATCCGTAAACAGTGAAGAAACCGTTGTTGTGATCAATAATCAGCAGTTTTCCCTGCCCACCGTAGGAGCCTGAAAAGATGACAGTTCCATCCGCCGCTGCCGACACACCGGTCCATTCAGCCACCGCAATATCAATCCCGTTCGAGACCACAGATGTGTTGTAGGCTTTGGTTTCCTGACCGTAACTGCGGATAATGCGTCCCTTCAGAGGCCAGGCAATGGTGCGGGCGCTGAACTTGCTGGCAGTGGGCTCCAGCCCATCAGGTTTCGGTTTGCTGGTGAGGCTGGCAATCAGCGATTCCAGTTGAGCCTTGTCCTTCTGCAGCTTGGCGATGCGGTTTTCCAGTTGCTGCTGTTCCCGGGTGAGCTTGTTTTGCTCCGCCTGCAGATTTTTTGCCTGCTTGTCCAGCTTGCCGCTGGCGGTTGATTTTTCCTTGAGATCCATGCTGGCAAGACTGTATTGATGCACGCGGTTACGCTGTTCATGAGAAAGTGAATATTGTGTGTCTCCCAAGTTGTTGAGCTCTTGGGTGGTCTGCACAGCCATCACAGAAAGAGGACGCTGATTTTTTTGAACAATTCCCAAAGCACGCTCTTTACGGGAGAGGCGCACCATTTTGTCCAGTTGATCCGCCTGCATTGATCTGAGCCCGCGAATATGTTGTTCCACGCTCTGAAGCTCGGAAGTAACCGAATTCAGATCCTGCAATTTTTCCTGGGCGGTTTTCTGGCTGCGGCGCAATTCAACGTCAGTCTTCTGTTTTTGCAGCCTGACATTTTTAATCACCGTCTCGTTCTTCTTCTTCTTGGTTTCGTTTTGCGAAATCTTGTTCTGCGCCTGCTGCATATCTTTTTGAATCTTATCCAGTTGCTTCTGTTTGTCGCTCAGTTCGTCACTGGCAAGAGCAGAAACCAGCAAAAGCAGGGCGAGTATCGTAATTATCTTATTTTTCATGTTTTTTTACCGTATTTGACAATTGTAATCCATTTTTAAGCTCCTTGCCTGCTTGTCAATGCAAATTTTCTTCCCAGCTTTTAGCTAAAAAAAGAAGCCGGCTCATTTCGGAGGCGGCTTCGTTTTATTGTTTTGAGTTTTATTATGATTTTTTGGTCATTTGCTTCACTGCGCGCCGTTCCCGTTTTGTACCCTTAATGGCATCCAAAACAAGGTTGCTGGCCACAAAAATGGAGGAATAGGTTCCAAAGAGGATTCCCAGGCTCATTGCCAAGGCAAAGTCGTGAATCACGGGACCGCCAAAGAAATACAATGCCAGTGAGGTGAGCAGTGTGGTTCCGGCTGTAATCACGGTGCGGCTGAGCGTGGCATTGATGGAACGATTGAAAATCGTGGGTATGTCATCTTTCCGATATATTTTGAGGTCTTCACGGATGCGGTCGAAAATCACGATGGTGTCGTTGATGGAATAACCCACAATGGCGAGCAGCGCCGCGATGATGGTCATTGTGATTTCTTTTCCTGACCAGGCAAACACGCCCACAATGATAAAAACGTCGTGGAAAAGTGCCAAAATCGCCATCAGACCGAAGGTGAATTCAAAACGGATTCCAACGTAAATCACCATCAAGACCAGCGCAATGCCAACCGCCATGACGGCTTTGTTGCGCATTTCCATTCCTGCTCTGGCGCCAACTGTGTTGAATTCCTGAATCACTTCATCGTCCATGTCGCGGTTTTTGGTATAATCAGCCAAATCTTTATTCAGCACCTTAAGAAGTTGTTCTTTAATGGCTTGATCATCTTCTCCGCCCATTTTAATCTGGAAGGTGCAATCCTCTCGGCTGCCGATAAACTGGATCTCGGTATCCTTAAAACCGGCGTCATTGATAACCTTACGAAGCTGATCAATGTGCAGGGGCTCCACAGACGGATCTTTTGCCTTGAGATTCACGATGGTGCTCACACCACCTTTGAAGTCTGTGCTCCAATTCAATCCTTTCACAATCACACCGGCCAAGGAGACAAGCAGTAAGATTACTGAAATGATGTAAAAAACTTTTCTATGCTGAACGAAGGCCAAATTGCTGTTATGAAATAGTCTCATTTTTCTCTCCTCAGATGCTCAGTTTTTCACGGTTTCGGCTCAACAAGGTTTTGTCCATCAGCCAGCGCACGAAAACGATGGCGGTGAAGATGGAACTCACTATTCCTATGGTGAGCGTGAGCGCGAATCCACGAACGGGTCCGGTGCCAAATTGATAGAGCACAAATGCCGCGATCAGGGTGGTGAGGTTCGCATCCCAAATCGTGATGGTGGCGCGTTTAAAGCCGGCATCAGCAGCGGAGCGCGGGTTTTTGCCAGCTTCAAGTTCTTCGCGAATTCTTTCAAAAATCAACACGTTGGCGTCCACAGCCATGCCGATGGTCAGAATGATACCAGCAATACCAGGCATGGTGAGAGTTCCACCAAAGGCTGTGAGCATCGCCAGGATAAATCCAACGTTAAAAACCAACGCGATGTTTGCCAAAAGACCGCTCAGTTTATAATAAATGAGCATAAAAATCACCACGGCGATGATGCCGATCAGGCCTGCCATCAGTCCGCTTTTCACGCTGTCCGCGCCCAGGGTGGCAGAAACTTGGTTCGAGCTCTTCACCTCGATGGGAGCGCTCAAGCTTTTGTTGTTCAAAAGAATAGCCAAAGAGCGTGCTTCGTCCATGGTAAACTGGCCTGTGATGGTGGCTTTTCCTTCTCCAATCCTATCTTGGATGACAGGAGCGGAATAAACTGTATTGTCAACCACGATTGCCAGTCTTTCCTTGATATTATCACCGGTCACGTTGGCAAATTTGCGCGCGCCCTTGGTGGTAAAACTGAGAGATATAAAGGGTTTGCCCGCCATTCTGGGGTCGTGGCTGCCGGAGGAGCCAATTTCCATGCTGGCGCTGTCCAAATCCGTTCCCATCACTTCAGCGGTGGATTTGAGCACGTAGAGAACAACCGGAGCCTTGGCTTTGCGCATGTCTTCGTCCACGTTGTTCAAAACCAAATCATAACCCTTGGGCTTGATGTTTTGGAACTCTTTGCTGTTCAAGAGGTTCAGCATCAGCTCATAGTCGTCGAAACGAACCGCAAAATCGCCTTGGATGTCGGTGAGCAGAGATTTGAAGACCCCGGAGCTGCCATCGGAAACATATTCTCTTTCTTCAGCTTCTTCAGTTTCTTCAGTATCAGCGATATTCGGGTTGTCTTCTGCCACGTCTTGTTTGGGCATCTTGCTTTCTTTTTTATCAATTTCGCGATATTCCGCCTCCAGCTTTGCCAATTCAGGGAAACTGGAAAGGTTCGACTGCAGAATGCCATCAACTTGGTCGACGAAACGCTGGGCGTCTTCACCGCTGACCACCAGTTTGAAAACCAGTTCTGCTGATTTGGTGAGCAGGTCTGCCGCTGCGCGTGGGTTTTTCACGCCCGGAAGCTGAACCAGAATATCGTTTTCACCACTGCGCTGGATGACAGGCTCGGCAACGCCAAATTGGTCGATACGGCTTCTGATGATGCGCATGTTTCCATCAACAGCTTCCTTGGCATCTTTTTCGCTCATGCCGGTGGTGTTGACAGTCAAAACGGTCTGTGTGCCGCCTTTGAGGTCCAAACCGAGGTTCAATCTTTTCTTGATGAACCAGGTGGAATCCTCTGAAAATACCAGCGGCGAGAGAAAAACCAGTGTAACCAATACAAATATCAGTATGGATACGGGTGCTAACCAGGAGAGTTTTTTCATTAATCTATGCTCCCAATGAAATAAAAATTCCTATGTATTTATTTGGCTGAATTCAAGGCAAGTTTCACCTTGCAGGGCAAACAGCCATTTTGCCTTATTTTTGCAAAGCTTTTCTCCAAACATTTCAACCCTGCCAAAAAGTCAAGATTTTTATTGAATCTGTGGAAAATGAACAAAATCGGTGAACCACTTGCGTTAATCAGCCAAATTTGATGGTTTCTTGCTTGCCCCCTTATGTCTCCCTTATGTTTCAAAAGACAAACATAAGCCACACAAAGAGTTAGAGCCTTGTGGGCTGCTCCTCAACAGACTCGTCCATGGAAAACTATGTCTTCAGCAGTATAATTGTTCTTTAAGCTGCTGCCATTATTCTTTCTTGGTTCCGGCTCCAATGTGATTCCAACATGCCTCCTGATCAACCCGATAAAGAATCGGGATGATGGCGGGTGACTCCCAGGTTACACTTGCGCTGGAACCCAGAGCGAGGCAGGATTGAACCTGCCAAAGCTCTGGCAACGGCCAAAAAAAAGGCTAAATTGGCTTTTTCTTCAGATTTCCGCTCATGGTGGAAACCATATCAGCGATGGTTTCCTGCAAGGAACGGGTTTTGTAGGCAAGCTCTGAAACAGCTTTGGCGTTTGAAAAGAGGCTGTTGTTGGAGATGGTGAACAGCGAATACAGGGTGAAAAAAGGAGTCTTGCGTGCCATTTTATAATATAGCTCCGCAAAGGGCGCCGCCGCTTTTGCCAGCCACAGGGGCAGGCGGATTTTGGGTTTGGGGCGTCCACTGCTTTTTGCCAGTTCGTTCAGCATTTCGCTTATCTCCACCACCCGGTTCGACAAAATATAGCATTCACCCTTCCTTCCTCTTTGCGCTGCTGCCACGACGCCAGAGGCGACGTCACGCACATCAACAAAATCATACGCGCCCTTGATTATGGCGTTAAAACGTCCCTGAAGGAATGAATATATCATCTGAGCCATGTTTCCGCTGCGGGGCGCGTGTGGCCCGATTATTCCAGAAGGATGGACCACCAGGGCATCGAAACCGTCCCGAGCCGCGTCCAGCACCTTTTGGGTCGCCATGGCTTTGGTTTTGGCATAGTAGCCAATCACTTTTTCCGGACTGAAAAACGATATTTCCTTCATGGTTTCTCCGTCGGGAAGGATTGGAATGGCGTGCACCGAACTCACATAGACCAATCTTTTCGCGTGATGTTTTTTGCAGGCGTCAATCACATTCTGAGTGCCATCCACATTAACATCGTAAAGCCGCTGGTCTTTGCCAAGACTGATGCCAATCAGCCCCGCGCAGTGGATAACGGTGAACTCCGCTTCCTCTTCGCTGACAAAAAGCTGGTCAAGAGTTTGGGGAAAGCGAACGTCGCCGGCATAGCGGGTCATAAGATGCCTGTTTTCTTCCACGTAAGCGGGAATTTTTTCCCATTGCAGGGTGAAGGCGTGGACTTCATGGCCTTGGCTCAAAAGCTCCTTCACCACATAGCTACCCAAATGCCCGGCTGCACCGGTCACGATGTAAATTTGCTTTTTCATGGTTATCTCCACTTTCTTAAAATGCTTTGTAGATAAAAACGGACCGAGCGTCACTGAAAGTATCGAAGAAAACACTTTCAACTTTTGCGCCAATATAGAAGCTGGCAAATCATGTCAATAAAAAAATCTGTTCTTCTTTATGAAGATTATACTCATAAAAGTTCAATTCCCTGCAAAACATCTGAAAAAACAGGTGTGGAAAAGAATTCCCGCCTTTGGAATGTGGTTTGCATAATAATGAATAAAAACGCGATAAGGTCTTTGCCAAATGAAACATTTTTTAACCGTCATCTCCCTGCTCATCTGTTTTGCCGCCTTGGCAGCCGATGTAAATATTTCATACACAATGTCTCAACCTTCGCTGAAGGTTTCGGAAGAATACACATTTGTGAAGCTGGATGGCGCCCAGAGTTGGGGCGAATCCGGAGAACCCGAACTGCCCTGGTTTGGAACCAAAATCCTGCTGAATCCCGGTGAGGAAGCTTTCGACATTGAGGTCAGGCTCAGCCAGCCCCAGGTTTTTTCGCTGGAGCGACCCATCGCGCCGATTCAGCCCCAGTATCCGCTTTCCTGCCAGATTCAGCATCCGCGCACCCTGCCGAATCCTGCCATCTACGAAAGTGCCGACATTTGGCCTGAAATCGCCCACAACGGGGTCAATACCCATTTCCTGAGCGGGCATCCCATAAACTTTTCCGCTGTTTGCCCCTTCCAATATGATGCTCAAAACTCTGAACTGACTTTTTTCCGGCAGATTGATGTGACCGTGCGCACCGCTCAAGGTTCCAGAGCCAGCGCGGCTTTGAGCCTTCTGAAACAGGATGCCTACATTCGCAGTCAGTTGGAAAGCTCTGTGGACAACCGCGTCGATATTCCAAAATATTCCTCCCGCGAAAACGGCTTTGAATATCTCATCATTCACGATGAATCAAAATTCGACCAATGGCAGCCCATTAAAGAGTTTCACAACCAGCGTGGGATGAATGTCATGATGAAATCCGTCCAGGAAATCCAGAGCGGTTTCACTGGCCAAGACCTTCAGGAAAAAATCCGCAATTGCATCATCGATGTTTATGAAAGCAACCCCCTGCGCCACGTGCTTTTAGCTGGCGATACAGACGTGATTCCCCACCGCGGTTTTTATGTAAATATGGGCAGCGGAGCAGAATATGTGGACTACGATATCCCCGCCGACATGTATTATAGCTGCCTGGATGGAAACTGGAACTCAAATGGAAACGATCTTTGGGGCGAACCTGCCGAAGCGGATTTGGTTCCCGAGCTTTCCATTGGACGTTTTTGCTATAACAACGATGCCGAAATCGAAAACTTCATCCATAAAACCATCAGCTATATGACTCAACCTGTGGCCGCGGATGCAAAAACCTCACTTTTCGTGGGAGAATGGCTTTGGGATGGTCCCACCTGGGGTGGGGATTACATGGATGAAATGATTGGTGGAAGCTCCATGAACGGCTACACAACTGTTGGAGTGCCAACAGATTGGAACATCAGCACCCTCTACGACAGAACCTACGGTCAGGCTGATTCCTGGACAGGAAGCCAGATTCGCCCTCTGCTGAGCCAGGGTCCCAACCTTGTGAACCACTTGGGACACTCGTTCACGAACTATTGCATGCGTCTGAATAACCAGGCTGTCACCGCAAGCAACATCACCAATAACGGCATCAATCAAAACTATTCAATCTATTTCACGCAAGGCTGCTATGCCGGCTCTTTTGATAACCGCGAAACCAACGCTGGTCAATATACTTCGGATTGCATCACGGAAAAATTCACCAGCATTTCCACCTCCGCGGTGGCCATGATTTCTCATTCCCGCTACGGTTGGGGTATGCAAGGTTCCACTGATGGAGCCTCTCAAAAAATCCACCGTCAGTATATTGATGCCATTTTTGGCGAAGACTTGCGAGAGCTGGGTTTTGTTTTGGCAGACAGCAAGGTGGACAATATACCCTTCATGTCCAACTCACCCGTGATGTATTGGGTTGTTTATGAAACAAATCTTTTTGGTGACCCAGCCCTGATGGTTTGGGGCGACACGCCTCAGGAAATGAGCGTTCAGCTTCCTTCCTACTGGGCTGTTGGCTTGAACAATTATCAAATTCTCACCAACGCGCCCGGCGCCACTCTCAGATTGAAAAACGGTGATGAACTGCTTTGGGAATCCGAAGCGGACTACACCGGCATGGTAAATATCTCGCTGATTCAATCCCTCACACCTGGTGACTATCAAATCAGCATTATCGCGAACGACTTTTTCGCCTTCAACGAAACCATTAACGTGATTGCCACCGACCAACCCTACGTGGTTGCCTCCAGCGTGGATTATCTTGATGATGACGGTCTTTACCACACCGGCGAACTCATCGACCTCACCGTCACCATCCAAAACGTGGGTCTGATTGACCAGATTAACCCTGGAACCCTTCGCCTGGAAAGCAATTCACCCAATATCAGCGTCTTGAACAGCAGCTGCGGATTCGACCCCCTGAACGCCTCTGAAACCCAGACCATCGAAGGTTTTTTCAAAATCCGCATCAGCGGAGAATATCCCGATAAACATATAGCCAGCATGAATTTTGTGACAACCTTCGATTCCCACGAAGCTGTCACACCTATAACCTTGATGTTGAACGCTCCCAAAATCAAACTGGACGCCTATGAATTTGTCGGTTCCAACCTCATGATTATGCCCGGAGACAATCCCAGCCTGAATCTCATTGTCAGCAACAGCGGCAGCGGTCATGCCTTCTCCCCCATGCTCATCATGTTTTCAGACAACCCGCTCATCAGCCTTTCAGCTTTCGATGTCGGCTTGGATCCCATTTATTCCGATGATTTCATTTTCTGTGAAAGCGTCATAGACATTGGGGTTTCCGAAGATATGCCCATCGGAAGCTCTGCAAACGTTGGCTATCTCATCACTGCCGAAAACGGAAACATCCTGGAAGGCGTGTTCACAATCTACGTTGGCAACCAAAAATATAGCTTTGAAAATGAGCAGCATGGGTGGATAAGCTATCCGCCGCTGGCAAATTTCTCCGATCAATGGCATCGTGATGACCATCGCAACTTCACCCCCAACGGCTCATGGTCCATGAAATTTGGTGGAGCCGGATCGACAGATTATGCCGGTTCTGCTCATGGCGCTCTGGAAAGCCCGGTGATTCCGCTGGGTCTGAATGGACGTCTGTTTTTCCATCACTGGATGGATGCGGAAGTCCACACAAACTCCACCCACGCCTGGGATGGAGGCTTGGTTGAACTCAGCATTGATGATGGTCCCTGGGTGCAAATTGAGCCTGTGGGCGGCTATCCGCGCAGGATTTACAACAACCCCGCATCGCCTTTTGCCGCAGATACTTATGTCTATTCCGGCTCCTTCGGATGGACTCAGGCAGAATTCGACCTTTCACAATACACTGGAAACGCGCGTGTGCGCTTCGTTTTCGGTTCCGATGCTTATGTCACCGGCGAAGGTTGGTATATCGATGACGTTTACATTGAAAGCGAATTCATTGTTGCCGCTGATGATCCTGTCCAGACCCTTCGTTTCGAGCTTTTTGGAAACTATCCCAATCCATTTAATCCAAGCACAACCATACGCTTTGACCTACCCCGTCCTGCCGCTGTGAGCCTCGATGTTTTCAACCTCCGTGGCCAAAAAATCCGCAGCCTTGTGGATTCTGAACTCCCGGCGGGAACACACACCGCGGTTTGGAACGGTCAAGACGATCAGGGACGCCCAGTTTCCAGCGGGGTTTACCTCTATCGTCTGAGCGATTCCAAGAGCGAAACAACCAGGAAAATGATGTTAATGAAATGATAAAAATCAATGAAAATACGAAATTGGTGGTTCTCACGGGAGCCGGCATCAGTGCTGAATCCGGGCTGAAAACCTTCCGCGACAGCGATGGACTTTGGGAAAATTATCCCGTCACCGATGTCGCAACTCCTGAGGCCTATCAACGTAATCCCGCAATGGTTTGGCGGTTCTACAAAGAACGCTGGAAACAAGCCCGACAGGCTCACCCCAATCCCGGTCACGAAGCTTTGGCTCGCCTGGAAACCTGGCTTGGACAAAATTTCAGCCTCATCACCCAAAACGTGGATGGACTCCACACCCGGGCTGGAAACTCCCGCGTTATTGAAATGCACGGCAGCCTGGAAAACGCGCTTTGCCTGAGCTGCAATTCCCGCTCTCCGATGGATTCCATCAACCTCGATCCAGATATCCCAGCCTGCCCAAAATGCGGCGCCAGCCTGCGCCCAGACATTGTTTGGTTTGGTGAAATGCCCTATCGCATGCAGGAAATTGACGCCCTTTTGCAAGCCTGCGATGTTTTTATGGTGGTCGGAACCAGCGGAGTGGTTTATCCCGCCGCGGGATTTGTGATGACCGCTTCCTATCTGGGAGCAAAAACCCTCGCTGTGAATCTCGAAGCTGGCGAAATGCCTCATTTTGTGGATGAATTCCATCAAGGAAAAGCGGGTGAAGTGCTTCCCCGCATTGTTGAAAACTGGATGGAAGCATAGCTTTTAACGTTGCTCATAAAATCTCTCGACCCGGGAATCCGTTCCCGGGTTTTTCTTTTCAACCCAAAGGCTGCATTATTTCCCCAGCATTTATCATGAACTCTCTCAATCGTTTAAAAATTGGGTAATTAGAAACAAGCCTTGCCCCTGCCCCACATTTGCCTTGACAAAAACCGCCTCTTTGGCAAGTTTAATTAATCTGCAGTTTTGGCAGTGCCAGCTGGGAAAATTGCATTTGCATCCGGCTCTTTAAATATCCATCCTTCAAGAGATTGAGCAAGCCAAAACAGCCAGTAAGAATTTATCCTAACGAGGTATGATATGGCTAAGCCTTTTGAAGTTAAACTCGACGCGGTCCTGCCGCCAGATCCGGTTTTTGACCCACAATACCGCCGCGCGCCCAATCGTGGCCTGACGCTCAGCGAATCCGAAATTGCTCAGGCACTGAAAAACGCCCTGCGCTATATTCCAGCCGAGCATCATGAAAAAATGGCGCCGGAATTTTTGGAAGAACTGATGACCCGCGGGCGTATTTATGGATATAGATACCGCCCCGCTGGCAAAATCTGGGGACGCCCCATTGATGAATACAAGGGCAGCGTTTCAGGTCGCGCCATGCAGGTAATGATTGACAACAACCTCGATTTCGACATCGCCCTATATCCCTACGAATTGGTCACTTATGGTGAAACCGGACAGGTTTGTCAAAACTGGATGCAATATCAGCTCATCAAAAAATATCTGGAACTGATGACCGATGAGCAGACACTGGTGGTGCAATCCGGACATCCTCTGGGTCTTTTTCCCTCCCGCAAAGAAGCGCCGCGCGTGATTTCCACAAACGGTTTGGTGATTGGAAAATGGGACAATCCCGAAGAATTCATGCGTTTGACCGCTTTGGGCGTCGCGAATTATGGTCAAATGACCGCTGGAGGCTGGATGTATATTGGCCCCCAGGGCATCGTTCACGGAACTTTCATCACCCTTTTGAACGCGGGTCGCAAATATCTTGGCATTCCCGCTGACAAAGACTTGGCTGGAGTGCTTTTCATCTCATCCGGACTGGGCGGAATGAGCGGCGCGCAATCCAAAGCGGTGGAAATTGCCGGTGGCATCGGAGTTATCGCGGAAGTGGATTACAGCCGCATCGAAACCAGACACCAGCAAGGCTGGGTGGGACGCGTTTCCAAGGATCCCCAGGAAATTTTCAACTGGGTGGATGAATACCGCGCCAAAGGTGAAGCGCTTTCCATTGCCTACCACGGCAACATCGTTGACCTGTTGGAATATGTGGACACCCACGACATCAAGGTGGAACTGCTTTCCGACCAAACCTCCTGCCACGCGGTCTATGAAGGCGGATACACTCCCGCCGGATACGATTTTGAAGCCGGAAGAGCGCTTTTGGCAAATGACCCGCTCAAATTCCGGGAAGCCGTCGATGCCAGTCTCATCCGTCATTTTAATGTAATCCAGAGGCTTGACGCGAAGGGAACCAGGTTTTGGGATTATGGAAACAGCTTCATGGCTTCGGTTTTCGATGCCGGCGCCAAGGAAATCGCCCGCAACGGCATCAACACCAGCGAAGGCTTCATTTTCCCCTCCTACGTGGAAGACATCATGGGTCCGCTTTGCTTTGACCGGGGTTACGGCCCCTTCCGCTGGGTTTGCCTCAGTGGCAGGGAAAGCGACCTGAAAATCACAGACCAGACGGCAAGGGATTTGATTGACCCCAGCCGAAACTCGATGGACAGAGACAACCACCATTGGATTAGCGAAGCCCACGAAAATAAATTGGTGGTCGGAACCAAGGCGCGCATTCTTTATGCCGATGAAGAAGGCAGGGTACGCATCGCTTTGAGGTTCAACCAGCTTGTGCGCGAAGGCAAAATTGGCCCCGTGATGTTGGGACGCGATCATCACGACACCTCCGGAACAGATTCCCCATTCCGCGAAACTGCCAACATCCGAGACGGCAGCAACGTTATGGCAGATATGGCGACCCACTGTTTTGCGGGAAACGTTGCCCGTGGCATGAGTTTGGTGGTGCTTTCCAACGGCGGCGGAGTTGGAATTGGACGCAGCATAAATGGTGGAAACGGCATTGTTTTGGACGGCAGCGAATATATGGACAAGGTAGTGGCTTCCGCGCTTTCCTGGGACGTGATAGGTGGAGTGGGCAGACGCAACTGGGCTTGCAATCCCAACGCCATCGAAACCGTTAAAACATGGAACGACAAACACGGCGCTGCAGGCCACATAACCGTTCCCAGCGAAGTGGACACAGAACTTTTACAAAACACTCTTTCCAAACACAAGCGAGGATGAGACGATGTCGAGTCTTTTCACCAAACAAATGAAGGCCGCGGGCTTGCCTGAGACGGTAATCCGAACATTTGCAACCTATTACGAGCAACTGAAAGATGGAAAACTGGGGCTGATTCCCAAAACCCAAATCGAACCCCCTTCAGCCCAGAATGTGATTGCCCATTCCGCGCTTTCCGAATACCGGCGCCAATCCATTTTGAAACACATTGCGGTTATCAAATTGAATGGTGGATTGGGAACCAGCATGGGTTTGAGCGGCCCCAAAAGTCTGCTTCCCGTGAAGGGAAACATGAACTTTTTGGATGTCATCACCAGGCAGGTGCTTTCCCTTCGCGCCAGCACTGGATATGAGGTTTTGCTGCTTTTGATGAACAGTTACAGCACCGAAGCCGAAACGCTGGAATATCTGGAAAAATATCCGGATCTCAAACGCCAGAAGCTGCCTGTATCCTTTTTGCAACACAAGTTTCCCCGCATTCGCCAGGACAACCTCAAACCTTACGAAAATGAGGATGAAGACAAGATGTGGAATCCGCCCGGCCATGGTGATATCTATGCCGCGCTGAGCGCCTCCGGTGTTTTGGAGCAAATGATTGCCGAGGGCTACCGCTATGCCTTCGTTTCCAATTCAGACAACCTGGGCGCCACAGTGGACACCAGCATCCCCGCCTATATGGAAGAACACGAAATCCACTTTTTGATGGAAGTTTGCACCCGCACCGAAGCAGACAAAAAAGGCGGCCACCTCTGTCAGGACAAACACGGCCAGCTCATGCTGCGTGAGATAGCTCAATGTCCGCCTGAGGAACTGGATGAATTTCAGGATATCGAACGCTATAACTATTTCAACACCAACAATTTATGGATTGACCTCAAGGCGCTGGAATGGAACCTCATCACCGGCGAAGGCATCATGCCACTTCCTTTGATTGTAAATCCAAAAACCGTGGACAACACTCCGATTTACCAACTGGAAACGGCTATGGGAGCGGCGATTGGAGTGTTCAATGGCGCCAAGGCTCTCCTGGTTCCGCGGTCCCGCTTCGCGCCGGTGAAGAAAAACAATGACCTCTTGGCAATCTGGAGCGACCTGTATGAACTCAACGACCAATACCAAGTCGTTCTGCGCCGCGGAGTGGAAAACATCCCGCCCATCGAACTTGACCAGCGCTATTATGGCAATATCGACCAGCTTTTGGAACGCTTCAAGGAAGGTGTGCCCTCGCTGACCGGCTGCAAGAGTTTGAAAGTCACTGGTGATATAAGTTTTGGCGAAGACGTGATTTGCGAGGGTGATGTCAGTCTTGTCGCCCAGACACCGGTTTTTGTGAAAAGCAAGCTGCTTTCCGGTGAAATTGTGTTCAGACCCTAAAAGCACATTGAGCAGAGTTTAAACAGCCTTGCGATGAATTAAAGCCACTCGCCAGAAAACGATTGGAGGTCGAGAAAATGAAAAACACCCAACTTTCCATCATTGTGGCGGTTGACCGCAATATGCTCATCGGCAAAAATGGAACCCTGCCTTGGCATATTCCAGAGGATCTGCGCTATTTCAAGCAAAAAACCATGGGTCATCCCATCCTGATGGGTAAAAACACCTGGCTGGGTTTGCAGGGCCCTCTGCCGGGGCGCTTGAACCTTGTCCTCACCCGGGATAAAGATTTCCAAGCCCAGGGCGCCACAGTTTGCCACAGTGTGGAGGATTGCCTCTGCCATTGCGATGAAGGAGAATGTTTCATCACTGGCGGCGCGCAGGTTTTCCGGCTTTTTTTGCCTCTGATTTCCAAAATATACCTCACTCGCATTGAAGCTGAATTTGAGGGTGACGCCTATTTTCCTGAGTTCAATCTCGAGGAATGGGAGCTTATAAAAAGCAAGGAATTACTCTCCAAAACCGGATACAAGCTCACTTTCAATGAATATATCAGGAAGGCACCTGCCCTCCCCACTCTTGACTCCTGAAGCAGATTAACCTGGCATCTTCCCCTCATCATCCTGATTCTTTTTCGGGTTGATCAGGAGGCATGTTGGAGGCACATTCGAGCCAGAGTCAAGAGTGAAGCTGGAGCGATAACCTAATCCACATAATGTCTGGAGGCAGACTTCGATTTTTTCCTTGACCGGGAACTGACCTTGCAATTCTGTGCCGACATCTTGTAAGTGTGTGTGGATCAAATGATTTGATGGTGTGTGAAAATGAAAAAGAAAATTTTGATAGCGATTCCAATTGCGCTTTTGGTAATCCTTTTTGCCTGGCGCATTTTTGGTGGAACATCTAAAAAGAAGGAAATGGGACGCGGCGGACCACAGGCTGTTCCTGTGGAAACGGCAAATGTGGAAATCATGGATTTGGATGATTCCGCAATTTTCAGCGGAAATCTGAAAGCTGCCGGCAGTTTCATTCTTTCACCCAAAGTAGCGGGACAATTGGCACAACTATTTGTGGATATTGGAGATACCGTTTCCCGGGGACAGGTGGTTGCCCAGCTTGAAGACAGTCTTTTCCGCTTGGAATTCGACAAGGCCAAAGCCAATCTGGCACAAGCCGCCAGCTCACTTTCAGAAGCTCAAAAGGCATTGGAACACAGCCGCCAGCTTTTGGCAAAGCACTATATTTCGCAGGATGAATTTGACCGCGTCAGTGCCAGCCTGACGTCTGAACAGGCGAAATACAACGCCTCTCTCGCCGCGAAAAATGCCGCTGAAATCCAGCTTTCCCACACTCGCATCCGGGCGGATTGGAGCGGCGGACCCTCGCAAAGGGTGATTGGAGAAAGGTTTGCCGAACCGGGACAATTATTGAGCTCCGGCAGTCCCTTGGTTTCGGTTTTGGACATCAGTTCCCTCAAGGTCGAAATCGATGTGATTGAAAGCGATTATACCCGTCTCAGAGTGGGACAGGTCGCAACCTTGAATGCGGATTCCTGGCCGGGTGAGCAATTTAAAGCCCGCGTGAGCCGCATCGCGCCAATGCTTCAGGAAGATTCACGTCAGGCGAGAATTGAGCTCAGCGTGGAAAATCCTGGTCTGAAACTCAAGCCTGGCATGTTTGCCCGTGCTACAATCACTTTTCAAACCAAAGAAAATGTGAGAGCCGTACCCAATGCGGCGATTTGTAAACATCGGGGACAGGAAGGAGTTTTTGTGGTGGATAAAGCCGCTTCCACCGTCACTTTTGTTCCGATTGAGAAAGGCATCCAAACTGCCAGCCATGTGGAAATCGTCTCCCCTGAATTGGAAGGTGAGGTTGTGACTTTGGGACAAGACCAACTTGATGACGGCAGCCAAATCAGCCTGGGTCAAAATGAAGACGAGCCAGGCAGAAAGCCTGGTGGCAGGCAAGGACAAAACCCCGGCGGCAAGAAATGAAGATTGCCCAAACTTCAGTAAACGCACCGGTGACCACCATTATGGTGTCGCTGATTGTGATAATCCTGGGTGGGATAGCTTTGAGCAGGCTTCCCATCGACGCCATGCCGGATGTGACCTCCCCCACTTTGAGCATTTCCACCAGCTATTCCAAAGCCAGTCCGCTGGTGATGGAAGAGCTTATCACCAGACCCATCGAAGAGGCTGTGAGCGCTGTGGCAGGAGTTCAGGAAATTTCGTCCCGCTCATCGGAAGGTTCCAGCAGCGTACAGGTTTATTTTGCCTGGGGTACGGATTTGGATGCCGCTTCCAACGATATCCGCGACCGCCTGGATCGCATTATTGGCCGCCTTCCCGAAGGTGCCACCCGGCCTTCTTTGCGTAAATTTGACCTCGCTGCCATGCCTGTGGTGATGATGGGCGTGGTGAGCGACTTGGAGCCTGTGAGCCTGAGAAGCCTGATTGATAATGAAATCGCCTATCGGCTGGAACGAGTTAACGGCGTTGCCAGCGTGAACGTTTGGGGCGGTCAAACCCGCGAGATTTCCATCAACGTTGATCCCCAAAAAATCAGCGCGTTGGGGCTTTCCATGGATCAAATCATCACCCGCATCAAAGCCGCAAATATCAACAAGCCCACAGGCACGAATTATAGAGGCAACTATCAAATTACGGTGAGGGTTCCCGGTGTTTTTGAAAATTTGGACGAGCTTGAGCAAACTGTTATTGGGCAACGCGGTTCAAGCGTTATCGCTCTGGGAGATATTGCCACCATCGAAGACGGCACCTCAAAACTGAACAGCGTGGTTCGCATCAATGGTGAACCTGGCATCCAGATTTCGGTGAGCAAACAATCAGGAACAAACACGGTGCGCGTTGCCAAAGGTGTGTTGAAAGAGGTTGAAAACATCAATCGCAGCATTTCCCAAGTGAAAGTGGTGCCTTTGGTTGACCAATCCATCTATATCAACAGCGCCATCAACAACGTTACCAGCAGTGTGATTATCGGTGGTATTTTGGCGATTCTCATCCTACTTTTCTTTTTGCGAAACATCAAAAGCACTTTGGTGATTTCCACCGCCATTCCGATTTCAATCATGGCGACTTTTGGGCTGCTCTATTTTTCAGGATTCACACTTAACTTGATGACAATCGGGGCGTTAGCGCTTGGGGTGGGACAGCTTTTGGACAACTCCATCGTGGTTTTGGAAAATATCTTCCGTCATCGGGAACTGGGGAAAAAACCCAAGGAAGCCGCAATCCTGGGAGCCGGAGAAGTCACTTCGCCCATCATCGCCAGCACCTTGACTTCAGTGGTGGTGTTTTTACCGCTGATTTTCATGAAGGGCATGACAGGCTTGATGTATCGCCAACTGGGGTTTGTGGTGGTTTTCGCGCTGCTTTGTTCGCTGGTGACGGCGCTCACCATCGTGCCCATGCTTTCCAGCCGCATGTTGGAAGTGAGCAGCGAACCAAAAGGACGCAAAGACAGCCTGCGCTGCCGAATCTTTCATGCCACAGGACGCATTTTGAGCGGAATGGAGAATATCTACGCGAAAGCGCTTGCCTGGGTGATGAAAAAGCGCAGGACCACAATGCTAATCGCAGTGGGAACCTTGCTTGGGGCGGTTGTTTTGGCAATTTTCATCGGCTCGGAACTGATGCCTGAAGCAGACGAGGGCGAGCTCCGCGTGAATTTGGACATGGAAGCCGGAACGCGCCTGGAAGTGGTGGATGTCAAAATGAAAGAGCTGGAAAAGCGGCTCGAAGGCATCGATGAGATTGTGAACGTCATCACCCAAGCCGGCAGTGGAGGCTGGGCTTCAGGTTCGAACACAGGTTCCATGCGCTTGAGGCTGTCGGGGCGTTCCGAACGCAGCCGCAGCGACGAGGATATCGCCAACGAAATTCGCAAACGTTTTTCAGGTATCCCCGGAGCCAGAATCCGGGTTCGCACAGCTTCCAGCAGCCAAATGACACGCTTTATGGGCGGCAGCAGCAGGCTTTCCATCCAGATTAGAGGACACGACCTCGATGAATCATATCGTATTGCCCACATCATTCAGAAATCCATTGAAGGAATCAGGGGTATCACGGATTCAAACCTGAGCCGCACAGCGGGGGCGCCGGAAGATTTGATTGTGATTGATCGCCGTAAAGCCGCGGATTTGGGCCTCAGCGTTCAACAGATTGCCCAGGTTTTGGAAACCGCACTTTCGGGTTCCAGTGCCGGAGAATTTGTTGAAGAAGGGCGCGAATATCCCATGACCTTGAGAGTGAAGGATGCAGACCAACTGCCGATTGAGCGTCTGCTTGATCTCAGTGTGGTAAATCCCGCCGGAGCGCCTGTGGTTCTCAGAAATGTGGTGAGAGTGGAAAGCAGCCAAAGCTCGACTGTAATCGAAAGGCTGAACCAGGAAAGAGTTATCGATATCAACGCCAATCACAGCGGACGAAACCTGAGCGCGGTGGTGAAAGACATCCAGGCTGAACTGGATAAAATTCCGCTGCCACTGGGTTATAGTGTTGAGATTGCGGGAGATTACAAACAACAGCAGGAATCGTTCCGCGAACTGCTGATGGGCTTGATTCTGGCGATAATTTTAATCTACATGGTGATGGCAAGTCAGTTTGAATCCTTCAAACACCCGCTGGTGGTGATGTTCACGGTTCCTTTCGCTTTCATTGGCGTGGCTTTGATTCTGTTTTTAACCGGCACCACGTTCAATATTCAAAGCTATCTGGGCATCATCATGTTGGCAGGTATCGTGGTGAACAACTCCATCCTTTTGGTGGACACCGCAAACAAGCTGCGCCGCGAAGAGGGAATGGATTTGCGCGAAGCCGTTGAAACCGCGGGACGACGGAGACTGAGACCCATCTTGATGACTGCCATAACCACGGTTTTGGGATTGCTCCCGCTGGCTTTGGGGCTGGCTGAAGGTGGTGAAACGCAGGCTCCGCTGGGAAGAGCGGTGGTGGGTGGACTTTTGGTTTCCACGCTGGTTTCCCTGCTTTTAATCCCGGTGATATATTCCTTGTTCGAAGGCGGCAGGAGAAAGCTTTGGCCTTCAAAGAAGGCTTGAGCCAATCTGTATTGAGGATGCGAGGTTCAGGAAGGAAAAACCAGCCTGCCTCGCATTTTTTTATGAGTTTTATGATTGGAGGGCGCGTCTGATAAATATTCAAGCTATTTTGACTCTAAATTATCCTATTGTCGAGCCTTCACTGACTCAATCAAGAAAATATCGGGGGGATGTGTGATCTGATGGAAAAGAACTTGACATGGATTAACAAGATGAAAACAATGCAATTGGTCGTTTGGCCATACATAGATTGTGAGTTAAGAGGGATATCGGATGCCCTCAAACAACCCGAGGAACAAAGAGTTGGATTTTACGCCAACATTTGGGAATCAACATGAATTGCTCTCTTGAGGAAACAATGAAATTAGTTATTGTCATGGTAGCGGTGATAATGTGCATTACATTACAGTTAAGTGCCATTGATCACTTGGAGCTAATGAACACCCTGTACGGAGAGTTCAATGGCTCCTGGTTTGGAGAACGGGTAGTCTCAATGGATTACAATGGCGATGGTTACGATGATGTGATTGTTTCCGCCCCCTATTGGAATCCCAATGGTGTGTACAACAGTATGCAATGTTGGGGGAAAATCTACTTCTATTGGGGCGGCCCGAATATGGACAATGTCCCGGATTTCGTGATGGAAGGAACGCAGAATTGGGAACTATCTCCGGCTGGACCCTATAATGGAGGTGACATCAATGGCGATGGGATCGACGATCTGGTAATCACCCTGCCTGTAGATCCGGCTTGTGTAATTGCTGTATACTACGGAACAGCCAACCCCACCGGGGTGCCTGACTTGACCATCACTATACCATATGAGGTAAATGATTATATAAGATCTAGGCCGCTTGGCGACATCAATGGAGACGGCCGGGATGATTTGGTGATACACTGCCCGCTTTGGGGTTACCCCTACATCAAAAGATTAATAATCTGGACCGGTAACGATGCCCCATTTGTAACCCTTGTGGATGCAGTGAATGACTTAGTTGCCAATACTGCAATTGGGGTTGGAGATGTAAATGGCGACGGCTTGGATGATTACCTCCTCCAGTATGGTATTCCAGGAGGAACAAACATGAACAGCAGGATAGTCTTGTATTATGGAAGCACGAATTTTCCACAAGTAGATAGCCTGGTGATATCGGAAAACACTAATCTTATAACCGCACGAAGTGCAAGTCCACTAGGCGACTTGAACAACGATGGATTTGCGGATTTTGAGTCTTACGTGGGTAGAGTGTGGTTTGGCGGGACAGATTTAACGCCCAATAACGACTTTGAATTATCCTACAACGATCCTTACCATGAATGGTTCAACCCGGACCGTAATGTTGGTAATCCGTTTATTTACGGTGATCTGAATGGAGACGGTTATGACGACGTGATCGGATCGACTCATCAAATCAATTATTACCAGGGAGAGATTGGCATCTGGGTGGGCGGACCCAACATGGATGGGTTAATTGACTTATACCAGTACCCGCCAAGTGATTATGGAACCAGGAATTTTGGATATGCCAAGGCTGCGGGAGACTTTAACGGAGATGGGCTGTGCGACCTTGCGATTTCAGCTCCCTATTGGGGACAAGGACCGAATTACAATACCACAGGACGAGTGTTTATCTATTCTGGCAATGCGGCACTGTCAGACACGATGGTTATGATCGATGATCCAGTTGAGGTTAAACCTGGCTGGGAACTGAATGTTTATCCTAACCCTCTGCGAGCTACAGATAATATTAATGTAGCTTTAACTGGGCCAGGCAACAAGAAATACCTGCCGAGTAGCTTGGAATTGTATAATCTACGAGGGGAAAAGGTCAGCAGTGTCGGACATACCGGGGAAGTGCTAAACGGGACAACCCTCACTATGCCTGTCCCCAATGTAGCAAATGGTTTATATATTCTAAGGGTTGTGCATAACAATAATACTGCCACAACCAAAAAAATCTGTATACTAAAATAGGAGGAACCATGAAAAAACTTGTTTAGCTGCTTCATAACAGTGCCTTGCGTATTGGCACAAACAGTAACAAAATTCAGCGTAACCAAATAGGAGGTAACATGAGTAGAACTTGTTTAACTGCTATCATAACAGTGCCTTGCGTATTGGCACAAACAACTAAACCCTAACAAGGGAGGATCAAATGAAACACAGTGTATTATTATTGACCCTTGTGCTGTCTTTACTCAGCATTATTGGTCTTATCCACGCCCAAAACAGCATGGAGCTGATACTATCAATCCAGGGCGCGCATGAAAATGCAGGGATTGGATATTACAAAGCAGCTATCGATTTCAACGGAGATGGCTATGATGATTTGATTATGTATCAAAACAGGAATTTTGATACTCATGAACCAGGTAAGTTACTCTGCTACTTTGGCGGTCCCGAGTTTGATGGAATACCAGATTTGGAGTGCCAGGGTGAATTCTGGAATCAAGGTCCGGGATTATCGCTATTGTCCGGTGACTTTAATGGTGATGGATATGGAGACCTTGTTGACCGTGTGTTCATTGCTGAAGACCCCCTGCAAATGGGTCTCAGGTTCTATTTTGGTGGTCCTGACGCAGATTTGGAGCCTGATCTCATTATCCCGTTGGCATCACTGGGGGATCCTTTGGCTCCTTCTTTATGTGAACTTATCATAGAGGAAAACATCGGCGACATTAACAACGATGGATGTGACGATATCATAGCTTTGCATATCACTCCGGATTCTCCTCGAGTTTGGAGTGTTGTGGTTCTATTTGGTGGCACCTACCATACCGAGACGGTGTTGGAAAATTTTATCGAGGGCTCCGTTATTAATGTTTCAGCTGTTGGTGATGTAAATGGAGATGGAATTGATGATTTTGTGATTGGTTACAAACCTCTATTTAATCCCAACGATTTCTCATTAACACTTTATTATGGTAACGATGGATACTTTGACCCTTCAGACAAGGTTGTCCTCTATGATGACTCCACAGAACCTTATAACAATTATCCCTTTGCCTTTGGCATAGGTGATTTTAATGGAGATGGCTATGATGATTATTTAAGTTTTTGGGTTGACACACCGGCCATTGATTATGGCTTTAAAATCAAGCTAGGTTCCTCAACCCTTCCAGAGTCTCCGGAACTAAACATTGATATGACTCCTTGGACAGAACTAATTGGTGTATGGTATCAAGAAGTAAGCTTTGGAGATTTCAATGGCGATGGCTACAGTGATATGATAACTTCCGATCATGAATCAGGCTTTTGGAAAGGAGCGGCGGGCCTCTGGCTGGGCGGACCAAATCCCAACGGTGTGTTAGATCTTCGCATTACTCCTCCCAACCCATATTCAAATTATCAGTTTGGCTGGGGGCGGCCGACCGTGGGAGATTTTAACGGTGATGGATATGATGATGTGGCTTTTTGTGCTCCCCAGAGTTCACATGGCACCACAAACTATAAAGGCTGGGTGTATATATATGCCGGCAATGCCCAGCTTACAGATACAACGGTGGCAAATGATGAAAATGTAATACAGGCTACGCTACCCCGATTAAACATATTTCCCAATCCCGCGGATAAAAATCTGCATCAATGGAATTACTGTTTGGAAGGGGATTTGCCTTCAGGTGTAAAGAACAGCAGAATTGACATCTACAATATCCGAGGGCAACTAATAACATCTTATCCTATTGCCAATCTGGAAAGCAAACAAGGAACATTTGGCAAGTTAACCCTTTCACCGGGTCTTTATATAGCTTCCTTTGTTTCCGGAGAACAAAAAGTGGCAGCAACAAAATTCATAATTAAATGAAGGAGTCCAACATGAAATCACATCGTTTAATCTTTGTTCTCACCCTACTGCTTAGCTGGCAAAGCGGCATTTTTGCTTACCACTCAGATAATTTTCTACCCGCAATAATTGAACTAGGATCTTTTTTGGATTTTTAGGAGCTGCGGCCGATGGAATGGTAGGTGAAGCCCAGTTTCTTCATTTCAACCGGGTCATATTGGTTTCGACCGTCGAAAATGAGGGGCTGTTTAAGAGCTTTTTTCACCTTTTCGAAATCCGGATGGCGGAATTGAGGCCATTCCGTAATCAACAGCAGGGCATCAGCGCCGTTTAAGGCTTCATACTGGTCCCGGCTGTAGGAAAGCCCTTCCCTGCCTCCGAAAACGCGCTTTGCCTCATCGATGGCAACAGGGTCATAGGCCTGGATTTTCGCGCCGGACTCCAGCAAAGCATTGATGATAACACGGGAAGGCGCTTCGCGCATATCGTCTGTGCGGGGTTTGAAAGCCAGACCCCAAACCGCAAAAACAAGACCGTTCAATTTACCTTCAAAGTGGTTCCTTACCTTATCCACCAAGACCTGTTTTTGGCGATTATTAATGGCTTCAACCGCTTCCGGGATGCGGGCTTCCATGCCATTTTGGCGATACATCTGGATGAGGGCGCGAACGTCCTTGGGAAAGCAGGAACCGCCATAACCCACACCGGGATAGATGAATTGGTAGCCGATGCGGCTGTCGCTGCCGATGCCGTTTCGAATCTCAGCAATATCTGCGCCGATTGCCTCACAGAGGCGGGAAAGCTCGTTCATGAAAGATATCTTAGTTGCCAACATGGCGTTGGCTGCATATTTTGTCATTTCCGCCGAGCGGGTTCCCATCAGGATGATGCGTTCGCGGCTGCGGTGGAAAGGCTTGTAAAGCTCGTGGATAAGCTCAGCCGCCCTGGGATTGTCTGCTCCGATAACCACTCTGTCCGGGCTCATAAAGTCATCAATGGCAGCGCCTTCCTTCAGAAATTCAGGGTTTGAAACCACATCAAAATCAACCTTTATGCCCAGCTTTTCCTGTTCATTACGGATGGTTTGCGCCACCAAATCCGCGGTTCCCACAGGAACGGTTGATTTATTCACCACCACTGTGTATTTTTTCATGTGGCGCGCGATGTCTTTCGCCACTGCCAAAACATATTGCAAATCCGCGGAGCCATCTTCGTCCGGAGGCGTTCCCACCGCGATGAACACGGCTTCCGAGGATTGCACAGCCGTGGCGATGTCCAGGGTGAAGCTCAGCCTGTTTTGAGCGCGGTTTCGTTCCACCAGTTCCTGAAGTCCGGGTTCGTAGATGGGAATCCGGTTTTGGTTCAGCATCTCGATTTTGGCGCGGTCGTTGTCCACGCAGATGACGCGGTTTCCCATATCCGCGAAACACGCTCCGCTCACGAGTCCCACATAGCCGGAGCCAATCATCGCGATATTCATTTGTCGCCTCTTTTTTGTTTGAAAAATTCGATGGTTTCCTTCACCCCTTCTTCCAGCGAATAGAGCGGGCTCCAGCCCAATTCACGAAAGGCTTTGGAATTATCCAGCATGGAACGGCGAATGTCTCCCTGACGGGCGGGACCACGTTGGGGCTGAATCTTCTTCCCAAGCTGCCATAAAATGGTTCTATAGAGGTGTAAAGTGGTGGTTTCCATACAGGTTCCGATGTTGAAGGCGTCGTTGTCTCCGCTTTCCAAAACCGCCAGATTAGCCCGCACCACATCCTTAACGTAAACGTAATCACGGATCATGCCATCTGGTTCATCCGGGTAAGCGTAAAGCTCCGGGGTTTCATCCTTTAAGAGCTTTTCCACAAAGATGGAAACCACGCCAGCTTCGCCTTCAGGCATCTGGCGAGGCCCAAAAACATTGGCATAGCGGAGCACTGTATATTTGAGACCATATTGATGATGGAAAAAACGAAGATAATGCTCTCCGGCGTATTTGTTTATGGCATAAATTGAAAGAGGTTTGGGCAGGTAGTTTTCCGTGGTCGGATATTCTTTCGCCTCCCCGTAAATGGCTCCACCAGAAGAGATAAAGATAATTTTCTTAACCTGATACTTCACACAACACTGCAAAACGTTTATAAACCCCAGTATGTTAACCTCAGCATCCTGCTTTGGATTGCTGATGGAACGGGGCACGCTGATTTGGGCGGCGTGGTGGTTCACGATGTCAGGTTTTTCAAGCTCGAAGATGGCTTCAAGGGATTCGTCGCGGATGTCTTTTTGATGGAAAACCACGCGGGAATCAAGGTTTTCCCGCCTTCCTGAGGAAAGGTCGTCCACAACCACAACCCTATGCCCCGCATTCAGATAGGCATCCGCCACGTGGGAGCCAATGAAGCCCGCTCCACCAGTTATCAGTATCGTCACTTTTTCACCTCTCAGTCTTGTTGGTTCTTCAGAATTTTGACATTGCGGGGGTCAATTTTCAAGCGAACAGCCTGGCGCAGGATGTTAATTTGGAGGTTGACCTCGTCCAGTTTTTCATGGTTTTCCACCAATCCAGTTACGCCTTTCAAGGGACCCTTGGTAATCTCCACTTTCAAGCCCTGCGCGAGCCAGACGGTGTTTTCCAACTCCACGCCGGGGCTGCGGCTGAGCTTGATATTTTGCAGCTCCTCCAGCAATTCCTTCTGTTGATTCACCCGGATAAAATTCACCACATAGCCGGAATAGGTGAGGGTTTTGCGCTTTTGGGAATCCAAAACGCAGAAGATATAGCTGGGGAACATCGGTTTTGTAAAGTTAACCACCCGACGTTGATAGACCCTTTTACTGTCCAATTGAGGCAGGTAGTATGAAATGTTGTTGCGTTGGGCGTATTCCGCCAGTTTCTTTTCACAGCGTGGTTTGGTGTGGATAACTACCCAGCGTTGACCCTCAGGCGCGGGGGCAAGTTCTCCAAAAAGTTCATCAATCAGAACGGGGGCGTTGGTTGACATTTGGCTTCAATAGCGATAGCGTTCAGGCTTGAAGGGTCCTGCAAGAGGGACGTTTATATATTTGGCCTGAGTTGGAGTGAGAGAAGTTAGTTTAACGCCAAGTTTGTCCAGATGCAGACTTGCCACTTCTTCATCCAAAAGTTTGGGCAGGGTGTAAACCCCGATTTCGTGTTTGCTTTGCCAAAGAGCAAGCTGCGCCAAGACCTGATTGGTGAAAGAACAGCTCATCACGAAAGATGGGTGTCCTGTGGCGTTGCCCAAATTCACCAAACGGCCTTCGCTGAGCAAAATGATGGATTGACCTGTGGGAAGGTTGATTTTGTCCACCTGAGGTTTGATGTTTTCCCGGGTGACGCCATCGGTGGCAAACAGCGCATCCACTTGGATTTCATTGTCGAAATGCCCGATATTACAAACGATGGCGTTGTTTTTCATCTTTAACATGTGTTCCACGCGGATTACATCACAGTTTCCAGTGGCGGTCACAAAGATGTCCGCCTCATCAAGCATTTCCTCAACGGTGTTCACTTCATAGCCTTCCATCGCGGCTTGAAGGGCACAGATGGGGTCAATTTCGCTGACCACAACCCTGGCGCCAAAGCCACGCATGGACTGGGCGCAACCTTTGCCCACATCGCCAAAACCGCAAACCATAACCACTTTTCCCGCCACCATCACATCCGTTCCGCGTTTGATGCCATCCGCCAAAGATTCGCGGCAGCCATAGAGGTTGTCGAACTTCGATTTTGTGACGGAATCGTTCACGTTGATGGCTGGAAAAAGCAAGCCACCTTCAGAAAGTGTTTGATAGAGCCGGTTCACGCCGGTGGTTGTTTCTTCGCTCACGCCCCTGAGGTTTTTGGCGATACGCTGCCATTTTTGAGCATCCTTGGAAAGTTCGCGAATCAGAAGCTCCTGAACCAAACGCATTTCACGGTTTTCCGCTGTGGCTTCAGGCAGTTTTCCGCTTTGAGCAAATTCCTTTTCCAAACGGACTCCCTCATGAACCATGAGAGTGGCGTCTCCCCCATCGTCAACGATGAGGTCAGGCCCTCCATTTGGCCAGGAAAGCGCGTTAAGCGTGCATTCCCAGTATTCCTGCTGGGTTTCCCCCTTCCAAGCGAAAACAGGCGTGCCTCCAGCGGCGATTGCTGCGGCAGCGTGGTCTTGGGTGGAAAAAATGTTACAGCTCGCCCAGCGAACCTGAGCGCCAAGCTGGAGGAGAGTTTCAATGAGGACAGCGGTTTGCACCGTCATGTGGAGGCTTCCTGTGATGCGGGCACCCTGCAGGGGTTTGCTGTCCGCGTATTTTTTGCGCAAAGCCATCAGGCCTGGCATTTCCGCTTCCGCCAGTTCAATTTCCCGGCGTCCAAATCCTGCCAGATTAATATCGGCAACCTTATAATCCATGAGGTCCTCCCTGTTTAGCGAAAAAGCCGGGCCCAGCTTGGATGCGGAGCCCGGCAAGTTTTGAGTTTATTATCTTCTGCGGTATCCGCCGCCACTGTTGCCACCACCACTGCCACCACGTCCGCCAGAGCGTCTGTCATTGCGGCCGCGGTCGTTGCGGTTGTCATCCCGGCGCGGTGGTCTTTCATGTTTGGGTGCGTTGGGGTCTGGTTCAGGGTTTCCTTCCACACCTTTCATGGTGAGCGCCAGTTTTCCTTTGTCCATGCCCAGTGATTTCACGTGGACGATGTCGCCCAGTTTCACCATATCTTCGGGATGTCCGATGCGCGATGTGTGCATCTGGGAAACGTGAACCATGCCTTCCTTGGCACCGTTCAGAATCTTCACAAAAACACCGTAGGGTTCGATGCGGGTGACGGGACCTTCAAATTCCTCTCCCACTTCGGGGTCGATGGCAATCCCTTTCACCATCTCCATTGCCATGGTGATGGAAGCCTTGTCCGGAGAAAGGATGCGCACTGTGCCGTCGTCTTCGATGTCAATCTGAACCTGGCAGGCTTCGATGATGGATTTTATCATCTTTCCGCTCGGCCCGATAACTTCGCCGATTTTATCCACGGGGATTTTGAAGGCTTCGATGCGTGGAGCTGTGGGAGCCAGGTCTTCCCTGGGTTCAGGAATCAGCGCCTGCATCTTGTCCAAAATCGACAGTCTTGCCGCTTTCGCTTTTTCGAGGGCGATGCGCATGATGTCTTTGGTGATGCCTTCAATCTTGATATCCATCTGCATGGCAGTGATACCGTTACGGGTTCCGGCACATTTGAAATCCATGTCGCCAAGGTGGTCTTCCAAGCCAACAATGTCTGTCAAAACCACATATTTTTCACCTTCCATGATGAGGCCGTTTGCGATGCCAGCCACAGGCGCCTTGATGGGCACGCCGCCAGCCATCATTGCCAAACAGCCGCTGCAGATGGAGGCCATGGATGAAGAACCGTTGGATTCCAAGGTGTCTGCCACAATCCGCAAGGTGTATGGGAAAGTTTCACGGTCCGGCAAAACGGCTGTGAGAGCGCGTTCGGCAAGGTTTCCATGACCCAGTTCACGTCGTCCCACTGCGCCCATTCTGCCAGCTTCGCCGACGCTGAAAGGCGGGAAATTATAATGAAGATAAAAGTTTTTCTTGTATTCTTCTTCCAAGCCATCAATCACCTGTTCGTCGCTTCCACCGCCCAGGGTGATGGTTCCCAGGGATTGGGTTTCACCGCGGGTGAAAAGGGCTGAACCGTGAACCACGGGCAGAACATCGATTTCGCAGGTGATGGGGCGGATATCATCCAAGCCACGTCCGTCCACGCGATGTTGCTTGTAGAGGATGGAATCACGCACATGGCGGCGAATCAGTTCTTCGAAAGCCGCTTTGTGCCATTTTTCCTGCTGCTCAAATTCCTCGTCTTTTTCGTCCAGATACTGGGCAATCATCTCCGCTTCGGCAGCGTCAAAGGCGTCCTGGCGTTCCTGTTTGCCCAAAATCATGGCAGATTCCGCAATCTGAGCGCCATATCCGGATTCCACGCGGGACATAATCTCTTCCGGAATGCCCAGCAGTTCCACTTCCACCTTCTCTTTGCCAACTTCACTTTGCATATCCAACTGAAGCGCGCAGAGCTTTTTAATCTCTTCATGTCCGGTATAAACAGCGTCCAGCATGGTTTCCTCGCTCAATTCCAAAGCGGAGGATTCAATCATCACCACCGAGGTGGCGGAAGCTGCGACATACAGATTCATCTTGGAAGATTCTTTCATCTGGCTTTGGAGGGGGTTCAAAACCAACTGCCCATCCACCTGACCAACTTTCACGCCGGCGATGGGGCCGTGGAAAGGAATGTCTGAAAGAGTCAGCGCCAGCGAGGCTCCAAAGACGCCAAGCGAGCTGGGGTCGTTTTCACCGTCATAGGAAAGCACGTTCAAAACAACGTGAACCTGGTGACGAAAACCTTCTGGAAAGAGGGGACGGATGCTGCGGTCGATAACGCGGGCGGAAAGCGTCGCGTCCGTTGTTGGCCGGGCTTCACGTTTGAAGAAACCACCGGGGATTTTCCCGCTGGCATACATTTTTTCGATATAATCCACCGTGAGCGGAAAGAAATCCTGGTTTTCCACCGGCTCTTTGCTCATGGAGGCGGTCACCAACACAGATGTTCCGCCATAGCGGACATACACGCTGCCATTGGCTTGTTTTGCCATGCGGCCTGTTTCCACATATAGAGGACGTCCGCAAAAGTCAAGCTCACGCTTGACGATGTTGAAGTTATGCATTCACTTCTCCTTGTTTTGTTCCGGGGGAGAAGAAGCAATAGGCTGAAAACTGCCTGAGGACAAAGCCTTCAGCTTATTGCTCATGCTCCCCTGGAGATTGATGTTTCTTTGCCCGAATTTTACAGCCTCGGGCGCATTTAAAAAAGGTGGATCCACGCCGCAGACCGGGCAAATCCACCTTGTTCAAGTATCTTGGCGTAGTTTATTTTCGGATTTCCAGCGCTTTGATAATCTCGCGGTAGCGATTGATGTCTTTCCGCTTCAGATAATCAAGCAGGCGCCTTCTTTGCCCGATCAGTTTCAACAGTCCGCGTCTGGTGCTGAAATCCTTGCTGTGCACTTTCAGATGTTCGGTGATATCTTTAATCCGACGTGTGAGCAAAGCAATCTGGACTTCGGGCGAACCGGTGTCTGATTCATGGAGTTTAAACTCTGCCATGATAGCCGTTTTGGCCGCAGGGTCAAGTGCCATTTTATTCTCCTATGGAATTTTGAGTCAGTATTTTTTGAGCCTGTCTTCTGTCCAGCTTTTTTTCCAAGCTTGGTTCAGGGAGTGATGCGTGTTCCGGTTTTCCCGGCGAAGGCGTCCGCAATCCTTTCGATGGAAGTGATGAGCACCTCGCGTCCGCCACGTTCGAGGAAATCGATGGCGGCTTTGATTTTGGGACCCATGCTTCCGGGAGGAAAATGTCCTTCGTCAAAAAATCTTCGCGCCTCTTCCAAATTGAGGCTGTCCAAATCCCGCTGGCTGGGCTTGCCATAATCGACCGCCACTTTATCCACTCCGGTGAGGATGACAAAAAGGTCAGCCTCGATATTGAGCGCCAAAAGTGCGCTGGCAAAATCCTTGTCAACCACAGCGTCAAGCCCTTCCAGGCTGCCATCTTCCTGGGTGTAAACCGGAACCCCACCCCCGCCCACAGCGATGACGATTTCACCCCGTTGAACCAATTCGCGAATGATTTCGGCAGGGATAATCCTTTGAGGAAGCGGCGAAGGAACCACACGCCGCCAGCCTTTGCCAGCGTCTTCACGCAGCGTCCAGCCCAGGTTTTTTCTCAAATCCTCAGCCTCTTCGGCGCTGTAATAACTGCTGCCAACATATTTGCTGGGATTGAGCATACTGGGGTCATTCCTGTCAACTTCAACCTGTGAAATAATGGTGATAACCTTTTTTTCCAAGCCAAGCTTGTGGAGGCTGTTTTGGAGGCTTTGTTCAATCATATAGCCCATCGAGCCTTCCGTCGCCGCGTTTAAAACCCCCAGCGGCAGAGGCGCTATGCCTTCCTTTTCACCCGCTTCCTGCTGGCGGAGAAGGTTTCCCACTTGAGGCCCATTTCCGTGGGTGATGGCGAGGCGGTAGCCTTGGCGGATAAGTTCCACAATTCCGCTCAGGGAATCACGGGTATTTTTGAATTGCTCGGAAATCGTTCCTTTTTCTCCGACCTTGATGATTGCGTTTCCGCCCAGGGCAAGAACTGCTGTTTTCTTCATCATTCCTCTTTTGAAAAATAGGGGCAGAACTCGCGGTCTGCCCCATTTATCTTGTTAATATCTAATTTCTTAGAAATCCTCAAGGAGGTCGGCGAGGGTGGGATGTCCGATTTCCTGGAGGTCATAGCTCACCTGGCAAGCGGGATGTTTGATGTTCACGATACGACGCAGGTCGATCGGAGTGGCAATCACCACGCCCTCACATTCGGTGGCGTTGATGGTCTCTTCCAAGTCCTTGATTTGCTGGGCGCTATAGCCCATGGCGGGAAGCAAATCGCCGATATCCGGATATTTTTCAAAGGTTTCGGCAATCTCACCAACCGCGTAGGGACGGGGGTCAACAAATTCCGCGGCGCCATATTTCTCCGCAGCCACCATTCCAGCGCCGTAGGGCATGTTTCCGTGGGTGAGAGTGGGACCGTCTTCCACCACCAACACTCTTTTGCCGGCGATAATATCGATTTTATCCACTGTCAGCGGAGAAGCCGCGTCAACAATCTTGGCCTTGGGGTTGATGGCGCGAACATTTTCCCGAACCTCGGTGATGCCATCCAAATCGGCACTGTCGATTTTGTTGATCACAACCACATCCGCGAGGAGGATATTGGTTTCACCAGGATAATAGGAAATCTCATCTCCGGGGCGATGGGGGTCTGCAACCACCACGTTGAGCTGTTTGTCAGAGCTATAGAATGGAATATCGTTATTTCCGCCGTCCCAGATAATCACGTCGGCTTCTTTTTCCGCTTCACGCAGGATGGCTTCATAATCCACCCCGGCGTAAATCACGCTGTTCATCATGATATGCGGCTCATATTCTTCCATTTCTTCAATGGTGCAATCGTGTTTTTTCAGGTCTTCAATTTCGGCAAAGCGTTGAACTTTTTGTTTCACAAGGTCGCCATAGGGCATGGGGTGGCGAATGGAAACAACTTTGCGTCCCTTTGCTTTCAGGGCTTCGATGATAGTGCGGGTGGTCTGGGATTTTCCACAACCGGTGCGCACCGCGCAAACCGTGATCAGCGGCTTGTCCGTCTTAATCATCGTGGATTTTGTGCCCATCAGCATAAAATCTGCTCCAGCGGCGTTGACCAGTGACGCTTTGTGCATCACGTCGTCATAGAGAAGGTCACTGTAGGAAAGCACCACCAAATCAACGTTGTGCTTTTCGATTAAAGCTTTCAGCTCGGCTTCGGGCAAAATCTCAATGCCATTCGGATAGAGCTTGCCAGCCAGTTCGGCGGGATATTTTTTGTCGTCAATCCCTGGAATCTGTGTGGCGGTGAAGGCCACGACATCATAATCCTCATTGTCGCGGAAGTAGACGTTGAAATTGTGGAAATCTCTCCCGGCTGCTCCCATGATGATTACTTTGCGTTTCATATTGTTCTCCTTTCGATTTTTAATATGTTTGCTGATGGCAGACTTTTAAAAATGCTGTTGGCGTCAAGGGAAAAATTTCCTCAATTCACGCAAACACGTCATAGAAAACTCTTGACGAAATATGATATGGATTAAGTTTTGACCAAACAGACTATGTATAAAAGGAGTTTACCATGCGCAGAACGATTATGTTTTTTGCCCTCTTGTTGCTTGCGAGCCTTCTTGCGGCGCAGGAAAGCCCTGCCGCATTGAGTTTTAAACTCTTGGAAGCAAACGAATATGAACTGGATATGTTCTATTCAACTGAGCTTCGTCGTCTGTATATGCAGCTTGATTTTGAAATTCCCAAATCCCAGCTCGATCCCAGCTTTCACTATGGTTTTTTCTTGCATAAAGACGCGCAAATACAGTCGATTACGGTCTCAGGCAAAAATGAGAAACTTTATTGGGTCACAAACATGGTGCCCGAACACTTTGAACCCACCCTTCCCCAGCCCGAACTGCTGGCTTGGAACAGTCCCGTAAGGTTTTTTGGCATCCACCTGGACAAGCTTCGGGATTATGGCGAAAAAGCGCAGTTCAAAATCTGGTATAACATCGACATTCCCACCTTTGAACTGGATGGCGCAAACAAACTTAGCACCGGTCTGGACGGAACTGAGTTTTGGCATCCCCACAATCTGAACCAAGACACAAACATCCGGCTCACCCTGGTCACAACTCCCTACATGAAGCTGCGCCTGGGGAAAAGTTTTGCCTCCTCCGAGGACAAACAATATTCCCGCACCCATAAACTATCATTCATCGACAGCCCCACAGAGCCAAGCAGCTTTCGGCTGATACGTGATTGAGCTAAATTAGCTCAGTTGGTAGAGCAACTGATTCGTAATCAGTAGGTCGGGGGTTCGAGTCCCCCATTTAGCTCCAGAAACACTGGCCCGGTCACAAGGGAAAAATCCCCAGACCGGGTTTTTTTATTCATCGCTTTTTCATCAGCCCTTTTTCATTCACCCAGCTTCGCCCTTTGGGCAAAAAACCCCGACCCGTCATCCTGATCGCCAGCGAAGGATCCAGGCCAAGGTGTCAAAAAATGTTCTTCCGACCACCTGGGTTCGTTAATCAAGAGCAAGCCGTCAACCTCGCTTCCAATTCCGCCAAACTCCCTTGAATCCAGCGCCACAGTAACTTGATACCATCCCGGGAACTTCGCTTGTTGCCCCACAGATGTTCCCAAGGCATGAATGAGGCATAAATGAGCCACGCCCAAGAGCCCCTCTATATATAGTGGGTAACAAAATGAGGGTTTGGGGAAATCATTTTGGGGTTCTCGCGGATTAGCGCAGAAATAGTGTCACGCAGATTACGCCGATAACGCTGATTTATATATA
>Ga0172382_10000323_pt1 | contig 89596 bp, 75 predicted proteins | sample Leawel138RmetaG_FD_122245 | JGI IMG/M metagenome (GOLD analysis project Ga0172382, IMG submission 122245) | Leachate microbial communities from a municipal landfill in Southern Ontario, Canada - Leachate well 138R metaG | ecosystem: Engineered > Solid waste > Landfill > Unclassified | place...
CCCGAACGCCCAAACTTGTCATCCTGAACTTGTTTCAGGATCTCTCACTTAACCTACGTAAAGTAAGTAGTACAAAACGAGATTCCGGATCAAGTCCGGAATGACATGCAGGGGAAGTCTCCTATTTTATCCTTACTATTGTTTAGTCTCTCGTTTTCTTTTAGTCTGCACAAATCCCCCCTCATCCTTGATCCTTCTCCCTCCAGGGGAGAAGGCAAAGAGAGGTGCATTCCTTTTCCGCCTACGGCGAGATTGCCACGCCAAAAAACGGCTCGCAAAGACGGAATGGGGGGGCTGTTAACAAAAGGTCAAGCCTTTTGTTCCCCTCCTCTGAGCCTGTTGAACCCTTCGGAAATGCTTTATATACAGAAGGGTAAGTTCTCAGAGTGCCCGATTGTTAAGTAGAAGGTGTATGCGCCGTAGTACCAGAGTGAGTAGATAACACCCCATACTTTTTTGTCCCTTATTTTTTCAAATAATAGTTTTCTACCTTTTTAAAGGCTTTCAATGTTTGAGTTATCTCACTTTTTTTCCAGCTTTCATTCATATAAAAAGTAAGATGGTCAAGTAGAGCTTTTTCAGCATTAGGACATGTACCTTCATAAGTTATATCCCTTACGCCTGGCAAAGTCCAAGGAAGTTGAGAGGAACCTAAAGTATTACGTTCCAACAACCATTTAGAACTTGTCATAGGTTTTGTATAATGAGCGCCTACATATAATCCTTCCGCTCTTAAAGCTTCAGAAACAACAGAATTGTCTTCCTTTATCTTTTTATTGTCTATATGTATAAAACAGAACCAAGGGTTAGGTTCAGTTTTGGGGAGATTTTCCCACAACCTAAACGCAGAAAGTTCTTTTTTAAAAAGTTCTTTTAACTCTGAATATACTTTATATCTATTCTTTCTTACCTTATCCAATCTTTTTAACTGCACCCTACCTATTGCAGCTTCAAGGTCTGTCATTCTATAATTTAAACCTGCAATAATACAACCGCTCTCCTTAGTGCCAAAGGGTTTACCTCTATCAGCAAATCTTTTTGCTTTCCAATAAAGGTCTTCTGTATTTGTTAAAACCATTCCACCCTGTCCGCCACTTGTAGTATGTTTGCTACCCATCATACTAAAACACCCCATATCTCCTATTGAGCCAACAAACTTATTTTTGTAGACTGCTCCGTGTGCCTGTGCACAGTCTTCAATAACGAACAATTTATGTTTCTTTGCTATTTTCATTATCTTATCCATATCTGCTGGCATACCGGCAAGATGTACCACAATTATAGCTTTTGTTCGTTCTGTAATATTTTTTTCTACGGATTCTGGAGATAAATTAAGAGTTTTATAATCCACATCAGCCAAAACAGGTATGCATTGCTGAAAAATCATTGGCATAAGAGTTCCATTGTCTGTAATAGGAGTTGTAATAATTTCGCTACCCGGTTCAAGGTTTAGTGCAGCTATCGCTGTATGTATTGAAGCTGTTCCTGAACTAACAGCAGTAGCAAACTTTGTACCAAAATACTCAGCAAACTCTTTTTCGTATGCATCTGTTTCAACCCCACCATACCTATCCAAACCACTTCCTGAGGCTATAACTTTATCTAAAACTCTTATGGCTGCTTCTTTCTCTTCCTCGCCAAAATTATTTCTTTTCGGTAGAGGAGTTTTTCTTACTGGCTTACCACCATTGATAGCAAGCTTTTCCATTTTATCCCCCTTCTGTTGTTGTTCGTTCTGCCAAATTTGGCTATACTTTCAGTAATGTTTCTCTTAGTATTTAAATGTTTTCATAGGAATTGCGACGTGGTAATTCCTTCGTCTTTATCCCTATTATGTTTTTATCCTTGCCTTTTCCGCCTACGGCGAGATTGCCACCTCATTAAGAAATCCTTAAAATTTATCATAAATACGCAACTCAAAAACAAAATAAGAATAGGATGAAAAAAAGAGAAACTATTTTTTCTTCTTTGAAGGCGCTTTTATTCCTGAAAGCCCCCATCCACCCATATTTTTAGGGTCTCCTTTATCTCCAGGGAGAAGTTCTTTATAGTTTTCTACCACTTTTTTAACAGCATTTGCATGTTCTTGAATTATTTTTTTGTAACATTTTTTCAAATAAGGCGCACTTATTACTTTAGTTTGTATATTCTCAGCAACAGGAAGCGGTCCTTTATTGGTTCTAACATCCCAATTAGAGTTAGCTATTCTGGTTGGTTTCCCATCGTTATAAATATCAACAGTATTGAGCAACGGATGGCTAAACCCGCCTTTGTTACAACCTGCGTGAGTTGGAACACCTTCCGCTGAGACTGCTTCTACAAACCTTGAGACCGAAAGCCCTCCTAACTCTTCTTTATTATAGAGTGCTTTCGGTACATACCAGCCACCCATAGTTGAACCAGAATCTTTAGGCACTCTGAGAGATTTTACTCCCGGCACACCTTCAAGAAGGTCCCAGTAGTAGTTCATTGCTTCATCTATCTCGTTCATCTCTTTTTTATATTTTTTCAACTGAACTATACCTACTGCTGCAGAAAGTTGGTGCATTCTATATTTATACCCACCCCAGGGCAACCCTGATGCGGCTTTTAGTTCTGGTATTGTAAGGTTAGCGTGTCTTTCGTAATGTCCAAAAACTATAGCACGCTCATAAATTTCTCTACTGTTGGTTATGAGCATACCAGCTTCGCCAGTAGCAAAAGATTTGCCACTCATACAAGAGTATGCAGCAACATCGCCAAATGTCCCTACAAGTTTACCTTTATACAAAGCGCCGTGGGCGTGAGAAACATCTTCTACTACTTTAAGTTTGTGTTTCTTTGCTATCTTCATAATTTTTGTCATATCTGCGGGTCTAGCACAATAATGAACCACAACAATTGCTTTTGTTTTATCTGTAATCCTCTTTTCTATATCGTCAGGATCTATATTTAGAGTGTCTGGCTCTACATCAGCAAAAACGATAGTCCCTCCAAGTGCAAGTATAGGCAGGTATGAAGCCCAGTAGGTAACTGCTGTACAGATTACTTCGTCTCCTTTGCCTATACCTATACCAAAGAAAGCAGAATGAAGCGCTGAGGTACCATTGTTATGCCCCAAACCATATTTCATTCCATGCCACTTTGCAAACCCTTCTTCAAATTCTTTTGTAACTTCAAGATTTGACATTGTTCCGGCCCTCAATATCTCTAAAACTTTTGTTTCCATCTCCTTGTTTACGATAGGCCAAGTAAAAATATCCTTCACGTCCGACTTTACTGCTTTAGGTCCACCTAAAAGAGCCAATTTGGATTTCATAATTTTATCCTCCTTATGTTCACCTATTGTTTTTTATATACTTTAGCACTCTTTTTGCGTTATTATGCCATCTATCAATTCTGTCAACTGGGATATAATTAAATAGAGGAAAAACTATCTCCTCATAAGTTTTCTGTCCCATTTCACTCAACTTTGAAGGTGTAATTATATCTGCAACCTTTTCAAGGTATGGTAAGGTTACAATGTTTTGCCATTTCCCTTTGTTTAGCGGGCAAACCTCTTGACACACATCGCACCCATAGAGCCACGTACCCATTTTCTTGCATAGTTCCTCAGATATCTCTGCTTCTTTTCCGTAAGTAAGAAAAGCAATACATTTATCCATACGCATAGTATAAGGAGCGCTTAATGCTTTCGTTGGACACGCTCTTATACATATATCGCAACCCTCAGGACATATAGTACCTACCGAAGGGTTGTCTGGTTTAAGTTCTATATCAACAATATAGGTAGATATATTAAACCACGAACCACATATCTTTGAAAATGCGAAATTGTTTTTACCTATTGAAACAACCCCTGCTCTTTTGGCTGCTGCCCTATCTGGAAGCCCGCCTTTTTTTACTCTTATGCCTGAGTTTTTCAAATATTGAGTAAAATTTCTCGACATTTGGTACTCAGGGCTATGGAGTACCCTTGAATCAAATAGATAATTGCGCCCTATATAACCTTTAATAGTTTTAGGTATCTTATATTTAGCATAACTCCTTAAGCACACTATTATTGATTTAGCCCAAGGAACATTCTTTTTAATATATGCCTTTCCTTCCATAGAACTATACAAATGTTTAGTTTCTGGGAAAGAAGATAACATCCTATCAATAGTTTCTTTATAATCATTAAAATCTGATACATCGGTAATACCGCAATCTACGAAACCACACTTCTTAGCATACGCCTTTATATCATCTTTTGTCAATATTTTGCTTTTACTATCATTCAAGGTCTGGTCCCATCATACCGTAATCCCACGGAGGTATCGGTTCTTTAATTTTAGGTATTGCAGGAATAGTTCCCGGCTTAAACATTTTTGATAGTTCTATACAACCATTGGCAATCTGCCGTCCTGCAGTAATTTCAAGGTTAGAATGCATAGTTAAAACAGTTTCATAACCTCCCCCTTGAGGAGTAAAAGATTTTTCGTCGGGAATGTAGCCACTAGACCCATTCGCTATTTCAACAACAAAGGTGCAAGGAAATTCTGATGCTTCTTTTATATCAAGCCCAAGTTGACAGAAAAGTTCACCTGGGTTCGACAGATATATAGCCCCACCAACCTGAACCGCTTGTAATTCTATTGTTGCAACAGGTTCTTTACTAATCATATAATCGGCTAAAAGTATTTCTTTAGCAAATAACCAACGTGCATCGGCATCTTTTGATTTGTTAGATTTTAACCCTTCTTCAACTATAACACGGCTCTCTGCAACACGTTTTGGGGATGGTCTTCTCTTTTTTATTTTAAGAAATTTTTGCCCGTAAGCAACCGGAGACATATCTCCTTTAGGTGCTCCAGCCATAACCTTTACGGCTTCTGCGCCTACTCTGGTGCCAACAATATCAGCGTATCTTTCGCCGCTTTCTCTTTCGTTTAAAGAAAGATTGTTCACCTGAGTTATGTCACCACTTGCGCCGTTAAGAAAGACAGTAACAGAATCCTCTCCCATAACACCTCTTATTGTTTTATCCATAAAATATATCCAGTCGGCTGAGGCTCCTTCCCATAAAGTTGTGCCGTGGCAGGAATAATTAACAACACAACCTAAAAATTTGTTGTCCATATCCCAAGCAGACAGAACACCAACATCTGGGTCAATAGGACCAGCAAACCCAAGTATATCTGGGTTACCTTTACCGGGGTGAGTATAGACTCTTCCGTTTCTCATTTTACAACGGCGATTGAAAGCTACTTTATCTTCAAAACCGACCCCACAAGAAAAGACTGCTTTTTTTCTTCTTCTGTCGGCTTCGCACACTGCTGTAACTATCTGGTTAATAACATGTTGTGAATAGTTGATATTAGGAATAATACTATACTCCTCTATCAATTTTTTGATAAGGTCAGGCGCATCTTTATATGTTTCAGGTAGAAAACCGTGGCAAGGTCCACCTGAATGGGTATGTGAAGCACCTATCATAACAGAACTACCTTTTATGCCAGAAAACTTTTCAATCTTTGAGCGTGCTTCAGCTACACATTTTGCAGATTGGAGACTTCCTGTATCCACACCAACCAGAGCTACTTTTTCTTTTCCATCAGAAATAACTGCAGCTCTAACTTTCAATGGGTCTCTTATAGATTCAATATAGATTTTATAATAACTTGCAGGTCGCTCCATACCTATACTTGGAGTAATATCTGTCTCATAAAAACCTACTTCCATTATTCTCCTCCTATGGTTATATGTCGTTCTATTGTATCTTTTCAATCTTAACAGGTCTTCCCTCTTTTACAGATTGAGCAGCAGAGAGAGCAGCAATTACCGTTTTTGCCCCTTCAACTTCATCCATTGGTATAGGTTTGTTGTTAAGAAGGCAATCAACAAAATCAGCAATTTCATCTGCAACATTATGGTCTGCTACCTCAGTAGGTAAAGTCATAAATGTAGGTCTTTTTCCAAAATAACCTTTCCGACATACCTGTATAGAAGGGGTTCTGTTATCACATACAATGGTTCCATCGACTCCATAAAATACACTTCTCATTGTGTAAGGTCTTATACACCCTATTGAAACAAAGACTTTACCTATAACATTATTTTCAAACTTGTAGATAGCTACCGTACAATCATTTACAGGCCATGTTGTTAAACATTTGTGGTTAGCATAAGCAGAAACTTCTTCCGCCTCCCCTGCTATCCATCTTACAAGATCAACAGCGTGGCACCCACCGCCAAGAAAAGGTTCTCTACGTGGGTCAACACGCCAGTTTCCTACACCCGGTACTCCTGAATAATCGTGGGCATACTCAGACTCTACAAAAAACAACTCCCCTATATCTCCTTTTTCTACCAGTTTTTTGGCAAAAGCAAATTGAGGGCTATATCTGCAAACCTGACCAACCATAAATTTTCTGCCTGTCTTCTTTACTGCGTTAATTATATCTATTGCTTCTTCCACGGTTGGAGTCATAGGTTTATCACAAAGAATATCTTTCCCTGCTTCCATAAAGGCAATAGACTGTTCAGCATGTACAAAATCGGGTGTAACAACTGAAACAATATCTATATCTTTATTGTTAAGAAGTTCTCTATAATCTGTCACAGCAATAGGTACATTATACTGTCTCTTTTTTTCTTCAAGAATTTTAGGGTCAGTATCACATATAGCCACTATCTCTGTGTTTGGATTCTTCTCATACCCTACAAGATGGTAATCCCCCATTTTCAAGCCTAAAACAGCTGCTCCTAACTTTTTTGACATAAATCCTCCTATAGTATTTGTTTAATTTAAAGTTTATAATATATCTTTAACAATAAAATAGTCAATAAAAACAATCTTATGCTATTATTTTTTCTTTAAAAATTTCCCAGCAGGCAGTCGGTTCACTGGCCAACTTGCTCTAAGAGGTGAATCGTAAACTCCAATTTTTTCAAAAAGTATCGGGTCTGCTCCAATAACACCAAAAACAGGCGACCCTATTCTTAACCTAAAATCCATCGCTTCTACATCCATAAAAAATGGGTTACTTTCTTCCCAGTTATCTTTTATTGTATTCTTCTCTTTCTGCAATACTCCTGTCATAAATGAAGACCCAACGCAAATATTTCTTTCTATTGAGTTGTTTTCAATCTTACCAAAAGGTAGGTCAGTTTCAAGAATACCTGATAATTGAGGGTATCTATTGCCCCGAGGAGGAAATTTGTTACGAGAAACACCCAACCTTTCTACCCACGGAAGAACTAATCTGTTAAGTTGTGAAGAGTCCAGTAGCCATGACCTGTCAGATAAAGTTATACCAAGTTGATTTTCCATAAAAACATTATTTTCTATGCGGTTATCAGGTCCATGCGCAAACATTGCTCTTTCTGTGCAACGATAAAAAATATTCCCAATTTTTGTCACTCCACCGTTTAAAGCATCAACATAGATACCTGTCACTTGATGAGTTTTAACTGGTGAAGATTGTTCTGTCAGATGATGTATAAAGTTGTATCTCAAAACATTTCCTCTATTCAGAAGGTATTTGGGTTCACCGTATGTATATATACCGCCACCATCTCTTGCTTCGTTCATTACATCATATATTTCGTTATACTCTATAAGGTTATCGTTGCCGTCAAACATTATACATATATACGGACTATCATGGAGAAGATTGTTGGCTATTATGTTACCTATTCCAGATAAGTTTATCCCCATCCCTCCGCCGCCTCCAAAACTAAATCTATTGTATCTGTATATATGATTGTTTTTAATAATATGACTGCCCGGTATAAGTTTAGAGTCTGGCACATACCTATTAAAACCTTCACTATTCAGTTTTATAGCACCTTCTCCTGTTTCATAAATATCGCAACCTGTTATAATATTATTCCAACCTCCATCCACAACAATCCCTACATCTCCAGTGTTTCTTATAACGCTCCCTGCAACAATATTATTACTGCCACCATTTATCTCTATACCGTTTCTTCTTGTAACCTCAACTGTTAAGTTGAAAAAGATTATGTTTGAAACCTCTTTAGCATTTAAAATAGGTTCATCGAGAGTCGAAACTATTATATCCTGCCCTTTTATTCCTTTAGGTGGATAAAAATATAGTTTACCTGTTTCCCTATCTACATAAAACTCTTCTGGAGCAGAAAGTTCGCTTAGTATGTTATAGAAATAGTATGGAGCATCGTTTCTAACAGGCATATCATAGGCAGAATACCCTTTATTATGCCTTATATCGGGCGATAATGTTACAACCCCTTTTTCTGTATCAAAAGAGATTACCTTTGTATGCACTCTATCCCATTCCCTCATAAAATAACCTACTGCCCAAATATCTTTCTCTTCTTTCCATCTATTTGGTCTATCATCCTCAAACTTGAAGAGCCCTTTATGGATAGGCATATTCCCAACCTTCAAATCCCCTTCAGGGGTTACCAGTAGAGTTCTTTTCCATCCATCCTTAGGCCAACGAGCAAGTTTCATAGGTTTTTCGTTATAAAAAAGTTCCATAGATGCTGGCTGGAGAGGACCGTTTGAATGACCTCTATTCAGAAGAGTTCCATAGTCTGTTATTCCCAAAGTTTTTAAATCTGATACCCACACTTTATTATGTGCTTTAAGTGGTAACCTTTTAAGAATTTCCTTATCTGTTAAAAGTGTAAAATTAGTGACTGGTTTACCGCCTATTAAACGGACTTCTTCACCAGGGTAACTCCGATATACTATTGGGCTATTTTCTATACCAGAATCTTCTTGTGTAAAAACAATACTTTCATCAAGAAAATATCTTCCTTGCCTTAAAATTACTGCAACCCCTCCATTAGGCAACCCTTTCTGTTTAATTTTACGAACCTCTTCTTGTGCCCTCTTTAATGTTGCAAATGGGCTGGTCTTTGTTCCTCTATTTCCATCTTTACCTGAAAGAGAAACATATATTTCGTATTTAGGACCATTTATCTGTCTTAAAATTTTAGTTTCCCATTTCTCTTCTGGTTTACCGTCAACAATACCTTCAATCTCATTTAATCTTTCCAGAATATCTTTTCTATAACTTTCATTAGGAAAATCTTTAGATTCCTGCTCTATCAAAAGTTTTTCGTACTCTGCCCGAGCTTGCCTATATTTTTGTTCTACCCTATACGTATCTGCAAAAAACAACTTTCCTTTAAATATATGGTTATCTCCTGCTTCTTTTAGTTTTAATAGACCACCATATATATCTCTTGCTTTACTATAGTTTTTCTGTTCGATATATACCTCTGCTTGCCTAAATAGCCCGTAAATACGGTAGTAATCGGTTAGATTAGGTAAAGAATAGATTTCTTGATAGGTTTTATGAACGTTTTTATAATCTTTTGTAAGCCGATATAATTCTGCAATATTAAATAATGAAATCTCTTTAAGATAATCTCTATTATCTGAGAGTTTCTTTAATTTTTCGTACTCTGCCCGAGCTTGCCTATATTTTTTCTGCTTTATAAGCAGGTCTATTTTAGGAAAAATGTTTTCTGTTCTTTTATCTGTTGTTTCAAGTTTTTCAAGTTGTTTTGCCTCTTCAATACTTGCCGTAATCTGCTCTTTATCTTTTGATGTTACTGCAAATTTTAATGCTTGGTTATATTCCTGCAAAGCCTCACTATACTGCCCAAAATTGTATTTTACTTGCCCTCTCCCTTGGTAGCGTCCTGCTTCAATGTTATCCCATCTACTTGCTTCTATATAATTGATTACAGGGTAATCAAAGTATGCGCCTGTATTGCTTGCCATTACAATAATTACAGCATCAACTGAATTTTTACCTTTCACATAACTTTCTTCATCTTCAGACACTTTAGGAATTTTTACAACCCCCGATAAATTTGTCCATTCCTTGCCTACTTTTTGAGTAAAACCAGTTATAATTCCACTATATTTTAATGCTCCACCCTCCTGCCGGGAGTATGTATATAGTAGACAAGAAACATTTTTCTCTTCTGAGTCTTTTGCATAAAAAGATATTTCAAGTTCATCCCCGCCTAATACATTAAACTGATTACTCATCAAATGCCCTCTCACAAAAGCATAAGAACTTTTTGTGTATGAACCTGTATCATCAAGGATTTCAAACTTTTTTTCAATATTTGGAGGCGTGCCAGTATTTAAACTCCATCCTTTAGGGAAGTATAGGTAACTTGGTAATGTCCAACCTTTTGAAACAAAAAATAAAAAAATAAAAAGAAAAAACCTCTTTTTCATTTTCCATTTCTCCTATTATTTACATCATTATATTCTTATATTTTGACACTTTGTTTTTATATATTATAATTTAAAAAGATAATTTTGCAAAAAACAAGGAGCAAAAAATGAAATTCGCAATAACAAGTGGTCAAAAGATTCTTTTTATGGGAGATAGTATAACCGATTGCAGTAGAAGAACAGAACCATCTGGACTTGGCAATGGGTATGTAAAAACGTTTAAGGATATGGTAATAGCAAATATGCCTGAATTAAAAATTGATATCATAAACAAAGGTATAGGTGGGAATACTTTGCTTGATCTTGAAAATAGATGGTCGGATGATATCCTCTATTTTAAGCCAGATTGGTTATCTATCCTTGTTGGAATTAACGATGTGCATAGAGTATTGAGAAAAACAGAATTTTGGGAAGAACTTGTCCCCGAAAAATATGAACTAAGATATTCCAAACTCATAGACTCAACTATTAAACAAATAGGTTGTAATATCATATTAATAGAACCCTTCTATATGAGTACAGATAAAACTGATTCACACAGAGGGGTTGTCCTAAAGAGGTTAGAACCCTATAGAGAAATTGTTGCAAAATTGAGCAAACAGTATAATACAAGAATTATTAAAATTCATGATATATTTCAAGAACATCTTAAATATAGAGAAGCAGGAGCTTTTGGAGCAGAGCCAGTACATCCTAACGATACAGGACACCTTATTATAGCTCAAACCCTCTTTGATTTACTAAAACAATGAACGGTATTATAGATTTCCATACACACGCATTTCCTGACTCTTTAGCTCATAAAGCAATAAAAGTTCTTTCAACTGAAGGCAGAATTGGAGCTGAACTTGACGGAAAACTTTCATCTCTTATATCCTCAATGGATGAAACTGGTATAGAGAAGAGTGTTATATGTTCTATAGCTACAAAACCTTCCCAATTTAACTCCATTCTTGAGTGGTCAAAATTGATACGTTCAGATAGAATTGTACCGTTGCCTTCGGTACACCCTGAGGACCCTGAAGCGGTAGAAAGAATTGGCATTATAAAAAAAGAAGGGTTTTGTGGTATAAAGATGCACCCGTACTACCAAAAGTTCAATTTGGATGACCCTAAGATGTTTTATTTGTATGAGAAAATCTCTAAAGAAAACCTTCTGCTTGTTATGCATACAGGTTTTGATATAGCATTTGAAAGAATAAGGAAAGCCGACCCTGAAAAAATAATGAAAGTTGTTAACAGATTTCCTTCTTTAAAAATGGTTTCAACACACCTTGGTGCTTGGGAAGATTGGGATGAAGTTGAAAAATTTATGTTAGGGAAAAAGGTGTTTATGGAACTCTCCTTTTCATTGGGATTTATAGATATAGATAAAGCTAAAAATATTATTTTAAAACATCCGCAAGAGTATATACTTTTTGGGACAGATTCCCCATGGGCGTCTCAAGAAAATACTCTTCAACTTTTTAAGAAACTTTCTCTTGGAGAAGAACTGGAAAACCTTATTTTGCGAAAAAACGCTCTTTCTCTCTTAAATTTAGTCAGAAATTGATAATATAAGACAAATATACTATACTTTAATTATGAAAATAATTTCTTTTTCTAATCAGAAAGGTGGTACAGGAAAAACTACTGTTTGTGTCAACTTAGCTGCCGCTCTTGTTAAAAGTGGCGAGAGAGTGCTTCTAATAGATATGGACCCGCAAGGTAATGCTACAGTTAGCGTTGGTGTAAACCTAAAACCTGAAGACCTAACTATGTCAGAGTTTTTACTTGAAAAAGCACGGATACAAGATGTTATGTTAAGTAGTTATTTGGGGGATTTATCTATTATTCCTTCTAATACAACTTTAGCGCATACAGAATTTGATTTAGTAACAAAAAATAAGAACCAGTTCTCTCTAAAAAAAATCCTTGAAAGAAATAAGGATATTTTACAATCTTTCGACTTTGTGCTGATAGATTGCCCACCTTCTTTATCCTTGCTTACAGTCAACAGTTTATGTGCATCAAACTATGTAATGATACCTATACTTTGTGACTATCTTTCCCTTGAAGGGTTGTCCCATATTATGAATACAATAGATGAGATTAAAAAAAATCTTAACCCTCAACTCCAAATACTTGGGATTTTACCCAATATGATAGACAGGCGATTAAGAATTACAGAAGAAAGCCTGTCTTTGCTCAGACACAATTTCGGGAATCTGGTATTTAAGAATGGCGTTAGTGTTTGTAGCAGGTTAAGAGAATCACCCTCATTTGGTAAAGCTATATTTGATTACGCCAGCAGTTCTTCTGCTTCCGAAGACTTTTTTTTAATTGCTAATGAATTTAAAAGGAGAATAAGATGAGCAGATTAGGACCTCAGGCAAAAAAACTCTTTAATGTTTCTTCAAAAACAAAAAGCCAAACAAAAACAGCAAAAGAGATGCGAAAAAAATATACCTTTATATTATCTAATGCTCTTATGAAACAGGTGAAACATTCGGCTGTTGAACAAGACAAAACTATCTCTCAATGGCTTGAAGAAGCAATACAAACAAGACTTACAGTTTCTAAATAAGATTTTAATAACTACTGAAATTATTGACTAATTAGAGTTTATCTGTTAGCATATAAATATGCCTACAAAAAAAGAGATCATAAACGTAATAAAGAATGTAGGGCTATGGGATACAAAATCCATTGACGGAGCCCTCGAGGAGCAAGAAAAGACAGGCGCTCCAATAAAAGAGATTTTCCAGAATAGAGGTATGTTACCTTTTGGAGAAATATCTCCTTCTTTCTACTTTCAAATGGGTGTTGTACAAAGAGAATTACCTGCACAAGAGATACCTCAAGAAATCTTAACTGTTATCCCTCCCAAAATAGCCAAAAGCCACAGAATTGTACCTTGGGAAAGAAGGGACAATGGCAGGTTGGTTATAGTCTCTGATAACCCTATAAATATATTATCTTCTGAATATTTTCTTTCTATTATAAACAATGAGGGTATCACATCTGTTGATGTTATCATTACCTTTCCTGAAGAGATGGACCAACTGTTAGACAAATATTACGCCCAGGAAGATATGGAAGACCTTAGCCAAATGCTACAAGAAGCTAGCAGTGCTACAATTGACCTTGACGACCCTATTGAAGAAATCGTAGACGATGAAGATGAGTCCCTTGCTTTACAAGCGCCTGTTGTTAAGATTGTCAACCTTGTCTTTGTTGAGGCGTTAAGGCGCAGGGCAAGTGATATACATTTTGAGCCTCTTGAAAAAAAGTTTAGAGTAAGGTTTAGAATAGACGGTCTTCTGTATGAGATAGTAGCGCCACCAAAAAGAATTGAAAGACCTGTTTTAGCAAGAATCAAACTTATGGCTAAGATGGACCTTTCTGAAAAGAGGTTACCTCAAGATGGCAGAATAATGCTTGATATTGGCGGTAAACCGATAGATTTTCGTGTTTCGTCGCTTCCGGGTGTGTATGGTGAAAGCATTGTTTTAAGAATTTTGGATAAAACGGCTATGATGAAAGGGCTTGAAGAACTTGGATTTCTCGAGGATGACCTCAAAATCTGGAACGGATTGCTACAATACGCGGGGGGGCTGGTACTTGTTACAGGACCCACTGGTTCAGGTAAAACAACAACCCTTTATGCTTCTCTGCAAACCCTAAACACTATGGACAGAAAACTGATGACAGTTGAAGAGCCGGTAGAATACCAAATTCCTGGCATTAACCAATCCCCTGTTAATTCTGAGATAGGATTGACTTTTGCGGCTATATTAAGAGCATTTTTAAGACAATCTCCTGACGTTATCCTTGTTGGAGAGATAAGAGATTTTGAAACAGCAGATATTGCGTTAAGAGCGGCTCTTACAGGGCACCTTGTTTTTAGTACTCTACATACCAACAATGCTCCGGGCGCTATCACAAGATTAATAGATATGGGAGCACCACCATTCCTTATAGCGTCTTCTGTTCAAGGCGTTATGGCTCAAAGGTTGGTGCGACTCTTATGTTCATATTGCAAAGAGAAGATTGAACCAGATGAACAGATGAAAAAAACATTGAACGTTCAACCCGGAGAAGAATTAAATATATGTAAACCTAAAGGATGTAATGAATGTAATTTCACAGGATTTCGAGGTCGTAAAGGTATTTTTGAAATATTTTCTATGAACGATGAATTAAGAGAATTGACATTAAGGAGAGCCAGTGTTGGTGAATTAAGAGAAGCTGCTATTAAAAACGGTATGCACCTTATGTATAACGATGGTATTAGAAAAGTTAAACTTGGAATAACAACGCTGGAAGAAGTATTAACTGTTACAGGAGATTGATGTATGCCAAAAAGTATAGAAGAACTCTTAACAATGCAAATAAAGGAAGATGCAGCAGATTTACATATCAATGTTGGGTTACCACCCACATTAAGGATGAGAGGCGGACTTCATCCTGTAGGTGATATACCTGTAACTCCTGAAATTGCTACCAATTATATGAAGGCTATCACCTCAAGGGAGAACCAAGAAGAGTTACAGAAAGTAGGAGGTACAGACTTTGGGTTTGCTTTTAAAGATTTAGCAAGGTTTAGAGTAAGCGTATTTAAAGAACGTGGAAATATTGCCTTAGCTTTGCGTCTGATACCTTACAAATTTTTAACATTCGAACAGATTGGTCTTAACCCTGAAACAATGCAACAACTTTTGACCCGTCCAAGAGGACTTATACTTGTTGTAGGTCCGACTGGGTCAGGAAAAACAACAACCCTTGCTTCTATGGTTAACTGGATGAATGAAAATCTTAGTAAACATATTATAACCATTGAAGACCCTATTGAATATTTCCATCATCACAAAAAATCTGTAATAACCCAAAGAGAACTTGGAGTTGATGTACCAACTTTTGCTGAGGCTCTAAGAAGGGGGTTAAGACAAGACCCTGATATATTTTTGGTTGGGGAAATGAGAGACTTGGAAACTATTGAAGCAGCAATCACAGCGGCAGAAACAGGGCATATCGTGTTTGCCACACTACACACAACAGGTGCTCCCAGAACTGTTGATAGAATTGTAAACGCTTTCTCTGTTGCACAACAAGAGCAGATAAGGGTTATGTTATCTGTATCTATACTTGGGGTAATTTCTCAGGTATTACTAAACAGAGCAGATAAAAAAGGTAAAGTAGCCGCTTTTGAGTTGATGCTTGCAACTACATCTATTCAAAACCTGATACGAGAAAGAAAAACATACAGAATAATCTCAGAGATACAGACAGGCGGTAAGATGGGTATGATAACAATGGACACTTTTCTTATAAACCTATTTAAGGAAGATAAGATAGTCTATGAAGATGTTATGACTTATGCCAATGACCCTGTTTCTACAAAAGCTGAACTGTTAGCTCAAGGGCTAATAGATGAAGCATCAACAGCTGAGATAGACGAAAAAATTAAAGAGATGAAATCAATCTAAAAGGCAAAAAATGAGTGAAAAAAAACTTCTGGGGCAGATGCTTATAGCAGATGGAGTTATTACTCAAGAACAGTTGGAAACTGCATTAGAACAGCAGAAACAGACTGGTCATTTTCTTGGTAGAATTCTTGCTGACCTTGGATATATAGATGAAAAAACCCTCAAACGATTTTTAAGTATGCAAGCCGGCATTGATATGCTGGACTTAAAAAATATTGTAATTGAAAAGAGAGCTATCGAAGTTTTTCCCTCCGCACTTGCAAAAACCTACAACGCAGTACCTATCTCGCTTGAAAAAAACGTATTAAAACTTGCTGTCGGAGATACTCTTAGCCTTAATATACAAGACGATATATCTTTTGTTCTTGGGTACAAAACACAGATGGTATTGGCTGATGAAGACGATATAAAAGAAGCTATTGAAACTCATTATGGTAAAGAGATAGAGACCATAGACGACTTAGTAAAATGGCTTGCACAAGATATTGAAGAACTTGAAGAGTTGAACGCCTTAGCAAGCCAAGGCGAGTATGCCACAATCACTTCCCTTGAAGAAATTGCTTCTCTGCCTCCTGTGGTAAAACTTTTTGATTTAATTCTTTTACAGACAGTCAGAGATAATGCTTCAGACGTTCATCTTGAGCCGTTTGAAAACGATTTTAGGGTCAGGTATAGAGTTGATGGAGTATTATATGACTTAGTTCACCCACCTAAAGGGTTATCTTTTGCTCTATTTTGCAGATTTAAAATTATGGCTGGTATGGATATCGCAGAAAGAAGGTTGGCTCAAGACGGAAGAATAGAGTTATCAATTATGGGCAGAGCCGTTGACCTTCGTGTAAATACTGTGCCTACTGTTTTTGGAGAATGTCTTGCTATAAGAGTTCTTGATAGAGGAAAAACTATTTTTGAACTTGCAAACCTTGGTCTATCTGAAAACAATAGGAACGAGATAAATGCTGTAATAAACAAACCTAACGGAATAATACTTGCAACAGGTCCTACTGGTTGCGGCAAAACAACCACTCTTTACGCTATACTTAGGACACTTAACACCCCCGATGTGAAAGTCATAACAACAGAAGACCCTGTTGAGTATATGCTTGAAGGAGCGTTACAAGTCCCCATAAGAGAACAGATAGGTCTTACCTTTGCAAGATGTTTAAGAAGTATTCTTAGGCAAGACCCTGATATAATCTTAGTAGGAGAGGTTAGAGATTTTGATACAGCTCAGATGGCTATACAATCCTCTTTAACGGGTCACTTAGTTTTGAGCACATTGCATACTAATGATGCCCCAAGCACCGTAATGAGACTTATAGATATGAAGATTGAACCTTTCCTTCTATCTTCAACAATTGAAGGTGTTATTGCTCAAAGATTATTAAGAATGTTATGCTCAAGATGCAAAGAAGAGTACACTCCGCCAAAAAAAGAGATTATAGAACTTTCTCTAACTGATGAAGATGTTAAAGAGATGAAATTTTTCAAAGCTAAAGGTTGCCCATTTTGTAGAGGTGGGTATAAAGGAAGAACAGCTATTTTTGAAATACTCAGACCAACAGAGGCTTTTTGGCAAGCTGTCTTTGAAAAAAAACCTCTTGGAGAAATAAAACGGATAGCAGTTGAAGACTGCAAAATGAAAACTTTACTTGCAGATGGACTTGATAAGGTAAAAGAGGGTATAACATCATTAGAAGAAGTTGCAAAAGAAATACACGGATATTAAAAAGGTCATTAGTTTACAATTAGGAGAAAAATGGCACAATTTCAATATAATGCAATGGACCCTGCAGGAAAACCTGTTACTGGTATCATTGAGGCTTCGCAGGTACAGGAAGCAATATCCAAACTAAAAGGTATGGGGTACTTTGTTACCAATGTTGCTCCAGCGAAAGCTGCTGCCAAACCAGCTAAAGGTAAAGAAAAAGCAAAACCAGCAACTGCCCCAACTACTAAAGCCAAACCTAAGGGTAAAGGTAAAGGTGCTTCTATTTCTTTTGGCTCCGCAGTAATAAAAACCAAAGAACTTACAATTATAACAAGACAACTTGCAACCCTTATAGGTTCAGGTTTGCCACTATTGAGGTCTTTAAGAGTTTTAAGGGAACAGAGAAAAGGTGGAGCAAGTGCGGTTCTTGCAAAACTGTCTGAAGATATAGAAAGCGGTGCGCTTTTTTCTGAAGCTTTAGCAAAAAACCCTAAAAGTTTTCCTAAAATTTATGTAGCTATGGTAAAGGCAGGAGAAGCTGGTGGAGCTCTTGAAACTGTTCTAACAAGGTTAGCAGAATTTATGGAAAAAGAAGCACAGTTAAGAGGTAAAATAAAATCTGCTATGGCGTATCCTGCTGTTATTGTGGTAGTTACAGGCGGTATTTTAGGATTTATTATGATGAAAATTGTACCCACCTTTATAGAAATATTTAAGGATATGGAAGCAGGCGAACTACCAGGACCTACTCTTCTCTTGATGAAAATCTCAAACATTATGACTCAAAAATTTTACTTGATTATTATCTTTTTTGTAGTTATAATTGTTCTCTTTAAAATACTTAACAGAATAAAGGTAACTAAATTCTATATAGATAAGATTAAAATGAAACTACCTGTCTTTGGACCCGTAGTTTCAAAAACAATAGTAGCAAGGTTTGCAAGAACTTTTGCAACCCTTATATCAAGTGGTGTCCCTATATTGCAATCTCTTCAAATAGTACGAGATACCACTGGAAACGAAGTCGTATCTAAGGGTATAAATGAAGTTAGAAACAAAGTTAGAGAAGGAGAAGGGATAGCAGGTCCTATGCTGAAAACAAAAGTGTTTCCAGCTATGGTAACAAATATGATGGCTGTCGGAGAAGAGACAGGTGCAATGGACGCTATGCTTGAAAAAATAGCCGAAGCTTATGAAGCAGAAGTAGACGCTGCTGTTGCCGCTATGACCTCAATGATAGAACCTATTTTAATTGTTTTTATGGGAGGCATTGTAGGATTTATTGTTATATCATTATTTATGCCTCTAATAAAACTTGCTATGGGCTTATCAGGATAAAAAAGGAGGTGAAAATATGAATAAAAAATATAGTCTGAAAAAGAGAATGTTTATATATTCTGGTTTTACGCTTGTGGAAATGCTTATAGTCATAGCTATTATAGGTATACTTGCAGCTTTACTTCTACCATCACTTTCAACTGCAAGAGAAAAAGCCCGTAGAACAACCTGCTTAAGCAACCTTAAACAATTGTCGCTTGCTTTTGAAATGTTTGCAGAAGACCATTTTGAAAAGTTTCCTTCAGAACCAGAAAAACTGTTTTTAGGAAATAATGCTATATATCCTCATTATATAAATACTCTAAAAACTTTCTGGTGTCCCTCAAGTATAGTTAGACACGGAAGGGCTCCAAAAACCCTTGAAAACAACGGAGAGGAAAATTGGAGAAACGATAATTATTGGGATAATTGGTATGGTAGTTATGCTTTTGTTTTTGGTTTAAGCGCTTCTAACCGCGCAAATTGGAGAGTTCCAATTATAAGCGATAGAGGGTTATTTAATACATCTAAACTTAGCAACTCAGAGTTTATCGACAAATATAATACCAACGGTAACCTTACGGGTGCTAATGTAGAAACAGGCAACCACGCGTATGGAATGAATGTCCTATATATTGACGGGTCGGCAGAATGGGTCAACCTTTCAGATATTATTTTTGCTAAAGAAGATATGCAAACTGGAGATATACAACCAACAGTTGCTTGCATGAAAAATGGTTTTTCAGTTATAGTTGACACTGAAGAAGAAACAAAGTTTTGGGGACAATAAACGGAGGGTTAAATGTATAAAAGAAAAAAGGGGTTTACGTTAATTGAACTTCTTGTGGTGATGGTGATTATAGCTATTCTTGCAGCATTACTCTTACCTTCCATAAGACGCTCCAGAGCAAAAGCTCTGGTTGATAAAACAAAAGCAGAGGTGTCTGCTCTTGCTTCTGTAATGACAATGGTTAAAATGGATATAGGACATTATGTGAGATTATGTGATTTGTCAGACCCTGCTCTTGCAGGAAATTCTGTTTCTATTTCTCCTCACTATGGACCTCATTGGGGTGGTCTTTCTGGTGATAGTGCTTTTGCTTATTATGACCCTGCCGCATTTGACCATACTACAGATGTAGAAAGCGAATTAACTCAAAATCATAATTGGGATGGCCCCTATCAAGTTTATCAGACGGGAGCTACTTTGAGCCCTAACCCTCCAAAAGGAAACAGACCTATACCTAATATAGATAATGATGAGGAATTTAACGGGTGGAAAAATAGTAATTTTCCTGAAGGCACCCCTCTCGATTCTTGGGGCACAGCTTACGGGCTTGCTTACAATAGTGCCGAGAAGGTTATGATAATATACTCTGGCGGGCCAAACGGTATTATTGACACACCAAAGGGAGAAGTAAAACCTGAAAATGATGATATAATACACAAGTTTCGCTAATACCGTTAATATAATTTTTGCACCTACCTAAATATAAAATAAAGATATATCTTTGTAGGTGCTATATTTTTTTGCCTTCGATATCTCCGAGGGAATTGCCACGTTAAGAAACACTCGCAATGACAAGCATAGTAGAGGGAAAAAAGAGAGGTTAAAACATTGAAATTAACAGACGTTATAATATTATCTATTGTTCAAGGTATATCTGAGTGGTTACCTGTAAGCAGTTCAGGTCACCTGGTCTTATTTAGGCATTTGATAAATCTTAATGGAGATGTCTCTTTTGATATATTTTTACATTTTTCTGCCCTCTTTGTTATATTAGTCTTTTTTTGGAAAGATATACAGAACATTTTTAAAGGGTTAAAAACCGATAGAAAAAGCCAAGATAGTAGATTACTTTTATATATTATTCTTGCTACTATACCTACTGGTATTTTAGGTCTTTTTTTACGAAAATATATGGATTCTCTTGCAACTGTTAAAACCATATCTTTCACTTTACTTATTACTTCGTTACTATTATTTGCATCTGCAATCCGTAGTAAAAATAGAAAAATTACAATCGGTAAGGCTTTATTTATTGGGTTAATGCAAGGGTTTGCTCTTTTGCCGGGAATATCTCGTTCAGGTGCAACTATTTCAGCAGGGAAAATGGCAGGACTAAGCAATGAAGAGTCCTTTAGGTTCTCTTTTCTATTAGCAGTACCTGCTATTACTGGTGCTATTGTGTTAGAAGCAAGAAAGATAACAAGTTTACCTATCCCTTTCCTTATAATAGGGTTCTTTGCATCATTTTTACTTGGACTTATTTCGCTCTTCTTTTTGCGTAAAATTCTTGTCAAAGATAAATTTTATCTATTTGGGGTTTATACTCTGTTTTTATCTATTATACTCTTTTTATTGTAGTAGTTCGCCCACTCTCCTATGCTTGTTTTTGCAAGTCGTATTTTGGCGTAGGTTGAAGTGACTTTTAAGACTACGGCAATCTTTCTTTTATCCTTACTATTGTTCCTTCACATTCCTTTTCCGCCTACGGCAAGTCTTGTCCCGAATGACATACAGGGGGCAGGAACTTACGGTTTTAAATGGCTTTAAACGGTATCTGTTGGCCAGACAAAAAAACTAAATGGAAGAAATCTTTGCAATAAACGTTTCGTTGGAGTATCAATATTATTAGGAGCCCAAAAAGTTAAGCCAAACAATAACCTTACCATATCTTGTTCGCTCAATATAATCTCGTTTTTACCCTTCTTCCCCTCAACATAAACAGTTCCATCTGTTTTATAAACAGTGACAGATTCCTTATCTTTTATTGTAAAAGTTATCTCTTCTCCATCAGGGAAACTTACATCTGTTTGTCGCATAAAAAGGTTTAAGGTTTCTTTAAGGTCTATTATTTTTAGGTCGCACATATTGTGTGCACTCCAACTGGAAGCAGAGTTTAATATAACGTCAGGGATTTCAATTAAATTTGGGTATGTAAAGATAAAAGAGTTCTGCCCAAACCTTACACTAAGATTTTGGAGCAGTCCAAGTAGCAACTCTGGATTGCCCCCAAATTCATAAAGAGCCCCTCCGCCTGAAGATTCAGTAGAAGGCAATGTAACATAAGCAAAACCTTGATTTTTAATGGTGTAATAAGTCGCAACACCTCGCTTAAAGTAAATAGTCTCAAAATCCTTGATAGTACGTTCTCTTTTATAACTGTTAGAATTATAAAGATTAATTATCTTCTCAAGAATTGTTTTATCTCCAAAAAATCTTTCGGCTTCTGCTGGTTTTATGCCTAATTTGTTTATTCCTCTTGCATTAACAGATAATTTAACGCAAGAACCACATTTTTCATACCCAAAAAATCCGTACCTATGTCTATCTCCCCATAAAATAGATATAGGAATTTTATCTTTCTTGATTTGTAGTAAAGCTTCATTAAGAAGTTTAGACATATATCCTTTGCCTCTGTGTGGATACAAAGTAGCAACATTTCCAATACCTGCACTCTTTATTGTCACATCTTTTAGTTGAAACGTTAAGGGAAATATTCTCACAAGCGAAACGATTATATTGTTATCTCTTACCAGCAATACATTACGAAAATCGGCATACTCTTTTTTCCAAAACTGAGGCCATCTTTGGGGAAACGATTCTCGAGAACTACCGTAAGCATCTTCTAAAAATTGTTTTACTTCATTATATTGCGATAATTTTGCGTTTTCTATTTTCATTTTTTCCTCTCCTCCAATAATTTGCTTCTGCTTTCTTCTTATTCCTTTTTGTCATACAGAACTTGTTTCAGGATCTATAATTTACCTCACATTGGTAATAGACGCAACGTAAAAAACGAGATTCCGGATCAAGTCCGGAATGACAAACAAGGGGGAATTCTCATCTCTTGTCCTTGCCTGCTAACAGCCCCTCCTCCTACGCTAAAATACAAGCTTCGGCGGACAAGCCTCATCCCATTAACCTCTCTGCAAACACCTAAGGATTACCTATACCTATAAGTCCCAAGGGTAGAGGGGAAAAAAGGGTAGTGAGTGAATGAACACCACATACGTTTCTCTTTTATGCCTTTATCTTTATGAGCATTGTTTTTTGCACAACCTTTTCAACTCTATATTTAATTTCAAAAATTTAAGAATAACATTAAATGTAGTCGGTTGGCCAAACAAAAATCTTAAAAGGAAGAAAACTTCTTAGCAGGTTAAATACTTTTGAGTTTATATTAGAAGGAGCCCAGAAGGTAGAACCAAACAGTAGTCTTACCATATCATTTTCATTTAAAAATATCTCATTTTTACCTTTACCTTCTTTGACAGAAACAATACCATCTGTTTTAGAAACAGTAACAGATTCCCTGCCTTTTATTGTAAAGGTTATCTCTTCTCCGTCAGGGAAACAGGCATCTGTTTGTCGTATAAAAAGGTTTAAGGTTTCTTTAAGGTCTATTATTTTTAACATTAAAAAAGTATGTTTTATATTCCAGGCAGAAGAAATATCAAGTAGATTTTTAGGAACTTCGTTTAAGGAAGGAAAAGGTAATGTGAAAGCAGATAAACTGAACCTTTCACTAAGATATTTCAAAATACCGAGCAATAGTTCTGGGTTACCTCCAAACTCAAGGATATTTCCAGCACCAGAAGATTCGGTTGAAGGTAGAATCAGATAAGCAAACTCTTGATTATGAAAAGCGTAGTACGTAGCAGAACCTCTCCTGCTAGAAATATCAATAAATTCTTTCTTATTGCGTTCTCTTTTGTAGTTATTTGAATTGAAAGTCCTTATCATCTCGTTCAAAGCAGGTTCTTCATAAAAAAACCTCTCTGTTTCTACTGATTTTATTCCAAACTTATTTAATCCTCGAGATTTGATCGACAATTCTACGCAAGTACCACAATTCTCATAACCAAAAAAACCGTACCTATGTCTATCTCCCCATAGAATAGATATCGGCATTTTTTTGCTATCCATCAACCTAAAAGACTCTTCTAAAAGTTTGGACATATACCCTTTACCTCTATGAGAATACAGGGTAGAAACGCTACCAATACCACCACTTTCTATTGTTACACCGTTCTGGTTGAGAGTTATAGGGAATACCCTTAAAAATGCTACTATACGGTTCTCCTCACTTATTAAAAGAGAGTTATCAAATTCTGTGTTTTCTTTTTGCCAAACCTCGAGCCAACCTTCCTTAAAAGCCCCAGCAGAATGTCCATAAACCTCTTCAAGGAACTTTTGTAACTCTTCATATTGACAAGGTTTTGCTCTCTCTATTCTCATTTTTCCTCTCCTCCAATAATTTGCTTCTACTTCCTTCCCATTCCTTTTTCGTCGTTGCTTGTCATTGCGAGCCGAGTTTTGGCGTGGCAATTCCCCTCACAAATACTATCGGGACAAGCCCTCGGGGGTACTCGGGATAAACTCATCTTTTATCCTTAAACTCGCAAAGACGGCAACAAGACGAAGACCCGACCTTCGTGATTATTCCATACTGTTTTTACCTTCTCATTGTTTTTTGTACAACTAATAATTTAAAAGTTCATCTGTAACTGCCATCTAAAAAATAGAGCGTTATCTCTGTCTGAAGCATAAAAATTTCCCGGCTTGAAATATTCAAGTAACATTAGACCATCTATATTTTTGTTAAACTTATGAAACAATTGTACCTGTCCCAGATGTCCTCTCTCTTTGCCTGTTCCAAAAAAGACTGCAGGCGCAGGGTTGTCGTTTGCCCTTAAATAATTGTAAGCAAGACAAAAACCTGTTTTATCTGTTATCTTCATATCAGTTTTCGCTCGCCATATCTGCAAGTTTGTCCAATACCCAACCTCGTTCCTTTCTATAACTGAATGGAACACGTACAGTTCACTTAACCAGGGCCATTTTGAAAAGAGTGGGTTCCACCCTTTATCTTTATCTCCTGCATAAGGGTTACCATCGCCTGAAAGATAAGCATAACCAATATCAAGGGTAGGTGAAAGTTTTGCTTCTGTAAAAGCTCTTTTTAAGAAAATATAGCCACCTAAACCGCTCCTATCTCTGTTATCATCGTATTCACCAAACTGGTACGCAAGTTCGCCCCTTAAACTCCAAGGAGCAAAATTATAGACAGCCCTATTTCCAACAGTGTTAAGTTTAAGTTTTTCTATATAATTACCTGCTCTTGTATGAGCATCTTCAGTTTTATGTATATAGTATGGTTCAACAGAGAGGTTATCATCTACCTTAAATTTACCGTAAAGAATAACTGCTCTTTCATCCATTTTAGGGTATATAATGTTTCTATCTTGGTCGTTTATTAAAGGAAGGTATTCATCTTGATAAGTGTTCTGAGTGTATATAATATCAAGCGAGTTTTTTTCATCAAACCTTAGGGTAGCCTTTGCTGCGTTAAAATATAAAGACCTACCTCCATCGGAAGGAGTTCCATCCATTATTAAGAACCCTTCACCGTGGGTCATAAGAAAATCTTGTCGCCCTAACCTCAAATCGACAGGCATCCCAAAAGCGTTTTTAACATCAAGGTATAAGTTATCAAAAAATATTTCTTGATCTTTCAATTCTTTCCCACCCGACATCTGCCCGGTTGTACTCAAGTAATACTTAGGTTCTGTTGTAAGTTTTACAAACATATTCACATCATCAGAAAAATTCCATTTGCCCCAAACACTTGCTTTAAGACGAAAATAATTGTCATCACGCATTATATTGGCTTTATTAAAGTCAAACACATTCTCTACGCACTCTTGTCTGAGTCTTAAATAAAAACCGTAATCAAATACTCCGTCCGCAAAAACTGTGATAGAAAAACTCAAAAATACCAGAAGCAATTTAACTTTTCTCATTATTTCCCCTTTTTATAATAATGTTTTACCAAATTTGGATATTTACCCACTTTTACTTTTTCCTTTACATCCTATTTTGTCACCTCTATAGCGGTAGTGAAGACAAGATTCCGAAGCAAGTCCGGAATGACATACAAGGGGTAAAAGCACAAAGCCCCTCCACCTACGCTAAAATGCAAGCTTCGGCGGATAAACCTCATCCCATTAATCTCTTTGCAGACCCCTGAGGGCTCTCTATCCCAAGTACCTCAAAGGGGAGAAGGTAAAAAAGGGAAGGTGTATGCGCCGTAGTCCCAGAGTGAGTAGACACCCCATACTTTTTTACCTCTTTTTAGACATTAAAATTTTCAACACTTCTATAATTATTCTTCTTTAAAATATCTTCCGCTTTTTCTATATCTGTTGAAGCGACCTTAAGAATAAGGGCGGCTTTAACACCTTCATCCATTATAAATCCATAGGCGTCTTCTATGTTGATACCCTCATCCTCAAGAATTTTGGCAACCTTATGGAACGCCCCAACCTTATCGGGCATCTCCACCACGACAACTTCTTGGAATGAAACAAGAAAATTTTCTTCTTTTAAAATAGCAAACGCTTTATCATTATCATCGGTTATCAATTTTATAATCCCAAAACTTCCGCTATCGGCTATTGTCATAGCCTTCATATTTATTTTGGATTTTTCAAGTATACCAGTTATTTTATTTATTTTACCAGGTTTATTTTCTACAAAAATAGAAATCTGTTTACCCATTGTTCACAATCTCCTTTTATCTAATACTCTTTTGGCTTTACCAGTAGAGGTTGGAAGAGTACCAGGCTCAACAAGTTCAATCACAGGGGTTACAAGAACCACTCTTCTCAAATTTTCTCTTAAAGTTTCTTGCAAATTTTTTAACTGTCTTAACTCACCTTTAAAATAAGTTTTCTGAATTTCAATCTGTATTAATAATATATCTAAACCTTCTTTTCTGTCAAGAATTATCATATAGTTCTTGTCTACTCCAGGCGTCTCCATCAGTACAGTTTCAATCTGAGAAGGAAAAATATTTACTCCTTTAACTATAAACATATCGTCGCTTCTACCTTTTATACGAGCTATCCTACGACATACCCGCCCACATTTACATCTACCATTCAAGAATTTTGTTATGTCTTTTGTCCTATAACGAATAATAGGCATACCTTCTCTTTTGAGAGTGGTTAAAACAAGTTCGCCTTCTTCACCGTCAGGCAAAACCTCCCCGGTGATTGGGTCTATTATTTCTGCTAAATAGTTATCTTCCCAAAGGTGCATACCGTTTTGATGTTCACATTCAAAAGCAACACCAGGACCGTTCATCTCGGAAAGCCCATAACAGTTATGGACCTTTATATTAAATATCGTCTCCAGTTTTTTTCTGGTAGCTTCGGAGTATGACTCTGCGCCCATTATAGCTATCTTCAAGTCAAAACTTTTAGCAGGAGATAAACCTTTCTCTTCGAGAGCGTGCCCTAAATGTAAAAGATAACTTGGGGTGATATGGGCTACTGTTGTTTTAAGGTCTTTTAAAAAACTTATTTGTCTATCTGTATTTCCTGTGCCTATAGGTATAACCATAGCCCCTATTTTCTCTGCACCATAATGTAGCCCCAGCCCGCCAGTAAAAAGTCCGTAACTCATCATATTTTGAAAGATATCGGTTTTTCTTACCCCTGCAGAATATAATCCCCTTGCAACTAAATCTGCCCAGTTATCAACATCCTTTTTTGTATGAAAAATAAGTGTAGATTTACCCGTAGTACCTGAAGAAGCGTGCATCCTAACAACATTGTCAAGAGAGGTTGCAAGCATCCCTGAAGGATAACTTTCTCTTAAATCGTCTTTAAAAGTGAAAGGATATTTTCTAATATCTTCCAATTCAACTATATGAGCATCCAATTTGTGTTTCTTAAAAAAACTTTTGTAATATACAGATTTATTCGCTGTTGAAACAGTTTTTTTTAATCTTTCCAGTTGAATGTTTTTCAACTCGTCTTCTAATATAATCTCTTCTTTCTCTTTCCAGTACATTATTTTCCTTTCTTTTACATAAATATCATAAAAATTATTTGCAATTTAATATATATATCATTCTTTCATCTAATAAACATACCTGTTTTACTTTCTTTAATAAGTTTTTTAGATGGTTTAGATGTAAATAAACTAACAATTACCATTACCAAAATTGATATTAAGAAAGCATAAAAACTAAAATGGAACGGTAGAGGACTCTTAAATTTTGCGTACGCTCCAAAAACAAAAGCAAATATATACCCAGTAACCATAGACCATATAGCGCCGTGCTTATTGGCTCTCTTCCAATATAGTCCAAACAATATAGGAACAACAAATGTAGTTAACATTATTCCTATACCCATCCATATAAGCCACGCCAAAAGTGCAGGCGGGTTAATAGCAAGAAGAAAACTGATTAAGCCAAACACTATAACTGCCACCCTGCTTACAACAGTTACTTTTCTATCATTAGCATCTTTTTTGAACAACTGTTTATAAAAATCCCATCCACAACAGGTACCTATAACAAGCAATAACCTATCCGTTGTTGACATAACAGCAGCAAGTATGACCACAGCAAAAAAAGCCCAAGTAGCTCGAGGTAAAGCATATTTAATCCCAACAAGAAACGAATCGTCTGGTTTTTCTATTACAACAAGCCCGTTTTCAACTAGTGTTCTTACTGCCATCCCTGACATTTTAATCAGGTACATTATCATTATATACATAACAAAAACTAATAGAGGCGCCCACTTAAAATGTTTTTTATTTTTTACTGCTATAACATTGTTGACTATATGAGGACCTGAACCAAGCCCAAAAGTCAACAAAAAGAAGAATGAGATAAGAAACAATGGTGTTGTGAAAGCATAACCAGGAACTGGTGGATGTGCCTGAGGATAAGCAATTTTAAGCATATTAGGGTCTATATTTCCCATTGTTGTATTTATAGCAGACAACCCTCCTGCACTCTGTATTATAATAGGTGCTACAAGCAGAACTCCAAAAAATATAATGAACCCTTGAAAAAGAGTTGTCCAGGAGACTGCATATAGCCCGCCAAGCAAAACGTAGATAACAACGATTACAGCCCCTATAAACAATGCTTGAGTTTGAGGAATTCCAAGCAACCATTTTAAAACAATGGCTATTGCTGTATATTGCCCGACTAAATATATTAAAGAGGTTGTAAGAACAGCTATAGAAGAGATAGTTCTAACAACTTTAGGGCTTTCAAATCTGTATGCAAGATAATCTTGAAGGGTAAGAAACTTTTTATCTTTACATACTTCATATAATTTATATCCGTAAAATATTATTGCTACAGCACAAGTGAGTGGAACAAAAATCTGTTCCCAAAAAGTTGGCCATCCTGCTATATATCCAAGCCCAGAAACACCAAGAAGAGTCATCCCGCTTGTTGTAGAACCAAGTATAAGCATAACAAAAAGCCAAAAACCTAAATTTTTTCCTGCCGCTATATAATCTGAAGCAGTTTTAATCTTCTTACTTGAAACCATTCCAATAACAAGCATAAAAACAAGGTAAAGAACAACAACAATAATACTTCCTAATCCCATATTTCCACTGTCCATAAATTCCTCCAAATCTTTATTTAAATGTTAGAGCCCACCAGAGAAGCCAAACTATACCCGCTAACGGTAATACCAAAAAAAACATAAGAAAAGTCGATAAAGGCAAATTAAACATTTTTCCCTCCAAATAGTTTCTTCAATGTTTCTTCAGAAACAGGTTTTGTCAATAAACTTACAACAAAATATACTACACCACAACCAATAAGAACTATAAACTCCAAAGTACCCATACCTATTTTATTTTGTGTTACAAATATACTACCAATTAAGGTTGAAACAACTCCATAAACCATACAAGCTATAGCCCCAGCAGCAGTAGCTCGTTTCCAATAAAATGAGACCGCTGTACAAAAGATAAAAATACCTCCCAACCCAATAGAAGCGTATCCCATAAATACGGCAAGTAAGGTGGAGTATTCTTAAATGCCCAGTAAAAAGGAATGAAAAGGAAAATACCTATAAACACTTTTGTCAGTTTTAATAAAGTGCTGGAAGATGTTTGAGGACGCCAAATATATATAATATCCCTTGTAACATTTCCTGCCATAACCATTATCATAGCAGAAAGAGTAGAAAGAGCAGCCGCAAAAACGCCTGTTACATATAAAATCGTTAAAGGTTTTCCTCCTGCAACCATAGCAAGAAATGGAGCAGCAAGGTCCCCTTTCCAGGGGTTAATATTCAGCAACTCTTGACCAAAAACAGCTCTGCTACATAAACCTGTTATAGCATTAAGAAATATTGGAGGTCCAGCTACAAGAAAAACCATAAGGGTTACAAGAAAGAAATCTTTCTTATTCAATTTCTTCATACCTACAAATCTTGCCACATTATGGGGGAACCCGGTAGCCATAGTCAAAAATATAAAAAGAGTAGCGAGAACTCCAACAGGGCTTGAAAATAGTTGAGCATTACCTACCTTTGGCAAATCGTCTCTAATTAGATTAATAAGAGCTGGGTTTTCTGCTGCAAGTTTCATATTTAAAGCAGTCGGTCCCCCAACAAAAATAAGGGATACTATCCCAAGCGCAAAACAGGCAATTCCAAGTATAGCTCCCTGTATAGCAAGAGACCATTGTGTGCCAGTATAACCTCCAACCACCATATATATAAAAACTACAACACCTGATATTAGAAGACACCATAACGCAGGAAGTTTTGTCACAGCATACCATATAGTTGCACCAGCTTTAAACTGACCAACCGCGTAAAGAATCATAAAAAATATCATAATAAGAGCTGAAAGGGATTGCACCACTTTGCTGTCAAATCTTATGCAGAGCGCTTCAGAAACAGTTTTTGCCCCAAATTTCTGAGAATACATCTGCATTTTTTCCCCTGTAAAAAAAAGGCAAGGCATAATACCTACAATTGTCCATATACCTGCAAACCACATACCAGACCAACCAAAAGAATAAGTTATTCCCATCATTCCAAGAGCAGCCCACCCGCTTAACCAGGTTGCTCCAAGAGCAAGTCCGGTCACAATAGGACCTATATCATTATGTCCTGACAAGAAAGATTCAAAAGATTTGGCCTGTTTTCTACTTAAAAATCCAACAGTAATACATACCAGCAACATTAAGCCAATACCGACAATTGCCCATAACGCATACGATTTATCAGGAGCAAGAAGGGTTTTTACTATATTGCTTGCCTCAATCATTTTTCCACCCCCTTATCCTTAAAATCAGCCCAACAATTGTGAATACTGTGCTTAATACAACAACAATCCACCATGTTGCCCAATTTTTGTCCATATATCTCCTTTGTCCCGTTTGTTACGAAAGTTTTAAGAAAAAACGTCACAAGGTGTAATTAGTTTATTATATTCTTTCTATATCCTCTCTTTCAAGAAGTTTTATGTTTTCTTCTCTTAATACTGTCGCAGCTTTTTCTGGTTCCTCCACCCTTACCACTACCAGAGCTTTGTCTCCTGATTTTTCTACAAATGCGTATATATATTCCACATTAACAGAGTTGCTCTCGAGAGGTTCTATTATAGCCAGAAGACCGCCAGGTTTATCTATAACTTCCGCAACAATCACAGGAGTAAGGTTTACAGAGATATTTTCATCTTTAAGAATTTCAACGGCTTTTTCTGTCTCTTGCACAATGAGTCTTAACATACCGTAATCTGATTTTTCAGCCAACGACATGGCTCTTATATTGATTTTATTTTTACTTAAAACAGCCAAAACTTCTTTAAGTCTACCCAACCTGTTTTCAAGAAAAACAGAGAGTTGCATAATAAACATATTCTTCACCTCCTCCTATTGCTCATATTTTAAGGTGTTTGAAAGATTTTTGTTTTTTATCTTTTATCTATAACTCTTTTGGCTTTACCTTCACTTCTTTGGATACTTTTTGGCTCTACAAGTTTAACTTTAACAGATATCCCGAGAGCACTTTCTATTTCTGAAACCATTTTTATTTCTAACGTCTCTAATTTTTTGATTTTATCAGAAAAAATATTTTCATTCATTTCTACCTGAACTTCCATTTTATCAAGGTACCTTTCTTTTGTTATAATAAGTTGATAATGGGGCGCAACTTCTGGCATATTCATTAAAACTGTTTCTATTTGAGATGGAAAAATATTGACCCCTCTTATAATCAACATATCATCAATCCTACCTTTAATTTTACTTATCCTTGGCATTGTTCTACCGCAATGAGTACACGGTTGGTTAGTCAAAGTAACAATATCTCCTGTTCTGTATCGTATCAACGGTAGAGCTTCTTTAGTAAGTGTTGTTATAACCAATTCTCCTTCTTCATCTTCTTCAAGAACCTGCCCTGTTGAAGGGTCGATAATTTCTGGATAAAAATGGTCTGCCCATATATGTAAACCTTCTTTACCTGCACACTCCATAGCAACGCCAGGACCTATAATTTCTGATAAACCGTATATATCGAGAGCCGTTATATTCCATTCTTTTTCTATCTGTTCTCTCATCCCTTCTGTCCAAGGTTCAGCACCTAAAATACCAACCTTAAGTTTAGTAGTAAAAGGGTTGAAACCGTATGCTCTCGCTTCTTCTGCCATAAAAAGCGAATATGAAGGAGTACAGGTTAAAGCCGTGCTACCAAAATCTTTCATTACAGCAAGTTGCCTTTTTGTGCCACCAGCAGAAATAGGTATTACTGTTGCACCCAGTTCAAGTGCCCCGTAATGGACTCCCAACCCGCCGGTGAAAAGACCGTATCCATAGGCGTTTTGTATTATATCGCCATTCCCAATATTGGCACAAACAAGAGACCTTGCCATAACCTCTGACCAGAGTTTAATATCTCTCTGAGTATACCCTACAACAGTCATTTTACCAGTTGTACCCGTTGAAGCGTGTATTTCAAAAACTTCTCCCATAGGCACAGCAAAAAGAGAAAACGGGTAATGGTCTCTCAGCGTTGATTTGAGCGTAAAAGGTAAATATTGTAAATCTGAAAGACAAGAAAACTTTGAAATGTTTATCTTCTTTTCATCAAAAGATTTACTATAAAATGGCACCTTTTCTGAAACGTACTTAACAACATCTTTTAGTCTCTCAATTTGTATTGCTTTTAATTGAGCAGAAGCAGCAATCTCAATATCTTTGTTAAAATAGTTCATACCTTCTCCTATAATATTTCTTTGCAATTATACCAATATTATCTTATAATAATCTATTATTTATCCTTATAATTTAGACTCTACTTGCTTTTTTGTCAAATATTCCTTCCTTACTTTAAAAGGAAAACAGGAATCCCCCTTAAACAGGTACGGTTAAGTTTGCAAACAATAGTGGAGAGTAGAAAAGAGGGTATAAAAGAGTGGAAATAGCAATAATTGTAATAAGGAAATAAAAGATATGACTAAAAAATATTTACTTGGAAATGATGCTATTGCGTATGGTTTAATTGAAGGTGGAGTAGAAGGTGTCTTTGGATACCCAGGAACTCCTTCATCTGAAATAACACAAAAACTTATTGAACTTTCGAAAGAATATAGGTTTTATGCAGAGTGGTCCGTGAACGAAAAGGTTGCTTATGAAAACGCCTACGGCGCTTCTTTGACAGGCAAAAGAACGGTTGTTATTATGAAGCACGTTGGCTTAAATGTTGCTTCAGACGCTTTTATGACATCCGCATACACAGGAGTAGAGGGAGGGTTTGTTATAATTGTAGCAGACGATCCTTTTGCTCACTCTTCACAAAATGAACAAGATTCCCGCAGGTACGCTATATTTGGTAAAGTTCCTTACTTTGAGCCGTCTTCAATACAGGAAGCTAAAGATATATCCACATTTGCTTTCTCTTTCTCAGAAAAGATTGGGCTACCTGTCATTATAAGAAGCGTAACAAGAATATCTCATGGTAAATCGGATGTGATATTAGGGAATATCAATAAGAACTACTCTAAAACTTCTTTCAAAAAAAATCCTGAAAAGTTTGTTATGGTCCCTGCCAATGCAAGGACTGCACTAAAAAAACTTAATGAGAAACAAGAATATATTAAAACAGAGATAGAGAAATTGCCTTTCAATTCAGAAGAGAAAGGGGATGCAACAGGAATAATAGTTTCAGGTATTTCTTACCAATATGTGAAAGAAATAAAAGAAAAACATAACCTATCTTTCTCGCTTCTAAAAATATCTTCATACCCCATACCAGATAAACAAATAACCAGTTTTATCAAAGATAAAAAAGAAGTTATAGTTTTTGAAGAAGGAGAACCTGTCATTGAAGAAAATATTTATATTATCGCAAAAAAATATGGTTCAAATATCCTTATAAAAGGTAAGTTAGAAGGAACTCTCCCCATAGAAGGAGAATATTCTCTTGAATTGGTTGAAAAAACTCTTGTTGGTCAAAACATCCACACCTCAAACCTAACATCAAAATCTCAACCTTTGCCAGTAAGAGCCCCTGTGTTGTGCCCAGGATGTCCGCATATAGGGTCTTTCCATATACTTAAAAAAGTCTTTGGAAAAGATTCTATCTTTCCTGGTGACATAGGATGTTACACTCTTGGTGTACAGTTGGGAACTATTGATACTTGTCTATGTATGGGGGCAGGAATAAGTATGGGGACAGGAATATCAAGATTTGAAAAGGATAGACCTGTTATATCAATAATAGGTGATTCTACCTTTTTTCATTCAGGTTTAACTGGACTTATAAACGCTTGCTATAATAAAGCAGACCAGATTGTGGCTATTTTAGATAACAGAACAACTGCAATGACTGGTCACCAACCTCATCCAGGAACAGGAGAAACAGCTATAGGTGAACCTACAATCAATATCAATCTTGAACAGTTAATTCTTGCAATGGGTATTGAGAAGGTTATAACAGTTGACCCTTATTTCATTAAAGAATCTATTGAAAAATTAAAAAACTTCAAAGACTATAAAGGGGTTAGGGTAATTATTTTTAAGAGAAATTGTATTTTCGTAGGTAAACAACCTAAAAAACAGTTTTTTGTTGATAAGAACAAATGTACTGGGTGTAAACTATGTTTGCAACTTAAATGCCCTGCTATTATTTTTAAGGATGGGAAAGCAGAGATAACCAACCAATGTAGTGGTTGCGGGATATGTGTAGAAATATGTCCTTTTAACTCCATAGAGGAAATTAAAGATGGAAACTAAAAATAGGTGCGATATTTTAATATCAGGAGTTGGGGGTCAAGGTATTCTTTTATGTTCAGATATACTTGGGGAGGCTTCTATTTATGAAAACCTTCCAGTAAAAGGTGCTGAAGTTCATGGTATGGCACAAAGAGGCGGTTCAGTTGAAGCTCACGTGCGTATAGGTTGTTCTTATGGACCTATGATACCTCTTGGTAAAGCAGATATACTATTAGCAATGGAACCTCTTGAAGGTGCAAGGTATTCTTACTATTTGAAAGAAGGTGGGTTTGCAGTAGTAAATACTAGAAGAATCCCTCTGCTCGGAGAAGAGTATGATATTGAAAAGACGCTCTCAATTATAAGAGAAAAAACATCAGATATTATAGCAGGGGATTTTTTTAACTCAGTTCAGAAGGTATCTTCCGGTAAAGCATTAAACATTTTTATGTTAGGTATAGCGTCATCTAAAATACCACTCAAAAAAGAGTCTTTACTGTTAGCAATAGAAAAGAACGTAAAAGAAAAATTTGTTCAGATGAACCTAATGGCTTTTGAGGAAGGAATTAAAATAGGTACCTAAAACCTATCCTGCTATTGTGGCAACATAAAAAAGAGAAATTCTCTCCAACTTAACACAAGTTGCTAACCCTTGATTAGAGCAAGTTAAATGCTTTTCTTTATATATTTCATCTTCTTAGTAATCTCTTTAGAGAGTTTTAACGCTATCTCTTCCATACCAGCAAGTGATGGGTGCCCTAAATCAAATGATAGCCCGGAAATATCTGTAATAAACTTTCTTCCATCAAGATGAATAACCTTATCAGAATTGATACTTTTTACGAGAGCCTTTACAATCTTTCTGAACTTTTTAGGTTTATCAGGGTCTGAAAGAATATAAGTTTTAAGGTAAGGGAATATATCAATACAGAAGAGATACTTGTTGGGATGCTTTTTATGAACTCGCCATAGAAAATATTCTACTCTCTCCTTAAACTCCGCCACATCAGACCGGTGAAGCATATTCACTCCTATCTCAAAAGAGGCAAAATCCCAATCGTCTCTTTCAGATATATAGTCTGCAAACTGGTTTTCAAAACGGGCTCCACCTCCAAACCCAAGATTAAACAGGTTAACCCCAAGCATAGTAGCAGTTCTCATAATATATGTTCCTGAGGAACTAACAGCGCTTGCACCGTGAGTTATGGAAGAACCATAAGCAAGATAGTTTAACGAAGGTAACTGGGACTTAGAGGGAGGTTCAAAATCACCTTCAATATCAATAATTTTCATCTCTCCGTTGTAAGGGAGTATTACTCTGGTAAGAGAAGTATCAAAAGGTAGGTTTCTACCCTTAGACAGGTGATTTAAATGTTCAATATTAGCAGGAAGAGTTATAGGAATTGTTACGATTTTATTATCTATCAAATGAACACTCTTCTGAAAAACTCCCTGATAAACCTCCACGATCCCATTGGCAAGAAGCGTTATTTTAGCGTCCTTGCTTTTCAGATTAAATCTCATTTCACACCCTGAAGCCTGTCTTGCACCTATAACCACAGACGGGTTTGAGTTTAACCTCAAGCTTTCTGGAATCCTGTTTATATAAAAGCCTCCATCATCCTCTATAAGTTCAACCACATTATGAAACAAAATATTCTTATATATCATATTATCTCCATTTGTTAAAATTCTTCTAACAAATTCAACGTATTTTACCCTCTCCCCGCCCTACTTTGTCAACATCTATTGAGCGGTAGTAAAAACGAGATTGCCACGTCAAGAAGCGCTCGCAAAGAGAGACCTGACATATTTTTTGTATATTTTAATCTATTTACGTAAAATATGTTACAATAATTAAAATGTTTTAAACTCTTTAATAAGGAACAATATGAAAAAAACACTCTATTCAGGACTATTCTTATTACAGTTTACAATCTTATTTGGGCTCTCAGGATGTAAAACCCCAGCAAATATCAACGTCGATACAGACAATGCCTCAGTCTATAACAACTGGCCACAGGTTCAGTTTGAAGGTTGTAGAATACTTCTTGCTACAGAACCTCAACTTGCACATCAAGGGTTTGCTATTGCTTCTTATAGGGATTTTGACAACACTATTATTATATTCCCCAACATATCCGAAGGCACAAAATTTATTAACCATAACCAAGGATATGGCGCTGTAAAAAGGGACCTAAAAATAGTCTTTTTTGATTCAGAAATGAATATACTTAAAGAAGATATAATGACAAAAGAAGACGGGTTTTCTGTAGCGCCACCTAAAACCAGTTTTGCCATTGAAGGTTTGCCTGCCAAATAAATACGGTTGCAAAAACTTCTATGTATATCAAGTAATCTTCACCTTTAAAATTATTCTTTATCTGGACCTAAAATTCCGTAATCCCAAGGGGTACCTTTCTTATCTACCTGCGGAGTAGAAGGAAGTTGTCCGGGCTTAAATTTTTCAGCAATCTGAATGCTTGCTTCAACAATCTTATCTCCTGCTCCTTCCTCAAGATTGGAATAACTTGTGAGAATAGTCTCATACCCTCCACCTGTAGATGAAAAGGCTTTTTTATCTGGAACATAACCAACACCTCCATTGGCAAGTTCCACAACAAAAGTAAGAGGGAACAATGAAGATTTTTTTATTTTCAGACCAAGGTTACAAAAAAACTCAGCAGGGTTAGCAAGGAACACAACAGGGCCTACTTGTATACCTTGAACTTCAACTTCTTTAATAGGCTCTTTCTTGACAAAATAATCTGCTATAAGTAACTCTTTCGCAAAAGTCCATTCTGTATCAAACCTATTATTTTTCAACCCATCTTCAACAATTTTCAAACTTTTTGCAAGACGTTCTTTTGAAGGCTTTCTTCTTTTAAGTTCTAAGAATTTTTGAGCGAAAGATACAGGTGAACAATCGCCTTTTTCAGCGGTAACCATAACCTTGATAACTTCTGCTGCAACACGAGTACCCACAAAATCAGCGTATTTTTCCCCAAACTCTCTCTCCGACATAGACAAGTTGTTAACCTGAGTAACATCTCCGCTTGCTCCATTAAGAAAAACTACAATAGAATCTTTACCCATTGCTCCTTGAATTCTTTTTTCTAAAAAATATATCCAATCAGCCGTGACCGCTCCGTAGTTGGTTGTTCCGTGGCAGGCATAATTTACAACGGTACCAAGAAGGTTACCTTTCATATCCCAAGCCGCAATAACGCCAACTTCTGGGTCTATAGGACCTGCAAAATCTATTATATCAGGATTACCTTTACCAGGGTGTGTATACGCCCTTCCCTGTTTCATTTTTACCCGACGGTTAAAAGCAACCTTATCTTCATAACCAGAACCGCAAGAAAGAACCGCTTCTTGCCTTCTTGTGTAAGCTTCACATATAGCTGTAACTGTTTGCCCGATTAAATATTCATAATATAGGGAATCTGTTACAGTTGAATGTTTTGAAATAAGAGTTTTAATTGGTTCAGGAACATCTGCATACTCATCTTCTCTAAGCCCAAAAAAAGGACCTCCTGCGTGAGTATGAGAAGCACCCATAAGTATAGCCCCTGCTTTTATACCTGTCCGTTTCTCTACCTCTTGCCTAATAATTTTAACAGGTTCAGCCGATTGTATAATGCAACTATCAATACCAACCAGAGCAACAGATTCTTTTCCACTTGAAAAGACCGCAGCCCTAACCTTAAGATTATCCCTATAACTTTTTACGTAACTTTTACCGTAACCACCGGGTTGTTCCATTCCAAGAGAAGGGGTTATATCTGATTCGTAAAATCCAGCTTTCATTTTGTTATCTCCTATAATAAATATCGAGGTTAATAACTTGTTCTACTTTTAAGTTGTTTATAAAAAGTATTTATTTAGCAAACTTTATAAACCCAGCATTTTCAACTCGCCATATAGATGTCCCCGTTGCTACCCAAGCAAACCAGTCAGTTTTCTTGTATGCTCCCATATTAAACGCCAACTGCTCAACTTCTTTCAGATCGATCCCTAAAGACTTAAATGGTATCTTCACCTCGGCAGTCCAGACCTTATTCTCATCATCAAGTACAACCCTCTTATATTCTATGTTTTTTTCTATCTCTGCAACATCTTTATAATTCATTTTAAAAAGATTGTTCACTCTATATTCACCATCATAAAAGAAACTCATTGTATATATTGGTCCTGTAACCATATCATCAGACCACCAACTACTTGTCTGTGAACTATGCTGGCTCTCAATAGCAACCTCAAAAAGCGGTGAATGTTTCTTCATTCGGGTAAGCATACCTTCTTTAAACGGATCAGGATCGTTTTTTATCGCTATATACAGATTCTCATTATCGTGTAACAGCCATACATAACTTTTAGCACCCTCTACCTGCTCTCCTTGAAACTGCTGTTCAATAACCATTGCTTTTTTTATATCAAGGTTACCCCACTCTTTAACATCAAGTTTACCATCTATAGTTACAGGGTTTTTCCTCACAGGGATTGTATAGGTAGAAGGAGATTTAACCCGCTTTAACGGAACAAGTATCGTCTTAGAAAGTTCGTCCATAGGTTTCCAGTCTGTATAGTAATATTTACCTATATCTTCTTGGCTTCTACTGATAGGCCAACTTGCCCTTAAACTGCTTTTGTATACACCTATACCATCCATAGTTATTGGTTCTGCTCCTGTTAACCCATATACAGGAGAACCGGGCCTGATTGCTAAATCTCTACCTTCCCTATCAAGAAAGAGAGGCTCATCTCCATCCCAGTTATTCTTGACTATATTATGCTCCTTTGCACCTCTGGAGAATGTAATAAACGGTCCACCTGTATTGATATTCCTTTCAATAAAGTTGTTCTGAGACAAACCTATAGGCCGTTCTCTGTAGAGCATATCAAACAATTGCGGATATCGATAACTCCAGGGCGGTTGTTTGTACCTAACATAAGCTAAACGTTGTGAAGCAAGATGTGATATAGTTCTATACTTTGGAGTTTCATCTTGGTTATAAAAAAGTGCCGACCTGTCCCCTTGAGATATGGCTCTTGCCTCAGAATCTATAAATACGTTATTCTCAATACGGTTTTCCGGCTGTGCATTAGAGACTCCATTAGGAATTCTATAGAAGAAATTTTTCTCTATCACAAGTCCGCCATTGATAGCATCAATATGTATCGCATTAAGTCCCTGGTTAGTATTCGGTGAAGAATGGGTACTTATATGATGAAAATAGTTGTTCCTTATAACCGTACCCCTGCTCATCAGATACCACGGTTCTCCGTATATATATATTGAGCCTAACTCTCTACCTTCATAAACAACGTCGTGCATCTCATTAAACTCAACTATATGGTCGTTAGCATTAAAGTATATACCTTGCATTGGTGAATCGTGTATAACGTTATGAGATACTATCTGACCTACCCCATCTATCCTAACACCCTGCCTGTAACCTCCATCAAACCGGTTAAACCTGTGTATGTGGTTATTGATAACAAGGTGTCTTGCTGGAATCAGTTTTTTTCTGAAAGGTGTTGTTTTACTTCTACCACCTAAAAAATCTAAAGAAACCCCTCCTTCACCTGTATCAAAAATATCACACCCAACAATAGAGTGTTCAAACCCGCCGTTTATATTAACTGCCCATTCCCCCACATTCTTTATTGTGCTTGCAACTATATAGTTGTTCCTACCTCTCTTTATCTCTATACCGTGGGTACGGGTTGCTTCAAAAGTAACACCAAAAAATATAATGTAAGAAGTTTCATCCATACTTATCAAAGAAGTGCTCAACATAGAGGCTATGACTTCGCTATTTTCAATCTTATCAGGTGGATAAATATAGAGTTTCCCTGTTTCTCTATCTACATACCATTCTCCAGGGGTATCAATCTCACTTAACAGGTTATATACATAATATGGAGTATCTTTACTTATCGGCACACTGTAAAGTGGATAGGTTTCGCCCCATCTTGTGTCGTAATATGTATTTATAACCTTGTTTTTTGTGTCTATTGATTTTAGTTTTACGTGGTCTTTAGAATATACATAATGCCAGAATCCATGTAACCATACATCCTTTTCTTCCAACCACCTCTCTGGCCTGTCCCCCGAATAGACAAATCCTGCCTTTTGAAACTCTCCCCTACCAACACCATCAACTCTAAAAAGGCCAGCAACCCGTGCGTGCCCCTCATTAGGCCAACGGGCAAGCCGCATTGGAGCCCCGTTAAAGAAGAGTTCCATAGCTCCCGGAACATCTCCTCCGTGTCCACCTCTGTTTAAAAGTTCTCCGTAATCTGTTATCCCTTGAGATTTTAAGTCAGCAGTCCAAACCTTACCCTTGGATTCTTCAGGTAAACGCTTAATAATAGCAGGGTCGGTAAGAAGTTTAAACCCTTTTACTTGCTTACCTCCAATAATACGAACTTTCTCGTTAGGGTAACTTCTATATACAATAGGAGAGTTTTCTGTGCCTGAATCTTCTTTCCCAAAAGAGATGCTCTTATCTATAAAGTATCTTCCTTCCCTAAGATAAACAGATATTCCTCCGGCTGGTATTCCACCGCTTGCTTTGATTTTTCTAACCTCTTCCTGTGCCCTCGTAATGGTTGCAAACGGTCTTGCCTTTGTGCCAGAATTTGTGTCTGCGCCTTTAGGGGAAACATATATAAACCTTTTAGGACTTTCTATCAATTCCTCTATCTTTTTATCCCGACTCTTTATCTGAGAACCGTCTTTCAGGTCTTCTATCTCTTCCAACCTGTTACGTAAATCGAGCCGGTACCCTTCATGTGGCAAGGGAAGGCTCTCCTGTTCTACCAATAGCCGTTCATATATCTTTCTTGCTTCTGAATATTTTTTTTCGTCCCTAAATGTATCTCCAATTTTCTTATAAGAAGTAAACAGGTGATGCTCAAGAGCGTCATCTGTTTTTATAATTTGGTTATACAATTCTCTTGCTTTAATATAATTTTTCTGTTCAATATATACTTCTGCCTGCTGAAAAAGACCATATATACGGTAATAGGTAGATAGATTTGGGATTGAAAATATTTCGTTATACGTTTTATGCACATTAGCATAATCTTTCTCTTTCCTATATGATTCCGCTATATTAAAAAAAGATAGTTCCTTACCATAACTCGCTAACCCTTTAAGTTTTTCGTATTCTACTCGAGCTTTCTTATAATCGCCCGCCTTAATATATGTATCGGCTCTCATAAAAACATCGTCTTGAGAAACCCCAGAAGGTCCCCTACCGAGAACAGAGACCTCTTCCTCACTTAAAACCCTGTTATATATAACAACTTCATCTATATCAAGTTTGAGAGAACCAACTCCATGTTCAGAAAACCCTATCTTGAAAGGATAATCTGTTTTAACATACTCTCCTGAAAACTTGTTGACCTGTTGAGCTTTTCTATCAACCATCTCTGTCATAACCTGTTCCACAAATTTCCCGTTAACATACATTTTCATTTGGTTACCGTCCCAGGTCACCACAAGATGGTGCCAGGTGTTGTCAGGTAAAGGTGTTTTGGTAAAAAGGTTGGCAGAACCAACTGGTTGCCCAATAGAGAAACGTATACTTAAATCACGCTCGTAAGCTGTAATAATACGCCACCCTCTTGTGTACCCTGAAACTCCCAAAATAGTACCATCCTGCCTTTTCATTGCTGCCACTATGCTTCCCGGACCTTGCCTTCTAAACCATACCTCAACACTAAACTGCTTGTCTTGTATGTTGTACGCCTCTCCTTGATAAAACCCTCTATCTAAACTTACTGCTTTTTTTTCTGGCCACCTACCTTCTATTACTTTTAAATCGTTAAACTCTTCTTTGGTGGCAGGGTCCTTATAAGGAACAAACTTTAATGTTTTTCCTTCTTTACCTAAATCAGTTACCACGCTTTCAGAATCTTTAACGTCTTCAAATGTGTAGTACCTCATAACTGTGGCATCTTTAATTAATGATTCTCTTCTTTTTAACCATTGAGAGTATCCTTGGTTTTCGCTACAAAGAGTACAACTCAAGGATATGCAAAAAAGAGATATATAACCGAATATTTTTGACATAATTCACTCCTTTAGGTTGTATATAAATTCACAGTGTACATTTAATTAAATTCTGTTAAACATATTGATACGGGAATGCTCCCCATTCAGATAAGATTTGCGGTTCAATATTGTAAAACTTTCCTATAGCTATTCTTTTTACATTTTCAAGTTCAATATCTCTGGCTAAAAAATAGAAAAACAGTGGTTCCATACCGTATGGCACAATCCTTACACGGCTAAGGTACCCCATCAAAACTTTGAACCTTTCTCTATCAAAAATATCTATTTCAATAGGAACATCTATATTTTTATAAACGTTTTTTACTGTTTTCCATAAAACTTCTTCTTTCAAAAAATGCTCTTTCTTTATATTTCCACCATCTATAAAATTTTCCTGTTCAAGATGTTTACCGGTAAGTCTCTTATGCATAAATAAAGAAATATTAGAAAAATCTATCTCAATTTGCAGAAAATAGTTTATCATAGAAGATTTTTGAGTTTTTAAGAGAAGACCTGCTACCTCATAGTAAGATTGTTTTAAAGATAAAGATATTTCTTCAAAACTTTTATCTTTTAGTTTATTAAGAATAGAAAGTGCAGGTTTAAGAAAAGCCGGTATATTCTTATGGTTATTTGTTTTAAAAGATGCCTGAAGTATTTTGTAGTTTACAATTGAATAATCAGAAAAGTTTTCGTTCTTTCCGTTAGCAACAATATTTAGGTTATGATAATCATATTTTAAAACAAAATATTGGTATAAAGGGATAGGAAGATTTTTTTTAGACTCTTCAATTAGGATAGTTTTTTTGTTATTAAATAGTTCAGTAAGAGTTTCAATAGTTTTGATATTGTTAGGAATCTCATAAGGAGATTTTTCAAGGATAGTACTAAACTCGTTAAAATCTCGAGATAGAACCAATTTTTCTATTCTATCTGCCCTCAAAAAATGTTTCTCAAGAGATTTTATACGGCTACTAACGGACAAAATATTCATTATATCTCCTTCAAGATACTAAAATCTTTCAAGAGAAGAGGCAATTGGTTAGGGTTATATACAGCTACAGCAGGATGATACAGCACAACGATTTTTATCCTGTTAAAAATATCCTCAGATTTTTCAAAAACTTGCCCGTGGAGACTACTTATAGTACCTTCAACTTTTATGTCAAACTTGTTAAATATATTCTTAAAAGCGTGCCTACCAAGACAACAGATAACTTCGGGGTTTATAATCTGTATCTGTTTTTCAAAAAACTCTTTACAGTTTTCAACCTCTTCATCTTGTGGGTCCCTATTCTTAGGAGGTCTACATTTTATAATGTTTGTTATATAGATTTGGTTTCTTGTAAGTTGTACAGATTCAAGAAGAGTATCTAAAATATTTCCAGCTTTCCCGCAAAAAGGGATACCTGTTTTATCTTCGTTAAAACCGGGAGCTTCACCCACAAAAAGTATTCGAGTATTTACATCCCCTGCACCAAACACAACATTATTTCTTGTTTGCCAGAAATTGCACCTTTTACAACCTACCGCTTCCGCTTTAAGTATCTCTATTTGTTTTATTTTTGTCATTATCTTCAAAAAGTTCTTTACCAATTTTTTCTCTTATGTATCCCTCTATAGATTGGCTAAACCGTTCCCAATTAAAGAGAAGTTTCCAGTTTTTTCCTTCCAAAAGAAAAGAATCGGTAATATTAGCGTCTTTTACAATCTTCGCACCTTCTATATTTATATCAGAAGACGCCTCTGGAACTTTTATAACCAAATTTTTCTCTTCAACATCTTTCAGAAGACCAGTAATAATACTGGTTATATTCTCTTTTATGAAAAGATTGAACTTTTTTTTCAGTCCATCCATAACCTCTTTTATCAATACATTTTGAAGTAGAAGCAACTCTTTTTCTTTCTCAAGCCGAAAAAGACCTACCTCGATTTCTTTTTCTTTATCTATATTTTCTTTCGCAGATAAAAGTTTTACTTCAAACTCTTTAGTAATAAGTTCTTTTCTTTCTAATAGAGTTTTTTCAAGTTTTTCAACTGCTTTTCTTATAGTTTCTTCTGATTTAGTTTCAGAGTCCAAAATAATTTTTTCTGTGAGTCGTTTTACCATTTTACTTTTTAATATTTAAAGGGTTATTGAAAAGAGTAAAAATATTGAAACAACAAGAGCCAAAATAGCGTACGTTTCAACCAAAGCTCCATATACCAACGCTCTCATACTTGCCTCTGGTTGTTTAGAAGCAACGGCTATACCCGCCGCACAAACCTTACCTTGGTGTATTGCTGAAAAAAGACCTGATACCGCAATTGGTATACATGCAACAAGTATCTGCAACCCTTTTACTACATCTACAACTGCAACATCAGCGCCCCCAAGGATACCAACCTTTATAAGTACAAGGAAACCTGTTAAAAACCCGTAGATACCTTGAGTCCCTGGCAAAGCAACCAGAAGAAGCATTATCCCAAATTTATCTGGCTCTTCAGACAAAACTCCGTTAGCCGCGGTTCCCGCGTACCCTATACCTATACTTGAGCCAGTTCCACACAAAAATACTGCCAAAGCAGCACCCGCAAGCGCATAAATCATACCCAGTTCCATTTAATTGCCTCCATTTACGAATTTTTAGCCTTAATCTTTTTAAGCAAGGCAGGTACGACTTCAAAAACATCTCCTACTATACCCACATTAGCTACCTTAAATATAGGAGCGTCAGGGTCTTTGTTTATTGCTATAATATAATCTGAGGTTTGCATACCTGCAAGATGTTGTATTGCACCTGATATACCGCAAGCAATATAGATTTTAGGTTTAACAGTTTTACCTGTCTGACCTACCTGGTGTGGGTATGGCATCCACCCTGAATCAACAGCAGCCCTTGAAGCTCCCACAGCTCCACCAAGAGCATCTGCCAGTTCTTTAATAATAGCAAAGTTCTTAGGGTCTTTAAGCCCCCTACCACCAGAAACTATAACCTCAGACTCTTGTAAATCAACAATATTGTCAATTTTTTCTCTACCACAAAATGTAACCTTATTTTTTATTTTTGACTTATCAAGTTCTTCAACAACAACTTCTGCTTTTCCTGATATTAATGGTGCATCATCAAAAACTTTAGGTCTTATTGTTGCCATTTGAGGTCTATGGTTTTTACATATTATCTTTGCCATAAGGTTACCCCCAAAAGTTGGTCTTGTCTGCAACAATAGTTTTGTCTCTTCATCAATGTCTATGCCTGTACAATCGGCTGTTAAACCGGTCTTAACAATGGCCGCAACCATAGGAATAAAAGCTCTACCCATCATTGTTGCACCAGCAATAACAATATTAGGAGTATATTTTTCTATAAGTTGTGCCATAGCAAAAGCATAAGGTTCCTCTTGAAAATAATCTAAAGCAGGGTCGTCAATAACATAAACCTTATCAGCACCTCTTTTACCAAGTTCTTCAACTAAACCAGTAACATTGTTACCTAAAATTATACCAGACACCTCTTCATCAAGACTCTTTTTAAGTTTAAGAGCCCCGTTTAACATTTCAAGAGCAACCGAAGATAGTTGCCCGTCCCTACTTTCAGCAAAAAACCATATACCTTTATAATGGTCAATATTGGTTTTAAAGTCTTCTTTTTCTTCTTTATAGAGAGCGTCTTCAGGGCAAACCTTAACACATAAACCACATAAGGTACAGTTTTCGTTTATATATAGCCTACCATCTTTTATTTCAATTGCTTCAAAAGGACATTCGTTAATACATTCCTTACAGAGAGTACATTTTTCGTATATTATTTTTACCATAGCCATTTTACACTACCCCCAAATCTTCAAGTTCTTTATATAAAGCCGATGCAAGTTCTTCTGGCTCTCCTTCAACTTTTTTTCCTTCTTTCTGCAACTGTTCAGTCCAAACATCAACAACTCTTGTTGGAGAACCTTCCTGCCCAAAATTGCATTTTTCTCCTTCTACATCGCAACAACGACAAAACCCTACCTCAGCCTTTTTTGCTTTCAACATACCTTTAAGAGAAGGTATCCTCGGTTGGTTGATTTCTTTAATAACTGTTATAAGAACTGGTAGTTCTGCTTTTAACTCTTCATAATGGTCTTCCATAAGACGCACACAATGTATCTGACCAGAAGAGATATCTATTATTTTGCTCACATAAGTAATATATGGAATACCAAGGTGATAGGCAGTTTCTGGTCCAACCTGCCCTGTACTACCGTCAAGAGTCTCTCTACCACACAGTATAATATCAAAATCTTTCAATGTTCTTATACCACAACTTAATATATAAGAGGTTGCGAGAGTATCGCTACCTGCAAATTCCCTATCACTTAACAGAAGTGCTTCATCAGCCCCCATAGATATAGCCTCCCTAAGAGCTTTTTCTGCCTGAGGCGGTCCCATAGATACAGCCGTGACCTTACCTCCAAACTTCTCTTTTATTCTAACTGCTTCTTCTATTGCGTAAGTATCATAAGGATTTATAACACTTTCAACGCCTTCTCTTACAATCCTGTTGGTTTCAGGATCTATTTTTACTTCAAAAGTATCAGGAACCTGCTTAATGCAGACAATTATATTCATATACAAATCCCCTTGTAAACGAGTTTTAGAATAAAAACTCTTCTTTTTCAAGTTTCTCTTTATTTAGAAAATTTATTATAGCACAAAAAGAATATATTTTAAAAAGTAACCTCTACTATACTCATACCTGTTAGCACCAACTGTTTACAAATTACCAGTCGTTTAAAAATCATTCAATTGGAACTATATTAAATAGATACTCTTCTTGGCTTGCCATTACAGCCAAAATTTCATACCTGTACGGTTTATCAGTTTTTGATTTAAAAAGATAATATTGAGACGCTTTGAAAAGGTGCTTTTTCTTTCTATTAGTAACCGCCTCTTCCGGGTATCCAAATTTTAAAGAACTTCTTGTTTTGACCTCAATAAAAACAATCTCTTTTTTATGTTCAGCAATAATATCTATCTCACCAACACGAGTCTTAAAATTCCTACAGATAATCTTATAACCTTGTCTTTTTAAAAACTGTGCCCCTTTTTCTTCCCCTTTAGCGCCTAACTTCTGTTTATCCATCAAAAATTATTTAGCTTTTTTTCTAACGTAGTACATCTTTGCTCTTGGAGCCATTCTATTATTTTTACGTGTTTTAGTAATTTCTATCTTAACAACGTTCGGAGAATAAAGCATAAAAGTTCTTTCAACACCTTCACCATAAGAGATTTTTCTTACTGTAAAAGTTTGTCTCATCCCGCTACCTTTTTTACCAATGCATAACCCATTAAAGACCTGTATTCTCTCTTTTTCCCCTTCTTTAATTTTTACGTGAACAGAAATATCGTCACCTGGCCAAAACATTGGCACCTCTTTATCAGGGATTAACTCTTTTTCAAGTTCTTCGATTTTTTTAATCATTGTTTTCTCCTTTTTCAAAAACTTATATGTTTTCCTGTCTGAGCAGAAAGATACGCTGCATCTATAACCATCATAGTATCAAGAATTTTTCTACCACTCGAAATGGGTTCAAATTTTTCTCTTATAGCTCTTACAAAATGGTCAACTTCTTTAGTATACGGACTTACATCTGTTTCGGCTTTTTCGCAAACCCCAGACGGAAAATATTTTAGTTCTCCATCTTTACCAGCAGAACAAGCCCCTTTAACTATAACTGTGGATTCACTCCCTAAAATTTCAAGATTGTTAGAAGAACCCTTTTCTCTATACGAACCTTGAGCTATTCCCAAAATACCGTTATCAAACTCAATCATAACTATAGAACCACTCTCAACAACAGAGCCTTTTTCTGTCTGTAAAAAAGCTGTAACTCTCTGTGGTTTACCAAAAAGGTATACAAGAAGGTCTATACAGTGAGAATTAACATTCATAATCTGCCCACCACCTGACATATTCTTGTTCTCTCGCCAACCATCAGAAAGAAGCCCACCTGGAATATTAAAAGACCAAATTGCCCTTGCAGAAGATATTCTACCGAGTTTACCTTCTGAGATTACCTCAGCAGTTCTTATGTTGCACGCCTTAAAACGTAAATGGTGTGCAACCATAAAAGTAACCCCTGCCTTATCACACATATCCACCATAAGACGTGATTCGACCATATTAAGAGCCATAGGTTTTTCACAAAGAATATGTTTACCTGCCTCTGCTGCTGAAATAACATTAGAACAATGTAAATTGTTGGGAGTAGCCAACAACACAGCTTCTATCCGACTATCAGAGAGCATCTCTTCATAACTTTTGTAACATTTTACATCTGGTTCCACAGAAGCAAGTTTGCCACATCTATCTTTATTTTTATCATAAACACCAGAAATCTCTGCATAGTTAGAGGCTTTTATACCTGGCTGATGAAACTTCTCTGCAATAGCACCATACCCCACTATGCCAATCTTTAATTTCATCAAATATTCTCCTTATCTGACCTTTTTAGATATTTCTTATAAAGTTCTGGTTTTCTTTCTTTTGTTCTTTCTAAGGCTTGTTGTTGACGCCATTCTTCTATTTTTTTATGGTTGCCAGACAGAAGAACATCAGGCACCTTCATTCCTCTAAATACTTCTGGTCTTGTGTAGCAAGGCCAGTCCAGAAGTCCTTCAAAAAAACTCTCATAAGAAAAAGACTCTTCAGGTAAAACTCCCTGAAGGAGCCGAACAACTCCTTCTGTTACAACCATTGCAGGCAGTTCTCCGCCGGTCAAGATGTAATCCCCAATAGATATCTCTTCATCACAGATAGATGTTACCCTTTCATCTATACCTTCATAATGCCCGCAGATTATAATTATCCCTTCCTCTTTACTAAACTCTTTGGCTTTATTCTGAGTAAAAAGAAGACCCTGAGGAGTAGTCAGTATTACTTTTGCATCATTATTCTCTTTCTTAATTTCTTCTACAGCTTTAAAGATAGGCTCACATTTAAAAACCATACCTTTCCCACCACCATACGGAGCATCATCAATTTTTTTATGCCTATCTGCAGGGTCAGCAAAATCTCTTAAATTCCATATCTTAATATAAACTAATTTTTTTTCTCTTGCTCTACCTATTATGCTACTTTCCAAAGGAGTAAACATCTCTGGAAAAATAGTTAATATATCGATTCTCATTTATCAACATTAGCTGGAATAAATATACCTTTCTTCTTCATCAAACTTTTAACCGTAGGTGAAGGTTTCGCTCCAACACTAAACCAGTATTGAACTCTATCTTCTTTAATTTCAATTACCTTTTCCTTTGGTATAGGGTCGTAATGTCCCAATATTTCAAGAACATCTCCTCTCCCATCTTTCTTTTTACTTATTGCCACAATTCTAAAAAATGGCCTATTTTTTTTACCTTTTCTTACTAACCTTATTGTTGCGGACATATTTATTTTTCTCCTTTCTAATATTTTTAAATAACAAAAACACAGGTTAAACTATTTTTAACTTTAATAGAAAACCTGAGACTAAAAAATTATTGTACAACTACTAACCTACCTCCTCTACCTTTCCACTTTCAAGAGACTTATGAACAGCAACACCTATTTTTGTTGCTTCAAGCCCGTCTTCTCCTAAAGCAGTTATCTCCTTTTTTATATCATTAAGAGTTCCACCTTTTCTAAGACGTTCAAGATTATACACGAAATCTGCAATACTTTCAATACCGTAACCTAAATATTTTATTCCTCCTGATTTATCGCTTTCTTCATATATAAAAGCAGGATTATATGTCATAACACCAGATTTCTCATAAAAAACCCTTGTTCCTCTGTCTTGACTGTCGCACTCAATAACACCTTTATCACCTACAAGTTTAAAACCTTGGTTAACAATCGATTCAAATTTTTCAGGAAAAATCCATGATACATCAAAATTTATTATAACCCCATTTTTAAACTCTATCATACTGGACACAAAATCATAGGTATCTATTCCCAAACTTTTTAACCTAACCTTACTACCTTTAGCATAAACGGTCTTTCCATCACTACCTATTAGCCACCTCATAAGATCAAAAAAATGTACCCCAAGAAACCATACTGGAGAACTTTGAGCAGCCCAAGAAACAAACCAATCTCGAGGTACCACTATCTTATCTTCCATATAAGCGTACCCGTATTTCAAGGTACCGGCTTTGTTCTTCTCTATATCTTTTTTGACAGCCAGATGGAAAGGGTCAAACCTTTTATGAAAATCTACTTGTAGCAGAAGTTTATTCTTTTTACAAACCTCTATCATTTCCTGGCACCCCTCAACTGTTATATCAAGAGGTTTTTCTACAAAAATATGTTTCCCTAAATTGGCTGCATATAAAACAGGCTCTCTATGGAAAGGGTCTGGTGTAGCAATCGCAACAGCGTCAACATCTTTTTCAGACAACAACATCTCTTTATAATCCAGATATCCCTTTTTTCCGTATCTCTTAGATTGACTTGCAAGTAGATGGGGGTCTATGTCGCACAGTGCAACAAGTTTACATCTACCCTGCTTTTCCATTTGAGAAAACGTGTTCAAAATATTGGTGCCAAACCTTCCTGCCCCAATAACAGCCAGTTTAACCATTAACTTCTCCCATTTTTAACTATTTTCTGCCAAATTCAACAAGCTACCCCACACTTTCTATAACAAAAAAACACACTTCGCACTTATTTTAACCCCGCACCTATTTAAAATTAAGCATATCTTAAAAGACAAGATTACTAGAAGGGAAAGCTCCATCCGTTGTAATATATATTCGAAGATTCCTTAACCCTATCTCATCCCCAGGGATAGGAATATGAGTAAAATGAGCATCGCAACCTGAAAGTTCGTTAAGTTTTGCCATAGCAACCTCAGCTGAAGGATTTGTTGCCGCAGAAAAACTTAATACTATCAAAGTTTCCGCAAGATCAAGAATTTCGCTTTTAAGGTTCAGAATATCCCTTTTCATAGTGGCAATATTCTCTATTACGTGTGGTGAAAGAAGATGTATCTGGTCAGGTATACCTGCCAAATATTTTATAGCGTTAAGTACAAGGGAGGAAGCAGCACTCATCAAACAAGAATTTTTTCCTGTTATGATAGTATCATCTTTTAATTGTAAAGCAGCCCCCCAACTTATTTTCGGAAGATTTATTCTGTTTTTCCTTTCCTCAGAAGCAGCTTTTCTTGCTGGTTTTACAACCAACCTATCCTCTATTTTAGTTCCACATTCTTCCATTAGAAGAATCGTCTTATCAACAATCTCTTTACCTCCAACGCCAAGTATAGATTCATACCTATGCCTAAAATATCTTCTTATAAGTTCCTGTTGAGCCGCCTGCCTAACAAGACTATCATCTATAATTGCTGCTCCAACACGGTTAACCCCCATATCAGTAGGAGAAGAGTAAGGTATCTGCCCGTTTGTTATCTTTTCAAGAATCCTTTTTAGTACAGGAAAAATTTCAACATCTCTATTATAATTAACAGTACTTTTTCCGTAAGTATTAAGATGAAACGGGTCTATAACATTGGCATCGTTCACATCTACTGTTGCTGCTTCGTAAGCAAGGTTTACTGGGTGTTTTAAAGGAATATCCCATACAGGAAAAGTTTCAAATTTAGCATATCCCGAACGTATTCCTCTCTTATGGTCGTGGTAAAGTTGAGACAAACAGGTTGCCAGTTTTCCGCTTCCAGGACCAGGACCTGTCACCACAACAACAGGGTTGTTCGTCTTTATATAACTGTTTTTACCGTAACCTTCCTCACTCACAATAGTTTCTATATCTGTGGGATACCCTTTTGTAGCAGAATGAAGATATACAGTAATATTATGGTTCTCAAGTCGTTTTTGAAAATTTATAGCTTGTGGTTGGTTATCAAAACGTGTTATAACCACCCCAAGAATATCTAACCCATAATCTCTAAGCCCGTCAATAAGTTTTAGAGTATCTACATCATAAGTAATCCCAAAGTCTCCCCTAATATGCCCTTTTTCTATATCTTCAGCATAGATACAAAGTAGAATATCTATCTTATCTTCAAGTTGTTTCAAAAGTTTAATCTTGACGTTAGGGTCGTACCCGGGCAAAACTCTGGCAGCGTGGTAATCATAAAGAAGTTTCCCGCCAAACTCTAAATAGAGTTTCCCTTCAAACATATCTATACGTTTAAGGATTTCTTTGCTCTGCTCTTCAAGATACTTTTCATTATCAAAACCTATACCAGTAATCATACCTTCTCTCTTATTTGTAAATTTTTTCAACATCATCAACTATCTTTTCAATCGTAGCAAGACGACCTGTCCCTTTCTTGCCTGACGCAAGTTCCCCTGCTTCTGGTTCAACAAATAGATATCCAACCTTTTTTAACTTCTCTACATTTTCAGAAAGGATTTTATTATTCCACATATTGTCGTTCATAGCAGGCGCAAAAATCACTTTCCCCTGAAAAGCAATAATCGTGCTGGTCAATAAATCATCACACACGCCAGAGGCAAGTTTTCCTATCACATTTGCGGTGGCTGGAGCTACAAGAATAATATCCGCAAATTCAGATAAAGATATATGGCTTATATCGTTAGAGGTGTACGCTTCTTTTGAAAACATATCCAAGTATACAGAATTTCCAGAAAGGGTTGCAAGGGTAAGAGGCGTAATAAAATGAGAAGCCGCCTTTGTCATAACAACCTTGACATTCCACCCTCTCTTTTTCAACTGCCTAACTATTTCACAAGATTTATAAGCAGCAATAGAGCCACAAACCCCAACTACCACATTTTTTCTCATTAGCAACTCCTTAAAATTAGAAACCCCTCCTAAATACACTTTTTTATAATAAAACAAGTACCCCTGGCCCGATTCGAACAGGCGACACACGGTTTAGGAAACCGTTGCTCTATCCATCTGAGCTACAGGGGCATTTTTTTTGCACTCAAACAGAAATATATATTTATATTTTACCACATTTTTTTTTTTTAGTCCTGCATCACCTAATATTTTTCTTAAAAGTTGAAAAAAAGATTAAATAATACAGATAGAAACGAAGGTTATTCCTCGGAGGTACTCGGACAAGACACAGTAGGAGAGGAATGTAAAGATTGTCCCTTATATGTCATTCCGGATTTATCCCAGCTTTTGCCTTCTACCCTTGGGGGAGAGGGATTAAGGGTGAGGGGGCTATAGAGAGGTTAATGGGATGAGTTTTATCCCTCGGGGATACTCTGGACAAGTCGCCGAAGGCGAAAAGGGATTGGGACATCTATAAATTAACTATTATTTGCTTTCGGCTTGCTTATTTCAATCCAACCACCATTCTTGTATGCAAAAAATTCCCAGAAAATTTCTCCATTGACTCTTGACCCCAAGATTACTAAATGTTTTCTCATCGTTGAAAAATCATCAAAAACATCGGCTTTTTTGAGAATCTCAGCATACGCATTTAGATACACATCTTTATCCCTACCTTCTGGATAAGTAATGAGAACCTTAAGAGGGGAATTAAAAATGGATAGTTTATTCATCTCAAGGCTACTATCCTTCATATTGTTTTCATGCTCAATGATTACAGGCAAGTATTCTGCACAAGAATAAGATGGATTCATCAATTCCTTTCCTTCTTTCTCGTAAAAAGTAGTGTATAAAACAGCATCCAATAACCAGTATTCCCTGTAATACTTCAATTCTAATCTCTCTACCACCATATACAGCAAACTCTTGTCGTCAGCTGTTTTTACAACCATATTCTTAGTAAAATTACCGGGATAATTCCATGAATCTATCAATAATTGCTCAAAATCTTTATCTTTTGCTGTGTTCTCTTTAGGTGCGTCTTTCTTTGGCTCAAGAGCATCCTCCCCTGTTGTGCTAAAAATCACATACTTTAATACAATAAGTTTGGATTACCCCCTAGCGTGAGTTTCCCACTTTCATAACATAAAATAATACAAAATTAAGTAAGGATAAGGGTTTCCGCTTATTTTTTATGTATATACTAAAATAAATAATTAAAACAATATTATATACTCTTAAAATGCTTGTTATTAAAAAGAATAAAAATATATTTGACAAAATAAAAAGGTATGTATATACTAATGTTATTATGGCAACATTACAGAAGAAAAAAGTAAATGGCAATGAATACTGGTATATAGTGGAATGCAGAAGGATTAATGGCAAACCTCAACCTGTTGTGCTTGAATATATAGGCAAGGTAGAGAATTTATTGAAACGTATTGAACAACAACGTGATAGAACAGTGAAGAGTTTTTCTCACGGCGCAGTATTGGGGTTATTAAATGCAAGTAAAGAGATAGAATTGCTGAACATACTTAATAAATATTTTCCTAAACAGAAGCGGGATGGGCTTAGCGTTGGACAGACCATCTTACTGGGAGCAATTCACCGGGTTGTCAAACCTGCAAGCAAGAGAAGTTTTAGTCAGTGGGTAGAGACCACCACTTTGCCTGAACAATGGGGTTTTGATGTGCGACGGATAACCAGTCAGCATTTCTGGGACCAGATGGATAAAATAAGACAAGAAGATATAGAAAAGATAGAGGAGGAGATAATCAGGACGGTAGATAAGAAATATAGGTTAAACTGGTCTATATTGTTTTACGACAGCACAAACTTTTATACTTATATTAATACCAGCAACTCAAAGAATACCATCGGGCAACGAGGCAAAAATAAACAGAAGAGAGATGACCTACGGCAATACAATCTCGCTCTTTTAACCACGAAAGATTTTTTTCTACCCATTTTTTCGTATATCTATCAGGGTAACAAGAATGATGTTTCTATCTTTCCTGAGTATTTGGAAAAAATGCTGCAAAGGTTGAAAAGCATTGTCGGGCAGGTTGAAGAAATAACGCTTGTTTTTGACAAGGGCAATAACAGCTCGAAAGGAATGGACATATTAAAGGAAAAGAAACTTGGGTATGTGGGGACACTCTCTATTTATTCTCATTCTGACTTAATAAAAATCCCTTATAAAAAATATGAACAAATAGAATTAGCGGACGGTAAAAAGGTTCTCGTCCACAGAGCTGAAAAAGAATTATGGGGTAAAGAGCACAGGATAATAATTAAGAGAAGCGAAAAACTAAAAGACGGACAGATAAGAGGTTTCTTTTTAGATATAGATAAAAAAGTCAATTCCCTGGAGTTGTTGAAGGAAAAGCTGAATTCGCCTGGTGCAAGAAAAAGAAACAAAGAACAGCTTCAAGAACAGATAAGCAAGATTATTTCTGGAAAGCTGCTCAAAGGAGTTATAAAGGTAGAAATAAAAGAATCTGCAGAGAATAAAAGTGGGTTTGATGTATTATGGGTGATTGATAAAAAAGCCCAGAATAAAATAATAAATGAAGTTTTCGGCAAAAAGATATTTTTCACCAACAGGATGGAATGGACAAACGAAGAAATAATTGAAGCATATCATGGGCAAAGTAAAATAGAAAGAATATTCAGGCACCTTAAAAATCCATATCATTTTAGTGTACGACCTCAATACCACTGGACTGACCAAAAGATAAAAGTACATACCTTCATTTGTCTGCTGGGATTATTGATAAGCGAGCTTTTGAGAAAAAAACTCTTTGACGCCGGTATGAAAATGTCGCTGGAGGAAATCATAGAACGATTATCCAATATAAGAAAATCAACCACAATCTATTATACGGGTAAAAAGGGTAGACCAAAGGTTGAAAGCCAGTTGGAATCTATGAGCGATATAGAAGAACAAATGTGGAAAATAATACAAAAAACAGCAGTTTAGTATATACAAGTCAAAATTGCTGTGTTATAATTATATCAATGGGTTCGACGCTTTTTTCCTTCTAAAGTGGGAAACTCACGCTAGCTAGCTCCGACTACTGGACTTTGTCCGAACCGTAGAGAAATTGATAAAATGACATAAGCTGTTTATATCTTAATAGTAAGCTTCTTGCGTGAATTTGCGATATTTTTCCAAGATATTTCGTTTTCATGTGCTAAGCGATCTAATACAATATCAACGCTTATTCTATGACTCTTAGCAAAGTTTACGACTTCTTGTTTGTTAGAGTTTTGTAAATAGTCATCATCTTTAGTGGTAGCGAGGATTTCACTTACTATTTTTATAGAAAACCTCAAAAAAGAATACCCCCGCGGTGTTCATCCCATTTAGCAAGCTGAATTTTGCGATTAGTCATATACTCAAGCATGTCTTCACGCTGATATTTATTTATAATATTGTTTAAATGCACACTTAACCCTTGGGGAGATATCAGAATTGCTTGTGAAGGTCTTACAAGCTTTGAATAGACAAGGATTTGAGCAAGATGAGAAAAGTTTAAAGCTCCATATTTCACCTCTATAAATATCAATCCATACTTGTCTTTTTCTTTTACAACGCCTAATAAATCAATTTTGATTTTATATGTAGGATAGTCCGGAAAGTTTTTTCGAAACGTAGTTTTTGTAAAAAAATCGCTCAAGTAGATGTTATGAACATCATGAACCGTAACCTCAGCATTCCGATTCTTATTTTGCAGATAATCACAAAACCATTTTTTCATCGGTACATATAAAACAATCTCTCGTTTGGAAGTGTTTCCCTGCCTATTCATTTTCTGTAATAGTAATTAAGTAATTTAAAAGTTCCCTCCAATGGTTAAAATGTCGCCCTCGAAGAAAAACAGGTAGTTTTTCTGAAATTTCCTCTTTATGTTCTGGTTTTTCTTTTATCCTGTATGCCTTTTTTTTTCCTGCTGAGCGATAAATCATATTGCGATTTTTACTCGCCAATTCTTTAAGTACTTTATCTTTATGATTTAAATAGGAGCCTACCAGGGCAAATTGATTTGCAAAGATTTTTATTTGATGTTCTTTCGCCCAAAAACCCTTTGCTTTTTTTGTTCAGGATCTCTAAAATTCGGATGTCCAAAATCTATAGTATGTATTGGCATTTCAATGTTATATAACAACTTAGCTAAATCAGCAATAAGCAACCAATTTCTCTGATCTGCTTCCAAATATATACGATGTTGATCTTCTTTTCCAAAAGCAGCATTAGATTTTCTGATATGTCCAGTTGTATCAAAGTATCTCCTTAAAAATTCTTTTTGTATCTCTTTGTCAGCTTCAAAAATTGTTCTTGGAATTCTAAAGGAATGAAAATCCGTAAATTCATCATTCAAAAGATATTTTAAGATTAGCCATGATAAATCCTCTCTATGCCAAGTAATTATTAACGATACATCGTTTTTATTACGATTCTCTTTAGCAAGATCAAGACTATATTTACGTATTCTATTTACGACTACATCTAAGCTATTTTATAACTCCAAAGGCTTATTGTATACATCTTTATAGCTTTTAGCAACTAAATTTTTATATGGAAAAGTAATTACCAAGCGCCATATTTGTCCTTCCTTAACAAAAATCCCTTTCCCCACAATAAGCCCTAAAAGATACGCTATGTCCTCGTTAAGAAAATCAGCAAATTATATTGGTTTTTTTCAAATATCAAAAGATGAGGCTTCTTATCACAATTTAAGCATTTTTCTAACTTCAAAAGAAATAAAAAACTTTCGCAAAATATTCTAAAATTTTTTTATGATGGTCAATGTTATCGTTTTTACTCTATTAACTTATAACCTAACCATTTTTCAAAAATTTCTTTATTTTCAACTTTTAATTTTTTAGATTGATACATTTTAGAATAAATTGCTTTAATCTCTGAAATATCCTCGCTTGTTAATAATCTTTTTTCGAACATCTGATACAATGTATCAGAAATTTTATTTGTTAAAATTAAGGACCTAACATTGGAAATTCTTTCAATAAGAAAAAATATTTCTGGCTCAGAAATTGACTTGCCTTTGGACCATTGAAAGAAATATTTGAGTGCCTCTGTAATACCATTTACTCTGTTTTCGAAGCGAACTGAAGATAAGTAAATTTCCAATATTTCTTCTTTTGAACATACTTTTTCAAACCACAGAGCTAAAATTATTTCAACTATTTTTCGCCTAAAAGTTTTATTCATTTCTTTTATGAACAATGTTCTAACTAATTGCTGAGTAATAGTTGAACCTCCTGAACGACGTTTTTTTCCTATAATACCTAAAATAGCTCTTGCGATTGCTTTTATGCTAATTCCTTTATGTTTATAAAAACCACGATCTTCGATGAATATTAGATTTTTTTTAAATACTGTTAAATCAATTTTCATACGTTGAGTTTCATACACTGCTAATTTAGCTCTGTAGATTACGTATTCAAAATCTTTTACAAGTCCTAAATGAAAACAACTAGCAAGTCTTTTAGCAAGACTTAATACTAATCTTTCATTTGTATCGTATAATGCGAAACGAAAAGAGAAAGAAATTACAATGACCCACAACATAAGAAAAATAGCAGCAAAGGTTATTTGATTACTTGGAGATGACATAATACTAGATAATGAAACGAAATTTTTGATTATATGTGGCAAAATTCCATACAAAAGAATGGTCGAAGTTACACAAATTAGCCAAAAGGGATATGTAACATACGAAAACCAGCCAGGAAAAAGCTTTATGGCAAATGGATTAGTGGCTCCCTCTATTCTCCAATTAGGTAAAACTAAGTGCTGGGTGCCATAATACAAACCTAGCATGTGTCTTAAAATGACAATTTTTCTTGAATCAAAAATTATTGACTTTTGCCTCTCTGCAAAATATCTTACCGTTAACCAAGAAAAAGAACAAATTATAAATGTAAGAATTAATAACGTTTGTGTTGATAACGCACCATTAAAAAATTTAGTAGGATTGTGGAGAAAACTTACAGCTATTGAACCGAGCATAGCAGATATTACGAGGATAAAATTTGCTGCGTTTAAAAATATTCGTTCTTGAGATTGAATATTTGCGGCACAATTTTCATATTCCTTAAGCAAAATATCTCTATCCGTAAATTTAGAAGCTGGATAATATTGTTGCCAATCAGCTTCTTTCTCTTTTAATTTGGTCATAAATTTTAGGTTGAAGATTCATTTTCGATGGTTTGGATTTCTTCTTCGGTTAGGTCGTGGAGTTTATAGACAAGTTGGTCGATTTGTTTTTCGTATTCTTTAACTTTTGCTTGTTTGTTAGAGTTTTCTAAATAGTCATCATCTTTAGTAGTAGCAAGGATTTTAGAATTATTCAAATCAATCTTCATTTCCTAATAACCTAAACTCTAGTTCATAATTTTTTACAAATCTCAATTCTTCTTGACTAAGCCCATACAGGGGCGCAATGTAATCATCGATTCCATCAATATATTTTTTTGATTTGCTTATTTTATACTCCTTGAAGGAATCTATATTTGCATAATTCCTTGTTGTTCTTATGCGCGCATTTTCTTCAACGCTTTTTAGATAAGTGACGTATAACTCTTTAATTTTTTTGATATTTTCCTTGCTTATTTTATTTAGGGGAATTGGAAATGATTCAACCTCGTACGATTTTAGATTTAAGTTATCGGAATAAATCTGATAAAACCAAAAAAATAAATTACTACTTAAAATTGCCCCCACAATGTCAGCTATCTCACTATCAAAACATATTTTTCTTTCCGCGGAAGAACCCGTAGAGTAGTTCGTAACGACTTTGAAATATCGCCCTCCAGCAAAACGATAATATATTGGTTTACCGCTGTCGTTTAAAAGATCTTTAATTTTTATTTTTAATTTGAGCAATTTTTTCAACATATCGATTTCGATAGGTAAGCCAATTTTAGGATACCTTCCTCTAAGCTTATAATCTTTTACGTCTATAAATTGAAGGTTCTTCAATAAGTTAGCTAAATCAAATCTTTTTCCTTTCCTATACATTTTTGTTGTCATAATCTGCTCATTTCTTGCAAGCGTCTTAATAAAAAAAAGAATAGCTGTATTTACAACAGAATTTTCAAATATAGGCTGTGGTCTAACAGCGTAAGATGAAATTTTGATAATCCTGCAGTTTTCTTCCAAAAGTTCGTGTATATTTGCCATCGAATCGCTAGAAGTTATAGATATCGGTAATATGAAATTGAGACTGCCATTCTTTATTAGAATATTAAAGCCCATTTCAGTAAATATGACAAAGGTATCTGTAGAACCCCTTTGTCCTTCATAAGTTTTTGTGCTTTTATAGCGCATTTTAAAGAACTCTTTTTCCTGATTCGAATATTTAGCTCCATACGGCGGGTTTCCAATAACTATATCAAAACCACCTTTTTCAAAGACTTCTGCAAAGTAGAGTTTCCAGAGGAAAAACGGTCGTGTTTTATTCTTGCTGGTAAATTCTCGAAGTTGTTTTTCTATATTTTCTAAATCAAAGCCGGTTTTTTTAGAAAGTTTTTGTTTTTCTTTCGATATTTGTTCTTCGCGTGTTTTCTTGTTAGGAAGTATCTCATATTTCCTTTCAATGTCTTCTATTTGTCTAAAATAACCTGCTTTCTGTTTTTTTATTTTTGATTCAAAGATTTTTATCATCAAATCTTCCACTTCTTGTTTTAATTTATTTTTTTTATGTCTGTCGGATTCATTTTGAAAATCAAATTTCTTTTGCTCAAATTCTTTAATAATAGAGTCTGCCTTTTCTTCAAATCCCAACCCTGTCTGCTCTTTTTCTTCTCCGTTTTCTTTATCAAAATCTATCCCAAGAAATTCAGAAATCAGACTATTGCCCTGCATAATTTTAAAATCAAGGTTTGGCAATGCTTCAATCCCATAGTTTTCTTTTGTTTCATCAATTTTTTCATCTACAAGAAGAGAAATGAAGAAGCGTAGTTTAGTTATTTCTACAGCGATTTGCTGAATATCCACGCCGTAAATACATTTTTGTATTAAGTATAGTTTACGTCCATAGTCAGCATTTTTGTCTTTGAAGAATTCTTCAATCTGCTGTTTTGCAATTTTGCTGACCTGTAGGTCTGGTATTTTATTTGCGGCTGCGAGTTGTGCCTGTTTCCATAATTCGTTGTCAGGGTCAATTTTACCAAGGATAAATACCATCTTGTTAAGTGCGCCCATTGGAAAAGCACCTGAACCCACAGCCGGGTCAACAATTCTAACGCTTTCAATTAGTTCCGCAAGTTCTTTAGATTCAGATTTATTAAAAGGGTTTTCCTCTTTTTCTTTTGAAAACAAGGTGTCAAGTTTCCCGTCAATATTGTCTATTTCTGAAAGGTGTGTCTTGAAATACGCTTTAAGCGATTCTACAACCATATAATCAACAATTTCTCTTGGAGTATAATAACTGCCGGTAGCTTTGCGAGCGGTAGTGGATGTCTCAGGATTAAAACTTGCCAGAAGATTTTCAAAAACCCTGCCCAGAAGTTCTGGGTCAAGAGCAATATCTGCATCGTCTGGAGAGTTTTCGTCAATAGTAAAGTTAAATGAAGATAAAATATTCAAAAGTCCCTGTACCTTATAGTTCTTGTTTTTAGTACCATAATCAGAGTTTAAGTCAATATTTTGCTCATCGCTGAAGAATAGAAAATTCGGGACACTCGGTTGATATTCTTGTTTTCTTTCAGTAAAACCATCTATGTAAATATCATTTGTACCATCATCGAGACAGTCAAACAGCCCACCGTTAAGAAACGGAATATTTCCAAAATATTCTTCCATTTTTTCAGAGTTTGTAAAAAGGTCATGGTAACGATATACGTATTGATTGCTGAAATCGGGATTATATCCTTTATACCCACGTATTTCGCTTCTGAACTGTCGTTCGCCTTTTTTGGTATTTAAGGTAGCGAAAAACAGGTTTTGCAAGATTGCCCGATAGTAAGTTGAATCGTCAGAATCAATGTTTTTAAGAATTCCATTGATATTTTCTTTTTCAAACAGTTCTTTTGGCATCAAACCTTTTTCCCGCATAAACCAGATAAAAATCATTCTTGTTATTAGCCGGATAATAGCAACATTCCTACCATTATCTTCTACCTCGGCATCCTTGGGGAATCTGGAATTCTTAACCGCCCAGAAATACCAGTAAGCTATATCTTGGTAAAATTCCTTAGTAACCTTTTCTACAGAAAAAATTTCCTTAATTTTTTCCAGAGAAGAAAAATTACCTTCAGAAATTCTTTGAAGAAATGTTTTATTTGTAAGATCTTTACTTACAAAATAGGTAAAGCGGCGGAAAGCGCTCCAATCACGACGTTTACCCAGATAGTTTGCGTAGATTAAACTGAAACGAAAGTTGCCATTTTTATCATAAAAAATAAAAATACCTGCATCGGTCTGGGTCTCTTTAAGGATTTTCTTACCCAGTTCATACTGTACTTTTTTCCCTGCTCTTTCTGTTAGAGGTTTTTTAACAGGCAACGAACATACTATTAGGTTTCCATCTTCAAAATCAATTTCTTCCAATTTGGTGCCCTGTCCGAAGTTATCATCCTCGTGACGCAGAGACTCATTGGGATGGCGGAATTTATCATTCGCCTCACGAAAAAACCTTATGAATTTTTCTTCATTAAAATTGTTAATAATATCCTGGAGAATTTGTCTTTTCATAATTTTTGATTTTCAATAGCAACAATAATTTCTTTAGTTAAATTCTTTTGTTGGAATTTCTCTCTTTCAAGATAATCAGCACCAAGTTTATCTTTCAAAGCATAGATTTCTTTGAGAGATTGGTTAAGTTGTTTTTCTGTGCTGCTTTCAAAGTTGGCTATCCTTCGCAATGTATAATCCGGCAATGTGCCATAATCGGTAATATCTTCAAGCAGTACTTTTAAGAAATTTTTTACCAGTTGTATTTCTTCTGTATGGTTTCTATATATAAGTGTCTTAAGGTTGTTCTTGGCTTGTTCTTCCAAACTTCGTTCAGTTGGCGGTCCTACTCTGTGATCCCTGAAGTTTTTTATACTTTCATAAGCACTCCAAAACTTTGCTCCGAGTTCTAACGGTTCTTCGTCAGGTTTACACAGAATTTTATTGTAGGATTCTTCAAAAGTTGCCTGAAAAAAGGTATCTTTCTCTTCCTGCTTGTATATGGTTCCATGAATATACAGTCTGCCTTTTTTAAGAAAGACCAATAGTTCATCTGTATCAGCTTTTTTTGCCACTTTTATACGTGGAGGGAAAGTTTCCAAAGCAGCAATTAGACCTGGATTTTCTTTTTTTATTCTTATAAACTCTTTTAAAGCCTTTGTATAAAAACTTTCTTCTTCCAGTTTGTCGGGATTTTGTTGCATTTTGTTATATAATTTGGCAGGAGACGGTTCTTCGTCAATAGCAAATATTTTAGAATCTTCACCGAGAGTATTATGAATCAAAAACATTTTATTGCTGGCAATCTCCCTTGCTTGTACCAATTCTGCCCCCTGTTCAGTAGGAAAGAAGTTGACGATAAAAAGTTTGTCAAACACTTTTTTACTTATTCGGTTGATACGTCCCAACCGTTGAATAATGCGAACAGGATTCCATGGAATATCATAATTGATGACAATACCAGAACGGTTTAGGTTAAAACCTTCTGAAATTTTATCTGAAGATAACAAGATATCAAAATCATCTTTCTGTTCAGAGAAGGAAGCGTCAAAATTTGTGTTTATTGCAGATAGGTTTTTTGCTGTCAGGTCACCAGCAATAACCAGCAACCTATCGCCAAAGACTTTTTTAATATGTGGTTCAAGATATTTCACTGTATCAAGATATTCGGAAAAGATAACAATTTTTCTGTTGGGCTCTTTTTTTAGTTGAGATTCAAGGTTTTTAATCAAACAAGATGTCTTGGGATCATTTCTGACCAGATTAAATTTATTCAGAGAATCAAGAATTTCATTGAAAAGCTTCAGGTCAGATTTTATGTCTTCTATAAATTCATCTCTATACTTAAAGTCAGCCAGTTTATAAACTTTATGGTTTTTAGGATACTCGCCTGCGTTGATTTTTTTCGTATATTCGTCCAGATGTTCTTCAATCTCTTCTGGTTCTTTGTCGTATATTCGTTCAAGCAAACTTCTATCCAGTATATATTTGCCTGTTCGCTCAATGAATGTTAAGACTGATTCAGCAATACGTTTGAAGTTTTTAAGACTTTGTTCAAAGGAGCCGAACGAACTTTCAAATCTTTTTACCAGCAACCGGCGCATAAAATCGTATAGATTACGTTGGGAATAAAATTCAAAATTTTCTTTATCAGACAGTTTTTCTCCCACAATTTTTTCTTTTGCCGTTTCGTATTCAAAAGGCCTGTAAATCGCTCCCTTAAACATTCCGCCGTTATCAGGGTCGCCAAAGTATAATTTGATTACATTGTCATAAAGAACAGATTGTTCCTTTGTCAGTTCAAAGAACCATTCTTTAGGGTCGGCAACCTTAGACAGATTTTTTACTTCTTTGTTATAATCTGGGTTTTCTTCCAAATCTAAACGATTGCGTCGAATAGTTACGGGTTCTATAACATCTCGTATCTGTTTTGCCAGATATTTTGAACGTCTTGCTACTTTTTCCAAACCAGAGACAACATCAAATTTTTCTCCAAAAAATGTTTTGTAATCACTATGTGCTTTACTACGTTTTTGCTGGTTTGTTGCATTCCAGTGTTTCTTGATATAACCGAGTCGGTCAAAAGAACCTTTGAAAGACTTGAAGCGATCAACAAGACTGTTTTCCATGGTTATTGATGATTTCTTTGGAGTGATAAATAGTTTGAGAAGTGATAAAATGTCACCTGGGCGGTTGTTGAACGGAGTAGCAGTAAGAAGCATTACTAATTTGTTACGACAGATATTTTTTAAATATTCATAACTCTCCGTATCTTGGTTTCTGAACCGATGTGCTTCGTCAACTATAACAACCTCTACATCTTTGGTTTTCTTTACAAATTCCTGAAGTTTTTCCAAATCACCGAGAGACCATACCTCCCAGTCATATAAACCAAATTGCTCTTTATACATATTCCAGCCGGAATCTTTTTTTCTGGGGTCTCCCATAATACCGGGCGGGCAGATTATTACTCCTCTTTTCCGCAATTCTTTGGCAACGGAACAAGCAATAATAGTTTTACCCAGCCCTACAACGTCAGCAAGAATAACACCATTGTTGTTTTCTATTATTGCTAATGCTTGGCGAATAGCATCCAATTGATATTGATAAGGTATATAGCCGTTGTCTTCGAGAGTTTTGATAAGAGATTGCCCAATTTCTCTTTTTTCAAAAGAATCAAGGTATATTTTCAGAATAAGAACAAACGCTTCAAATGGAGTGATTTTTTTGACTAGGGTTTCTTTTTCAACAAGTTCTATCAATCTTTTCTTAAGATCTGTATTTTCGGTAATTTTGACCGCTTCGTTCCATAAGGTATCATAGTATTCTTCAGCACTTTCAAAACCGTAATCGCTGATTTCAACGTTAAACTCTTCTTGAGTAGTAAGCCCTAAACCTGTAAGGTTACTGCTACCGGTGATGAAGAGATTTTGGCGTCCTACCTGCTCATCCTGCAATTTGAATATGTATAGTTTCGCATGGTTAGGATGGAAGGTCTTTCTTATAATGAGCCGATTACTTTTTATAAGGTCCATAAAAAACTTGACTTGTATGTAAAATTCTTTGGTGTCAAACTTTTCAGTGTTAATGGATTTTTTTATGGATTCAAAAAACCTTTGGCTTATTTCTTCATTAGATAAACGACCGCTGTGATCATCTAAATCAGCATACTCAACCAATTGAAAATTTAATTTATCAACATTGAGACCAACCAGGACTTTAAGTATTACTTTGGGGTTTTGCTTGAGTTCAGAGCAAAGTTCCCTTATACCAGAGAAATAAAAAAAACCGACCAAAAATTTTAATTCATCACTTTTGCTTATCAGTTTAACCAGTCGTTTTTTTAGGTTTTCTGCACCACTATTGGTTATGAAATTTTTCATATAGATTTATTGTGCAATTCTTGCGTTAAAAATAAAAGCAGAGTTGCAAGCATCTCATAGTTGGGTGTCCATACCTGCTTGAATGTGTACAGCATTGTATCTATTTTACACAATATTTAGAAATGTGTCTATTAAAAGCATATTCATTATACTTTTAGAGAAAGAGAGTCAATACAAATATATCGCAAGTATTGTCTGTTAAGTGTTTATGTGCTAAGGGAAGAAATGTTTGAAATGATTTTATCGGCGAATTTAAGTGCAGTAGTTCCTTGTGCTTCTATAGCTACAGACCAACTTTTATAATAATCTGCTTTTACTCGCAAATCTTTGAGACGATCTAAATTTATTCCGACCTCTCTTTTCTTTATATCACTACTTAAACAAAATTCATTACTAACAAATAAATGGCTATTTATTGAGGGAATAATTTCGCCTTCTTTATCTTTTCCTCTCAAGGGTAGAAAGCAAAAGTGTAAAGGAGAAGGATTTTTTAGTACTTGAATAGGGAATACGGAAGCGTTTTATTTTTCTTAGTTTCTTTATAAACTATTAGTATCTTTTAGTAATAAATAGTAATATAATAGATATCATTCCAGCCCGTTAAACAATGGAGGGAAAATGAAATATATACAGCAACTTGAACCTGAACCACCTCAACCTGAAGAAAAAGATTGGGGATTTATTAAAATTCTAAGTGAACCTCTACATCAACCTTTCAAATGGAAAAGACTCAAAGCAAAGGAGAGAGAAGCCTCTCTTAAATACGGAGTCAAAATCATCAACAAGTTCCCTGATAAAGAAGGATTGCTAGAAACTGCATTTGAAGATTTTAAGAGGTTTTTTGAATGCGGAGAAATATCTGTAGAAGGTACCTTTCCCATTGTTATAAAAAAAGTTAAAACATCTACATTTGAAGAGTATATTATCCTTATTAAAAAAGATAAAATAGAAGTGCAGGCAGGGGATACTGAGGGGATAAGGAGAGGATTGGTATATCTTGAGGACGAACTTTTGCGTTCGGGAGGACCTTTTCTCAAGTATGGTAAAATAAAGCGCACCCCTGTTATAAAAACTCGTATATCAAGATGTTGTTACGGACCTATAAACCGCCCTCCTAAAAATAGGGATGAACTTAATGATGATATAGACTACTACCCAGATGAGTATCTCAACAGACTCGCTCATAATGGAGTAAACGGGTTATGGTTAACGATTACTTTCGCAGATACTGTTCCCTCTAAAATCATACCTGAATATGGCAAAAACTCAGAAAAACGGCTCAAAAAATTAAGGGCTACTGTTGACAAATGTAGGCGTTACGGAATAAAAATTTACCCTTTCTGTATTGAACCAATAGCTTTTGCTATAGGTGACCCTATGATAAAAAAATATCCTGAACTTCAAGGGCACAACAATAATGCTTTTTCTTATTTCTGCACTTCTACTGATAAAGGGAAAGCATATATAAAAGAATCAATATACAACTTATTTAGTAGCGTTCCTAACCTTGGAGGTCTCATAAATATTTCAGTAGGAGAACGACCTACAAACTGTTATGCAGGTACCTCGTTAAATAATAACTGTCCTTTATGTAGTAAAAGGGAGCCGGCAGAGGTTGTTTCCGAAATGCTTTCTATTATGGCAAAAAGTATGCATAAAGCCAACCCTTCAGCCCAACTGATTTCTTGGCATTACAGTCAGTACGTAGGTTGGGGCGAAAAAGCAACAGAAGAAGCTGCTGGTAAAATGCCAAAAAACATTGTTCTTCAATTTAACTTTGAGTCTGCAGGGAGAACAGAACAACTCGGTAAGGTAAGATATGCAGGGGATTACTGGCTTTCTTATGTAGGACCAAGCAATCTATTCAAAAAATGTGCTATAAATGCAGTCAAAGCAGGGACACCTATTTTTGCTAAAATACAGGTAAGTTGTTCGCATGAAGTGGCTACTGTACCTTGGATTTCAGTCCCGAGTTACCTCTACCGTAAATTTAAATCTATGCATAAATTAGGCGTTACCGGGGTAATGGAATGCTGGTTTTTTGGAGCATACCCAGGGCTTATGACAAAAGCAGCAGGAGAACTTTCGTTTGCGCCGTTCCCAAAAAATGAAGATGTTTTTTTAAAAAAACTGGCAGGTTGCTGGTGGCAAGCAGATACTGCAAAAACTGTTGAAGCGTGGGAATTGTTTAGAGACGCTTATTCCAATTACCCAGTAAACGCTATGTTCGGGTATTATGGACCAATGCACGACGGACCTGTATGGCCACTACATCTGAAACCACAAAACAAGCCTCTTGCTCCCACCTATCTAATAAATTACCCGCCAAGCGGAGACAGAATAGGGCAGTCTTTCACTTTTACTCACACCATCCCTGAAATATTGAGTTTATGCAAAAATATGTCTGAAGAGTGGAATAAAGGTGTAAAAATATTAAAAAAAGAGTTGGTTAAAAATCAAGGCAACATTGATATTGAAGAAAAGTTGAGGGTAGATGAAGCTCTCGGAATACAGTTTGAGAGCGGGTACCATATTCTTAGGTTTTATGACCTACGTGAAAAACTTTTTGAGATGGAAGGTCTAAAGCGGTTAAATATTCTCAAACAGATGAAACAGATTGTAGTTGATGAACTTGATAGAAGCAAACAACTTTTAGAACTTACAAAAAAAGACCCTCGTTTGGGTTTTCACGCAGAAGCTGAAGGTTATAAATATTTTCCTGAAAAAATTTTATGGAGGATGAAGTGGCTTGAACAAGTTCTTAAAGAAGATTTTCCTTATGTAGAAAAAGAAATTAAAAAAGGTAACTTGTTGTTCCCTGAATATACGGGTAAAAAACCTCCACCTCCTGTTTATAGATGCAAGGAAATCTCTAAAACAATCAGAGATAAAACTGAATCTATAATTGACAACCTCCTTGAAGAAAACCTGCCTTTCTGGTTCTATTTTGATAAGACAAAAAAAGAGTTTAAACCTGAAACTGGTAAATTTGTGCAGAAATATAAGACTTTCTGGAAGGCTTTTTGCATTGAAGATGCTCTAAATTTTATTGTCAAATGCCAGACACCAAATATAGCAACTCTACAAGTAAAAGGGAAGCAAGAGTTTGAGTATATTGAAACTGTTCAAATACAGATAGAGACCAGACGGCTCTTCCCTCCTTCTAATTTCGTTGTTGATTCTAAAGGAGAGAAAAATTTAAGAAATATTGCTCACGGAAATTACACCCAAAAAGATTCTTTATGGAATGTTACAGTTAAGGTAGAAAACGACTCTTGGACTGCTTTTTTTCGAATACCTTACAAGTGTTTACCTCATACAAGCGATAGGTACAGGTTAAATATCGTTAGAGGTGTATCAAAAAAAGAAGGAGAAAGAGGACTTTTTAAAAGTTATATAAACAAGTGGATAGATTACAAAACACTTCCAAAAAATTTACTTGCTTTTGGCAGAGAAGACCCTGCTTACAATTTCGGTTGGTTGATAAAAGATGAATAGAAGTAAAAAAGGAGTTTTTATGAACAATGTTTATAGAACAAGTATATTGTTGGTTTTTTTATTTATTATTTCTTCTTTTTCTTTTATATACTCAGAAAATATTGTTAAAACAGGGTTAGATGTAATAAAAGAGAACCCTCCAGATATAATTAAGGGCAAAAATATTGGTCTTATAACAAACTATACTGCAGTTGATAATGAGATGAGGAGTGCTTTAGATGTAATATCTAACTTAAAGGATGTAAATATAGTGGCTGCCTATTCTCCAGAACACGGGTTTACTGGGGGCAAAATGGGGCATATAGATAACTCAGAAGACAAAAAAAGAGGTGTTCGAATTTTCAGTCTACACGGTAATACAAAAATCCCAACAAAAGAGATGTTAAAAGGTGTTGACCTTCTGATATTTGATATTCAAGATATAGGGGTACGTTCATACACATATATTTCAACTATGAAAAACTGTATGGTGGCAGCAACCAAAAATAGAATACCCTTTGTTGTTCTTGACAGACCTAATCCGCTCGGAGGAATTGTGGTTGACGGTCCTGTTTTAGATATGTCGTTTGCTTCTTTTATAGGAGCCGGTCCCATAGCTTATGTTCATGGGATGACAATTGGAGAGATCGCTCTTTTTTTTAATACAGAACTTAAGATAAAATGTAACCTAACAGTTGTTCCTATGGTAGGGTGGGAAAGAAGAATGGATTGGCAAGATACAAAACTCAACTGGATACCTACCTCACCTCATATACCAGAAAACGATACCCCTTTATTTTACGCTACAACAGGAATTTTGGGAGAAACTCCTCTTGTAAATATAGGTGTGGGGTATACCCTGCCATTTAAAATAGTAGGTGCGCCTTGGATAGACGCTGAATTAATTACTCAAAAACTTAATGAGAAAAACCTACCGGGAGTATCTTTTCATCCTTTCTACTTTACTCCTTTTTATCATCATTATAATAAAAGTTTTTGTCAAGGGTTCAAGATAATTGTCACCAATAAAGAGGTTTTTATGCCTGTATCTACCGGTTATCATATAATCGAAACTCTTATAAAACTATATCCTGAGGATTTTAAGATAGGACAACTTTCAAACAATATTGTTAAGATGTTTAACCAAGCAAATGGAACAGACAGGGTGTTAAAAATGTTGCTGAATAAAGATTCAGCTGAGATGATAATAAAAAGTTATGAACCGAAACTTACCAGTTTTAAAGAAAAACGGAAAAAGTATCTTTTATATCAATGAGATTACCCTTGCTTCCCATTCCTTTTCCGCCTTCGGCGAGATTGCCACGCCAAAAGCCCTACTGCGCCAAGGTATACCTGCCGAAGCTTGTGTTTTAGCGTAGGTTGGCTTCGGCGGATAAAACTCGCAAGACAAACTACAAAAGCAAAATACCCCCTCATCCTTGATCCTTCTCCCCCAAGAGGAGAAGGCAAAAACTCCTTATTTCTGCAAACCTCGAAGGTTTCCTCAGCTTAAAAACGAGATTCCGGATCAAGTCCGGAATGACAAGCAGGGGGGATCTTTGTCTTTATTTTATTTTCAATCTATTCTATTTTTCTTCTAAATTTATTAGCCATTCTCCGGTAATTTTAAGTATATCCAATTTCATACTTAGGTTCTGCCGACGAACCGCAACCATATCCAGAACATTAAACCCGCATAGATACAACACCTTCTCCAAACTAAAAGTGCATGCAGCAGAACCGCCTCCTCCACCACCAGCAACACAGATACCAATAGTCGGTTTATTGGTTATTCCCTCTTTACCTTTATCGTTCATTGTTGTACGTCTAAGCCGGTCGAGAAAAGACTTTAAACTTTCACTTAGGTCGCTAAAATACACAGGTGTAGCAAAAACAACTATATCAGATTTCTTGATTTTATCAACCAATAAAGCAAAATCATCATCTATTATACATCTTCCCTCTGAACGACAAATACCCCAACCATTATCATTACATTGTCTACATCTTTCAATCTTTTGTTTTGGTAGAAACACTTCTTCTGTTTGGTCTGTTTTAGTTTTTACGCCTTTTAGTAAAGCTTGAACTGCTCTGGCTGTCTGACCTTCTGGATTACGGCTACCAAGAATTGTTAAGACCTTCATATCTCCCCCCTATTGTAGATTAAGTTTTTTGCTGTATATTACAACTATATATAACATATTTTATTACCTCTACATAAAAAGTCAAAATATTACTACACCTCTTATGTAAATTCTTGCTAAGTATGTTCCACTCTTGACAACCACACAATTGTGTGGTATGTTTAATAGTGTTGATACCAAAAATTGTTAAATTATGTCAAAGATGGGTGGCAAATAAAAGCAAAAACAAAGACCAAAAGCCCCCCTCACCTTACACCCTCTCTTCCCTCGGGGGTTCTCGGGACAAGACCCAAGGGTAGAGAAGAGTATGGGAGATTTGCTCCCACAAAAGGAGATATATGAGTTTAACAGAGAAACAACAAAAGATACTTGATTACATTAAAAAACAGATTCAAGAGAACGGCTACCCGCCCACAATACGAGAGATAGGTGAAAAATTCTCTTTATCTTCAACAGGTAGCGTTAGGGACCATTTAAAAGTTCTTAGTGACAAAAAATATATAGAACGTCTTCCTGGAATCTCACGAGGTATTCGGTTACAGGATAAACCTTTACAATCTTCTTCTACTTCTATCCCCGTTGTAGGAAGGATTACTGCTGGCAAACCAGAACTTGCCATAGAAGATATTGAGGGCACAATATGCATAGATAAAAAACTTGTTGATAAAGGTACAACTTTTGCTTTAAAGGTTAAGGGAGATAGTATGATTGACGCAGGTATACAAGAAGGTGACTATGTAATTGTTAAACCTCAAAATGTATGTGAGCAGGGTGAAATTATTATTGCTTTGATTGAAGGTGAAGCCACAGTAAAAAGGTTCAAACGTAAAGGTAACAACCTTTTTTTACAACCAGCCAACCCTTCTTATGAACCAATAAAAATTGATGAAAGGGTCAAAATTATAGGTAAAGTAGTCGGTCTTATAAGGTATTACAACTAAAAGGATAACCATAAAATGATGGAAGAAATTATGGAAGAAATAGAGATAGAGGCACACTTTAGTAGCAACAAAATTAAACCAAAATGGTTCCTATGGAACAATAGAAAATATTATATAGATAAAGTAAACTATATCTGGCACAATAAAGACGGAGAAGAGGTTATCTACTATTTTTCAGTAGTTGTTGGTGCTAATCTTTATGAACTCTCTTTTTATACAAAAAAACTCAAATGGCTCTTAAGCAAGGTTTATATTGAGGGATAAAATGGAACGGACTATTTTGCATATTGATATGGACGCTTACTTTGCTTCGGTTGAAGAGAAAAGCAACCCTTTTTTGAAAGGTAAACCTATAATAGTATCTGGTAACCCAGAAGCAAGGACTACTGTTTCCACAGCAAACTATATAGCAAGAGAGTATGGAATAAAAGCAGGGATGCCTTTAAGAGAAGCGTTAAGATTGTGCCCTAAGGCAGAGGTAGTGGTGGGTAATTCAGTTAAATATTTGAGCACAACTTCCAAACTCCTTAATATACTAAAAGATTTTACTCCTTATCTGGAAAGTTACTCCATAGATGAAGCGTTTTTGGATATAACCGGAACAAAAGAACTTTTTGGTGGTGCAGTGGAAACTGGTGTAAAAATCAAAAGCAGAATAAAAGAAGAGTTGGACTTGACTTGTTCTGTAGGTATAGCGCCCAATAAATTGCTGGCAAAACTTGCAAGTAACACAGTAAAACCTGACGGGCTTACCTGCATAAAAAAAGAAGATGTATCTGGTCTATTAAAAAATCTACCTATAGAAAAATTATGGGGTATTGGAGAAAATTTGACCTTCAAGTTAAACTGTCTTGGCATAAAAACCTGTAAAGAACTGGCTGATTATTCTATGAAAAAACTGGTTTCCAAATTTGGGGTCCAAGGGTATATTTTGCATTGTATGGGTAAAGGAGAATATTCTTCTAAAGTTAAACCTTTTTCTCAAGAAGAAGAATATAAATCTATGGGACATTCTTATACATTGTTCAGAGATACTTCAAATATTCTTATGGTAGAATCTACCCTTTACAGGTTATGTGAGCAGGTTGGAAGAAGGTTAAGGAAAGACAAGTACCAAGGCAGAACAGTAACCTTGATTTTAAGGTTTCACGATTTTAATACATTGGTTAAACAACAAACCTTAAAGAACCACATTAACGATAGTCGTATTATTTACAGAACAGCTACCTCAATTATGAGAACAATAAAAATAGATAAACCTGTGAGATTGATAGGGGTAAGTGTGTCTAACCTAATAAGAAAGCAAAGCCAGATTTCAATCTTTGAAGAAGAAAAAAAGAGAGAAGAACTATTGTTTGCACTTGATAAAATCAACGATAAGTTTGGTGAGTTTACTGTTTCTCCAGGAGCTGTTTTAATGGAAAAAACTCTTAACAAAAAATATTCAATTAACCGCAGGTCTATTTTAAAGGACGATATAAAAAAATAGGCACGTCAGGTTTCTCTTGCTTTATGAAAAATTGTTATATACCTTTACTCAGTACCTAAACTAAAAATATGTAAACATTTTTATTAGGCTGCTATTTCTTTAAAACAGTCTTTTTTTGCCCAATAGAAAATAGGTTATCTTATTTAAATTTTCTTAAAATTGTCCCACAACCTCCAACTACAAAAAAATGGTCGTTACCATAAGAAACACCGTTAAGAGTAACCCTTGTTCCTGACTCTTTTGGTAACCAATTTGTTCCGTCAGAAGATACAATAGTTGTACCGTATTCCCCCGCTATAACAAAAACATTGTTTCCGTAGGATATGGTCCGAAAAACCCTTTCTGTTCCTGATTCTTGTGGTAGCCAAACGATTCCGTTTTCGGAAGTTAATATTGTGCCTGCCCTGCCTACTGCAACAAATTTGCCATTACCATAAGCAATTCCAAATAGGGTTACTTTAATTCCTTCTTTTTGTTCTACCCAATTTATTCCGTCGGAAGAGACCACAGTTGTACCAGCAGAGGCAGCAATAAAAACATTATTGCCGTAACAAATACTAAAAATCCATCTTGAAATTTCTGATTTTCTTCTTGTCCAATTTACTCCATCAGGAGAAGTGAAAATTGTGCCAAGTTCCCCTGCTGCAACAAATATGTTATTTCCATACGTAATACAGGTAAACAGATCATTTGTATTTAAGTTCTGCTTTGCCCAAGTTGTTCCATCTACAGAGGTAAGTACTGTACCTAACTCCCCTACCGCAACAAACATATTGCTACCATAAACAACACCGTTAAGAGATTTTTGTGTCCCTGAATATATCTCTTTCCAGCCATTCTCTGTGGAGGATAGTATTGTACCGTATTTTCCAACTGCTATAAATCTGTTTTTACCATAGGCAATACCATTAAGCCCGTTTCTACTTCCAGAATGTCGTTCTGTCCATTTTCTGCCTGTAGCAGAGCTTAAAATTATACCTCCCTCCCCTATTGCAATAAACATTCCATTACCATAAGCAATTCCACAAAGTTTGTCCGTTGTATTTGAATGGTGTTTTGTCCATCTTGTTCCATTATAAGAATTCAAGATTACACCATTCCCACCAACTGCAGCAAATACGTTCTTTCCACGAACAATTCCACTAAGCCAAACATTTGTCTTTGAATTCTGCTCTCTCCAAATTATCCCATCGGTTGATACTAAAATTGTTCCAGCAAAACCTGTAATAATAAAAACATTGTTTCCATAATCTATACCATCAAGAGGTTTTGTTGTCTTTGAATCTGCTTGTCTCCAGTTTATACCGTTAAGAGAAGTAAGTATTGTACCAGTCTCTCCTACTGCTATAAACATACCATTTCCGTATGTAATACCGCTTAGCCATTTTGTTGTATTTGAACCTATTTCTCTCCAACTTACCCCATCAGGAGAGGTAAGTATTGTTCCTGCCCTACCTACTGCAACAAAGATTCCGTTACCATATACAACACCACTTAGCCATTTTGTTGTCTTCGAGTCTGTTTGTCTCCAGTTTATTCCATTAGGAGAAGTAAGTATTGTACCGTTAGTTCCAACTACAACAAATATATTATTTCCCCACGAAATATCATTAAGTTGGTTTGAGGTAGGCAATGGGTTTTCAAAATGGTAGTTTGTAGAATTTGTAGAAAAAGCTAAAGAAACATAAGAACCAATAAAAAAGAAGAGCAATATCTTTACAACCAAATAGGTTCTTCTTTTATTTCTCATTTTAGTTTGTCTCCCTTTTTATTTACCGATATAAATTTCATCAAGCCAGTATTCATCACCTTCTAGCACGCCAGTACCTCTACCACCTTCTCTCCCACCGCTAAAACTTAAACTTTGGAGAGTGTTCACTTCAGGGTATTCTTTTTGGATAAGACGCACATCAAGTTCTATCTCATGCCATTCTCCGTCTGCTATCAATTCTTTCTCAAATTCCTCACGAACAGAAACCAAAGGCCTTGCTTTTTTTCTATCAGGCACCTTTGGTGCAACCCTTGCCAGAAACAGACTTCTACTATAAGTATCTAACCCTTTTTTCAAATGTTCTTCCTTTCTTTGCCCTGAACTAAATCCAGATGCAACTATTGAAATAACAGTTCCTGGCTTAATTTTATATTTAATACGTACTGTTGGATATTTGTTTATATCCCACTCTCGTGGTGCAATATTTGCGCTTAACATAGAACCGTCACGCGGTGCAAAAATATGCATAATACCTTTACCCGTTTCTTTGTCCAATAGATGCTCATATTTTGTTGGCATAGGGCGATAAAATCTCCAATATATCCACCAATCTTTATCGTCTGTATCAAAAGTGGTCTTTATCAGAATGTCTTCATCCTTTGGAGGAGATTTAACATCAATATATCCCACACCTACACAACTGTTTCCCGTAGAGTCGGTTACTCTAAGGCGAACACCGTAATCTTTCTCCTCAGAAAACTTGTGGGTGAGGGTCGCACTTGTCGATTGTGTGCTGTCTCCCAATATCCACCTGTATTGGAAAGGAGGAACCATCCCATTTATAACGGTTTTAAACTCAACAGGTTCCCCTGGCTTAACAACGCCTTTATTTGGTATTATCTGAACACTTGCTCTGGGGTTCTTTCCATATTCAAAGGCACCTATATCAAGACGCTTTCCAACCCAAGCCAAACTAACAGGTTCGCCTTTTTTCCACTGGGTAGATTTATCCAGATGAAGCACTTTCTTTTCATAGTCCACCATTATAACACGAGCCTGGTTTTTGAAATTACCCACAGCTATAAGGTCTCCCCTTTCGCCTTCTATACCATATCCATCATAAAAATAATATGGGTCTTCAACAGGTAAAAGATTCCCTTTCCCTGCAGAACTTGTGTTTGTCAATGAAGCGCCTGCATCAATTAAAGGACTTTTAGAACTTAACGTATAATTAAAATTTTCTATTGACGCAAACATTGGCAATTTTTCTATATTATCTTTAAAAACCTCTCCGTGCTCTTCAACCCATTCGTCTTTTCTGGCTTCTGGTAAACTCATAACCTCAGCATCCTGCGGATGACCTGTTCGCCCCCACAAAATTGCCGTGTTAGGGTTAACGCCTGAAAAAACATTATTTATTACTTGCACCTTTTCGGAAGTTCCTCCGGTTAAATGTAAATGGGTTTGACTACCATACGGATTGTTTTCATAAAAGACATTATTTTTAAAAATTAGGTCAGATATTTTCTCGCTTATACTGCCAACCCCAATCCAGCCAAGGTTACTATGAAAAACATTATTATAGATACGGGTGTTACGAGTGTAATGCCATTCTCTATGGGGAAACATAGCTATTACATTTCCGCCGTAATTTTTGAACACTCTGTTGAATCGAAAAATGTTTTTATCTCCCAGAAGTTTCATTTCACCGTCTCCAGACCTTCCTCCTGTAAATGCATTGGTGAAAATATTGTCTTCTATCAGCACCTGAGGGTGTCCAAAATTTTCAAAATTCCTACACCAGCCGGCATGAAAAACATTCCCCCTTACAACTATTCTATTATTTCCTTTCGGACCTTCAGGTAAATGGATTGCCAATAGAGTATGAAGACCACGCGAAAAAGCGTTACCTTCAATTAACACCTGAGTAGAAGAATGTAGATGACAAAGGTCTCCACCTCTTTCACCTCCAACAAAATCGTTATCAAGCAACTTTATCTGATTGCTTTCATTAATTCTAAACGAGCCCGAGTATCCACCACCCGTAAATTCGCAGTTTTCAAAAGTTATATTATTAGATTTTCTTATGTCTGTCCAACCAGGAACAGCAGATTCAACACGCATATCTTTAATCTGAATAAAAGATGCTCCTGTTATTGTTATGGTTTTACCTCCAGGAGATTTAACCAATCTTGCCTGCCTTGGAACAGTAGAACAAAAAATGATAGGAGCTTCCGGAGTGCCACTGTTTACAAGTTGAAGTTTTCCTGCATAGTCCCCTGGTAGAAAAAAGATAGTATCTCCAGCTTTCCCCATTTTTCCCGCATATTCTGGTGTTTTCCAGGGCGATTCTTTAGTACCCTTGTTTTTATCGTCCCCTTGCGGAGAAACAAAATATTCGTTTGAAAAACAGGCAATAGTGTTATTCAAAAATAAGAAACCTACCAGTAATAAACAAGCATATAATTTTTTAAACATAACAACTCCTTTTGTTTGTATTTTATACTGTATATATTCAGTCAACCTGGTTCATTCAACTCAATTTACAATATACGTTTTCTTATTTTATTTACACTATAGTTTTATTAGGGAAGTATTAAGATAGAAGTTATCTTAACTTAACACATTGCAGAAAAAAAGAAAGACTCAGCACTCTTCTATTTTAATTACCATGTCAGTTGGTCAAACGTTCTATCTCCTTTTTTTATCCACCAGAAACCCCTCAAAGAATGCCTTGCTGTTGCCGCATTAAACCTTGACGGACTTGCAGATTCCACGTGCCCATCAAGAAAAAGAAGGTTCATAAATCCTTGGTGCCTAAAATCTGCTGTCCCTGTAGCACTTGGTCCTACATCCTTTGTTCCAAAACCAATAGACATCCACTGATGAAGATACTCTTTTCCACCTGCATCCGCATCTGCATGTCCTCTACCAGCAACAGTTATGGAATCACCCATTATCCAAAAATCCTCTGGATGGTCAATACCAACTATATGGAGCCACCCACCATTTGAAGAGTACCTTATATTTGAAATATCTTCGTGTCTTCTCCCGTAAATAGTATTAGGTTTGGAAGGGTCTGGCGTATATGGAAGAGCAGAAGGACAACATATTATTTCTGGGGATATATATGAATCCAGTTTTCCGTAAGTACCATAATGTGAATATGATGGCCAAGCTGTTTGTATCCGTAAATTTACCAATCCTTCCCAGTCTTCCGCATATAACTTTAAACCTAACCCTATCTGTTTCAAGTTATTTATACAAACTGCAGATTTAGCCCGTGCCCTTGCTTTTGAAAGTGCAGGTAAAAGCATTGCAGCAAGTATTGCAATAATTGCTATTACTACAAGCAATTCTATTAGTGTAAAACCTGTTTTTTTATGTTTTTGCATTTATTTCCACACCTCCTTAGCCAATTTTATTCTTATGCTAATATTTTTTTCATATCTGATTAATATGAGTAATCTGTTGTGTTAAGATTTAGGTCCCTCAAAGTATACGGTCTTTGAGAAGGAACACCGCAATTAGGAAATTTCTCTTTAGGCAATATCCCTACAATGTAATTACCTATTTTTGCAGGTCTTCTTGCAGCGACCCATTGAGCATTCCCTCCAACATATAGCACATTCACTCCGTCTTCACCGTGGTTAAATTTTTTCCAGCAAGCCCACGTATAACTTTCTATATTACTACCCCATTCAAAATAATAATCGGCAGTATTGGAATATCCTTTCTTACTATCAGCCATAATAGCAGTTTCTGGATGAGTTTGGAGGTTCAATCCGTAGGCGTACGCATAAGAACACGTACCACTTGGCATTACTCCTGCAACAACAGCACCATGTGGAATCAATTCCCCTGTTGGAGAAGGCTTATCTAAAGTACTTGGGCAGGTGAAAAGTTTGTAATTTGTCACATACGCAGAAGTATCACGAATATCATTTGAAGGGTCAGTTTCTCCGGTTAGCAATGCAAGAGACCTATTTGTTTGAGATCGTATGTCTTGCCCTTCTCTGGGTTCAAGAATAGGGAACCATCCATCCCAATCTTGTGCATATATATGAAGTATCAACCCAAGTTGTTTAAGATTGTTCAAACAAGTAGCTCTATTGGCGTTTTCTCTTGCTTTTGAAAGTGCGGGTAAGAGCATTGCAGCAAGTATTGCAATAATTGCTATTACTACAAGTAGTTCTATTAAAGTAAAACCGTTATTCTTTTTCATTCTTCTCACCTCCTTTCTCCCATTTATCCCGAGTACCCCCGAGGGGCTTATCCCGACAGTTTTTCTGAGGAGTTTTTTTAGGGTGGGATTAGGTTTTATATTCTTCCCTATTCTACTCCTCCCTACTTGATTTTGTCAAGTATTTTCAAGTTCTTAATATAAGATGGTTTTATATGAAGAGTAAAAGGTAATGATGATAAAAAAATTATAGGTAAGATGCGAAATATCTTAACACTTATAAAATTACTCTTCTACTGGTTCCCCGCACGAGTTCAATAGCCATCTTGGTCGCTTAATAAATGGACCATTATTGAAAACTTGTTCTATCTCATTGCTTTTTTCAAGGTAATTAAAGCAACTGCGCATACATCCACGCGAACCACCTATACCTAAACCTCTCTGCCCCCAATGGCTGATATAATAATGGCCTTCTATAATATATCCAGAAGGATGTTCTTCTGTTTTACGCCATTGCCCAGTAGACATAGGCCAGCAGAATTTATATGCGGTTTCTTCAGAAACATCTTGTTTCATCACATCAAAACAATATCCAGGCATGGCCTCTGATATGAACGGCGATAATCTTGGGTCTCCGCCATGATACATCAGGGTACATTTACCCATATCAACATCTGCCCAGCGATAGATTTTGTCTTCAATTTTTATCTCAATAAATTTATTCTCTTTAATATGAGGAATAGCGCCAGTACAGCCCTTTACACATGCCATATCCAGTTTACATATAGAATTTGGCTCAACAAGAGGGTCTGGCTCAAGTTCAAGATCTGTTAGTATTGCTGCAAGCCTTTGTCTGGGTCCAAATTTTTTCGTAAGAAACACCTTTGACCACCCTATTTCTCCCACTCCGGCAGCAACCCCTGCAATCCTTATAGCAAGATTAACATCAGGAACAATGCCCCCTTTTCTTAATGGTTTTGCATCAGGTGGAGGGTTCGTAAACGCCAAACCAGAATACGCAGGAACACCTTCATAACCAAAATTTTCTATAAAACAACAGGTCTCATAAAGAGGCATTTGTAGAAAGAAGGTATTAAGAAGCCCTGAATAATCAAAATAAGAATAATTAGGCCAGTAAGTACCTTCCTCTATCCCTCTCCATCCTCCTCTTACAATCCTTCTGCCAACGACTATCACCGACTTTACTTCAGGAAAAATGCTCGCTGGATGCATCCGAGCAGGAGCACCTTCAAATCTTTCAATGTTTGCAACCCCAAAAAGGTCAAGCCCTCTTGATAAGGCATATTCTTTTATTTCCTTTTTTGTTGGTTTTCTTTTCATTTGTTTCTCTCCATATTATAAATGGTTCTACCAAATTCAACGCTTTTTGCTTGTCTTACGAGGAGCGACTTAGCTCAATGTTTCTGTGGGAACTTGTCCCGAGTACCCCCGAGGGATAAAACTTGTAAGGCAAACTACAAAAAAACGAGATTCCGGATCAAGTCTGGAATGACATATAAGGGGGTAACCCTCGTCTTTATCCTATACACTATTGTTTATTACCCTTCCTTTTCCGCCTTCGGCGAGATTGCCACGCTAAGAGGCGCTCGCAAAGACGGAATGGGGGTAACGTATAAAAACGAAAGCGTAAAGCAAAAGCCCCACCACAGACGTTAAATTTTAAACAGGTTAGTGTCAGGAAGTACTACCCAAGGTTTTCTCTGTCTAAAATCCAACTCAAACTTGTTTTTTATTCTGTTGTTTCTCTCAAGATAATCAGAATAACTTCTTATACATACCGCTGCCAATCTATCAGGTTTACCGGCGGGGTGAGAAGGGTTTGCCATTGCTCCATTTTTACAGGATGAACAAATATTGTAGTCAATTTCTGCTACAAGCATCTTCTTACCAGCAATAGTAATTTCTTTTTCCCCTATAAATGCTCCAAGCGGACAGAAGTTTTTAAATTCGCTCTCACGCGGGCAAATATCTTCAACAACTATAGGGTCAGGTTCAATCTCAGCATCAGTAAGAATCATCTGTATACGTTGACGAGGTCCAAATTCTGGTGTAACAAGAACCCCACAGTACCCTATCTCTCCGACTCCTGCCCTAACTGCTGCATCTTCAAAATCAAGAAGAACATTCGGCTTTAATCCCCCTTGTTTAACTGAAACACCCATTGTTGGAACTTCAGGCGGAATATTAGGTAGAGGCACGGCTTCCCATCCATTATCCTCAAGAAACTCTGATACTGAGAACGTCGTTACGGCAGTAAACCTATTTTCAAGCCAATCTGCGCCGAAAAACAGGTAGTTAGTAAAATTGGTACCTTCTTCAACACCCCTCAAAGTCCCTCTTGTAATACGTCTACCGATAATTATTATAGATTTTGTTTCAGGGAAAATTGAAGAAGGATGTTTTTCGGCAGGCAATTCTTTGAATCTTTCAATATTTGCTATACCTACAATATCTGCTCCTACCTTTCTTGCGTATTCTTTTAGTCTGTTTTTGTCCATTTTTGCTCCATTAACAAAGTTTAAATTGTTTTTTTATAGTAACAGAAAGAATTTGAGAAGATATTAATAAATAATATCTCACTTGATAAAAATACTGTAGTTTACAGTTTATTTTTAGGTTAAACCTATTAAAACTTGATAGTTTTACTATTATATCACTATATATCGATTTATCAAAATGCGTAACTCCTTATACAAATGGGTTTTATGGAAGGGCAAAGGAGAGGTGAAATCAGAAAAAGGAAAGAAGAAAAACGAGATTCCGGATCAAGTCCGGAATGACATATAAGGGGGCAAAGGCAGAGAAAACAGTATAAATAATTACGGCAGTTGCTTTGGATGAAGCAGAGGGTCGAATTTAAAATCTTTTGTTCCAGTTTCAAATTCCGCAACTACCTTATTGAGAAGTTTCTTGTCTGTAAAAAGATCGATAGCTGTGCCAGCAAGAACCTTAGCTGCTTTTAACATACCTTTATGGGCAAAAGGTAATTTTGTTTGCATAGTATATTCTCTGTTATGAGCAGTAGTTCCTTTGCAAACACAAGCAACCGAACACCCTCCCAAAGGAGCCAACCAAGAAACAGTTTGTTCATCGCTTGACGCTCGCCCTTGAGTACCTTGAAGGTTGGTAGATATTGTTTTTGAAAACTCTCCTTCTTTCCCAAGAAGTTTGACCCTTTCAATATCAGAGCGACTTACAGTTGGAGGTCCAAAAAGAAGAAAGTTGTCAAGAACTATTTGTGCCATAGATTGATTTTTTAGACGGTTATATATAGCAGAAATTTTTGAAACTTTCATTTTTGTTTCAGTAGATATAGATGCCCCTTTAGCGCATAGTGTAACCCGGCGGGTAATATCATCTACCTGTTCACGATTTTTGCTTCTTACATAGTACCAAATTTTTGCGTATTCAGGTACAACGTTTGGAGCATTACCACCTTCAGATATAACAGAATGTATGCGAACATCCTCTGGAATATGTTCTCTTAAATAGTTTACAGATATATCCATAAGAATTGCGGCATCGAGAGCACTTCTGCCTTTGTGTGGTGACCCAGCAGCATGAGATGCTTTACCAAAAAACTCAAATACTAAAGAATCTACAGCAGACCCTCCTGCTGTTCTAATGCTGTTGCTCGCTGAAGGATGCCAACACAAACAAGCGTCCATACCTCTAAAACCTCCATCTCGTGCCATATAAGCCTTCCCAGCAGAGGTTTCTTCCGCAGGACAACCCCAGTACACAACCTTACCTTTTAAATTTAACTTTTCAAGAATTCTGCTAACAGTTACCACTCCAACTGCAGGTGCAACACCAAGAAGGTTATGTCCACAGCCGTGTCCATAGGTTCCAGGGTTTTCACCGCAGTTTGGTAATGCATCGTATTCACCCAACATACCGACAACTGGTTTCCCATCGCCTTTTTCTGCTTTAAAAGCAGTAGGCAAAACCTTGAAAGGCCAAGTGATTTTAAATCCGTTTGATTCTAAATATTGAGCAATAAGTTTTGAAGATTCTTTTTCCATTAAAGGAGGTTCTGCAAGTTTCCATATCTCATCGGCAAGTTTTACAGCAACATCTTCTTCTGTTTTCACAATCTTTTTTATCAGATTCTTCTTTTTTTCTGTTTTAATGCCCAATATAGCCTCCATTAACTTTAGAAATCTCTCTTTAAAAAATCTTATTTCATATAAGCTTTTGCAACCTTATTGAAAACCTCTATATATTTTTTTAGATGCTCAACTTCATAAATAGGATGAGTAAAAAGAGATATAGTCCTATCAAAGAGCCATTTTGCTGTCTTACATTCTAATGTTGGGTCATACAAATTGCGTGCTTTCATATAATCAATATATGCCTTCTCTTTATACAACTCAGGCCATAAAGCTCCGTAGACAGGTACCCCTTCTGCTTCCATTGCTTTTTTAAACTGTTTGATATCAACCTTTAACTTATCTACATCAAGAACAATAGGTGCCCACCAGAAAGAGTTCTGTCTATCTTGGGTATCAAGCGGTGTATGTAAAACAAGTGGATGAGTTTTGAGAGTTTCAGTTAAAAATCTGCCATACTTTTTTCTTAAAGGTAAGTTCCAATCATCCATCCTCTCAAGTTCGCATAGACCTAACACCGACTGTATCTCTGTCATTCTATAGTTGAACCCTATCTTATCGTGAGTATAGAGAAACTCCTGTTCAAATTTAATCATATCCAGTCCTTCATCTGTATTAAAACCGTAGTCTCTCAGAGAAAAACATTTCAGGTATATATCTTTGTTATCAGTAATAACAGCGCCACCCTCCCCACCAGTTATTAGGTGTTTGGTATGACACAGGTTAAAACAACCAACATCACCAATAGTGCCTGTTTTTTTACCTTTATACTGACCTCCAAAACATTCGGTACAATCCTCCATAACGAAAAGATTGTTTTTTTGTGCAATATCCAAAATAGGCCCCATATCAGACACAACACCGTACATATGAGAAACTATAATCGCTTTTGTCTTTTTAGTAACCTTTTTTTCTACCTCTTTCGGGTCAATTGTATGAGAAAAATCAACATCTACAAGGATTGGTATTGCCCCTATATTTAAAATTGCAAATAGAGGAGGGAAATACATATAAGATGGACATATAATCTCGTCCCCCTCGCCTAACCCTGCAGCCAAAAGAGCTAAATGAAACGCACCATACTCGTTTACTGTTGTTACACAGTATTTTGAATTATGCCATTCTGCAAGTTTTTTTTCAAACTGGTTACCGTAAGTGCCACCCCAATAATTAAGTTTTCTTGTTTTTAGAGGTTCAAGCACCATATTGAAAGATTTTTCAGAAAAAGCAGGCCATCCAGGAAACGGTTTATTGTTAACTGGAGTTCCGCCTTCTATTGCTAATTTTTCCATAATATCTCCTTACTTTACAAACTTTTCATAATCAAGTTAATTCCTTCTTCAACCATCCCTAACATCTCGTCAACTTCGTCTTTGGTAATAATGATTGAAGGCGCTATAACTAAAATATCTGCATTGTTTCTTAAAATCATCCCTTTTTCCCAACAAAAATCTCTTATTCTGTTTCCAACTTGGAGTTTTGGTTCAAAAGGTATTTTGTTATCTCTATCTTTTAACAGTTCAACAGCCCACAATGTGCCCATACCTCTAAAATTTCCTACAATAGGATATTTTTCGTATAAATTTTCAAGCTTACTTTTTATATAATCGCCTATCTGGCTGGCGTACTCTATAAGGTTGTCTCTTTCAATTATTTCGAGAGTCTTAAGGGCGGCTATACAAGAAGCTGTATGCCCACCAAAAGTTGAACCTGAACGAAACTCGCTTCCAGATTTTCTGAAAACATCATAAATTTCAGGTTTAGTCATAGTTATTCCCAACGGTAGATAAGCTGCAGTAATTGCTTTACCAATAGTAAGCATATCAGGAACAACGTTCCAATGTTCGCAAGCAAACCATTTTCCTGTTTTAGCTATACCTGTTTGGATTTCATCAAAAATTAGCAGTATATTATTTTTAGTACAGATTTCTCTTACCCTTTCAAGATATCCGTCTGGAGGTACAGGATACCCAGTATTCGAGCCAGGTATTGGGTCCATAATAACAGCAGCTATAGAGTCTGAACCTTCCCAATCTATAAGTTTTTCCAGAGTTTTAACACATAAGAGGTTACAATTTCCTGGTTCAAGCTCAAACTCGCAACGGGTACAATTGGCTGAAGGCGCAAAAAGGTAGCCAGGCATTAAAGGTTCAAATGGGGTTCTGAAATAAGGTAAGCCAGTTGCAGAAACTGCTCCCAAAGTAGTGCCATGGTAAGAGAAACGTCTTGCTATAACTTTATATTTACTTTTTTGTCCTTTCTCCCAAAAATATTGTCTTGCCAATTTTATAGCAGTCTCGTTTGCTTCAGAACCACTATTGAGAAAGAAAGATACCTCAAGGTCTCCAGGCGCAATTTCGGACAATTTCTTTGCCAAATCTATTAAAGGTACGGTGAAAGTGTCACCAATATTAGGAAAAAATTCAAGTTCTTTTAGTTGAGAGAATACCGATTCTGCAATTTCTTTGTTTCCGTGTCCAAGTATGGAGGTTACAAGAGAAGAAAAAGTATCAAAATATTTTTTCCCTTCAATATCGTATAGATAGATTCCTTCGCCTTTTACAAAAACCTTTGGCTCTTTTACTAAAGAATCGTAAGTAGCCCAGTGCGGTATGATATATTTTATCGCATCTTTTTTAATTCTATTTACTTCCATTTCTCCTCCTATACAGTAAAATTTTCATATTGGTATGCTTATTTATACAAATTTAGTATATTATAAAAGAGTGATTTCTCCAAAATTCTTTGTGAACTACTATTTTTTCAATAACATAGAGTCTTATTTAGGTTTCTTAACTTATATAGGTATGAAATTCTCTAATATAAAGTTAGGTAAAAAGATAAAGGTCTCAGATTTCTACGTCACAAATAATCCTTCAAAAACCTATGGGACAAGAACGTTAAAAAATCAGTAGAACAAGATATTCATCTCAACTATTTTTAACCTTTTTTTGCCTTATGAAAATATTTACACAAAATATAAAAAAACTTCCTTATTGCTAAACCTACTTTCTTGGGTGCCCAAAAGAAGATGGTCTGCTACCCTTAAGGGTTTTGAAATAGATGTTCATTTCATCCATAAAAGAAGATGCCTGTTTTCCAAAAGCAAGATAAAAGGCTTTGTCCTGTGGCATTCCAGTATCTATCAGACGATAAAAAGATATAACTTTCCCAAAATTTCTCTTTTCTATCAGGTTGTAAACCATTAAGAGAGACATATTGTATATTGGGATGTTGCTATTCAGCCGTAGATTCTGAAAATCCATATAATTTGACAACTGGTGCGTATTAGGTAGAGAAGGAGCATTGCGAACATTTCTTTCGACCAGACTAATCTGTGTACCTATACTGTCCAATTTAGCTTCTTCAAGGGCTACCAGACGGAAATATTCAGCAGAACCTTCTTCTATCCAGAAGTAAGCAGGTTTAATCCTTGAAAATTTATCGAGAATCTGATGAAACGACTCGTGTGCAAAAACATCATGCAAATCTCTAATACCGGTAACATGATTGTAGTTCCCACCCCGTATAATAATAGTTTTTTGATTAGAAAGACTAACGCCCAAGGAACTTCCAATATCCTTTGCGACTACATCTTCACTAACTTTAGATATAGAAGCTATAGATTTGATAAAACTCTGTGTATTGGCTGTTACTATGACCGTTATTGGTTCATCGAGAGTCAATTTATATTTTATAAAAAGTTCTGTCAAGATGTTTACAACTCTTTGAGTGTTCTCGCGAATCGCTTTAGTAACTCCCGGAGTGTAGGTCAACTTTAAATATGAGCTGTCTGTATACTGTTTTTTAGCTTCAATAAACTCATCGTCTTTCCACATCCCTTTAGAAACCGCACCGTCCCCCCATATCATTACGCCTTGACCTTCACGAATGCCATTGTTCAACTCACCTTTATAAATAATTCCACTGGGCCATTTCATCACCCCCCACCCCGAAGGCTGCCCCTTATGCCAATCTCCATAATAATCAATACCGTTGGCTCCCTTGTGAAACCCGTGCCCTTCTTTTAATCCACCTTTATACGTGCCCTCATAATACTCGCCATTTGACCATTTGATTTTAACGTTTCCATCAAGTTTGCCTTCTTTCATACTTGCGTTAGCTTCGCATTGCTTTTCTTTTCCATCTTTGCCTCTAACAACAAGCATAAGAGCACCCTGCCCCTCAGCTTTACCGTTCACAACAGGACCGTTCCAATTTACCGATACGGGAGTGTAAACATCTGAAACCCAAGCTATTTTACATCCTGTTTTGAGGTCAAAAATCCATTGCTCCTCAGCTACAATAGCTGAATTTATTCCTAAAAAAAATATATTTACCAATATTAGATGAAAAATACTAAAAATTCTTTTCATATATATATTTTACCTTTTATATTCAAAATCGTCCCCATAAAAATTATTTGTGAATATTCAGTAAACCACGTCTCGCTTAGTCGAGAACTTATCTGCATAAATCTTTTGTGCATACGAAAACTTGTTTGCACTATATACAAGTTTTGGATTTACTCACAATGTTTAGTAAATCTCAGCGAATCCTCCCACCTTTTATCTTTATATTTTGCCTTTATCGTTACGTATTCCTTTTTTCCTCGCCTGCTAACAGCCCCCCTCATCCCTGACCCTTCTCCCACAAGGGTAGAAGGCAAAAGCTTCTCATTTCTGCAAACTCGTAGGACAGACTATCTGCTCTGAACGGTGTTTACTGATGACTCACAATTATTTAAAAAAATATCAGAGACTATCATATATCTCAACACCTTATTTCCCTGCATTTAGGGAGTATATAA